>Ga0080064_1004251_pt1 | contig 18756 bp, 6 predicted proteins | sample Subgrocontami54m_FD_69260 | JGI IMG/M metagenome (GOLD analysis project Ga0080064, IMG submission 69260) | Subsurface groundwater microbial communities from S. Glens Falls, New York, USA - GMW46 contaminated, 5.4 m (SPADES assembly) (version 2) ...
GATTCTGAGAACTTTCTCCGCACACCATTCCCCGACTCACCGAGGCCAATCCCTGCAGAAGCTGAATCACCACAAAACATTGACCTGCTCCCAAAACACCTAAGAGGCGCACACTGCCCTGGCTCGTGATCTGCTCTGAAAAACTTTCTTCTTCTCCCACATTGCCAAAAGCCTGATGGATCAAACGCGTCAGGCTGGTGTCTGCCAAGGCACCGGCAAAAAAAGTAACCGCTTTTGTCAGCAAGGGAATGGCAGAAAGAACAGGAACCGAACTAAAAAAAGTAGTGGCAAGAAGTCTGCCGCCTTCAAAGGCCCCTCCACCAGCGCTCATCGCGATCAGACTTTTCCAGTTGGCGAGTTCATGAGCCGCCGAATCCAGAGTCAGGGCGAGTTCTTGCTGGTTGCGGGTGTAGGTGTTCGTATCTCCGAAGGAGCTGGTGTTGAAATAAGAGGTAAGAGAAGTAATCGGCATATTTAAAAAAAGACTAACTCTCTCCCAGTTTTCGATAATAATAAGCGCGAAAACGTCTCATGTCTGCCGAGGCTTCATCGAGTTTAAATGACAAGGAAACAAAAGGTTTTTGAGTTCTAAAATTATTTAATACCTCTATTCGCCTCTTGGGTCCCAAACGAGAAAGAGTTTCAAGTATCTCTTCCGTAGAAATATCTTCCAAAGAAGATGTTGCAAGAATCCTGTTCTGCGTCAAAAAATCAGCCAAATCCATTCTGTCTTGTTTGCGCACAAACTGGGCTCCCATGCGAAGCCAGGGATAAATCTCACTGCCCTCGGCGTTGGCAAAAAGGCTTAAAACACTGATTTCTTTTAAAAAATTAAAAACCCTGGCCATGGCCAGCACCCCAATCCCCTTCCCCTGTTGAGAGCGTTTATAAATTTCAATATTTTTTCCCTGAGCCACAAATTTTCCTTCTTCGGGATCGAGAAAAACTCTCACCACAAATTCACCCACCGCTTCTCCCACAGTGGCAACGGGCACAATTGCCATCTTGAGGAGAAGGGATTCACCTTCCCGAACTGCACGCACTTCAGAAAGATCAAAATCAGGATGAGCCATTGAAAACAAATCTTTCAGTTCATCCCCTGTAAAGCTTCTGCCAAAAACATCTGCAAGCAGGGTACGTATGGGTGGAGCATAAACAGATGCCCCCCGCTCATCATCATTTACTCTTAAAAAAGCACGATCCAAGGCTTTCAAATAGATTTCACGATATCTTTCTTTTGCTCTTTCATGAAAAGGGGCTTCTGCTTTTAAAAGCTTGAAGGCTGCTGCATTTCTCCGGGAATCCATTAAAAGTTGGGCCAACAAAAGAGTGTTGGAATAGAAGTCTGCGGAGCTTGTTTTTCCACCCATTGATTTGAGGGCCTGAACTTTTCCGTAAAGTTCGCCCAGCATGCTCGTGGTCGAAGGATCCCCGGCCCGAATGAGCAATCTTCGGGGTTCTTCTCCCCTGCGAGTAAACACAATTTCCACTTCATCGAGTGAACAAAGCATCCCTTCCCAATAAGCCTTCATGAGACGCTCACAGCGGTGAAGCTCTTCCCGCGTGCGTTTTGCAGGGGGAAGATCAAGCCATTTTTCTTTCGCATAAGACTCGCTGAGTTGTGCTACAGCCTCTGCCCTGCCCTCTTCCAAAAGTTGTTTTCCCCAAAAACAAAGTTCTGTTTCGGAAATTTGACGATTCAAAGTCACTTCGATGTAAATACGATTGGGAAAATCATAAAACTCTCTTTCCCCCACCTTGAGAAGCTCTTCAATCAAACGATACCCCACTTTTGTAAAAGCTCTGCGATTTTCAAGCTCCCTGGAAATTCCCGCACAGACATAACGAAAGGATTTTCTTGAAGCAGTTTCCACCAAAAAAGTGGCCTGACCCAAAGTATGACAAGGTTCCAAAATCACCCGACCTCGAAGTCTCAAACGCCGCTCCGCAAAATCAATCAGGAGTTGCGCTGATCGGGCTGATCGCGCACTGGTCGCTGCCTGAAAAAACAAATCAATAAAAGAACCGATTGCCCGCTCTTTATGCGCCCGATAAAATCTTGCCACTCTGGAAATAATACCCATCGCCTCTGCACGAGAAAGGAGGCCTATGTGAAAATGATTCGCGATGACAAGCAGGATGGTAAAAGAGGCAGGATCAGTTTGGGCATCAGAGGCAAGGGAGCAAAATCTTTCAAGAAGAAAAACAATATTTCTTCTTCCCAAAGTCACTGGAGCAGAACTTAGAAGACCTATCAAGCCTTCAAGAGCCTCTGAAATAAAAGAGTTCCTCGTAGAAGCCCCTGAAATCATCCTTTCGATGGCCTCTATCAGCTCGGGCGAGAGGCCTGATTTTCTCAACATTCTTTTTAATACGGTTAAAGTTTTGGCGCGTTCAGCAGTTGCCACAGAAGGAAGGAGTGGAAGTTCAAGTGCAGAATAAAATCTTTGGGCTTCTCTCAGACTTCTTTTTAAACTGTATAAAACCGCCTCAAATCGTGAGCTGGACCACAGAGGATACTTGTCTTCGGGAATTAAAACTGTCACTTCTCCCATGAGAAATTTTCGGGTCAGTTCTGTTTCTCTTAACTGAAGCTGATCGTGGATATTGATAATCTCAGGATCCAAGCCTCCATCGGGTAAAGCCATCAAGCGTCGAACCCTTAAAATGGTGCTTCGATAACGGATGAGTTCTTTTCCTATTTCAGTATTCACTCCTGTAATTTCAGATTGTAATCTTTTACGTCGTTCGGTTGCGCTCTCTGCTCCCCTTCCTCCGCGAGTGGCTGCATTCCTCATGGGTTCTGGAGTCGCGCCAATTTCACGGGAGCCAACAGTAGAAGCTTGAGGATTCCAGCTTGCTGATAATTTTTCAAAATCTTCTGAAAAATTTTTCCCAAAATTTCGTAGGGATGCCCGCCACGACTTATCGGTGAACGCCCCTACATTCATATTTAGGGTTCGAATACTCATTCTCTGCTCCACTGCAGCCACCACTCCCCCCGTCAACCCCGCAAACATCCCCGAGCCAAAATGACATTGAAGGCCCATCAGCAAGTGATGAAGAAAACTGCCTTGTTGATTCTGAGAACTTTCTCCGCACACCATTCCCCGACTCACCGAGGCCAAGCCTTGCAGAAGCTGAATCACCACAAAACATTGACCTGCTCCCAAAACACCTAAGAGGCGCACACTGCCTTGGCTCGTGATCTGCTCTGAAAAACTTTCTTCTTCTCCCACATTGCCAAAAGCCTGATGGATCAAACGCGTCAGGCTGGTGTCTGCCAAGGCACCGGCAAAAAAAGTAACCGCTTTTGTCAGCAAGGGAATGGCAGAAAGAACAGGAACCGAACTAAAAAAAGTAGTGGCAAGAAGTCTGCCGCCTTCAAAGGCCCCTCCACCAGCGCTCATCGCGATCAGACTTTTCCAGTTGGCGAGTTCATGAGCCGCCGAATCCAGAGTCAGGGCGAGTTCTTGCTGGTTGCGGGTGTAGGTGTTCGTATCTCCGAAGGAGCTGGTGTTGAAATAAGAGGTAAGAGAAGTAATCGGCATATCTCCCTCTTCGACTCCCCCTGATTTTAGTTGCTCAATTATCCATAAAAAAACGGGGCACCTTTTCAGGTACCCCGTGCAATTTTCAACAAATCAAATGACTCTATTCTAGATTACGGTGCCGTTGCCCCTGGAACAGCAGAGGGAGGTGGCGGCGGTGGAGGAGGAGGTGGTGGCGGTGGCGGCATGGCCATGGGCGCATAAGGTGCTGGCGCAGCGGGCATGGGCGTGCCTCCTGGTACTCCTGAAGGCGGCGGTGGCATATTTCCCATCGTCGGCATTCCTGGAGGAGGAGCCATCGGTGTTGGAACGGGTAAAGGAGGTGGAGGAGGAGCCTCTGGAACTACAATTTTTTGTACGGGAGCTTCCTCTACAACTGGTGTTTCAGTCGACTCCTTCTTCTTACAAGCCATGGATCCTGAAAAAGCAAGACCCAAGATCACAACAGCAAATAGTGCCTTCCTGAACATTGAATTCTCCTTTCGTTTTGAAATTAAAAATCTAAATCCAACAAAGTAAGTCTTATAATGAGTTGGGCTATTTTTTTCAAGAAATTACTGCTCTTCCAATAAAAATTTATCACCCTCTTTTTTCAAAACCAGTTTCTTTTCGACTCCATTGCTGATCAAAATTTTCCTGGATAAAGGAGCATTGATATTTACTTCCACTTTATATTCTCCGGGGCGCAAAATACTGGGAACTCCCACCGGAGCCTCGGCAACGACCCTGTCTTTGTAGTCCAGTACACGGTACGGAATTTTAATCACTTGTTCCAAAGTTGAAGAAATTTGAGAGGAGTGTTGAATGGGAAAATATTGTCCTCCACTGAAAAGCGCCAGTTGCCTGAGAGCTGTTTCTGTACGTGTGCCAGCAAGGTCCAAGCCCAAAATATAAAGCTTTGCATTCCATTTTTCTTTTTTCCAGCGATCCACCTGGGCCAGCAGATCTCCCCCACATGGCTCATTACTGTCTGTGATTAAAATAAGAGCCCGGGAACCCGAAGAAGTTTTCAAATCTGTTTTTATTTTCTCAAAAGCAAAAGAAAGCGGCGCCAAGCCTTGGGCCTTAAGGTTTTGCAATAAAGAATCTATTTTGGCCACATTCACTGCTTTTAAAGGATAAGCCAGTACACTATCTTTGCAGTCTTCATGAGAAGAGAGGCTTTGGGATCCCAACCAACGATAAGTCACGAGGGTCGATTCGGGGACTTTGGGTAAAATTTCGATGAGACTCTTTTTCACCCAATCTATTTTACGAACACCTTCCAAAAGGCCGTTCATACTCTTGGAAGCATCAATCAACCACTCGATATTATCAAAAGAAAGATAAGAGGCAGACGTAGCAAGATTTTCCCCGGCCATTTGCAGCAGTAAATTTCCTGAACCAATATTCACAATCACCGCGTCACTCGTCGTTTTGTGATTTGCCAAGTAAAGCCTCGCCTGAATCACATGTCTACCCGGTGAAAGTGAGGAATTATCCCATAAATATTTATAGGGAGCCTGGGTCGCTTCGCCAAGCGATTGACCCTCGGCAAAAAACTCCACTTTTTGAACGGCCTCTGATAGAGGCGAAACAGCTTCGGCTTCCAATTCTATGGGACTACTCAAAAACTCTCCCACCGAGGGAGAAACAATCTTGAGCGATAAACCCGGAACAACACTCACCTTGATTTGCTCTGTACGGGTAGAACCATCTGAAAAATGAGCGATGGCCTGTAAAACATGAGATCCTTCGGAACTCGGAGCCTGCCATGTATAAAGATACGGTTCGCTGGTGACCTCCCCTATTTTTTCTCCATCTACAGAAAAATCTACTTGATTAATAGAGAGTTGTTCTGAAGATTTAAAGTAAAGCTCCAGATTGACAAATCCGCTGACTCCATCTCCTTCCATCGGCCGAATGAATTGGAAAGGAAGTTCAGGACTTACTTCGAGCTCAATCGATTGGGAATATTCCCTGCCATCCTCTGCCCCTAAAGTGACCTTAAAAAGATGCGAACCTTGGGGGATTTTTGCAGGATTCAAAGAAAAACTTCCCTCAGCCATTCCCGAAAGGGGGATTTCTTCCAGAAGCTTATCTTCCAACCACAAACGAGCCACTTTCAGTTTTACTTCCTGGGCGTTTGAAATTCTAAAAGTGAGGGGCTGCTCCTGACTCACCCGGGTTTTGGGGGATGGAGAAACAATCTGCCACAGAGGAGCAAGGGATTGTACCTGATAAGGAATCTGATACTGGCCATACGCTTCTGCAAAAGCGGAAAGTAAAGCCGGTGAAAGTTCCTGGTCTTCTGAAATCTCAAACCATTTTCCGCCTGTTTTTTCCGCAAGATTTTTTAAAGAAGTGGCGGACATGTTTTGGCGTTCACTTAAAAGATAAAGTTTTGTTTGAGAAGCTTTGAACAGGGCTTCCCAGGAACTCATCAAGTCTGCCGGAATAAAAGTGTCTGAAAAAAGAACAAGAAAAACAATTTTATCAGAAGAGTGGCTGAGCAAAGGAAGGGTTTTGCGAAACGCTTTATCAAGGTTGGGGTTTCCCTGGGCGCTGAGCGACAGATTTTTGATTTGATCCACTTTTGCTTCATCTGCAAAAGAAACCAAAGTCATCGATTCTTTTGAATTCAAAATTTGATGCAAATCCTGAACGGCTTTTTCTGCAAAAGAAAGACGCGGCTGGGCAGAAAAAGAGCGATCAATCATCACCCCGAATTTTTTGGGCTTGAGGGCTCTTTTTTCCAAAAAGCGAAGGGTTTTCGGAGTTTGAGAAGCCTCTTGTTCCAACAAATGAAAATCTTTTGGTTTTAGAAAAAAGATTTCATGGCCTTTCAAATCTCTCAAGGTAAAAGTAACAAGACCCGAAGGATTTAAAGATCCCGACAAATAATAATGCAGAATTCTGTCACTCAGGCGTTCCTCGGCCCCTGTCGCAGTGGCCAAGGTTAAAGAGTGGGAAGAGTCCGGACTATTCGAGCTTAAAATCCGGGTTTGCCCCACTCCCAAAGGAGACTTCAGCCAGCGACTTGAAAGATTGGGGAAATGATTTTTTTCCAGAATCACATGCGAAAGTATCAAAGTGAAGAGTAACAAAAAAATAACAGCGGTTTTTCTGAAATAAAACAGGGTGAAAAGAATCAGAAACGGATAGAGAAACCAGAAAGCAAACACCGGAGCTCGTAAATAATAATGCGGCAAGCCCGCCAACCACGAACTGCCGAGCAAGGTGTCTTCCAACAGCCAAATTTGCGAACCCTGAATCAGGTTTTCAAAGAATCCGAGTGAAGAGTAAAGAAGCCCCAAAGCCACCAAAATTCGAAGGGGCAAAGATTTGATCCCGGAAGGTCTGCAGAAAAACCATAAAAGAAAAAGATGAATCCCCAAAAAAATGAAATTAAAACACTGGCTCAAGGGATAAGAAAAAAGAGACAAGGCTTTTGCATCCGCAGCCCCATAGCGGGCAGTTGAATAAGAAAAAAGAGCGAGAAAAATACAAAGACTGGCCCAAGCACCCCCCTCCCACTTTCTTTTTTGAAAAATAAAAACAAACTGAAGAGCCCCAGCCAATAAAAAAGCAGGCAAGGTAAACCCCCATAGGGGACCTTTTAAACTTTCAAAAACAAGATCCAGGCCCAGCCCAAAGAAAAACAGATTGAGTAAAAACAGGGGAAGATTTTTTTTAAATTCCAGTTTCTTTTTTTCAGGGGGAGGAAGCGCAGGAGCAGGTGGAGGTGGAGGCGCAGGAGGGAGGGGTGTGGGAGAAGGTTCCGGACGTTTAAAAATAACGGTTTCTTCCTTCCAATTCTCCAAGTCACGCACATCCACATCCATGACTGTTTTTTCAAGATCTTCTTCGGAAACTTTTTGATGAAGAGAGGAATTTTTTTTTGCATCCCCCGGCTTTTTAGGATCTGTCATAAGGAGTGTTACTTTTTTAACACAGCCTTATGAAGCTGACAAAGAAATTTTATTTCTGTATTTTGTTTTGTCATCCTGAACGTAGTGCAACGAAGTGAAGGATCCAATGGACTCCACGAGATCCTTCGCTTGCCGCTCAGGATGACACAACACTCACCCGTTCTTCTCTTTTTGTTTTGCTACTTGTCCATCGTCGAGGAGATCTAAAATCAGAATTCCACTCTGCGAGCCCTGAATCTCTTAAAGCTTCCGCCAAGTTTTGCTGGTTATTTCTTTCTTCATCTTGCACCACTTTTATTTGAGTGCCTTCCACTTCAAGCTTCACAAAAGCCCCTCTTCCTTCGGGTGCAGTTTCTGAAAGAAGAAGGTTTCCGTAAATTCTTTCTCCCGACTTCACAATATTGGCACTGGTTCCCACGATATAGAAATGACGGGGGATTTTAGCTTTGCCCCATCTTTCTTCGGCCAGATGAAAAAGAAAAAGAGGATCGCTTGCAGCGAGAGCATAAAACTCGCTCAAATACTCACAATTTTTAAAAACATAACTCGCACTCCAACCCACCAATCCTGAAGACCGTAAGGCTTTGGCCAAAAGTTTGTGATTATTTCCCCCACTGTCTGTAATCACTATTCGCTTTCCCTGTTTTTCAAATTTTACAAAACACCTGCCTTCATCCGGTTTGTTTTCTGACAGAGAAAGCCAGCCACGGAATTTTCCATTGGCTTGAAGAGCAGCATCACTCGTCGTGACCAAATAAATGGCTTTTCCTTCTTCTAATTTACTGGCAACGACTGGATCCAAACTTTCCACTTCACTCCAAAGCATTCCTTCAAAAGCCTTCGTACGCTTATCCCAATTGAGTCTTCCCTCATAAGCAGCATTCATGGCCTGAATAATTACTTCTGCTCTCTGAACCAGTCCCCTTACTTTCAAAGTATCCACCAAAGCCTGGGCTAAAGTGGCAAAAGTGACAGAAGCAAATCTTTCCCGATGAAAATTTTCTACCACGCCACGCTTCATCTGATAATTTTCTGCCTTGGCCCCCATATCAATTCTAAACTCGGTTTCATCTCCCCAACGTTTTCCTTCAGATTTTAAATGGGCTTTCAATTCTTCTCTTAAAACTTCCAACACAAAATATTGTTCATTTCCCACGTTTGCCAAATCCTGAAAATAAGCCTTTAAAAAAGTATCTCTCTTGCGATAAAGCAAAGTCGCTATTCTAAAGGCTAATTCTACGCGCCCTTCCCAGCCTTCTTTTCCTTCCATGATTCTTTTAAAACTTTGAGGGTCGAGCGCCAAGTCGAAGGCCATTTCTTCTGAATGTCCCTCATAAGTTTTTTGCAGCCAGCCTTCCAACTCTTCCAGGGTTTTGGTCCACACAAGCACAGGAACCTCTAACTGAACCACCTCGGGTCTTTCTCTTCCCGAACCAGAACTTCTTCGACGAGGAGCTTTGGGAGGAGGAACTAAAATCCCGTCTCCGGCTTGAACAGGCTTTCCATTGCCCACATCCCACAAAGTGTTTCTGGGAATGACTTGATCGCATTCCAGGGCCTCCCGATAAGTCTGCAAATATCCCAAAGGATAAATATCCTGGATATCAATGGCCACACGTCTCACTCTTTTAATGATTTTACCCAGGATGAAACTGATCTCATCCGCCATTCTCCTGAGCATGCGTCCCACTTCTTGTGTTTTTTGTCTCACAGACTTTGAAGCTCTGCCCCCCACAGTGGTTTGGATAAAATCTCCATCGAACCCTTCTCCGATGACTCCAATACTAATCACTGTTTCGATTTCACCTGCTTCCCAAGCTTTCAAAATAAGTTTTCTGGCCTTTTTACTTGTCTCTCCTGTCAAAACAGCCACAACCGCATGATATTCTCCCTTTGTTTTTTGATCTAGCAGGGCTTGAATCTGAGCCTCGTCCTCCATGACCAATCCACTTTTTTCTTTTTTGATGCCTACCAAAGCTATCCTTCTTCCCCTTAAATCCTGTTGCGCGTGTCCTGCCTTTTTTTCTTGCGCAAAATACTTCACATACATTTCTCCCAGCTCATAGGCATGACGAATCCCCACGGTTGTCATGGAAACCGGCGCTAGTTGTCCCTCCTCTTCTTCTTTTCTTACTCCATACTTTTCAAGTTGCTGAAGCATGAAGCGGTTTCTCTCGGGAACATTCACGACGCCTTCTAATTCTACAGCATTAAAATCTTCTCCATTTTTTCTTCTCAAGACATCCAAATGAACACCGCTATGAGCCTCGACGAGTTGCAGATTGGGTAAAACGCCTGCCTGAATCAGGCGACGGACACTTTCACGGCAAAACACATTTCTTTCATCCCCCGTCGGAGTGGCCGTAAGCCCCACAATATAACTTTTTCCTCCATTGGCTGTTCGGAGGATTCGTTTCACCTCCTGCCAGGTCGCTGCCTCTTGATGATGAATTTCATCCATTACCGCGAGAGGAATGCTGTGCCCTGCCAGTGCCGTTTTTAATTTTTCTCCCAAATTAAAACTTTTTCTTCCCACCTTGGGGATACTCATCACCACGACATCTCCACTAAAATCTTCGCTCTTATCGGCCACGACAGTGACCTTAAGCTCTCGCTTCATCACCCGGAGAAAGTCGGCCGCCAGGTTTTGGCGAATCGCGTCCACGTTTTGTTCGGTGACTTCTTCCAAATGGGTCGTGACTATCCATTTATCCCCTTCTTTAAAATTTCCTCTCGCCAGCGTAACAGCCATCATGCCCACCATGAGCCGGGTTTTGCCGGCGCCTGTCGGAAAAACAACCGTTCCCTCGTAATCTTCTCCGCTTGTCCCCAAGAGTTCTGCACGAGTCAAATCCGCATCAAAAGCTCTTAAACCGTCGCATTGATAAGGTCTGAGTTCCAAATCAATGCCTGGATATTTTTGATTGATGAGTTCGGGATAAACGCCACTTCTTTCTCTCTCGGCACGCTCCTCTTCTGTGGGGGCTGGTTTTTCTACAGGAGGAAGTAAAGGACGAGGATAGTCTCGGAGCCGAACATGTCCGCCTTGTTCCATCTCCAAACTCTCCCCCAGCTCTCTTCCGAGTTCTAAAATCCTTGTCTGTAACAACAAGGCTCTGTGTTTTAAATCCACTGCATAGCATTCCTCCGGGGAGTCTTTAATCCCTTCCATTTCACTCACATTCAAATCATGGCGACCTTTTAAAAAGTAAAATCTTCTGCTTATTTCCGGACGAGTTTCCAAATGGGGCACATAACGCTGCAACAAGGTCTGATTACGCTGAGAAATTTCCAAAAATTCCCTGTAAATTTCTGAAGGGGCTGGCGCTTCCAAAACAAAAGAAGAAACGGAGGCAGAAGTTCTTTCTTCTGCAAAATCCTGATGAAGACGCGTGGGTCTTTGGAAGGCTTCGAGAGAGGGATGAATAGCAGCACCCCCTGCAAAAGAAAGTGCAAAAGATGGACCTGAATTTTGTAGGGGCGATCCTTGTGATCGCCCTCTGTTTTGGGCGAATACCCTCCAAACAACTGGCGGGCAGGCAAGATTCGCCCCTACATTATTCATATTTTTCGTTCTCAGGCTGATTCTTTGTTCTACCGCAGCTACTACCCCTCCTGTAAGACCCGCGAACATTCCAGATCCAAAATGGCAGCGAAGTCCCTGAATGATAGAACCCAGCATTCCCCCTTGTTCTTTTTTGGGATTTTCTCCGCACAGCATTCCCTGACTGACGGAGCTGAGTCCCATCAACAGTTGTAGCACCGCAAAGCTTTGGCCCGCTCCCACAAGACCCATCGCACGCACAGAACCCTGACTGCTCACCCGCTCAAAAAAACTTTCACCTTCACCGTCACCCTCTCCCAACAGCTGACTGATGAAACTTGTAAAGCTGGTATCTGCCATGGCTCCGGCTACAAAGCTAAAAGTGTTCGTGAGGACGGGAATCGCAGAGAGGACGGGCACAGCAGTGAAAAAAGTCGTGGCGGCAAGTCTTCCGAGTTCAAAGGCGCCTCCACCCGCACTCATCGAGAGCAGAGCTTTCCAATTGGAAAGCTCCTGCGCAGCGCAGTCCAGAGTCAGGGCCAACTCTTGTTGATTTTGGGTGTAGGTGTTCCTATCCCCAAAGGAGCTTGTATTAAAAAAAGAAGTTAAAGAAGTAATGGGCATAAGACCTTGCCCTCTTCGGCACTTCTTCTAAATAGTTGCTAGATAAAATATTGGCTAAATATTTGATAACAAATGAGAAGATTTGTAAAAAATTGTCGAAAGAAATAAAAAGAAATAAAAATGTAATACCCCAGTTTCACCCCTGGAAAGAGCGAGGATTGTTTGAGCGCTCCTTAAAAAATCGCGCTTTCCTTTAGGAAAGTGCGATTAGACAATCGCGAGTTCCGCAGCGACTGAAAGGGGTGAAACTGGGGTATTACATAAAAATCTATTTTTTATATTGCATTGAAATCATTGACACCTTCTTTTAAGCTCTTTTAATATGCTTTTTTTAAAAACTTAAATTTATGAAAAGGACCCTTTATGCCTCCCGTGCCCGTCAATACTGAAAAACAGGAAGAAATACAGTCTCTGGATAAAGAACTCTACGATTCTACCCGTTCCATTTGTGATGAAATCAAACTCTTGAGCGAACGACTCGCTCTCATGGATGAGAAAAAGTCGGAAGTCAGCGAAGCCGTTTATACCCGGGTGAAAACAGACTATGTGAATCGCCTGGAAGAAATCAAAAAATCATTCGAATCCAAAAAAGAGGAAATTCAAAAAATCATCCGGAATTTCCAGGAAAAAAAATCCACGGAAGAAGAGCGGCTAAAAAAGCACCAAGAAACCCTCGAAGAAGCCAAGCTGAGAAGTTTTTTGGGAGAATACTCCGACAAAAAATTCAAGGAAATTGAGAGTCGCGAAAACGCAGAAATCAAAAAACATGAAAACACTCTCAATGCTTTGCAAAACAACCTGGGACAATACGAACAACTCTTAAATCTTCCTACCCTGCAACCCAAAGAAGAATTGCCACCGCCCCCATCGCCTCCGGAAGAAATAAACTTTCCTTTGGAAGGAAAATATTTTGAGTCTGAAGGAGTCAGCGAACCCAAGTTCAAGATAAAAACAAAATCTGTTGAAACGGTTACAGCACAACCCCTGGAAAGATTAAAAACAGAAAAATCACGGCATTTTAAAAATGTGGCAGAAGCCCCCAAAAATACGCCTGCGCCACTGAACATGGGTTTTGACGATTCCATTTCAGCAATTCTTCGCACGATTCCCTTGGAAGAGGATGAAGTCCCCGCTGAAAAAGAAGTGCCTGCAGCGGATTCTTTTCCTTCTCCCGCCAAACTGGTGTGTATTCAGGGAGAAGTGGAACCTACTGAATTTGAATTGGGAGAAAACACCTCCATTGGCAGATCTCCTTCCAATGATGTGATCCTGAAAGAGGCCAAAGTCAGCCGTCAACATGCGACCATTCACCAAAGCGGCCCCCAATATATTGTGGTGGATTTAAAAAGTTCCAATGGAGTTTATGTAAACGGGATAAAGGTGGAAGAACAAGCCCTTCAAGACGGAGACGAAGTGAGTGTGGGGAGTTATAAATTTAAATTTCATTTGATTTAAAAAAACTAATGCGCCTCCGCCCAGGTTTTCCCTTTCCCTATTTCTACTTTCAACAGTAGGGGCCCCGTCTGCGGGGCCCCTACATTTTCCATCCCCTGCCTGACCAGAGATTCCACAAGATCCATTTCTTCTTCCAAAACCTCAAACACCAACTCATCATGCACCTGAAGTAACATCTGCGATTTTAAATTTTGACGGCGGATTTCCTGATCAATCCGGATCATCGCCAGCTTGATCAGATCGGCAGCGGTTCCCTGAATGACGGTATTAAAAGCAATGCGTTCTGCAAACGATCGAATGTTCGGATTTTTGCTCAAGAGATCTGGCACCTGTCTCAATCTGCCATACAAGGTGCGTACTTCCTGAGTTTCTCTCGCCCGGGCCAAAACCTCTTCACGATATTTTTGAACCCCCCTATATTTTTCAAAATATTGATCAATATATTCTTTTGCTTTTTGGGGATGAATTCCCAACTGACCCGAAAGACCAAAAGGGGTTTGGCCATAAATCACGGCGAAGTTCACCGTTTTTCCTGCAGCGCGCATGGCCTCGGTGATTTCGGGGACAGGAAGCCCAAATAGGGAAGAAGCCGTGATGCGATGCACGTCTTCTTCTTTTTGAAAAGCTTCCATGAGCAGGGGATCTTTGGAAAGATGGGCCAAAACACGCAGCTCAATCTGGGAATAATCTGCTGACAAAAGCAGTGAACCTTCTTTGGCCACAAAGGCAGCCCGAATTTTTTTACCTTCTTCCGTACGAATGGGAATATTTTGAAGATTGGGATCCGAGCTGGAAAGCCTGCCGGTTTCCGCAATGGTCTGGTTAAAAGAAGTATGCACCCGATCGGTTTTGGCATCGGCCAGTTCCAGCAAGGCATCCACATAAGTGGATTTTAATTTGGAAAGAGAACGATAGTCCAAAATCTCGCGGGGCAGCGGGTGAACTTTGGCAAGTTCTGTCAACACCTCGACATCCGTGGAATAGCCGGTTTTGGTTTTGCGTTGAACCGGCAATTTTAATTTTTCAAATAAAATTTGCGACAGTTGTTTGGGGGAGTTGACATTAAAAGTTTCTCCCGCCTCTTCGTAAATCTTCTTCTGAGTCACTTGCATTCTTTCCCCAAAATCTTTTTGTAAAACCTGAAGAAAAGGCCGGTCAATTCGAATGCCCGTCAGTTCCATATGGGCCAGAACAGGGATGAGAGGCAGCTCGATTTTTTCAAAAACAGTTTCCAGTTTTTTTTCTCGTATCTTGGGAAGTAAAAGCCGGGCCAGGCGCAAGGTGATGTCCGCATCTTCTGCAGAATATTCCAAGGCCTGATCCAAGGGAACTTCTGCAAAGGAAATTCCTTTTTTACCTCCGGTGACTTCTTCATACGTGATCATTTTATGCTGCAGATAAGTCTGGGCCAAAAAATTGAGGTTATGCGTTCCCGCGGGTTCCAAAAGATAAGAAGCCATCATCGTATCGCAAACAAGACCTCTCACTTCAACCCCGTATTTTTTTAAAACCTGATAATCGTATTTGAAGTTTTGGGCGATTTTGTTTTTTGTGGGATCTTCAAGGATGGGTTTGAGAGAATTGATCACGTGTTTTAAATCCAGTTGTTGAACACCCTCTCCCTGACCCTCCCCCATCAAGGGGGAGGGGAAAAGACGATGTCCTACGGGAATATAATATCCTCTTCCCTCCCCCGTCGAAAAAGAAAGGCCCACGATTTCCACTTTTGATAAATCCAAAGAAGTGGTCTCGGTATCCAGCGAAAATTCCAAACTATTTTTGAGATCTTCCAACAGTTGCTGAAAAGTTTTTTCGTCGTTCACCAAGACATAATGATGATCTCTCTTTTTTTGGGAAACTTTTACCTGAGAAAGTAAACGAGTAAACTCCAACTCCTTAAAAAGTTCGTAAAGCTGATCGGAGTCCGGGGCATCCAAAGTAAAATCTTCAAAAGAATATTCTAGGGGAACTTCTGTGTCGATAGTCACCAACTGGCGAGACAAAAAAGCCAGGGCTTTATTTTGTTCCAAAATTTCGCGCCGCTTTCCCTTGATCTCTTCCAAATGTTCATAGACGCCTTGCATCGATCCAAATTGCTGAATCAAAGCCGTGGCTGTTTTTTCGCCAATGCCCGGCACGCCGGGAATATTATCGCTGCTGTCTCCCGCAAGACCCAACACTTCGATCACTTTTTCAGGGCCCACGCCAAAGCGTTCGACAACAGCTTTGGCATCGGTCCATTTTTCTTTCATGGTATCCAAAAGAATAATGTGATCCGTCACGAGCTGCATGAGGTCTTTGTCACCGGTGACAATTACTACGTCTAATCCTTTTTCTTTCATCTTTTTTGCAATCGTGCCGATGAGGTCGTCGGCTTCGTAGCCCGCTTTTTCAAGTACGGGAATTTTTAGGGCTCTTAAAATTTTTTTAATCCAATCAATTTGCTCGGGAAGATCCGGTGGAATTTCTTTTCGCTGGGCCTTGTAGGCCTCGAACTGTTGTTTTCTAAAAGTGGGCTCAGGCCGATCCCAAACGGCGACGAAGTGAGTCGGCTTTTGTTCTTCAATGAGCTTCAGTAGCATCTGCGTAAAACCATAAACGGCATTGGTGGGAATCCCTTTGGAATTGGAAAGATGCCCAATGGCAAAGTAGGCCCGAAAAAGATAAGAGGAAGAATCGAGAAGAAAAAGGCGTTGTGAATGAGATTTCATTTTCTTCTCATTAAGAGAAGGAAAGAAAGCTGTCAAACTGAGTTTCTTACTGGCACATCCGGAAACTCTGTTTCTTCCACTTTTTTCCAAATGGCTCCACTGCCGCCATTTGGAAAGCCAGATGAATCAAGGATATTAAAAGCAGTAAGGTACTTGATTCATCTGATGCCGTTCCAGAAACAGAGTTTCCGGATGTGCTCTTAGGAAGGGGGATTTAACAGATCCAAAATTTCTGTCATGTGCGCTTGAATATCTGTCCTTCTATTTTCCCAATGAGTGAGGTCTTCTGTGGAATCAAATTGAGACCTGAGATGGTGAAGAATTTTGCGAAAAGGGGGCAAAACAAGATGCAACTGCTCGAGGGTTCTTCCCTCCGTAAAATCCAGTCTTTGTATTCTGCCTTCGGCTGCCATCAGGAGCTGTTCAAAATCTGTAAGAGTCACACCCAAACGTGTCGCCGCCTCTTCCAGAAGGGGAAAATGATCCGCCTGGGTATCCTGTCTCAAAAAATCAATCATTTGCCGGCCTAATTTCAAAATATTCAAAGTATCTTTTCTCAAGACGACAGGATCACTGGAAAGAGGCGCCTGGTCAAAGAAAAACAATTTGTTATCTATTTTAAAAATATAATCCCGAGCCACATCAAAAGCAGAGTAACGCATCCCTGTTCGGTGCAGGGCAGGTTTTCCTATCGGCTCTTCTGCAGGATGAACCCAGGCTAAAACTTCTTCTACAAAAACAGGCACTTCTCCCCAACGTTCACGGATATGAGGCACTGCATTAATGCCTTCTGCCGTAAATGCAGGCTTGGGTCGCCTGACCAAACGCCCCTGCTCAACGAGATGCACCCAAATCCGGTCCAGAAGACCATAGCCCGCATTCGCACTCGAGGCTTGAGAACGTACTCGCATCGTCAGTTCTGTTTCTCTGCGTTGAAAAATAAGTCCCCCAACGGTGGGATTAATCAAATCTCCCACAATTCTTAAAAAAACTTCCATGTCGCGAATACGAGTGCAACCCAGCAAGTCTTCCACAATGGAATAATGATGGTTGATGGGAGAGGAAGGGCCCTGGGAATCCAGTTTTGAAAGCCATTCTTCCACTTGTTTTCTTTCTGCTTCAAACACGGAAGGGGCATCAGAAGCTCTTCTTACGATTTTCAGCAGATCTCTCACTTCTCTTTGAATCGCCTGTCTTTCATGCTGATCAAAGACTTCGGGTATTAATTTTATTGCCTTGCCTTGAAGCTCACTTGATTTTCCTCTTAATGCAGCAACGCTCACACGAGGCCAAGTCGTCACCAAAAAATCAGCCACTTGATGACTCACCCAGGGAGCCAGTGTGTTTTTAATCCAACCGCCAAAAGCACTGGTAAAAACATCCCTGCCCACATCGATTCTTTTATTCAAGGCCTCGAGGATGACCCGATCCTCAGAAACCCGGGCGATGAGCGCTTCATCTCCCATCAATACACGGGCGGCTCTTATGCCAGCCTCTATAGAAATGCAGTCGATGGCCAAATTCACAGGAGCTTCCGGAGCAGGGTCTCCCACCATTTCTTTTGGAAAACCCAAACCCGACTGCAAGGCCAGACAAAGCATCAAATCAAAACGGCCTTCCACGGCCAAAGCCCGATAAAAATAAAAGGGAACACTTCTTCCGCCATTCAAGAGTGACTTGATCGCGGGAATAATTTGAGTATTGGGAGCCAGGAGACGAATCATTTCGGGAGTAAAAATTTTTTCCAGGGCAGTAGAAGGAAGCGTGGTCACCACGGTATCTGCCAAAGCCAGATAGGCCTGATTTCGATGAGGAGAAGCCGCTCTTAAACCCAAACGGTCCTGGTTATTGATCGGAATCCCCGGAAGTGCTTTTTCGTAAGTTCCATCTATATTGAGTTCTGCTGCAAAGTCAGGGCTATGACCCAACATGACAGGAATGACATTTTTCCCCCCGATTTCTTCGCTTTCTCCTGCCGCTTGACGAATCCAATCTCCCAAAGCGAGTCCATGACGACCCGCACCCCAAACGGCCAGAACTCTTACTTGTGCCTGGGCAAGAATTTCTCTTGCCCGGGCCAGACGCGCTTGAAAAGAGAGCCCCTCTACTTCTGCTTCAATCAATTTTCCATCTGCAGTGGTCGGAAGTAAGCCCAAAGCTTCTTGCAAGGCCGCCTGAGGACGAGCTCCCTTCACACGCACACCCCACTCTATTCCTCCCTGAAGATCTACAGGATATTTTTTAAGCGCTCTTGAAAAAGGTCCTTCGGCAATTTCTACACCGGCTCTGGTTCTTAAATGGCTTAGTAATTCGGTTTCTAATCCTCTTAAGGCCTCTTCCACTCCGTAACGAGTGGCGTAAACCCTACCGGCAGATCCACGACTCAAGCGAAGCTGATCCAAAAGTAAATTTAAAAAATTTTTACGGGAAAGCGGTTCTGCTCCCACCTCTTGTGTGGCTGCTTCAAAAGCCCGAAAAAGCCTCATACGTTCAAAGTCAGATTTAAAAAAAGCATGGGCTGGACCTCTTTCGCCCAATTGCTCTCTCCAAAAACCCTCTTCATCTGGAGGAGCCGGTAGAGTGGGAAGCTGTGAAGGCCTCGCAGCATCCGGATCTACCCCCTGACTCATTTGAGAATTTCTATTTTTTAAAGGTTCCGGAATATTTCCTTCCAAAATTCCCCGTTCGGGAACAAGGTCTGTTTTTATTCCCAAAATTTTTGATGCTCTGTTGCCTAAATCCCGTAGGGGCGATCCTTGTGATCGCCCTTTGTTTTGGGCGAATACAAGATTCGCCCCTACGTTATTCATATTTCTTGTTTTGAGACTGATTCTTTGCTCCACCGCACCCAGCACTCCCCCGCTCCAATATCCAAAAGCCCCGGATCCAAAATAACAGCGAAGACCCTGAATCATGGAACCCAGCATTCCCCCTTGTTCCGGCTTCGCCTCTTTTTCACA
>Ga0080064_1004252_pt1 | contig 18756 bp, 15 predicted proteins | sample Subgrocontami54m_FD_69260 | JGI IMG/M metagenome (GOLD analysis project Ga0080064, IMG submission 69260) | Subsurface groundwater microbial communities from S. Glens Falls, New York, USA - GMW46 contaminated, 5.4 m (SPADES assembly) (version 2) ...
CAAAATGGGCGGAGGGCCGCGGACGCGGGGTCGCGTATAGGGGGAGGGCCGCGCCTGGCCGCGTTTGGGACCGGGAAGGGGGAGCCGCGAAAAGCCGCGTCTCTACAGATGATTTTTCGTCCGGGACGAAGGGTGAAGCCAGACCTGTAAACCGGTCATCTAAAGTAAGGAGAACAACTTGGCACGTTATACCGATGCAGTGTGTCGTCTATGCCGCCGGGAAGGGATCAAGCTCTTCCTGAAAGGCACGAAGTGCTTCAGCGACAAATGTCCGCTGGAGAAGCGCAACTACGCTCCCGGCCAGCACGGGAAAGACAAGAAAACCAAAGTTGTGGGCTACGGTCTGCAGTTGCGCGAAAAGCAGAAAGCCAAGCGTATCTACTTCACCCAGGAAGGGCAGTTCCGGAATTATTTTGAGAACGCAGCCCGGTCCAAGGGTGTGACAGGCGCAAAGCTGCTCGAGCAACTCGAGCGCAGGCTGGATAACGTGGTCTACCGGCTGGGCTTCGGCATTTCGCGCCGGCAGGCGCGCCAGTTGGTGCGCCACGGACACGTCCAGGTAGATGGCCGCAAGGTAAACATCCCATCGTACGAGGTCAGCGTGGGCGAGGAGATCGCGATTCGCGAGAGTAGCCGCAAGGTGCCGATTCTCGAAATCGCGAAGGATTTTGCCAGCCATCAGCCCTCGCCGGTGTGGCTGGAAGTGGATCGCGACGCTTACAAGGGCCGCGTGACCGCACTGCCGAAGCGCGAAGATATCCAGCTGCCGGTGAATGAGCAGCTGATTGTCGAGTTGTATAGCAAGTAGTCGATGGTCGTTTGTCGTTGGTCGTTCGCGAGTTGCTGAAGATCGTGACGGCCGACAACGAGCCGAGCAGGGATTCGAACGACTAGCGACCAACGACCAACGACGATTTTGGCCTGTTTCGAGCCAGATCAGCCTGCTACGGCGCTTGATCCGAACCTGGGCCGGTTCGGAGAGCCGTCGCGGAGCCACATGGCCGAGAGGAGAAACACCATGTTGTGGAAAGGTTTTCAAAAACCGAAACGGTTGGCGAGCGATGCCACCGGTCTGACTGACAAGTACGGAATGTTCTGGGCGCAGCCGTTTGAGCGCGGTTTCGGCACCACCATCGGGAACGCGCTGCGGCGCGTGCTGCTGAGTTCGATCGAAGGAGCAGCCGTCACGGCGGTGAAGATCGAAGGCGTGCTGCACGAGTTCCAGTCGATTCCCGGGGTGGTCGAGGATGCGACCGACATCATCCTGAACTTGAAGCAGATTCCTTTCAAGCTGGCGGGCGAGGGTCCGAAGGCGATCTACCTGAGGGCCGATCAGCCCGGGGTCGTGACCAGCGGCATGATCGAAGCCGACGGCGATGTGGAAGTTCTGGACAAGGAAATCTACATCTCAACCGTGAGCGAAGGCGGCAAGCTCGACATGGAGATGCGCCTGAAGCGCGGGCGCGGCTACGTTTCCGCCGACAAGAACTTCGAAGACGATCTCGGGATCGGATTCATTCCGATCGATTCCGTGCACTCGCCGGTACGCAAGTGCAATTACACGGTCGAGGCGGCGCGTCTGGGACAGATCACCGACTACGACAAGCTGACGCTCGAAGTTTGGACGAACGGCTCGATCACGCCGGGCGATTCCATCGGGTTGGCCGCGAAGCTGCTGAAGGATCACATGAACATCTTCATCAACTTCGAGGAAGAGATCGAGACCGCGTCGTCGAGCGAAGAGCGCAAGCCGGAAATCAAGAACGAAAATCTGAACCGGTCGGTCGAGGAACTGGAACTCTCGGTGCGCAGCTACAACTGCCTGAAGAACGCGAACATTCAGAGCATCGGCGAACTGGTGCAGAAGACCGAAGCCGAGATGCTAAAGACGAAGAACTTCGGGCGCAAGTCGCTGAACGAGATTAAAGAGATCCTGTCCTCGATGGGGCTGAGCCTGGGCATGAAGATCGACGAGCACGGGAACGCCGTGCCGGGTCCGACTTCGAACCAGGTGCTGCCCGCGTCGGCGTATGGGGATAACGATCTGTAAGAAACCAGTAGCCGGTTGCCAGTAGCCAGTAGCCAGTATTCAAGCGCTGACTGCTGGCAAATTGGCTACGAAGCCTGGTCAATACAAGAAAGCCACTGGCACCTGACCACTGGCTACTGACAACTGAGGTTTTCCATGCGTCACAAGGTTGCGGGATACAAACTGGGACGGAACACGTCGCACCGGCGGTCGCTGTTCCGGAATATGGTCACGTCGCTGATCATGGAAGAGCGGATCGAGACGACAGTGATCAAGGCGAAGGCGGTGCGTCCGCTGGTCGAGAAGATGATTACGCTCGGCAAAAAGGGCGATCTGGCGGCGCGGCGGCAGGCGGCGGCTTACCTGATGACCGACGAAGCTGTCCGCAAGCTTTTTGACACGGTAGCCCCGCGGTTTGGCGACCGCCAGGGTGGTTATCTGCGGATTGTCCGTACCGTTTGGCGGAAGGGCGACGGCGCCGAGAAGGCGTTCATCGAACTGCTGGGCAGCGAACAGGTGCTGGATGAGAAGCGCCAGAAGCGTGCAGAGGTTCGCGCCAAGCGTGCCGAAGAAACCCGCAAGGCGATGGAAGAGGCCGAGGCGCAGGGCGGCGGGGCGCCGCCGGACGAGGGTGGGGAGAAGAAAGAGTAGGCTTTCCCTCGCGTCAGTTTCTTGAAGATAAAGGGCGTCCGAGAGGGCGCCCTCTTTGTTTGCTTTCGGGAGCCGAACTATTGGCCGAGCGGGCCGGTAACCGTGCCGATGAGGCCAGTCTTGTTGTCGAGAACGGCCAAGCGCAGCTCCTTGCCACCGGCAGGGATATCCATGTCGATCGGCACCATCATGCCCTTGTCGAGAATTTGCTGATAGGTTGCGGCATCGAAGGCGCGATCTACTTTGATGCTGCGAGTCCCGAGGTTCTTGCCGTTCGGGCCGTACACACTGGCATAAAGGCTGACGTTCATTTTCTTACTGCCGCCGGCATCTTCGGCCGTGAGTGTGTGGGCGTCCACCAGGAAAACAACGCGTATCTTGCCCGGATCGGTGGGCTTGGCCTGCGCCATGAAAAAGACCTGGGTTGCAGACCCATTCACCTGGAGAGCGCCAGCTACTTCCTGTTCGGGCTTCCAGTTCTTGTCGAGCGTCGGATCTAGCGCGAAGTATCCCTTGCGGTAACGGATTTCAGTATCGCCGCGGTCCACTCTGATCTTGATGTTGCGGAATTTGCCGTCCCACTTCTTATTCTCGGGGTAGTAGCCGAGCGAGTAAGAGGCTTTTTCGTCGGCGACCGCCAGAGCGATGCCGTCCTTAATTTCGTTCTGATTGACATATGCTTTGCCGCCCGTTTCCGCCGCCAGTTCGCGCAAGGCAAAGGTCGTGTTGACATCAATGCCGCTCGCCATGATGCCGCGCATATCCACTGGATAGATAGCGATCCCGGCACTCGCGAGGTCGGCTTGCGCTTGCTTGATCTCCTGGCCGTGCAGCATTCGCTGCTGGGAAGCCAGGGAGCCGGTAGCGATCGTGCCTACTGATTTTTGGCGGACGTCGGGAAGATCGGCCAAAAGCTCTTCGTCGCTGACAAGGCGGTCCGTCGGAATCAGGTCAAAGGGGAAGTCGGCGGTGAGCCATACCACGTTCTTGCGGCCCGAGAAGCCAGAAAGCATCCGCGATAGATCGCGTAGGGCTTGGATCGTGATCACCGTCCGGCGCTCCAAAACGTACCCCACCGCCAGGTCCGTGAAGCTGGCAAGCTGTGCTGAAATACTGGACGGAGCCGGGAAGGTTCCAGCTTGCAGAATCTGTTCTTGCGGTCGTAGATTCTTGATCGCGTTCATCAGGATCGTGGGGTCAGTCGTGAAATCCTGAAGTACATGCAGCTGGTCCGTAAGGGTCATCACGGCCATCGGCTTGCCGGATTCCGCCTGGCCCAGAACGTATTTCAGCATCTGTGACCGCCCGTAGGATTGATCCAAAAAGTGAGAATTCGTGGCATCCATAAGCATTACGGTCGGAACACCGGCGGGCTTGAGGTACTCCGGCCGATTGGAGAGGATGCCAGGGGGCAGTTGCTGCTGGACGCTTTGACCAGCGCCGGGCGGTGTGAACGTAGCGACCTTCTGCTTTTTCCCATTCTCTTCGACCGTGAAGTTTTCCGGCTTTAGGCCCGTAATCGGCTGCCCTTTCTTATCGGTGACGACTACGTCGACGACAACCAGGCGCGTGTTCGCGCGAATGGTGAGCGATGGAACCTCAGCCGTGGCTTCCTGGGCACTCAGAAGCGTCGGGCCGGCAGCCAGATTCAGAGTCAGGGCCGACGTCAGGACGATCCGGAACGGCAAACTACGTAACATAGAGCCTCCACGGTTGCAGCAGACACCACCGAAGTAATCGGAATGTACTCTGTTTCAGGGCCTTTGGCAATTAGTGCGTGATCGTTGCGAGGATATACGCGCTGCCACCACGCGCTCTCTTTCTATGAGGTTAAGATGCCGTCGTTCTCTGACGTCGTCGATATTTGCCTGTTCCGCACCCGCTCCCTACAATAGAGAATTATTCCTGGAAATCTTATGATCCACTTCCCGGTTCCCGAAGCTCTCACATTCGACGACGTTCTGTTGCTGCCGGCGCGATCCGAAGTTGTTCCGGCCCAAACCAACACTCAGACCCAGCTTTCTCGCAACATCCGACTGAATATTCCGATCATCAGCGCGGCCATGGACACGGTCACCGAATCGCATATGGCGATTGGCATGGCCCAGCAGGGAGGGCTTGGGATTATTCATCGCAACCTGACCATCGAGCAGCAGGCCAACGAAGTGGACAAGGTGAAGCGTTCGGAGAGCGGCATGATCGTGGATCCGGTGACCATGTCGCCCGACGCGAAGGTTTCCGATGCGCTCGACGTAATGAAGAAATACAAGATTTCGGGCGTCCCCATCACGCAGAAAGGTGGCAAGCTGGTCGGCATTCTCACCAACCGCGATCTGCGCTTCGAGACGCGCTTCGACATACCCATCAGCAAGGTGATGACCAAGAACAACCTGATCACCGTCCCGGTGGGCACCACGCTGGAACAGGCCGAGGAGATTCTGCACGAGCACCGCGTAGAAAAGCTGCTGGTGGTGGATGACAAGTACAACCTGAAGGGCCTGATCACAGTTAAGGACATTCAGAAAAAACTGAAATACCCCGGCGCCGCCAAAGACAGCCACGGGCGGCTGCGTGTGGGGGCGGCAATCGGCGCGACTGGCGACTTCCTGGAGCGCGCGCAGGAACTGGCGAAGGCGAAGGTAGATGTGCTCGCCATCGACAGCGCGCATGGGCATTCCATACTGGTCGTGGAAGCGATCAAGAAGGTCAAGGCGAAGTTGCCGGAAGTGGAACTGATTGCCGGTAACGTGGCGACATTTGACGGCGCCTGCGAACTGGTGCGCGCCGGGGTGGACGGGGTTAAGGTCGGCATTGGACCTGGTTCGATCTGTACGACCCGCGTCGTGACCGGAGTGGGCGTGCCGCAGATCACGGCCATCGCGGAGGCGGCGCGGGCCACGCGCGATGCGGGTGTCCCGGTGATTGCGGACGGTGGGATCAAGTATTCCGGCGACATCACCAAAGCGTTGGCAGCTGGGGCTTCCGCGGTCATGATCGGATCGATGTTTGCCGGCACGGATGAGAGCCCGGGCGAGCTGATTCTCTATCAAGGCCGGACATTCAAGTCTTACCGCGGCATGGGATCGCTGGGCGCGATGGCGGCGGGTTCGAGCGAACGCTATTTCCAGAACTCGGATGGAGACGCCTCGATCGCGATGCCAGTGATCGGCGAAGAGTCGAACCGGCTCTCCAAGCTGGTTCCGGAAGGCATCGAAGGCCGCGTGCCCTATCGCGGGTCGTTGGCGATGATCGTGACCCAGATGGTGGGCGGCCTGAAGTCGGGCATGGGTTATTGCGGCTGCGCCGGGATTTCAGACTTGCAGCAGAAAGCGCGCTTCGTGCGCATCAGTTCGGCGGGCTTGCGCGAAAGCCACGTACACGACGTTATCATCACGCGCGAAGCTCCCAATTACGCGCTGGAGTAGGGAAGAGCCTGATTTTGCCAACTGCCCGTCCCAATCTTCTGCGCGCCTGGTGGCCTGCCATCGTCTGGATCGGCCTGATCACACTTGAGTCCACCGATTACATGTCGGCGCAAAATACCGGCAGCCTGCTGTACGACCTTCTGACGCGCCTGTTCGGCGAAATCAATTTCTACGACTTTCTCCACTGGCACCACTATCTGCGCAAGGCCGGGCACGTTGTGGGTTACGCCATGCTGGGATTGCTGCTGCTGCGCGGGTTCCGGGCGACGTTCGCCAAACGCCGTGAGTGGATCAGGCTGGTACCGGTGTTCGCCTGGCTGGGGACGGCCTTCGTCGCGACCATGGATGAGTGGCACCAGAGCGTTATCCCATCACGCACCGGTGCTTTCAGTGACGTGCTCCTCGACAGTGCGGCGGGGCTGGCGGCGCTGGTCCTCGCGTACATCGCGCTGCGAAGACCAGAGCCCGCGTCTCTCAATAAAGAAACTTAAGAGCCAGTCGACGGCCGTCATCAGATCAATTGGCTTTCGACTCGCGTCGCGCCAGCAGGAGCAGGGCCGAAACAGCGGCGATTCCCGCCGAGAGATAAAACGGCACCTGCGCTCCGTACACCTTCCACAGTTCCCCGGTGATCACGCTGGCAAGGAGAGTGGTGACGCTGGTCAGGAAGAAATAGATCCCCAAGGCGCGGCCGCGGACTTCGGGCGCCACCGTTTCTACGATCAGCGCTTTCAGCACAGGATTGGTCAAGGAATAGAACAGGCCATAAAAAGCCATGGTCGTCCAGATTGCCAGTTGCGATGGCGCGAGAGCGAAAACGAGGTAGACGATCGCGAAAACGAAGTATCCGGCGGCGGCAATGGTTGACCGGGAGAAGCGGTCGCTGAATTTTCCTGCCGGCCAGGAAAGTAGCGTGTAGGTGATATTGAAGACCAATCCAAGCAGAGGCGCGTGCACGGCCGGGATCCCGATGCTTTCCGCCCGCAAGACCAGAAACATGTCGCTGGAGTTGCCGAGCGAGAAGAGCGTCACCACCGCCAGGACGTAGTAGAACCCGGCTGGCAGGCGAAGACGGAGCGTGGAGGCCGCCGACGCCCCCCGAGTTGGGGAGTTAGGAGGGCGGGCAGGAGCAGCGCAGTGCTGGTCATCGGCGGCGGCGAGAGTTCCGGCCCGGGATTTGCCATCGGCGTGAGTTTCGCGGATCCCGAGCCACGCCACCAGAATGCACAAACTTCCCGGGACGGCGGCGGCCCAGAACACGCCGCGCATGCCGAAATGACCGATCAGAGCCAGCGCGGCTAGTGGACCGATGATGGCGCCGGCCGAGTCCATGGCCTGAATCAGCCCATAGGCCGAACCGATGCGGGACGAGTCCACTGCCTCGGCGACCATTACGTCGCGGGCAGTCCCTCGAATGCCTTTCGCGAAGCGGTCGGCGAAACGAATTCCGAGGATTTGCCACCAGGATGAAACCAACGCCAACAGCGGTTTTACGGCATTGGCGACGATGTATCCGCCGACCACGAGTGGCTTGCGGCGCGAGACGCGGTCGGCCAGATATCCGGAGAAAAGTTTGGCGATCGAGGCGACACTCTCGGCCACGCCTTCGATGACGCCGAGTTGGGCCGGGCCCGCGCCGATCGAGGCAATGAACGCCGGCAGAACCCAGTAGGCCATTTCGCTGGCGGTGTCGTTGAGCAGCGAGGTCACGCCGAAGGCATAGACGTTGCGGGGCGTGGCGTTTTGCCGGGGAGCGGGCGTGTCCTCCATGGGTTGAAAATAACACGGCTTGCAGGCGGCTCTTTCGCACGAAGCCGTCATTGCGAGGCCACGGCCCGGAGACGCCGCAAGCCGCGTCTCTACAGAGGTGGTTGGGCCATTACGTCGGACTCCCCACGGTAGTGGTGCAGTTTGAATTTCCCGAACTGGGAACAGCCTTAAGAATGGCAACAAACGTGCTAACCTAAGCATCGAAATTAGTGAGAGGATAGTTTCTGGATCTGAAAAGTTGTTGTTGTCAAGATAACGGTGGCGTACAAGATATGGCCAATCCGGTAGGACATTACGGAAGGCATCTTTAGCGGTTCCCCACCAGCGTTCAAGATGCCGGAAGGCTTCATTTGCGCCACAGACACGAACTGATCGGAGAATCACTCCGAGAGATTGGAGTCTTGCTGCTAGTCTTCGTCCCACTAGACGCACTGATTCATGAAGGCAAATTGGACAAGGTTCAGGTTGTCATTTGCATTCTCTTGGTGATTATCGGCGGGTGGTCCATATTTAAGGGGATCTGCATGGAAGGAGGGTAAAGTGGGAACTATAGTTTCATTGGCGGCATTCGTACTAGCAGTGGGCGCGCTCTTCTTGTGGGGAAAGAGAGAAAAGCAGTGCTATGAAGAGGATGTCAAAAACCGCCCTCGGAAGGCAGCGTAGCGCGTTCGGGGCAAACAGAGCCTGAATTGGCTCATCGCTAGGCTGCCGTTCGATCTGCTCCAACGTAAGGCAACAAGCTCGTCGAGATTCCATGCGTGGTCGGTAAGGCCCGCCTCCATCGCTGGAGTCACTCTCAGCGTCTTGTGCACCCGACAGAAGTTGTAGTGCATGGAGTAGAGAGCAACGGCGTGCCCGTGGTTCTCTAGCTTCTTGCTGAAGCCATTCGTCAAGCGCGTGAATCGGCGCATCCCCATCCTCATTGAAAGGTTCTGCCGTTCCACAAACGATGTGGAGGTGTGCTTAAGATCAGGATTCCCCGCCAGCACTCCCGTGCGGCATCCGATGCATTCAAACTGCCCCACTACCCAGCCACTACCCACCCCACGCTTGCTTTATGGCGCCCGCAAAGAGCACAATAAAGGTGGAAATTCATCTCAGCCTGCTGTAAGTGCGCCCTCAAAAAAGGTGTCGCAGGCTGGGATCGAACATCCAATAACTGGTAAGAGCAACACTGCGGCTACAACATCCCCGCTGGTTGGGCGCCCGTTCTTCAAGACGAGCGCAGCGAATCAGCTGAGCCGCTGGAGGCTTTCAACAACCCCGTTCCAAGGCGAAGACAGACGCCGCAGTTGGCGTGGGTCCGTGCTTGGAGCTGAAAGCGAGTACAACTTGGCAACCGCATCGGCAGTTTGCAGTCTGGAAAACTATCTCGTCCTTCCGGATCGAACCATGGACGAACGCATTCGAGAGGCCCGGCAGGCCCTCGGCAGCGACGTAGTCGTGCTGGGGCACCACTACCAGCGCGACGAAGTCATTCGCTTCGCCGATTTTCGCGGCGACTCCTACAAGCTTTCCCAGGAAGCGGCGCGCGCGCAGAGCCGCTACATCATTTTTTGCGGCGTTCACTTCATGGCCGAGAGTGCCGACGTGCTGAGCCGTCCCGGCCAGATCACGATTCTCCCCGACCTCAACGCCGGATGCTCCATGGCCGATATGGCCGAAATCACGCAGGTGGAAGACTGCTGCGAGCAACTGGTCCGCGCCGGCGTGACGAGCGATTTGGGAGACGGGATCACTCCCATCACCTACATCAATTCCACGGCCGCCATCAAAGCATTTGTGGGCGAGCGCGGCGGAGTGGTGTGTACCTCGTCGAACGCGGCGGCGGCGATGAAGTGGGGGCTCGCGAAGAATGAGAAATTGTTGTTTCTTCCCGATCAGCACCTGGGGCGCAACACCGGCTACACCATGGGAATCCCGCTGAACGAGATGGTCGTATGGGATCCGTATCAACTGGGCGGCGGAGTAACGCCGGACCGATTGCGTGCTGCGAAGGTGATTCTGTGGAAGGGGCATTGCGCGGTCCATCAGCGTTTTCTGCCGGAGCACGTGGACAACGTGCGGGCGAAATACCCGGAAATTCGCGTGATTGTCCATCCGGAATGCCGCTGGGAAGTCTGCCAAAAGGCGGACGGCATCGGATCAACCGAAGGCCTGCTGAAGATGATTCGCGAAGCGCCTTCGGGCACCATGTTTGCGGTGGGCACTGAGATCCATCTGGTGAACCGCATGGGCAAGGAGTTTGCAGAGCAAGGGAAGAAAGTCATTACGCTCGGTGATTCCGGCTGCCTGTGTACGACCATGTACCGCATCTCGCCGCAGCATCTCTGCTGGGCGCTGGAGAACCTGGCGGAAGGGAATGTCGTGAACCAGATCAAGGTCAAGGACAGCGTGAAGCAGTGGGCGCGGGTGGCGCTGGATCGGATGTTAGAGATCCGGTAGGAGTCGTTGGTCGGTAGTCGCTAGTCGTTGGCAAAGACCGCGTAGGGACAGCCGACCCCGGCTGTCTGGCCGAGCGAAGCTCAGCAGGTTGTCCGCAAGACAGGCAAGGACGCTCGTCGCTTCAGCAACTTGCGAGCGACCAACGACGCCCCGCGCGATGCACTAGAATAAGCTCAACACATGTCGGACCGCACTTTTACTCTCGACGAAGCGCAGACCCTGTTGCCGGTGTTGGAGTCGTTGCTCAAGCAGGCAATCCAGTCGAAAAAGTTGATTGAAGAAGTGGACGCCGAACTTCAGGAGACTGCTCATCGCGTTTTCCTGAATGGCGGCACGCAGGTAAATGTCGTCCACCTGGCCAAGCGCAAGGCGGCGCGCGAGAAGGCGATCCAGCGCATCAAGGATGCGATCGCCGAAATCGACGCCACCGGCGTGCAGGTGAAAGACCTCGACGTCGGCCTGCTCGACTTCCCCTGCAAGGTAGAGGGGGAGATCGTCCTGCTGTGCTGGAAACTGGGCGAGACGAAGATTTGTTTCTGGCACGACACGACCGCCGGGTTCGCCGGACGCAAGCCGATCGACGAGCGGATCGCCAACGCGGGGAAGAAACGGACAAACAAGCCCGGCTCTGGGCTTTAGGCTCTCGGCTTTCGGAGAATCTTTCACCGCCGAGACGCCGAGGACCGCCGTAGCGTCGGTATCCCTTCGGCTTCCCCCTCGGCTTCGCTCTGGGCTTCGGCGAAAGCGGGCAGGCTCTGCCGCCTGTCCCCAAAGGCGTCTCACCCTCGGCCCGCCAGCGGAGGACGCGCCGGCAGCCCGCCAATCTGCGCGACTCTCGTGCGGCAGATCACATCGCGTCATGCCCGACAAGATTGACCGATGCTGCCATGGATCCACCGAAGGACCCGAACCTGAGAGTCATGGCCGTGTTCGCTGAACCAACTACACTCAGGCCGCAGACATGAACGGTTGCAACTCCATTTGCAAAGTTCGGTGCGGCCAAGTTCCACTGCAAGAGCTTTGCAGCACCAGCGGAACCGTCCTCGAGCAAAACCTGGCCGGCCCCACCTCCTGAGGCCACGATGTTTGTTGCAGTGATTACGACGCAGTCCGCGACGTGTTTCACGCCCGGACCGCCGGCGGCCTTTGTAACACTCGGCGGTATACCTATGCTCGGCATGCTAGTGAGCACCCATTCGGCTGGGGCTGTGGGCAGGGCCACGACCGGTAACTCTTCGGTAGGGGCTGCCTGTGGCTTTGCGAGGGCAACCGGAACAGACCCTAACCGGTAACTCAGAAAGCAAGCGGTCAGCAACAGGAATGCGGAGAGAACGACTGCTCTTCTTGGCGTGGGTATCCTCCAATTTGAATTTGCTTTAATTTGCTTTAGTCAAGCGACCAATTGGAGCACGGAATTCAGCCTGCCCAACAGAAAGGAGCGATTTGTTACAAAAGTGGAACCCTGCAGCTCCGCCTCAAGAATTTCCATGCAAGTTTGTTCTGAGAACACGTTCTCAATGCGGAACGCAGGTGCCGACGGTTTCCTTGCATGGTACGACCCAAGCCATGCACTACCGGGGGACGGGCACGGGCCGTGGGTTCTGCTAGAATCACACTATCTGAGGCGATTGCATATGTTCACCGGGCGCAAACTGCCGATCACGCTTGCCTTTGTCGTGCTTGTAGGACTGGCTTTTGGCGCCAGTTGCAAGGGGTTCTTCGTGGACCCGGTGCTGACCTCCATTGCCATCACGCCGCCGACCCCCCAGGTACAAGAAGGCAAAACCGTATCTCTGACGGCGACCGGCACATACGACGACAATAAGACAAAGAACATCACGTCGAGTGTGACTTGGACGGCGGTAGACGGGACGATTGCAACAGTTGACAACTCAGGAGTGGTCACCGGCGTGAAGGCTGGCAGTACAACCATCAATGCCAGCAAGGACGGTAAAGTCGGTTCGACCACGGTCACCGTGACCCTCGCAAACCTGGTTAGCATTGCCGTCAATCCCACGACGGGCAATATCGGCCAGGGCCAAACCCAACAGTTCAACGCAACCGGCACTTTCAGCAACGGCGCCAGTCACGACATCACGAGTCAGGTGACCTGGACTTCGTCCAATCAGAATGTTGCTACTATAAGCAACGCAAGTCCTGACTGGGGACTAGCGTCAGCCCAGCCGGTTAGCCAGATTTCCACAGCGAACATTACAGCGACGTCCGGGACGATTGTGTCTCCCGTTGCCGTTCTTACTGTGAACCCCTAGCCATCGCAGAGTCTACGATGCCCGGGATGCAAGGGCATGACCCTCCAGAGTTGTCCTTTCTTCGATCGGGCGCGCTATCATCCTTGGTTGCCATGCCCGACATCCGCTGCATAGGGATCTGCACTGGGGGCGGAGACGCTCCCGGGCTCAATGCCGTCATTCGCGCGGCCGTTAAGGCTGCAATCCTCAAATACCAGTGGAAGGTCATCGGCATTCCCGATGGCTTTGACGGCCTGATCTGGCCGGAGCGGTCGCACGAACTCACGCTGAAAGATGTCAGCGGCATTCTGCCGCGGGGCGGGACAATCCTCGGCACGACGAACCGCAGCAATCCGTTCCTGTACAAGATCGTCGAGAACGGGCAGGAAGTGGTGCGTGACATCTCCGATCAGGTCATCGCCAACGCGCAAAAGCTAGAAATTGACGCCATTGTCTCGATTGGCGGCGATGGCTCGATGAAGATTGCGCAGGAGCTTTTTCTCAAGGGCATGAAGATCGTGGGCGTGCCCAAGACGATTGACAATGACCTGTCGGCGACCGAAGTCACGTTCGGCTTCGATACCGCGCTGCACACCGCGACCGATGCCGTAGACAAGATCCACACCACTGCTGAATCGCATCATCGGGTAATGGTGGTGGAAGTGATGGGCCGCGATGCTGGCTGGATCGCGCTTGGAGCGGGTCTGGCCGGAGGGGCGCACATCATTCTGATCCCGGAGATTCCCTTCACGCTGGAGAAAATCTGTGAACAGCTGGCGCTGCGAGATCGTTACGGCAAGCGCTTCACGATTGTCGTGGTGGCCGAGGGCATCAAACTGCCGCCGGAGATGAAGCACCTGTCGCGCACCATGGCCGTGGGCAACTTAGTCGGCGACGCGATTGCGCTGTTGGCTCACAAGGAAGTGCGCGTCAGCGTGCTGGGTCACATTCAGCGGGGCGGGTCGCCTTCGCCTTACGACCGCATTCTGGCTACACGCTTCGGCGTAGCCGCGGTCGACCTGATTGCCGCGGGCGGGTTCGGAAAGATGGTTTGCCTGCGGCAGGAGTGCATCCGCGCGGTAGACATCGCCAATGCGGTGGGGCGGATGAAGACCGTGGACCCGAACGGCGAGATTGTGCGCACGGCGCGGGCGATTGGGATCAGTTTCGGTGACTGACAGAAGACATTTTCGTGGTGTTTAGTCCTTCGCGTGCTGCCAACTTTCTTCTGGATTCCGAGAAAACCTTTACCACGGGGGGCACAGAGGGGCAGAGGGGACATCAGTAAGCTGTAGACGAACTAATTTCCGCCGTCGAACATTTTGACTGTGTCCCTTCGGTGTCAATCCTTGGGCGCGGATCTCGCGCTATATTGAGGGATTGACCCCGTGAGAATGTCCTGTCCATCCCGTATTGCGCTCGCCTTCACGCTCGGGTGCGCGATTCTGTTTCCCGCTTGCAACCGCGGCCGGGGACGCGTGCTCGAGATTGCGTACGTCTCAACTCCGCAGGTCAACCTGCGTGACCGCGTGGCCGCCGTGTACAACAAAGTCGGACTAGTGAAGAATGGCGACCGCGTGGAAGTGCTTGATCGCGACCGCCGCTTCGTGAAAGTCCGCAGCGCCCGCGGCGCGGAAGGCTGGATGGAACAGCGCTTCCTGGTCAACCAGCAAGTTTACAACCAGCTGCAAAAGCTTACGCAGGAGAGCCAGAACGATCCCGTGCAGGGGCAGGGCACGGCACGCAACGACACCAACTTGCACGTCGAGGCCGGGCGCGACGCCGAGCACCTATACCAGATTGCGACGGGAGAAAAGGTTCTGCTCCTGAGGCGGAGCACTGCCGAAAAGCCCGGCCCGGCTGCGACTCCGGTGCGTGCCAGCGCTAAGCCGGACGAAAAGAAAGAGTCCAGGCCGCTCCTTGAAGACTGGTGGCTGGTGCGTGACACGCACGGCCGCGTGGGCTGGGTGCTGGCGCGCATGGTGGATCTCGACGTGCCACTGGAGGTCGCGCAGTACGCCGAAGGGCAGCGCATCGTTGCTTACTTCGTGCTCGACGAAGTTCGCGACGGAGAAAAGAAAGTTCCGCAATATCTGACCGTCCTCACCGAGCCCAAAGACGGGCTGCCCTTCGACTTCAATCAAATTCGCGTGTTCACCTGGAACGTGAAGCGTCACCGATACGAGACGGCTTACCGTGAGCGCCTGAGAGGCAGCTTGCCCGTGACCGTGGCGCAGGAGAGCTTCGAGAAAGAAGGGACGTTGCCCACTTTCGTGATTCGAGTACAAGACGACAGCGGCAATGTGAGGGAGCGCAAGTACAAGCTCAACACGCCGATGGTGCGAAGGGTGTTGGCGCCGGGGGAAGAGCCGTTGAAAAAACGTCGTTAGTCGTCAGTCGCTATTCGCTATTCGCTATTCGCTATTCGCTATTCGCTATTCGCTAAGAACATTCTTAGATGCGGAAACCCAAGATGCCGGTCCTATCTTGAACAGCGATCGACCAACGACGACTTTCGCGAACAGCGAACGACGACCAGCCAACGACCGTCACGAATAGAAATCCGCAATAGTCTCTACTACCAGGCGAATCTCGGTTTCGGTGAGTTCCGGGAACATGGGCAACGCCAGAACTTCCTGCGCGGCTTGCTCGGAGACGGGCAGGTCTCCCGCTTTCAGTCCCACATAGGAAAAGACCGGCTGCAAGTGCAGCGGCAAGGGATAGTAAATCTCGGTGCCGATTTTTCGGTCGGCCAGGAATTGGCGCAGCTCATCGCGGCGCTGGGCACGAATGACGTACTGATGAAAAACGTGCTTTGCCTGCGGGCTTCGCGCCAGCAACCGTACCGGAATGTAGCCAGGGCCAGAGGTCAAAGCGGCTTCGGCGAACAGGCGGTCATAGGTTGCGGCATGCTGCAGTTTTTACCGCGCTACACAGTTCCGCATATTCCGAGACCGAATTCTAGTTGAACTAAACCGCTGACGCGGTAGGTTCGACCCGACCTCGTCACCATCGCGCACGGCTCTCTCTGAGCGGTTTCATCCTCACTCCGCGCCGGTTCCACGGCGGGCGGGCGTGGGCTCACAATCCCCTCCAGGTCGATCCATTCCCATCCTTTCACCCCTGGAGGTGTCCTATGAGCGAGCTCCGTACCCGCATGATCCGTGACATGGCCCTGCGCGGCTTCTCCCCGCGCACCCACGAAGCGTACATCGCCGCCGTCGTGCGCTTGGCGAAGCACTACAAACGCGCCCCGGACCAGCTCACCAATGACGAGGTCCAGGCCTACCTCGCCCACCTCATCCAGGTCCGCAAGCTGTCCTGGAGTACGTGCAGCCAAGCCGCCCACGCCTTCCGCTTCCTCTACCACGTGACGTTGGGCCACCCGCCCAGCGACTTCCACGTCCCCGCCCCCAAGCAGCCGCAACGGCTCCCCGAGATCCTCAGCCGCGAGGAAGTCTGGCGGATGCTCAACGCGTGCACGCACCTCCGCCACCGGCTCCTGCTGGCGACCACCTACGCCGCCGGCCTGCGCGTCAGCGAGGCGATGGCCCTCAAGGTCTCGGACCTGGATGCCGACCGCATGACGGTGCGCGTCGAGCAGGGGAAAGGCGCCAAGGACCGCTACGTGCCGCTCTCCAAGCGCCTGCTTCAGGAGTGGCGCGCCTACTGGAAGACCACGCCGCCCCGTGTCTGGCTGTTCGCCAATCGCCAGGGCACGCGCCCCATCGATATCACCGTCGCCCAGCGGATCTACACCGCCACGAAACTGCGCGCCGGCATCCGCAAGCAGGGCGGCATCCATGCCCTGCGCCACGCCTTCGCCACCCACCTGCTGGAAGCAGGCCGGGACCTGCACACGGTCCAGCTCTTGCTCGGCCACCAACACATCTCGACCACCATGCGCTACTTCCACCTCAGCCAGGGCCGCGTGCTCGGCACTGTCTCGCCCCTGGATCTGCCGGAGCCGCCTGGCGCCTAGCCTGGATTTCCACGGAGGGGAATTCCCCTAAGGATTTGCTGCATCGAGCAGCAAATCGGAGTGGCACGTCAGGCGAGCATTCGAAGGGTTGAGCCGTTCCACCATGGCACCTTCACCGGCGAGTCGAGCATGCCGGAGTCGATGATGATGGGGAGGTGGGCGCGACGGTGGAAGCGCACCGTCACGTCAGAGGCCCCCACGGTGACGGTTGCGGGCATGTTGATGAGGTCGCGGAAGATGTGACCCGCCTGGGCGTCAGCGTAGCCGCGCATGTTCTGGGCCAGTTGCCGGTACAGCCCGCTGGCGATGACCAGGAGCGCCATGTCGAAGTCCACTTTGATGCCGACTGCCGAGGAGAGCGCGTTCATGTGGAAGAAGCGAACCGCATCGGACAGAGCGTTCTCGATGAGCATCCGCTTGGCGTAGCGGGTGATGACGTTCTTGGCGCTCTTCCGGTCGTTGGTCAGCAAGATCGTTGATTCCTCGTGTCCGAGATCCTTGATGACCAGCTGACGGAAGGTGCGCTTCGCGATCTGCACGGCGCGCTCGTAGACCTTTGGGAAGCGGTACCTGCGAGTGGGCACATCGAGCTCGACCTCCCGAAACGCGGAGGCGGGCAGGAGAGCACCCTCCTGCTTGAGTGAGGGCGAGCGCGCCCGCAGAGTCATGAAGGTGATGCCCATCGTGTCGAGGCGCGCCAGATTGGCCAGCGTCGTCAGCTTGGAGTCGAAGACAAGGTGGCGCGGGAGCGCACGGTGGACGCGCTTCCAGAAGGCGATGAACGTGAAGATCTCCTCGGACTCCTCCCCCTTCCGCAGGTCGGCGTTGGCGTAGCAGAAGGCGCGACCGTCAAGATCTTGGGCGAGGAAGGTGAGCACGCTCTTCTGCCGCCGACTGCGCATCGCGACGAAGTGGCACTGCACGAGCGGGTGCTCGCCGTAGTAGGGGATGGAGTGGAAGTCGAGGTTGAAGGACTCGCCTTTGAAGAGCCCGTCGCCGTCGATCTGCTTGTGGTAGGCCGCCTGGAGGTCGACGATCTGCTGGTGCCCCACGCGAGAGGAGTATTCGGACAGGAAGCTGCGCTTGGGGATGACGTTGAGACCCGCGAGAAGGCTCAGCCCCTCGTCGGCGACATGGGGCATCACGTGACTGCGGTGTTCGATGGACCAGAGCTTGAGGGCCAACATCGAGCGCAGTGCATGGCTGGCGGGGATCATCTTCGATCCGGGGAGCGCTGCCGACTTGGCGATCCCCTCCAGAGCCAGAGCCACCAAGCCTGGAACAAACAGGAACAGGCCGCCGCACGCTGTCTCGAAGCGGCGCGGGGCGAGCGACAGTTGGCGCACGTCGGCGGCGGCCTCGATGGTGGGGCGAGGTCGGTCGGGACGTTCCTCCTCGAGCCGGCGCGGCAAAGGGGCGAACCCCTCGGCCTTGAGAACCTCGCGCACGGCGGTGGGGCTGAGGCCAAGGTCGCGCGACTTGAGGACCTCGCTGATCTCGTAGACGGAGTGGTTGCGCTTGCGCAGCTCGACGACCAGGTCGCGAGCCGCTGACTTCTTCGGTTGGGAGCGCGGGCCCGGTTGGGGCGTGACGAAGAAGGAAGGCGTCGGCTCCCGGCGAAATCGATGGCACATCACTTGGAAAGAGCCAGGGGTGTAGCCGAAAGCGCGGGCTGCCTGCGCTGACGGGAGTTCTTCAGCGAAGTAGGCCCGCAGGGCCTCGTACTGCCGCTGCTTTGGGGAGCTGGGCTCAAGGAAGAAGCGCTTGCATGTGCTTATGCTCTTTGGTGCTCCGATAGGCATATCAGAATAGTGCTCCTAATAAGACTAATCGTCAAGCTCAATCCATATTTCCGAATAGCTGCTACCGCTATCCGGCTCGGTTTGCCTATGGCGCTACCGAGTTCCGCCTGAGCACCCTGCAAACGATCAGATAAGCGAGCGAGCCACACATTACGAAGGATGGATATACCAACTAGGCTGTCAGCGCACCATACGAACTCAGGACTCGGTTGGGATCAGTTCGGGCTTGCGTCGGTAGCGAAAGCCAGAGGATCGGGCGCTCGCCGACCCGAACTACGAGGGAACGGCGGCTGCCGATACCGCACTCGGCCCACGCTTCAACCGCGTCGGCGAGAAGGCCAACCGGAGGCCAATCCCAGTCAGTTCTTAGGGGAATTCCGCTCCGTGGAAATCCAGGCTAGAG
>Ga0080064_1004254_pt1 | contig 18749 bp, 18 predicted proteins | sample Subgrocontami54m_FD_69260 | JGI IMG/M metagenome (GOLD analysis project Ga0080064, IMG submission 69260) | Subsurface groundwater microbial communities from S. Glens Falls, New York, USA - GMW46 contaminated, 5.4 m (SPADES assembly) (version 2) ...
CGGGCGGGCATACCCTCTGGATGGTCGGCCCGCCTGGCGCCGGCAAGTCGATGCTGGCGGCGCGGCTGCCGTCCATCCTGCCGCCGCTCACGCCCGCCGAATTGCTTGAAGTGTCGATGGTGTCTTCCGTCGCCGGCGAAATCGCCGAGGGCGCGCTGACCAATCGCCGGCCGTTCCGCGCACCGCATCATTCCGCCAGCATGGCCGCGCTCGTCGGCGGCGGCTTGCGCGCGCGGCCCGGAGAGATTTCACTCGCGCACCAGGGCGTGCTGTTCCTCGACGAACTGCCGGAATTCCAGCCGCAGGTGCTCGACTCCTTGCGCCAGCCGCTGGAAACCGGCGAGGTCGCCATCGCGCGCGCCAATCACCGCATTACCTATCCCGCGCGCTTCATGCTGGTGGCGGCGATGAACCCCTGCCGTTGCGGGCGCGCGAACGATCCGGGCTTCTCCTGCCGGCGCGGAGCCAACATCCGCTGCGCGGCGGAATATCAGGGACGCCTCTCCGGCCCGCTGCTCGACCGCATTGACCTGCATATCGAAGTGCCCGCGGTCACCGCCGCCGATCTGATCCTGCCGCCGCCGGCCGAAGGCAGCCGCGAAGTCGCCGCCCGCGTCGCGCGCGCGCGGGAGATGCAGGCGAAGCGTTACGCAACGCTGGGCCTGCCCGGCATACGCACCAATGCGGAAGCAAACGGCGCCGTGCTGGAAGATGTCGCAAAGCCCGATGCCGCCGGGTTGACGCTCCTGCGCGATGCCGCCGACGCCATGCGGCTTTCCGCGCGCGGCTATCATCGCGTGCTGAAAGTGGCGCGCACGCTTGCCGACCTCGACGGCGCCGAGAAAGTCGGCCGCGTGCATCTGGCGGAAGCCTTATCCTATCGCGCCATGGCCGACGAAATCCGTCGCGCTGCCTAAATCACAATCAGCTACATCACGTCGCCCGGCTCGTCCGAGGACTCGCCTTCATACCATTTCGGATCCATCCGGCCTGTGACGCCTTCGGCCTTTAGCGCCTCGGCGAATTCCTTGCGGATCGCCGGATCTTCCTCGTGATAGGGGATGGCGCTGCCGCCTTTCTTCAGATCGATCGCCCCATAGTCCATGATCTTTTCGCCGGGACGGCCCGGCTTGCGCGCGCGCTGATTGTTCGGGCCGTGCCATGCCGTGACGCGTAGCCCCTCCTTGCCGGTGCCGAAATGCTGGTGGAACCAATCCCCGCTCATCGGCGCGGCGGACACCATCCCGCCCGGTTCGTAATCCTGCCGCAGCACTTTGTCGCCATGGCCGTCTTTCCACGGCGTGGTGCCGAGCGCCTCCGGCCAAGTGTAGGTGTAGCCTTTGCCTTTCAGGCAGATGAGTACGGCGGCCGAGGCATGCTTATGCGCCTTGGAATAGCGTCCGGTTTCGTGCTGAGCGATCCAGAGATAGAAGCGGTTATGCGCCATCTGCGGCTCCACGCGGCGGTAGCCGGGCGAGCGGCGGTTGTCGAGCGGCAGTTCGGAATTCACCGCGTCGGGAATCAGATTGGTGCGGCGCATGGCCAGCCCGCGGATCGGATCGGGCTCGATGTCGTCATTCGGCTTGAAGAAGTTATCCTGGCCGGAAAAACGGTCGGTGAAATTGAATGGGCAGTTGAAAATGAAATCAGTGTTGTCGATCACGTTCATCACGTTCGGGGCCGTCGTGCCGCACAGCAGCAGCGCAGGCGCACTTGCCGCATTCACGAGGCGATGAAACGTATTCAGCGGAATGGTGAAGAGCGATCCCTTCTGCCACTCGAAGACATGCGGCTTGTTCTGGCCTTCCTGCCAGACCTCCGTGCTGCCGCGGCCTTCGATCACCAGCACGACTTTTTCGTAGAGGTGCCGCTCGACATTGAGTGCGCCGGTGCCCGGCACCTCGACCACATACATGCCCCACAAACCTTCGGTGCCGTAAAGCTGGATGTATGACCCGCGTCCCCCGAGCCGTTTCCACGGCACAAGCGGCAGGTCTTGCATGCGGCGCACGCCGATGCCGCGGTAGACCGGCACGCCCTCCGCTTCCATGAAGCGGTCATAAGGCATCAGCGGACGGTTGAATGTGCCAAAGCCGGCGTTTTCGCCGGCTTTGGGTTCGTGCCAGTGAACCTGGGTTTTATCGTGCATGTTTTCTTCGCTGTATCGCGGTGCCCGGTCAACCGCCGCTGCTGATAAATTTCTCCACGGACTTGAGCTGGTCCGGCGGCATTTTGGAAATTCTCTCGATCATCTTTACGACTTCGTCGCCGGTGACCGGGCTCACGTCGATCCCAAGTCTTTCCGCTTCCTTGATGTAGTCGGGATCCTTGTGCGTCGCCATGAAAGCATCCTGCAATGCTTTGGCGCGTTCGGGCGGCAGACCTGGAGGAGCGACGAAGGGCCGCGAGAGCGTATAAGGAAGCTCCAGAAGCTCAATCACCGCGCGGTCCTGATCGTTGCGGGCCAGCTCGCGCGCCGTCGGCGCATTGGGAAAATCCGGATAGCGCGTCGCACGGCCGAATACCATGAGCACCTGCATCGAACCATCCGGCTTGATCCAGTCTGGTTTGTTTGCTCTCACTGCCGACAATCCCACCGTGCGCCCTTCGATTTCGCCGCGCTCCATGGCGAGAAAGAGCTGGGCGCTGTCGGTGTATCCGGTGATGAGCTGGACGTTGAAGCCGAGCAGGTCCTTCAACACCGCCGGCATGGCGTCGCTCGACGTCCCGGCCGCCGTGCTGCCGAGGATGATCGGCGGTCCGCCGGACTTGCGCGCGTCCTCTACCGATTTCACTTTGGCGTCTTTGCGCACGAGCAACAGATAAGCGTCGTTGCCGAAGCTCGACGACGAGCCCAGCCACGTGAATTTGAGCGGATCGAATTGCACATTCTGATCGGTCTTGAGCAGGCCGAGCAGCGGCATGTTGCGGGCAAAGATGCCGATTGCCGTGCCGTCCTTCGGCGCGACGTCATAGAGGTAATTCGCCGCCTTCAGGCTGCCGGCGCCGGGCATGTTCTGCACAATGATGGTGGGATTGCCGGGTATATGTTTGCCCATGTGCAGCGCCATCAGCCGCCCATAGGTGTCGTAGCCGCCGCCCGTGCTGTAGCCGACGACCATGCTGATCGTCTTGCCCTTGTAGAAATCGGCCACTGGATCGGCGCGCCCGCTCGCCGCCGTCAACAGGCCGGCGGCCAGCGTCAGCGCGGCCAACATGCTTTTTTTCATTGTACTTCCTCCCCTTTTTTCATCGTCTATTGTCGAACAGCATTTCACGCGAAGCAATATCTATCCGAGTGAATAATGGTGGCATCAATCCGCATCGCCCGCCAAAGTCTTCACCCGCATCCCTATCGCGGATAAAAATTCCTGCCGCGTCTGCGGCTGATCACGGAAAGCGCCGAGCATCCGGCTCGTCACCATGGTGACGTCATTCTTGTGCACGCCGCGCGTGGTCATGCATTGATGCGCCGCCTCTACAACCACCGCAACACCGAAAGGCTTGAGCACTGCGTCGAGGCAGCCGGCGATTTCCGCTGTCATCTTTTCCTGGGTCTGTAGCCGCTTGGCATAGACATCAACCAATCGTGCGAGTTTGGAGATGCCTACCACCCGCTTGCGCGGCAGATAACCGATATGCACGCGGCCGAGGATCGGCGCCATGTGATGCTCGCAATGGGATTCGAAGCGGATGTTGCGCAACAAAACAATTTCGTCATAGCCGCCGACTTCATCGAAGGTGCGTTGCAGATAGTCGCGCGGATTTTGCCCGTAGCCGGAAAACCACTCTTCATAGGCGCTGGCGACACGCGCGGGCGTAGCTGCAAGCCCCTCGCGCTCCGGGTCGTCCCCCGCCCAGCGGATGAGGACGCGCACCGCCGCTTCCGCTTCCGTGCGCAACGGCCGTTTCGCCGCCTTCGCGACCTTGCCGGCCTTAGCCGGCTTCTTTGGTGTCGCGGACTTGGCCATATCTTGTGCTCCCATCGATGCGGTCCCGTGGCGGGCGCCGGCAATTCTTATCCTAACCCGTTCCCCGGCCTAACGTTTCGACTCTTGCCCTTTGCAGCCGGCTGAACCCAACATCAACTCCTAAGTCCCTGATATTACGTGAAATACTAAGGCCACGGCTAGTCCTGGTCGGCATGAAGAGAATCGCAAGACTCCTCAGCCACAGTCAGGGGATGGACGGTGAGCAAGGCGTGTTGGAGTGATGCAGGTGTTGAGTTCTTTCTTTGTCATGGGTGCGGGTGCGGCCTTCGCCCTCACTCTCGCCACGGCCGCCTTCCTGTTCTGGCGCAATCGAACGCAGCGCGCGGACATCCGCCTGCTCGAGCAGCGCAACGAAGAACTCGCCGACCGCAACTGGGAACTCAAGGACATCGAGGAGCGCGCCCACAGCTTCCTCGAAGCCCAAGGCGACGTGATCGTGCGGCGCGACGGCGAAGGCATCATCACTTACGTCAACGACCCCTTCTGCAAGCTCGCTGGCCGCAGCCGCGATTCGCTACTCGGGAGCAATTTCGCGTTGCCTGTGATCGAGCAGGGCGACAGCGCTCTCTCTTCCGACGGCACGCGCATGCACGATCAGAAAATCACCGCCGCGGATGGTCCGCGCTGGATCGCCTGGCGCGAAGTGTCGGTTACGCTCAACGCGGAAGGCGGCAAGGAAGTGCAGGCCGTCGGCCGCGACGTCACAGACCGCACGCAAGCCGAGCGCGCGCTGGCCGACGCGCGCGATCACTCGGAAACGGCGAACCGCGCCAAGTCGCGCTTCCTTGCGATGGTGTCGCACGAAGTCCGCACGCCGCTTAACGGCATTCTTGGCATGACGGAGCTGTTGCTCGACACCGCGCTTACGCCCGAGCAGATCACCTATGCCAAAGCGGTAAAAACTTCCGGCGACACGCTGCTATCGCTGATTGAGGAGATTCTCGATTTCTCCAAAATCGAAGCCGGCCGGCTTGATCTCGATGCGCGGCCCTTCCCGCTCGGCACGCTGATCGAGGAAACCGTCGAGTTGCTGGCGCCGCGCGCGCAGGCCAAATCGCTCGAGATCGCCGCCTATGTGGATGATGGTCTGCCGCAGAAGGTCGTGGGCGATGCCGCGCGCTTGCGCCAAGTGCTGCTTAATCTTGCCGGCAATGCAATCAAGTTCACCGAAAAAGGCGGGCTCGCCATCGTCGCCGAACCCGGCATCTGGCTGGATGAAGTAACGATCCGCGTGCGCGATACCGGCATTGGCATCGCGCCGGAAGCGCAGGAGCGCATCTTCAACGAATTCGAGCAAGGCGAGAGCGGACCGGGCCGCAAATTCGGCGGCACCGGCCTGGGTCTCGCCATTTCCCAGCGCATTGTCGAGCGCATGGGTGGCCGTATCGCCGTGGAGAGCGCGCCCGGCAAAGGCGCGGCCTTTTCCTTCACCATTCCATTGGCGCAAGCCGAAGAAGAAAGCGGCGCTGCTACGCCTCCCGACCTCACCGATCGCGCGGTCATGATCGTGGCTCCCGGCGCCATCGAAGCCTCGCTCGTTGCGCGGCGTCTCGGCGGCTGGGGCGCCAAGACCTGCATCGTGTCCGACGAGAAGGTGGCGGCGGCCGTTTTGCCCGAGCGCGAATGGGATGTGCTGCTGATCGATCACGCACTGGGCGCTACGGTCATTGCAGCCGTTCTCGCCGCCGCGCGACATGAAGTGGAGCAGCGCATCGTTCTGATCGCGCCGAGCGCGCGGCATGAATTACCCGCGCTCAAACAAGCGGGTATCACCGGCTATCTGGTTAAGCCGGTGCGCGCCTCATCGCTGGCCGCGCGGCTTACCGCGGTCATCTCAACGGAACCCAAGGCGGCCGAAATCGAAATTGAAGACGAAACGCAAGTGCCCGCGCCGCGCAGTGCCGCAAGCGGCCTCTCGATTCTCGTGGCCGAGGACAACGACATCAACGCGCTGCTCGCGCGTGTGCTGCTCAGCAAGCTCGGCCACCGTCCGGTCATCGCCAGCACCGGCGTAGCGGCAGTGGAGTCGTGGCTCTCGGCGCGCACCGCCGGCGTGCCCTACGATCTTGTTTTGATGGACGTGCACATGCCGGACGTTGACGGCCTCGAAGCGACGCGTCGCATTCGCGCGATCGAGACGGAACGCGGCGGCATCCGCACCCGCATCATCGCGCTCACCGCCAATGTCATGACCGAAGATCATGAAAGCTGCCTCGCGGCCGGCATGGACGCCTTTCTGGTAAAGCCGCTCGACCGCGAAAGGCTGGCGGAGGCGCTTTCGGGCAAGGCGGCCGCCCGCGCGGCTTAAGCGCCTGAAATCACGCAATTTTTGCTTGTCATAAATCAGTCGACACCCCGTGCTTTAGAGGTCGTGAGGATCCGTGAGTGATTCTCCGTCCTTCGGCGCAGGCCGCGGACGTTTGCGGGGGACATGTCATGCTAGACCGCGCTCACGCGATGCATCCGCGCCGCTTGATGGACCGCTTCCGGCCCGCGATGGCGGCAGGGCAGCCGCCTGGTTTTTTACCCGCCTTGCGCGCATTCAGCGGATTCGTGGCCGGGGAAGTCCGCGCCGAGCCGCCGCCATCGCTGCTGGGCCGCCTGGGTTCGCTGGAAGTCCGGCTCGCGCGCAATTCCGCCGAAGTGCGGCGCGCGCAGAAATTACGCTATCGCGTTTTTTACAAGGAAGGCGGCGCCATCGCCGAGCCCGCGCAAATGATGGCGCAACGCGACATCGAAGCGTTCGACGGCTTCTGCGATCATCTCCTGGTCGTCGACCGGGCAATGCGCGCCGACAGGCTGCCGCACCCCGCGCCCGTCGTCGGCACGTATCGGCTGTTGCGGCAGGAAGTGGCCGAGCGTCACGGCGGCTTCTATAGCTCCGGGGAATTCGACATCGGCGGCCTGCTCGCGCGCCATCGGCATTTACGCTTTCTTGAGCTCGGCCGCTCCTGCGTGCTGCCGCCTTACCGCAACAAGCGCACGGTCGAACTGCTGTGGCAGGGCATCTGGAATTATGTGCGCCATCACAGCCTCGACGTGATGATTGGCTGCGCCAGCCTGGAAGGCACCGATCCGGATCGTCTCGCCTTGCCGCTGTCTTTCCTACATCATTATGCGCCCGCACCTGAGGCCTGGCGCGCCTGCGCCTTGCCGGAGCGGCATGTGGAAATGAACCTCATGCCGAAGGAAGCGATCGATCCGAAGGCGGCGTTGCGCGCGCTGCCTCCGCTGATCAAGGGTTATCTGCGACTCGGCGCTTATATCGGCGACGGCGCCGTGATCGACCGTCAATTTGGCACGACTGACGTGTTGATCATATTGCCGGTATCCGCGCTCAATGCGCGCTATGTCGAACATTTCAGCCATGACGTCGACGTCCGCGCGGCTTAGGCGCTCACAACCGCCGCAGCGCTACCTCTTCGACCAGATGGCTTTCGCCCTTGCGCAGGATGAGATCCGCGCGCTGGCGCGTCGGCAAAATGTTGTCATGCAGATTGACGAGATTGATGCGCGACCAGATCGACATGGCCACCTTCACGGCTTCCTCGTCGGAAAAATTTGCGTAGCGGTGAAAATACGATTTCGGATCGGCGAATGACGTGCTGCGCAACGCCAGAAACCGCTCGACGTACCAGGCGCGAAGCACTTCTTCGCTGGCATCGAGATAGACCGAAAAATCGAAAAAGTCGGAGACGAAGGGAATGGCCTGGCCATCCCTCGGCAGCCGTCCGGTTTGCAGCACGTTCAATCCTTCGACAATGAGAATGTCGGGGCGGTCCACCTCGTGCCATTCGTTCGGCATCACGTCATAGACAAGGTGCGAATAGATCGGCGCCCGCGCCGGACGGCGGCCGGCTTTCACGTCGGTGAGGAAACGCAGCAGCGCCGGCAGATCGTAGCTGTCCGGGAAACCTTTGCGCTCCATCAACCCTTCGCGCTCGAGCACGGCATTGGGATAGAGAAAACCGTCGGTGGTCACCAAGTCTACCTTAGGCGTGTTCGGCCAGCGCGCCAGCAACGCCTGCATCACGCGTGCCGTTGTCGATTTACCCACGGCGACAGAACCGGCGACGCCAATGATGTAAGGCATCTTGGTATCTTCGGTGCCAAGGAAGCCTTGCTGCGAACGAAACAGCTTCTGGGTCGCGGACACATAGAGCGACAGCAAGCGCGACAACGGCAGGTAGATTTCTTCCACCTCGGCCATGTCTAGCCGGTCATGCAGCGAGCGCAGGCGTGCGACCTCATGCGCCTTCAGCGTCATCGGCGTGTCTTGGCGCAGCGCAGCCCATTCCTTCCGCGTGAAAACGCGGTAGGGCGATAACTGGTTTTCGGTGCGCTGTTCCATTGAGCGGCCGTTCAATCGCTTTTGCGTGAGGACTTTTCTTCCAGTCCCGACTTGGCCGTGCGCTCGGCCAGTGCAGCTTCGACTTCAGCGAGCTTAATCTTGCGCGCATGCAACAGGACGAGAAGATGGTAGAGCAGGTCGCCGGTTTCTGCGATCATCCGTTCGCGGTTTTCGCTGGTCGCGGCGATCACGGTTTCAACGGCCTCCTCGCCGAATTTCTTGGCACAATGCTCGACGCCTTTGTCGAGCAGCTTGCGCGTATAGGACGCCTCGGCCCCCGCCTGCGCGCGTTCCTGAACACGTTTTTCCAGATCGGAAAGGGTGAATTTGCTCATTGAGCTTCCTTATCACCTCTCTCCCCGCGCGGGGAGAGAGGACTTTACGGATCAAGCCGCATCGGCAGCCCGGCCTTGGCCATATATTGCTTGGCCTCACGCACGGAATGCTCGCCGAAGTGGAAGATCGAGGCGGCCAGTACGGCGCTGGCATGGCCGTCCCGCACGCCCGCGACGAGATGATCGAGCGTGCCGACCCCGCCGGACGCAATCACCGGAATGCGCACCGCATCGGCTACCGCCCGGGTAAGCGCGATATCGAAACCCTGGCGGGTGCCATCCCGATCCATGGACGTGAGCAAAATTTCCCCGGCGCCGAGCATCGCCACCTGTTTAGCGTATTCCACCGCGTCGATGCCGGTAGCCCTGCGGCCGCCATGAGTGAAAATCTCCCAGCGGTCCGGCTCACCCAGCTTCGACACTTTCTTGGCATCGACAGCCACGACAATGCATTGGTCGCCGAATTTTTCCGCCGCCTCGCGCACAAAGCCGCTCCGGATAACTGCCGCGGTATTGATCGAGACCTTATCGGCGCCGGATGTCAGCAATGTCCGAATGTCCTCGATCGTCCGCACGCCGCCACCAACGGTAAGCGGCATGAAGCAGGCCTCCGCCGTGCGTTGCACCACATCAAGCATGATGCCGCGATTCTCGTGGCTCGCGGTGATGTCGAGAAAGCACAGCTCGTCCGCTCCCGCCGCGTCATAGGCGATGGCCGCTTCCACCGGATCGCCGGCGTCGCGCAAATTGACGAAGTTGACGCCCTTGACCACGCGGCCGTCTTTTACGTCGAGGCAGGGAATGATTCTGGCCTTGAACATGCTCAGGCTTTCACGCGCGCGGCGCGAATGAGTTTTAATGCTTCCGCCGTATCGAGCCGGCCATCGTAAAGCGCGCGGCCGGCGACGGCGCCGGCAAGCTTCTTCGCGCGCGGCTGCAACAGCGCCTTCACGTCGCCGAGTGAGGCGAGCCCGCCCGAGGCGATAACAGGAATTGAAACCGCATCGGCCAGTGCGATGGTCGCATCGAGATTGAGGCCCTTGAGCATCCCGTCGCGCGCAATGTCCGTATAGATGATCGCTGCAACGCCCGCGTCCTCGAAGCGGCGCGCGATATCGAGCGCGGAAAGCTCCGATGCCGCGGCCCAGCCTTCCACCGCAACCTTTCCATCGCGCGCATCGAGACCGACCGCGACACGACCGGAAAATTTCTTCGCTGCCTCTTTGACAAAAGCCGGGTCGCGCACCGCCGCGGTTCCGATGATGACGCGCGTGACACCCTTGCCGAGCCAGCCTTCCACCGTCTTCATGTCGCGCACGCCGCCGCCAAGCTGCACGGAGATCTTCACCGCGCGCAGGATTTTTTCCACCGCGACGGCATTCACCGGTTTGCCGGCAAAGGCGCCGTCGAGATCAACCAGGTGCAGGTATTCGAATCCCTGCGCCTCGAATGCCTGCGCCTGCGCCGCCGGGTCGCGATTGAACACGGTGGCGCGCGCCATGTCGCCCTGCTGCAAGCGCACGCAGGCGGCGTCTTTTAAGTCGATGGCGGGAAAGAGGATCATGAGAGCCAACGTACTTTGTCATTCCGGGACGCCGCGAAGCGGCGGGCCCGGAATCCATACTCCGCAGCGCCGGGGTTATGGATTCCGGTCTCGCGGCCTGCGGCCGCGCCCCGGAATGACGACTTATGGGTCATCACGGCTTCCACTTCAGAAAATTGGCAATCAACTTGAGCCCGAGTTTCTGGCTTTTCTCCGGATGAAATTGCGTGCCGACCATGTTGCCGCGGCCGATCGCGGCGGTGATGGGCCCGCCATAATCAGCCTGCGCCAGCAGGTCGCCGCGCTCTTTCGGCTTCAGCTCATAGGAATGCACAAAGTAAGCGTGCAGCCCCTGCGGCCCAAGCGAAATTCCCTCGAACAAGGGATGCGGTTTTAACACGTTAAGTGTGTTCCAGCCCATGTGTGGGATTTTAAGGCTCGCGTCATTCGGTGCGATCTTGTCCACCTCGCCCGCGACCCAGCCAAATCCTGGCGTGACTTCGTATTCGCGCCCGCGCTCGGCCATGAGCTGCATGCCGACACAGATGCCGAAGAAAGGGCGGCCCTTGCGCCGCACGCCTTCTTCCAGCGCGTCGATCATGCCGGGGATGGCCTCGAGCCCGCGCCGGCAGTCGGCGAATGCGCCGACGCCCGGCAGCACCACGCGATCCGCGCAGCGCACAACGTCGGGATCGCGCGTCACTACGATGGTTTGATCTGGCGCGCTCTCGCGCGCCGCGCGCTCAAAAGCTTTCGCCGCGGAATGCAGATTGCCCGACCCATAGTCAACAATGGCGACAGTCACCGCGGCGCTCCCGGTTGCGGGAACAGGCCTACGATGTCGCTACTGCCGGAAGGCTTCCAGGCTTTCGGCGGATTCGCCATCGGCGTGGAAGCGGCCTGCGTCGCAGATACCGGCCGCCACGCGGCGAAAAAGTGCCGCTCCGCGGATTCGAGATCGTCGCCGACCACGACGCCGAGATATTTCCAGCCGCGCCGGGTCAGGGTCCAGCGCCACAGCGTTCCGGCCTCGAAGCCGATAAGCAGCGCCACAAGAAAACTCACCAAGGCGCGCGCGGTCCCGGGCACGCCGAGCAGCCAAAGAAGGATATGCAGCGCCACCGAGCCAACAACATAAAGCACCGTCACCAGCCACAGCCGGCGCCACAACATCCAGATCGGGCCGAGCAAAAAGGCCCAGAAATAAAATCCGTCGCGCACGAAGGCAAAGCGCTCGGGATCGGCCGACGTCTCGCCTTTGCGCGGCAGCGGCTCATGTACGGTGTAGATGGACATTTTGAACCTCACGTCTCAAATATGTCATTCCGGGGCGCGGCGAAAGCCGCGAGCCCGGAATCCATAGTCCCAGAATCCAAAATGGAATCGCAGGGCTTATGGATTCCGGACAGCCGCTGCGCGGCTTCCGGAATGACCGTTTAGCCGGCCTTACCCGCCCAGGCTGCCCTTGGTGGATGGCACTTCGTCCTTCGCGCGCGGATCGATGGCCACCGCCGCGCGCAACGCCCGCGCCAGGCCCTTGAAGCAGGACTCGGCGATATGATGGTCGTTGGTGCCGTAGAGTGTCTGCGCATGCAGCGTGACGCCGGCATTGGTCGCGAAAGCCTGGAACCATTCCTGCACCAGCTCGGTGTCGAAAGCGCCCACCTTGTCGCGCACGAATTCGGCCTTGAAAATAAGGAAAGGCCGCCCGGAAATGTCGATCGCCACGCGCGTGAGCGCCTCGTCCATCGGCACATGCACGTCGGCGTAGCGGGTGATGCCCTTCATGTCGCCGAGCGCCTGCTTCACCGCCTGGCCGAACGCGATGCCGACGTCCTCGGTCGTGTGGTGGTGGTCGATGTGCAGGTCGCCCTTGGCCTTCACCGTGATGTCGATACGGGAGTGACGGGCGAGCAGATCAAGCATGTGATCGAGGAAGCCGATGCCGGTCGAAATCGACGCGGCTCCGCTGCCGTCGAGGTTCACCGCAACCTCGACGTCGGTTTCTTTGGTCTTGCGTTTGATCGATCCCTTGCGCATGCCGCGCCTTTTATCAGGCGTCGCGCGACTTCGCCACTGCGTCGCGACATGCGGCGCGGGCTGCGGAGAATGGCCTATTTCCGCAGCTCCGCGTTAACCGGTGGGCCTATGGGTCAGGTCTGATGCTGTTGCGCGCGGGCCTTGACCCTGGCTTCGGCCCAGGCGTCGACGAAGCCGAAAGCAATCCCCAGCGCGGCGCCATAGACCAGATGCAGGAACAGCATTGTAACCGGCGCCATAAGCCCAAGATTGACCCCAAACGGGCCCACCCCCACCACCGGCATGAAGATCAGCATCATCAGCAACCACGCGATAACGCCAAAAACGAGGCCCTTTTGCCAGCGCGGGGCCTTAGGCGTGACGGTGTCGAAGCCCGCGAATATGGCGCCCCAGAGCAGTGTGCCAACGATGAAATGATCGACCCAAGCGCCGACGCGCCCGATCGATCCCAAGCGGTCAATCAATGTTACGATATCGAATTGCGTCAGTCCCATCGCGGTTAGCAGCAGCATGATCGCGGATATGACAAGTGTCGCAAAGAACCCGGCAATCACCCCCTTGGTGCTGTGCGGCATGACGTCCTCCTCGCCGTTGCCTGCCAAAACCGGTCAACGCTGCCATTGAACGAGGGTGGGTGGAATTGCGTCCCGTTGTCCCAGGGCCTACATGAGCAAAGCAAACGAAGGTTTCCCTTATGCAGTCTGACCCCTCGGCGTGGCACGGCACGACGATCCTGACCATCCGCAAAGGCGGCATCGTCGCTATCGGCGGCGACGGGCAAGTGTCCATCGGCCAGACCATCGTCAAGGCCAATGCCAAGAAGGTGCGCCGCCTGGGCAAGGGGGACGTGATCGGCGGCTTCGCGGGAGCGACCGCGGATGCCTTCACCTTGTTCGAGCGGCTGGAGGCCAAGCTTGAGCAATATCCCGGCCAGCTTCTGCGCGCCTCGGTGGAACTGGCGAAGGATTGGCGCACCGACCGTTATCTGCGCCGGCTGGAAGCCATGATGCTCGTCGCCGACCAAAAAGTGTCGCTCGTGCTCACCGGCACCGGCGACGTGCTGGAGCCGGAAGCCGGCGTGGCCGGAATTGGTTCCGGCGGCAATTATGCACTGGCCGCGGCGCGCGCATTGCTGGACGGCCCGCTCGACGCCGAAGCGATCGTGCGCCGCTCGCTCGATCTCGCTGCCGACATCTGCGTTTACACCAACCGCAACGTCACCGTGGAGACGTTGAAAGAATAATTGTCATTCCGGGGCGCACCAAAGGTGCGAACCCGGAATCCAGAGACAAGCACAGAGATCGCATCTGGATTCCGGGTCCGGCGCTATCCCGCCGTCCCGGAATGACTAAGTAAAGGATACCGATGACCGACTTCTCTCCCCGTGAAATCGTTTCCGAACTGGACCGCTTCATCGTCGGCCAGGGCGACGGCAAGCGCGCGGTCGCCATTGCGCTGCGCAACCGCTGGCGCCGCCTGAAGCTGGACGACAAGCTGCGCGAGGAAGTGCTGCCGAAGAACATCCTGATGATCGGCCCGACCGGCGTGGGCAAGACCGAAATCTCGCGGCGGCTGGCGAAGCTCGCGGGCGCGCCCTTTCTCAAGGTGGAAGCTACCAAGTTCACCGAAGTCGGCTATGTCGGCCGCGACGTGGAGCAGATCGTGCGCGACCTCGTGGAAATTTCCATCGGGATCACGCGCGAGCGCAAGCGCAAGGACGTGCAGGCGCGCGCCGAGCTGGCCGCCGAGGAACGCGTGGTCGATGCGCTGGTCGGGGCCAATGCCAGCCCGGCTACCAAAGAAGCGTTCCGCCGGCGGCTACGTGCGGGCGAACTGAACGACAAGGAAATCGAGATCGAGGTGCAGTCCTCCTCCTCCGGCCTGCCGATGTTCGAGATTCCCGGCATGCCCGGCGCGCAGATGGGGGCTGTCTCCATCGGTGATATTTTCGGCAAAATGGGCGGCCGCACCAAAACGCGCCGCGTCACCGTGCACGAATCCCACGACATCCTGATCAACGAGGAATCCGACAAGCTGCTCGACAACGAGCAACTGGTGCAGGAATCGATCAAGGCCGTCGAGCAGAACGGCATCGTCTTTCTCGATGAGATCGACAAGATCGCGGGCCGCGAGGGCCGCGGTGGCGCCGACGTGTCACGCGAAGGCGTGCAACGCGATCTGCTGCCGCTGATCGAGGGCACTACCGTCTCGACCAAGCATGGGCCGGTGAAGACAGACCACATTCTGTTCATCGCTTCCGGCGCGTTCCATCTGTCCAAACCCTCGGATTTACTGCCCGAGCTGCAAGGCCGGCTGCCGATCCGCGTCGAGCTCAAGCCCCTCACGCGCGACGATCTCAAGCGCATACTCACCGAGCCCGAGGCCGCTTTGATCAAGCAATATGTGGCGCTGATGGCAACCGAAGGCGTTACCCTGGAATTCAGCGATGATGCGATCGACGCCATCGCCGACGTCGCCGTGGCGGTCAATTCCAGCGTGGAGAATATCGGCGCGCGGCGGCTGCAGACCGTGATGGAGCGCGTGCTGGACGAAATATCCTTCGCAGCGCCCGACCGCGCCGGTGAGACGGTCAAGATCGATGCGGCCTATGTGCACAAGCACATCGGCGATCTCGCCAAAAACGCCGATCTCAGCCGATTTATTTTGTAACGACGATCTTTCTGTTGCAGAATGGAAAAAGCGCCGCGGCTTATGGCTGCGGCGCTCAAATTTTCTCCGCAGCAATCGCCGTCATTCATGATCGCCAGCGCCGCATATTTCGCTAGGATTTTCCGGCAACAAAAACCCTGGTCTTATATGATCGCGGTCAATCTCGCGATCATGGTCGGGCTCGTTATTTACAAATTCTATTTCGGCAATCCCCTCGTCCAGTATTCATACCTGCTGGCCGATTATCATTTCGGCTTCATGAAGCGCGCCTTGCTCGGAGCGATCCTCGCGCTGTTTCAAGACAAGATTGCTATCAGTGAAGTCTTCATTATCGCGCTGACGGTTTGGCTGCTGACGATGGCTTTGTTTATCGTCCTGTTCAAAAGAACGTTCGGATTCCGGGGCGATCGTCTTGCGCTTTTTGTCTTTATCTTCGGCTCGCCGGTTTTCTTCAAGAATTTCTTCCACGCCTACGGCTTCTTCGACATCTATGGATGTCTCTTCGCCATCGCCGTTCTATTGATGCCCGTTAACAGGCTGTTTCCACTGATCGTCGGGGCGGGCTGCGCCGTGCTCGTTCTCATCCATCACCTGCATTTTCTGCTTTATATCCCGGCCATCGCCGTCATCGCCGTCATTCGTTTTTATTGCCTGCGGCCGTTCTCGCGCGCCGACATCGTATACGGCGCGATCGCCATGCTGCCGATGATCGCCGCTTTCATCACTTCGATGTTCTTCGGTAATGCTCCCGTCAGCGAGGATGAGCTGATTGAGTATTTCAAGACGCGCGCGACCGGTCCCCTGACATATTGGAATATCCGTATCTGGCATACTTCTATCGAACAGGAACTCGCAAAGACCGCGGCGGAGTTCTCCAAGAATGTGCTGAGGTTGCCTGTTTACGCCCTTCTGATCGCATTGCACTGGCCGCTCATCCGCTTCATGCGCCGGCTTTATTTTTCCATCGCGGACAAAATTCATCGTCTCATCGTTATCTTGGGCATCGCCGGCATCACGGCCGGCTATGGGATCATTTTCATTTTTGTTTATGACTATGCCCGGTGGTTTTCGAGCTGGGCCGTCTGCATGATGCTGATGATGCACGCGCTTGCGATGCTGCAAAAGCAGAGCGGCGTACCGGCGCCGGCTTTCTCCACGCCCGAAACGCAAAAGAATGATTCGATTTATGGCTGGATCGTCACAGCGATCCCGCGCGTGGGCCTGCAAATCCCATTCTAGCCGCGCAGCGTCAGCGCAGCCGCCAGACGAAGATTGCGCTCACCATGAAGTTCCAGAATACGCTGATAACCGCGCCAATCAGCCCCGCCAGCGGCCATTTGCCGTTGCTGCTGTAGATCCAATGCGCCACGCCGATATTCGAAACAGCGCCAAAGCCGCAGATGATCGTGAACTTGATCCAGCCGAGCACAAACTGCCAGCCGCGCAAGCGCAGGTCGCTATAGGTTATGGAATTGTTCAATGCGTAATTGCTGGTGATCGCCAGCAGAGTCGCTGTGATCTGCGCGTTGGTGAAATCCATGTCGAACAGCTCGTCCGCCGTAAACAGCGCCAGCATATGGATGCCTACGCCGGAAATACCGATCAGACAAAACGTCAGGAAACGAATTGAGATGAAATCGTTGGTGGCTTTGGCGAGTAGTAAGGCCGCATAGTCCAGCGCCACCTGGGTATCAAGCTTGCTCGCGCCATGCATCCGCTTACTGAAGACATAAGGGATTTCGGCGGTGCGCAGGCGGCCGCCCCCGGTCGCAACGACGTCCAGCAATATCTTGAATCCCTGCGACGATAGTTTCGGCGCCAGCGTTTCGAACACGTCGCGACGGATCATAAAGAACCCGCTCATGGGATCGGAAAGGCACACGCGCAGCAATTTACCGGCAAGTAAAGTTGCTTGTGCGCTGATCCTGGCTCTGGTGCGGCCGAAACCCGCATCGGCAGGGCCGGAAAGATAGCGGCTCGCAACGATGAGATCGAGATCGCCCTGGCGGATTTTTGCCAGCATGCCGACGAGTACCTTTTCGTCGTGCTGCAGGTCGGCGTCCATCACCGCGACATAAGGCGCTTGGCTCGCCAGCATGCCCTCGATGCATGCGCCAGCCAAACCGCGCCGACGGATGCGTCGGATGCAGCGGATGCGCGCGTCCGTCTCCCCGATGCGCCGGACTTCCGCCGCGGTGCCGTCGGGCGAATCGTCGTCGACAAAAATCGCTTCCCATTCGATGCCGGCCAGGGCCGCACGCAGGCGCTCCACCACCAGTGGAATATTTGCGGCCTCCTTGAAGGTCGGCACGACGATTGTCAGCTCGGGGGCCGCGCGCGCCGCGCCTGCCGCCTCCCCCTTGGCCGATATTCCTTTTGGATCGTGCATCTGCTCTATTGACCCGCCGCAATTCTTACCGGAACGACCTTTCGATGAACGCTCTGGCGCAAGCCCTGAGAAATCCCTGGCGCCAGATGATTGCCGTCGATGCCGCGGTCATGATCGGTCTCTTCCTTTACAAGGTCTTGTACCATAACCCCGGCATCGAATATCTTCATCTCATCATCGACTATCATTTCGGCTTTGCCAAACGGGCTTTTATCGGCACGCTTGTTTCATTCGTGCTGCCGGTGGTGCCGGTGTGGTTCGTCTACGCGCTCGGCGCCGTGATGTGGCTGCTCGCGCTGGCGCTGTTTCTCAGGCTTTTCAGCAAGACCTTCGGCTTTGACACGGCCACCGCACCGCTGTTCGCCTTCATCTTCGGATCGCCGTTCTTTCTCAAGAACTTCGTCCAGACCGTCGGCTATTTCGATATTTACGGCTGCGTCGTCGCGCTGGTCATGCTGCTTATTTCCGCGCGCTCGTTCGGCTATGTCGTTATCGGCGCGCTCGGCTGTGCGGCGCTCATTCTCATCCATCCCATCCATATGTTGCTTTACGTGCCGGCGGTCGCAACAATCGTGGTGATGCGGCACTATTTAACCCGCAGCTTGACGGCTGCGGACGTGACCGGCGGCGCGGTGCTGGCATCGGCGGTCGTGGCGGTTTTTATCGCTTCGGCCTTCTATGGCGCGATGCCGGTTTCCATGCAGCAGCTCATTTCTTATTTGCACCACCGCACGAGCGATGATGCTTATCTTGCTCCGGTTGTCATCGATATCTGGTACCGCCCGATCTCGAACGACATTGCGCGTACCTGGAATGTGCTGCCGGATCACGCCCGCCGGTTTCCGATCTATGCCTTGCTGATCGCGCTGCATTGGCCGGTCATCCATTATTTCAAGCGGCTTGTTCAGGCGCTCGCCAGCGCGTGGCATCGGCGGCTCACCGTTCTCGCTCTCGTGGCCGTCACACTCGGCTATTGCGTGATTGGCGCCGTGGTCTTCGACTATTCACGCTGGGTGTCGAGCTGGGCCGTCTGCATGTTCCTGGTCATGCATGCGGTGAAGATGCTGCCGGCGCGCAATGCCGCACCTCTCATCGCGGCTGATGATAAGTGGGCGCTGAGGCTCGGCTGGATCGTCACCGCGATCCCGCGCGTGGGCATCACCAAGCCATTCTGATCCCGCGGCAATCCTGACGCTTAATCCATGCCGCGGCTGCGCCGCACCCGCACATACAGCGCGCCTTCGCCGCCATGCGTGCGGTGCGCGTCGTCAAAACCCACGACCAAGGCGCGGAATTCCGGCAGTTTCAGCCAGAGGGGAACCTGCCGCTTCAACACGCCGCCTTCCGTGCTGCGCGAGCCTTTGCCGGTAATGACCATGACCAGCCTCGCGTCGCGGGTCGGCGCGGTCTGAAGAAAGCGCAACAATGC
>Ga0080064_1000704_pt1 | contig 18743 bp, 15 predicted proteins | sample Subgrocontami54m_FD_69260 | JGI IMG/M metagenome (GOLD analysis project Ga0080064, IMG submission 69260) | Subsurface groundwater microbial communities from S. Glens Falls, New York, USA - GMW46 contaminated, 5.4 m (SPADES assembly) (version 2) ...
GCCTTATCTGGGACTACAACCATCGGAGGATCCATTCCGCCCTCAAGATGCCGCCGAAATTGTTCGCCAATCGCTACCAGAAACTCTTAGAAAAAGTGTCTTAAGTTTGGGGGTCTTTACAGTGTGAATTTCTTTATGATTAACGGAATCAAGAATTGCATCTATTTCCACATTGAGACCCGTTTCTTCTAAGAACTTTTCGAATGCCGATGAAAGAATCACAAACCCAGGGGGAACGGGAATGCCGGCTTCCATCATCTCACCCAAAGACGCGCCCTTGCCTCCCGCAAGCGCAACATCATTCTTGCTTAACTGCTCCAGATTTTTTAATAGATCCATGGATAAAATTAGTCTTTGAGCGGGATACGAGAATCGAACTCGCGTCTCAACCTTGGGAAGGTCGCGTACTACCACTGTACTAATCCCGCCTCTGCTACGGCTTAACTGCTTGTGCCGCCGGCTGTTTAGGAACAATTTTCAACAACTTTTCGCCAGGCAATTTATAATCGGAATCTTCTTTCAATTTTTTTATCAGATTTTTCGGATCGGCGAAATATTTCAAATCGGCGCTTAACTTCTCCTGATCAGTCTCTAGACTCTGTAGCCGGGTATCGGTTTCCAAGAGCTGGGCCTTGAGCATTGAGCGCTGCGCGTGCAAGGTATACACCTGGTACCCAATCGTGAGAAGCGTGATCACTAATAACCCATAGAGTAAAAACTTCATGGCTTCACTTTATATAGTAACGATTTCCTTACTTCTTTAAAAGTTCTTTAAAAATCGAGGCCGGAATTTTGACCTGGGTTTGCGTGCCCCGCTCCTTTAACCGCTCCTTGCCTCGATCCTGTTTTTTCCAGAGTTTCATCTTGCGAGTCCGATCGCCGCCGTTTTTGCCGAAATTCCCCAGCTCTTTTTTCATCGCCGGAATCGTTTCCCGAGCGATAATCCGACCGGCGGAAGCGGCTTGAAGAGCTTGAGAAAACTGCTGGTGAGGTAAAAGTTCTTTTAACCGTTCAACAGTTACCCGACCCTCATAATCAAGATCTCGCTTCGATAAAATCCGGGTCAATCCGGGCACAACATTGCCAGCAACTAAAACTTCCAGTTTTTGGACATCGGCTCGTTCATAACCTACGACTTCATAGTTCAAAGAAGCAAAACCTTCAGAAACTGATTTTAACTTATCATCTAAATCACGGATTAAATCCGCGAGCGGTAATTTAGCGGTAATCAACATCTTAGCACCTAAGGTCTCGGTCTTAATCTCCGAAAAACGGAAAATGTCTTTCAACTGAAGCACTGGACTCAAAAACTTGAGCGGGGTTAAAATCTCGACTCTGGTCATCGGTTCCATGGCCTCGGCATAGTCATTCGGAAAGTCCTTCGGGTTAGTAATCGTCCGCCAGGCCCCGTCCGCCCGATCACGAATTTGGTAAGCGACCGACGGAAAACTGTTAGTCGTCACGATTTGAAACTCTCGTTCCAAACGCTCAGCCGTAATCTCAAAATGCAAACGACCGAGAAAACCACCCTTAAAGCCCCGCCCCAGAACCTCGCTCGCGTCCGGCTCAAAGGTCAACGCCGAGTCAGTCAGACGCAACTTTCCCAAAGCCTGCTTCAAATCATCGTACTCGTCAGTGTCCTCGGGATAAAACGAGACAAAGACGACCGGCTTGGGCTCCCGATAGCCAGGAAATGAATAACGCTTCGAGTCAGCAAGCGGCAGGTGCGGACCGACCACGATCGTATCTCCGATTTTCAACTGGTCTTGATTTTTGATACCGGTCGCGAGATACCCAATCTCTCCCGGCTTTACTACCTCGCTCACTTTAAGCTGCGGCGAAAAATATCCAACTTCTTTAATTTTAAAAATAGTTTCAGTGGCCAGAAGCTCGGCCGAGGCGCTTCCCGAAAAAGATCCGTCAATCACCCGGACGAAAGCGATAATGCCTTTATGATCATGGTACAAAGAATCAAAAATCAAAGCGCGCGACAATCCATCTAACCCAATTCCACGCTTTGCGGGCGGCGGAGTTTTTTCGATGACGGCGCCGAGTAACGTTTCAACGCCGATACCCGTCTTGCCTGAAACCCTAAGAATTTCTGCTTCGGAAATTTTTAAAAAATGAGCCAATTCGGAAACCGTAGCCTCAACTTGCTCACTCGACGCGACGTCAATCTTGTTCACCACGCCGATAATCGTGAGCCCCACCTTTTTAGCCGACTCATAATTAGCCAACGTCTGAGCCTGCATCCCCTGGGTCGCGTCCACGAGCAAAATCGCTCCCTCGACGGCGGCGAGCGCCCGCGAAACCTCGTACCCAAAATCGGAATGGCCGGGCGTATCAATTAAGTTAAGGATATAAAGACGTCCTTGATACGAATACTCCATTCTGACCGGCGCCATTTTAATCGTAATACCTCGTTCCCGCTCAAGTTCCAGTTGATCCAAATATTGCGGTTTCATCTGCCGGACCGGGACAGTATTGGTAATCTCTAAAAAACGGTCAGCCAAAGTTGACTTACCGTGATCAATATGGGCAATGATGACAAAATTACGGATGTGCTCCATAGAAGTACTAAAATTCTATGCCAGATTAGAGATTTTGTATATGCAACAATAAAAATCGCCCCGCGGTCCGGGACGAAAAAGATTCAATTGTCTTAAGAAAAACTCGTCTTAAAAACGCAAAAATGCCCTTTGGGGTAGCAGATACGCGTAATCCCGCGTCAGAAGTTCCCGGCTTAATTCAAGTGGGTAGACTCATTGTACGGCCACGGCCGTAAAAGCTTCGTCTTCCCTGTTAGAAAATAATTTGATCCGGAACTTGTAGAGCGGGATCATTACATATAACGAACCAGACTTCTTTTTGTCACAATCAGGAAATAGACCCAAGAAACGCGAATCCCGCCTCATCGTCTCCGACATTAATTTTAAGGCGGTTCCCTATCCTGAAGGCCACGGCCATCATGGAAAACGGGTCCTTAGTAAAAATGACTTGTTGTCGGACGTCTAGGCAGGATTCTACTTCTAAAACTAACGCTTCTTGACTCTTTGTCAACGGCTTTTTGTTGAAAAAATGATGATAAGAGGTTAATAAACCGCCACATAAGCACTCTCAATGTTGACAAGGTGTGGATAAGAAGTGGATATCCGAAATAGCAAGCTCTTAAAACCCTCTATTCATCAACGCCAAAGCGTTTATAGGTAAAAATCTGCCTCTTGCCAAACCAGAACTCGATTTCGTGCGTCGCCTCCTCCGGAGTTTCCGAGGCATGCACTAAATTCATGACTGCTCGCTTTTCCTTATTAGCAAGCGCCGGCGAATCCGCCGAAAAATCTCCCCGGATCGTGCCCATTTCCGCCTGGTAGGGCATCGTCGCGCCGACAATTTTTCTGACCATATCCACGGCATGAATCCCCTGCACCACTATTTTAACCAGCGGCGCCGCAGTCATGAAATTAATCAGCCAGCCGCGCACGTCTTTACCAATTTTCAAGGTATCGGTTGTGCCAAGTTCTTTCTGCGCGTCATAGCCGTATTTTTCGTACGTGGCAAGTGTTTTTTCTCCTAGCCTCCTAATCCATTTTTCGTCTTTCGGATAATGACCGTCAATTTGCTCTTTCGTCGGCTGGAACATCTCGAGCGCCACGATTTTCATATCCCGCTGTTCAACCCGCCGGATAATTTCGCCAATCAGGCCTTTCCGGACACCATCCGGTTTAATCATTAAAAATGTTCTTTCTTCTTTAGGGTGCATATATTTTATTTTTTCTTTTTAATTTCTAATCCGACCTCGTCTAACTGTTTTTTTGATAATTCACTGGGCGCGTCCATAACTGAAGTGTGTCCCGAGCTCGTCTGGGGAAAAGCCTGGACTTCCCTCAGATAAGATTCTCCGGTCAAAATCATGAGTAACCTCTCGACACCGTGGGCGATACCACCGTGCGGCGGCGCCCCGTAGGTAAAGGCGGCAAGCATATGGCCAAATTGTTCCTCGATAGTTTTATCATCATAGCCCAAAACCCGGAAAACCGCTTTTAGAATTTCTGGGCGATGTGATCGAATACTGCCACCGCCAGTTTCGTAACCGTTACAGACTAGATCGTACTGCGTCGTCAAAATTTCCGGAATGCGTTCGCCTTTTAAAAGCCAGTCTAGGTGTTCCGGCTTAGGATGCGAAAATGGATTATGGGTAAAGGTCCATTTTCCTTCTTTGTCTTTTTCGAAAAACGGAAAGTCAATAACCCAGGCAAAAGCCAGAATTCCGTTTTTCTTATCTTCCTCGGTGCGCATATCAAACTTGTCGGCGCCATAAGTTTTCATCGCCTCCGCGTAAGTTATTTTCGGGAATGGTTTTTCTTTAAGTTTATATCCCATCGCCTCCACGACTGTCGTAATCATTTCTTCATCGAGCGCCATTACATCCTCCCGATTCACAAAACTCATTTCGATGTCGATCTGGCTATGTTCAAAACCGCGGTCAGAACGCAAGTCTTCATCGCGCACGCAACGAGCGATTTGAAAATATCGTTCGAATCCGGCAACCATTAAAAGTTGCTTATATTGCTGTGGGCTTTGTGGTAAGGCAAAAAACTTACCCGGATAAAGCCTAGAGGGCACGACGAAGTCGCGTGATCCTTCTGGAGTCGATTTAGTTAAAATCGGCGTCTCAATTTCCGTAAATTCTTGTTTAAATAAGAATTGCCGGATTCGGTCGACGAACTCTGATCTTAGGTGAATATTTCTCTGAAGTCGGTCGCGGCGCAAGTCCAAATAACGGTACTTTAATCGGATTTCCTCATCAATTTCATGGCCATCCGTATCCAGCGGAAAAGGCGGCGTTTCCGCTTTATTTAAGACCTCCACTGCCGTAACCGGGATTTCAAGCTTTCCAGTCTCGAGCGCCGGATTCTGCATTTTTTCCGGCCGGGCCTTTATCTCGCCCTTAATCCGAATCACCCATTCCGGACGCAAACGATTGGCGGTCGCGTATAATTCCTTATCGCTCGGGACAAAAACCAATTGAACGACGCCGGCACGATCCCGTAGGTCAATAAAAATAATTTTCCCGTGATCACGCCGCGCGTCAACCCAGCCTGAAAGTTCCGCGGATTGATTTTCTTTACCGATAATCTCTTTTGTCAGTATTCTCATATAAACTCAATACCAAAGAATCTTACCGCAGCTTCCAGAAAAAATAAAGGCGGGAAAAGTTATCCACAATTGCAATCTTGACAAGACGTTCTACAATTAAAGGAAGAGATACAGGGAGTAGGTGTGGGTGGTCGGCGCCTACTTGATCAGTTCATTTAATACTTGGGGAAAAGAAAAATGAAAAAAAGAAAAGCCTCAAAGAAAAAGGCTACTAAAAAGAGAAAAAGGAGATAGCCCTTTCTTAGGACCATCAAAACTCCCTCAGCTGAGGGAGTTTTGATTTTTATCTTGTACGTTCGGTGAACACCTGGGCTTTGGTCTCACCCGCAACAACTCGTATCAGACCGTCCTTGTCGGTCCGGAAAATCTTTGAACCGACGCCCTCAAGATTAGACAATGCCTCAGCGGTCGGATGTCCATATGTATTCTTTCCGACTTCAATCACCGCCATCTTTGGCTTCACGGCTTCTAAGAATTCCTGACTTGAAGAAAAACGGGATCCGTGATGCCCGACTTTTAAGACTGAAGCCGTGAGATCATATTTTTGAACAAGTTCGTGTTCGATATTGGCACCGATATCGCCCGTATATAAAACAGTAACCGGAGCGCCTTCAAGCTTGACGACAAGACAGGTATCGTTTAACTCTTTACTCACGATATCTTTTTTGGACGGCCCGAGTAACGTGAGGAGATAATTACCGTAACGGATCCGATCCCCTTCTCCTAACGTCAATTCACGAACGTGCCGTTCTTGCAGTGTCCTGACTAAATCTCCATAAGCTTTCGTTTCCCCTCTTCGGCCGTTACTCAAAAAAAATCCGACATCGTAATATTTTAGAAGATCAATAAAGCCTCCAAAATGATCAAGTTGCGGATGCGTCAAAAGCACCAGATCGATATAACGATCGTACGGCGGCACTATTTTCTGAATCTCGGACAATACTTGAGCGTTTGGTCCGGCGTCAATTAGGATTTTAATTATTTTCGATTTATAGGGAAGCAGCATAAGCTCGCTGTCGCCTTGGCCGATATTCAAGAAATCCAGCGCGAATGAAGCATTGCCCCGGATAAGCGGAGTTAAAAAATACCAAAGGATACCATCAAGAACCACCAAAACTCCAACTAGGACGACCGCTAAACGATTAGTAGCGTTTTTCATCGAAGAATTTATTTTTAAAATACAGACTTATGACTAGTAGTAATCCATAGTACACAAAACCAAAAAACCAGGAGGCATAAGGAAACGTTATCGGAAAACTAAATCGGGTAAAGAAGTGGATGAGCCACAACTCGTACCCGAGCATCAGCTGCGCAAGCCAACCAATTGGCAGAGCCAAGAATGATGAAACTAAAGAAAAAAGGCTAATCAGAAAACCCAAAAACATCGTAAACGGAATAAACGGCAGAATCAATATATTAACAAGAAAGGATATTGGCGAGAAAAAACCAAAATTGGAAATAAGGATCGGGAAGACGGCTATCTGAGCCCCGGCCGTTGAAGCAATATTCTCCCGCCAACCGAAAAATCCCTGATCTGCCTTAAGACGGAAAATCGATTTTATAACCGGTGTCAAGTAAGCCAGGCCAAGCACCGCCAAGAAAGACAACTGAAAACCAAGATCATATCGGAGTACGTTCGGGTTTTGGATCACCATGAGAAATGCGGCCATGGTCACGATATTCCGAAGACTATAGGACCGATGAGTGGCATTGGCGAAAAGCAAAAGCGAGGCCATGAGCGCGGCGCGGACAACTGACGCCGCTCCGCCAGTCATCAACACAAAGAAAAAGATAAAAAGGCTGGCAAGCCAGTAACTCACGCGACGCGAAAACCAATAGCCGGCGATCAGAATCACCGCGTTCGCGACGACCGCCACGTTATAGCCGGAAAGCGCGACTAAATGCGTCGTACCCGTAGCGCTTAATTGATCACGAAAACTTTTGGAGAATTCGCTCTGAACGCCAAGGGTCAATCCCGACATAAAAGTCGCCTCTTCAAAAGGCAAGACTTTTTTAAACTGGGTGGTCAGCCAGTCACGTAAGACCAAAAGTCCGGCTTTCAAAGGAAAACCTTGATCGTGGGCAAGGAGTATCATTTGGGGACGAAACATCGTTCCATAAATCCCGTCTTTGGCTAAAGAAAAAAAATGCGGGTCGGAGGACTGAAGGGTACCCTCCGCCATAACGACGTCCCCGTAACGGAAAAGCGGATGTGAAACGAGGGTGAGCCGGATCTTCATCCGGTCCGGTTTAGTAATGAAGAGATCCAGCGTTTGCCGATCAAGTCCAGAGGTAACCTCGGTCACCAGACCGGTAACTTTAAAATGCCCGCCGAAAGCGACGTGTCGCGGCGTATGATACAGGTTAAACGCGATATAATATCCGCCGCCAAGCAAAACAAAAATCGAAAAGAATGCCAATACTTTCTGGTTAAACAACGAAAAGAAAAGCCCGCTTAAAACTGAAAATAAAAGCAAAATAATCCAACGTGCCGGCCACTCATATACCAAACTCCCCGCGAAAACTCCCAGTAAAGAAAAACTCATCGTGAACCAGATTCCCCGATGCCAATTCATATCTTGTTGCCTGCGTTAATATTTTTTCTCAATCCGGCTCATTTCCTCGTTCATCTGACGCTTAACCGAAGTTCATCCGTCAAATCACGACGAACCTTGAAAAAGCTTTGACGAAAACATTCTTGCGTTTCATGAATCTACTTTTCAAAAAATCCGCGTTTTAACTTTCTTATCCGATGGAGGAAATAAGTCAAAATCAATCCTAAAAGGGCAAAGAAAACAAGTAAGATAACGGCTATTACCACGTAGCGCACCTTAAGCCCAAAGATATCCACGCCGGTTGCGATCGATCGTATCACCCGGGGATTCGACCAATCGGAAATCTGATCTTTGATCTGGGCGCGCGCGCTAACCTCCCAATTCCCCGCCGTAAGATAGGTTTTTTCGGCTACCACCCACTCGCCGCTCGAATCAGCTTTAACGATAAACTTAACCGGCTGCTCGCCCGCCTTTATAGTCCTTACAGTTATAATCCCCTCGGGCATAGACCGACCTTCTATATATAGAATGTCTTCAAAAGTATAAAAATCGTCTGGACTAATAGAAATAGAAGGCTCTGGGAGTTGAATCGAGGTATCCACGGTTACGCGCGGCTCCCGAGAAGGATTCGCCTCAGCGAATGACCGAAGGGCCTTCGCTTGTAATGTAGTAGACGCGACGCTGTCGCTAGTCACGCCATTACTTCCACTTAACGAAAAACGTAAAAAGAGACTCGCGGAGAAAACCACGACCCAAAACAAGAATATTCTTACCAGCTTATTTTCGAACATATGGTTTACGGTTAATAGTATCAGCGACTCTCTGAAAATCATGGCTGACAATCTGAGTTAAATGATGTCGATGCCGCCAGGAGATATAGATCAAAATTCCAAGTATTAATAATACCAGAATCAGGAGAATTGGAAGAAGGGTCGACCAAGACACCGTAAACAAGACGAAATCAACTCCGTCCGCGCTTACAAACTGGAAGATTGAAGAAAGAATGTGGAGCGTCACCGATTCATCGCGGCTATTACCGGCCTTATCAATAGCCCTGACCACAATTTCGTAGCGCCCCGGCTTCACGTTATTAAACTGATAAGGACTCGAAGCCTCAAAAAAGAATCCCGTATCTTGAGAAGAAGAATTCAAAGCAACGCTCTTAATCTCAAAATGATCTTGCCCCGAAAGGCTATCGGTCGTGAAAAATCTGAGTATCGGACTCTTACTCGCCGTTCGCTCGCCCGGAGAAACTTTCACGCCGAAGGTAGCCGGCGGCAAGGTATCAATATTCAAAAAATAATGACTGACGCCGCCCCAGGTATTTCCGGCCTCCTCGCGGACATGAAAATACCACGTGCCGCTCTCGAGATTTTTAAAAGAAGCTCGAGACTCTGTGGTTTTAATAACTGTGTCAGGAACACCGTTCGGATCATGATCAATAGCGTGACTAAAGCCTTGAGAGCCTGGCGTTTTATCCCAGATTAAAGTTGGATTCGGATCTTTATACCATTTTCCTTCTTCCGGATGGGTCGGCGAAAAAACTTTCGGACCCTGCGCCGGCGGCAAGATTAACCGGAACACCGCCGGCGAAGTTTGTTTTAAAACCTCAGTGCCTTGCCCGTCGTTGGCCAGAACCTGCGACTGATCGCCGAAGGAAATTTTGGCCTCGCCCGGCGCAACAACCCGGAAAGTCAATGACTGGACCACGCCCTCAGAAATATTGATTCCCGGCGAGGGAACCGCGCCAACCAAATAAATCCGTCCTTCCTCATTCGAAAAAACCGGAGGATTAGCCCAAATCTGAATAATCGATCTGCCCAAAGACGGGTTAGCGATTTGAAGCTTATCAGGAGGAAAACGCAATTCAACGGCGATCGTGTTAACCGGCATACTTTGAGTGTTTAGAATAATCGACACATCAAAAGTACTCCCCAAAATAAATGATCCGGTGGCCGGACTTAAACGCAGAATAGCCGCCTCGGCGTGAGGAACGACAAAGAAAAAAAGGCCTATCAAGAAAATAATTAAAAGAGAACGGCAAAAAAATTCACGGAAGGTGAGCACACTCTAAGTATATACCAATTCAAAATCGGGCTGGGGATTAAAACCCGAATAATCTAACTAAAATCCTTCCAAAAGAACGAAGGGTGTTGCCAATAAAACTGACCACCTGACTAAAAAAGCCTTTGATTTTTGACCCTAGACTAGGCGATGAAGTGGCGTGATTAGCCGACGAACCTCCTTCTAAGATGGTTTTTTGAGCCTCGGCCAAGCCGGTGCCGGAAAGAGGGACGTTCTTAATCCCTGATCCCGGAATCTTCTCTACGCCCGGAATAGCTACTAACGGCGCCTCCGCGAAAGCCGGCAAAACCTGCGTCCAATCAGAAAAAACAACGCTTAAATCACGAAGTTTGACGGTTGATTGGAACGCAAAAAAGATACTCAAATCCTGAAGATCAACTCTTCCATCGCAATTAAAGTCGGAACGACGACACCCGGGACGAGTAACTGGCGGCTTACTCTGAACGACGGGAGGCACGCCCGGTGGTGTCAGTAAAACTTGAATAATAGTATTAATTAAACCGACGATGCCACCCCCTCCAATCGGACTGGGCGAAGGAGTTGGCGACGGCGAGGGACTGGGCGTTGGTGACGGAGATGGATTCGTAAAATAAAGAAATCCTGATTTTAGCCCGAAACTTGGCGCGGTGCTCGTTCCGATCGCCGACTGACCAACCGAATTCCATAACTGAAAATTAGACGACGATGAATAACCGCTCCCCGAACTAAAAACCGGATCTTTAACGATAAAGTTGGAAGAAGAATAATTGTCGGCTAAAGCACGTGGCGTCGTCGATACGACGATAGCTAAAAGGAGAAAAAACCAAATTTTCATCTATCACCAAGGACTTATTTTTTGCCCTTAAACTGATCAATGGCTTTGACTACCGCTGAACTTGACTTCAAGTCTTCGTAAAACAAAATATGATCGCGGTTAATCACCATCTCATCATTTGGTCCATGCAACTCATTGCCAAGTTTTACGAGATTCAAATTAGGCTGAGGAGGCGCTTTGGGATCGGTCGGCTGAAGCGTTTGGGTTACTTGAAGATAGTAGATGTCACGCAAGACGGGATACTGGCCATTGGCGTTTGATAATCTACCGAAATAGACCTGGTTATTCGTCAAAAATACGGCCTGATAGGAAGTGCTACTCACTTGCGTCCCCGGAATCAGATTAAACCACCAGAGTGCCGCTAAAACTAACCCAACAACCACGACAAGAATCAACCACTGTAAACCCTTATTCTTTTGTTCTTCGGAAACTATAGTTTTTTCCATAAATTTTTTTTAAGTATAATTATTCGACGATACGATTATTCTACATACTGCAACTTACGGCGACTTGCCAATATTAATTGGCGCGACATCGACCAACTTCTTAGTGCTAGGACGATAAAGAAACGCCTTGCCAGCCCCGGAGTATATCAAAACCTTATCCCCTTTCTGGGCTTTGGCGAAAAACGGCTGATCCTTCAAACGCTCCGGATCGGAAACCGTGGCGATCGTCGGCGTTTCGTCCGTCGGTAAAACGATTAATTGAGAAACTTGGGCGATGAGTGATTTAACCTCTTCCTGACTAGCCTGCGAGTTAGCACCGTTCTGATGAAGCTGACTATAAAAATAGTAGGCCGCCCCGGATGAAACGAGTGTTACTAACACTAGAAAAAAAGTGAGTTTCTTCATTGCTCTGTAATCATACAATACTGTCACTGGTTAAGGAAATCAAGGCCGGTATTAGGGAGTTGGGGGCGGCGGACTAGGGTCGAGAGCTGGTGGCGGCGCGGGGTTCGGATCGGGCGGTGGAGGTGGCGCCGGTATCACTCACGCACGTGCAGACGGACAATGGTTCGGAGTTCGCGGATCATTTCGGGGCCTATTGCGGGAAGGAGGGCATCACTCACTTTTTTATCTATCCGCGCTCGCCCAAAATGAATGCCGAGATTGAGCGGTTCAACCGGACGTTGTCCGAAGCGTTTATCGCGAGGCATCGGCACCTGCTCGCCTATGATCTCGAGGTCTTCAACCGTGAGCTCATGGACTGGCTACTCTGGTACAACACCCGAAGGCCACACTGGTCGATTGGCTTAATTTCTCCCTTACGGTATATTGTGAATCAATTACCGGCTAAAGAGTCTCATATGTTATGGAGTACAGTACATTGACTTTTTTCAATCATTGTATATATTAAATTTAGAACATTGACAGTCTAACTTTTTGGTCAAAGTCTGGCATTGCTAGACAAACATGCTTTTATGGAGGAGGTCTTAATGCAAACGCTACTAGCCTACGTCATTGTATTTGCTCTAACCAGTATTGCTAATGCCGAGATCGTAAGAGTGATGGGCGTGGGAGGAACGGAGCCGAATGGGATAAGTTCTTCGCCTTCCACCTCAACCGATGGCCGGTACGTCGCCTTCGAGAGTCTCGCCGACAACCTCGTACTGGGAGACACGAACGGTGTGAGCGACATCTTCGTCTACGATCGCCAAACCGGCGAAGTCGAACTGGTAAGCGTCGGCATCGCGCTTAATCCGGCAAACGGGGCAAGTTCTCATCCCTCAATCTCGGGTAACGGAGCCGACGTAATCTTCGAAAGCAACGCTACGAATTTGGTCTGGGGAGAAACGAACGGTGTGAGTAAAATCTATATTTGGGAGGGTGAAGAAAGGGAAATGTATGTCTGCAGTAAAGGAATGATCGGCGACCAGGCGAATGGAGATAGCCATGTGCCTTCATTCTCGGCAAATGGCTCGTACCTCGCCTTCGAAAGTCGTGCCACGAATCTTGTCCCAGGCGTCACAAACGGCTATCATAAACAAATCTTCTCCTTTGTTGTTTACAACGGAGAGACCACTCTGTTAAGCAGAGATTCCTTTGGCATCGAAGGGGATGGGGATAGTTTCCATCCCTCCTGCCAAGATAACGGCTTCTTCTTCGTCGCATTCTCGAGTGACGCGACGAACCTCGTGCCAAACGACACAAACGGCGTCCGGGATGTCTTCTTGAGTTTTTTCGACGGCGAACAAGCAACACGAATCGGTGTGGGAAACAACGCAAGCGACTTCCCTTCCACTTCAGTGGGGGGTCGATATGTCGCCTTCGAAAGCCTGGCCAACGATCTCGTGCCGGGAGATACAAACGGCGTAAGTGATGTGTTTGTTTCAGACCAGCAAACAGGCCTCATACAGCGCGTAAGTGACACTGGTGGTACGAACCCTTCTATCACCAACGATGGGCACTTCGTGACTTTTGAGGCTGACTCCCTGACCATGTTTGACCGCTTACAAGGCACAAAGACAACTATTGAGAGTTGCCTCACGCCCGCACAAGGAAATCTGGGCAACTGGTCGGTTTCGAATGACGGCCGTTTCGTTACGTTCTCGAGTGATATGACAAACCTTGTGCCAAACGACACAAATGGTGTCCGGGATGTCTTTTTATGGGACCGAGATGTAACTCCCCTCACTGGTTCAGTAAATGCCGGAGCAGGTCCAGTAGTAAAAAATATTCTCGCGGTGAACGGTAGAAACGACTCCGTAATCGTCCGTGCAAGAATGCCGATCACCGTTTCTTTAGCTAGCGCGCCACTCGGACCAAGCCCGACCAACTACGTTGTATGGGTCTGGGCAAACTCTCTCGTACAGCCAACTCACCTCATCATCAACTCAACGATGATTGGCTGCACAGCAAATCCCACTCCGTTTACGACTCAAACACCGCAACCATTCCTCTGCCTCCGTGGTAACGCAATGGCAGTCGCATGCCGAGGCATAAACGAATTGCCCTTGGCCCCATCATCCGCGCCCTGGACGGTCGTCAAAACAAGCGGGTTCCGTCCAAGTTCTTTCATTCTTCAAGGGCTGATCTACGACAATAGATCATCTAACCAGTTGAGAGTAAGTATCACAAATAGCGTGATACTCGAAGTACGCTGAACTTTTCTTCTTATTCACTAAGACCTGGTTGTCTCGTACAACAATCAGGTCTCTTTTTTTATATATTTTTACGGGGAGATAGGTATAGTTTCTGATGATGGATTACTTACATTATTTTCATTAGTTGCGAGAGTGGGAGTCAAAGATTCCGCAGGAGGTAGTTCTGTTGGTGGTGAAATTATTGTCTCGGGTGTCGAAGCCGGCTCTGACTTAATGAGTTTTGGCTCGGTAGGTACCACCTCTGGCGGAGATGAAAAAGAATTGCTAACCGGAGTATCAGAAGCTGTCGAGCCTACGCCTGATAAAGGCGTAGAAGAAGCATCGGGAATTTGACTAGGTGACGGCGCGGGACTCGGCACTGGCGACGGAGGCGCGACCGAACCCACGGTCCGCGCGTCTTTAATCGCGAGCGCGATCCAGCTAAAGTAAATGTCTTGCCCTGCCAATTTATTAAGAAGAATCGTAAAACCTCTTGTCGACTTCTTGGTAATCAAGAAACGGATATCATTCGTAAAGATCGAATCTTCTAATACCTGTCGGGCGGTTGCGTCAGTCGTATCTTCAATTGAAATCGAAGCGTTCACGACCGGCTGGGCGGCGTATTCCCTATCAAACACAACGTCAACCGTCCGGTCGCCCGCGTGAACCAGGGCAAAACCGCCAGTATCGGCATTAAAGTACGGTCGGCCGAAGACCACGTCGTTTAAGAAAACAAGCTCATTGCCGATTGAACCAATCGAATCAACTTTCAGCCCGCCGGTTAAGGTCGTCTGTCCCTGCACGGTCAAAGCGCCGTTCAAATGCAAAGCCTGAGACAGGTCAACGCCGCCCTGCGCTTCAAGGCGAGCCACGCGACTCTTCAAGTCATCGATACTGACGCTTAAGTTACTCGTGGTTGAGGCAAACGCGGCCAGCGTATCCTGAATGCCGGTAATCGTCGGACTCTCAATCTCGCCGGCCGTGATATCGCCGACCGTAACCTTACCCGCGACTATCAAGCGGGCCGCGTTCACTGCCCCGCCGAAAGCGGCGTTGCCTTGGTTATCGATCGTCACGATAGCCGCCGTATTGCTCGCGTTTTGAATCGTGAATCCCCCGCCAACACTCAAGTTTTTTATGACGTTCACGTTATCTTCAAACGTCGTGCTCGCGGTAAAATCCACCGCGCCGCGGAAGAAGGCTCGGCTACTCACCTCGACGTCATCGGCGAAATGGACGCCGGACAAGAATTCCGTGCTTGACGCGAAACTAGTCGTGCCACTAAACGTTGTTGTTCCGCTCACGGTCAATCCACCACTCACGGTTAAGTTGACCAGACTGGCATTTTCCTGACTTGAAAGATTCTGTATTTGCCCGGAAAGCAAGGTTAATGTATTGGTAATCACTTCTAGTCCGGAAATTTGGTTGGCGTTAATCTTGTCGGCGGTGATTTGTCCCACGAAGACCGCATTTCCGGAAGCGTCAAAAGTGATAACTGATTCAGTTGACGTGCTAGTTCCGGACGCAGACTGAGTCGTGGTCGTTACCTGACGCTTGATCACAAACGTCCCATGGTCACCCAGGGTAAGCGTCACGTCGTTTTCGAGCGGTTGGATCGTGTCGACAGTCAAGTCTTTGGTCAAGACTTTCGGGGAGATTACCTCTAAGGCCGCGCCGATCCGATCCGCTAGGATATCCGAGACGGTCGTCGAGGCAATCGGCGCCGCGTTTTGATGAATAAACTGCGCGAGCAAAAACTTATCGAGCGGCTGACCGATCGGATTATCGAGACCGGCAACCAAATCAGAGAACCGTTGACCGTTAAAGTGAGAGTTACGGACGATCATTGGGATCGTCCCGGTGGCCTGCCCGCTGAAGCTGCCTAAGGCCTGCCCGATGACCGCGCCGGCTTTCGTCGCTTTCATCGCGACTCCTGGTTCCGGCGAAATAGTCAGGTAATCACCTAGTTTAATCTTGCCGCCGCGGCCATTCACTAAAACGTTAACCCTTCCCACAAAAGCAATCGGGGTCTGGCCGGTATTTTCGCCGAGCGTATCGCGAAAACTCGCGGTCACGACGCCGACTGTGTTTTCCTCGTTTCCTTGGGTCGCGGGAACAATATGGACGGCCTCGAGCGAATCAGGATCAAGCGCCATTACCATCCCGGGCACGATTTCTTGGCTCGTCGGGCCAGCCTCATACCAGATCCCGTAGTTAGATCCGGCGTTGTAGTCAGTACTGAATTGCCTCGTTGCCGTTGTTGAGTCACCCGTTCCCGCCACAACTGCCCCACCACCGTCGTCTGGCGGATCGTCAACCCAGAGGCGCAGGAGTGAAATATCTAAATTGCCGGCCACCGAAGAAACACCAGTACGGTTGGCGATGCCGATAGAGACCATTGGCGACATAGTATGCACGGGAATATTAGTAGTGATATACGCAACTTGCGTGCCATTGATGAAAAACGCGGCTGCGTACGGATACGCCTCAACCCTCATTTTCATAAAAGGATTGGCGAAAGGATTCAATGAGGTTGTCGAAGAAGCAATGCCGGTATCAACAAATGTCTGGGTACCGCCGGATGAAGTTACCGCATACCAATCGCCAAGACCCGTACTGCCAAGCGTGCTTGAGGCCTCAAAATAAATACCGTTCTGCGGCCCCGAGGTATTGCTGATAGTCGTCGTAAGCGAAGAAGTTGCTATAAATCCAATCATGGTTTCCGTTGACGATCCGTTGGCCCGGTCCCTTACCCACGTTTCTAAGACCGGACTGCTTGAAGCCGCGGTCATATTCGTGAAAGACTTAATCGCGCCTCCATTTCCTGCGGCCGCGGTTACGACTAGATTTAAATAAGTTGGATTTCCTTGTACCTGAGCGCTTAAACTGGTATTGGCGGCGACATCAAAATTGAATTGACCACACACGCTTTCTCGATCAGCCGAAACTGTAGTTGGAAGACTCATACCGGCCAAATCACAGGACGCGTACCGCCAGGTCGAATAAATCCGGCCAGCCACCGTAAACTGGTCACGCAGTCCCGCGGCCGTGCCAAAAGTCGTTGTCGTTCCAACCGCCACCCGCGCCCAGTCCATACCTCCCGTCGTTGTCGAAGTAACGTAGAAAAGCGCTGAACCCGGAGTTGAGGAAGATTGATCTATGTACAAGGCGGCATTCCCCACAGCTGAGCTAATGGCAAGCTTAGCGTTAGGCGAAGTCGAGCTAATGCCGATCGCCCCGCCGAAGGCGCTAAACGAATCAACCGAGAATATTGGAATCGAGGTTGTCGTGGTCGCGATTGACCAGGCGTTTCTTCCGACTGGAATTGTGGTTGTTGCGAATCCGGCGAAATTCATCCTAACTGATGTACTCGACGCCGAGTTTCCGACAAATGAAAATATTTCAGCGCCCAAAGAGTCCTGCAGTTTTAAAATCGCGGTACTCTGGCCTGACGCCGCCTTAACATTAACCGCGCCGGGTACGCCAGCTCTGGCCTGGCCAGAACCACCCGACCCTAAAGCAAACGTAACAGTACCAGCATCACCGCCAACAGCAGTTGTAAAACTACCACTGGCTCCGCCATTGCCCGTGGTAAAGGTAAAACTTCCACCAGCAACGCCATTAACCGCCACCGCAGTACCACCAGCTTGACTACCAGCATTTCCGGCATTTCCAGCCGTCAGCGTAAAACTTCCGCCGACACCACCCGTGCCGCCAGTACCAGTAGTAAAGGCGTTACTGCCATTTCCACCCGCACCGGCGGTAAGTTGCAATGCACCACCAGCACCACCATTCCTGCCATCATTAGGACCGTTCTCGGGCTGACCACCCGCACCGCCGACACCGCCTTGAATAGTTAATATACCAGAGGTGCCTCCGGCGATAGGCGTCGAGTCTCCGTTCGCGGCCGCACCGACTTTAAGTGTGACATTCGATGAATTCCCGCCCAATGTTGCCGGCGCGTCCTTAGTTCCGATCGTGAGTGCCCGCACTGAACTACTGCTCGTAATATCTAGTTCCGCTCCACCACCGACCGTTAACTGACGATCTGCGTAAAAGTACGTCGTCGTGGCCGCGGTGCCGGTGGCAAAGAGGAAGGTGAAGTTTTGGAGAGAGGAGGAGGCCGAGGTGAGCAAGTTCGCGGTCGTGACCGTGCCGGTGGCGGTCAAGGAGGCGACATTCGAAGTGCCGGAGATCAGCTCATCACCTTGAAGGGCGAAGCGGGCTGAGGGCGAGGTCGTGCCAATACCGATCTGGCCAGCCACGCCGGAGACATACAAGAAGGGTGAAGAGGTGCCGGTATCGCCAATCACGAAGATCGGGGTGCCAGTGCCAACCGTGCCTTGGGCCGCGTCAATCGAGAACTGGCCCCAGGGCGTGGTCGAAGAAACTCCGGAGACTGTGCCGGTGTCAGAGAGGATGCCGGTGCCGAGCGCGCTCGTGCCGGTAAAGCGAGCGACGAGGTTCGCCGTGCCGGTGCCGGTGGGAGAGGTCGTCGCGACCCAGGCGGGGATGCCGTTGGTCACGGTCAAGACTTGGCCCGAGCTACCCACCCCCAATTTCGAGAAGACGTTCAGGGCTGAGGCGTAGAGCAGATCGCCAGTTGTGTAGGAAGTGAGGCCGGTGCCGCCGATCGAGGCCGCTAAGGTTGAGGAGGCGGTGGCGTTCGCGCCAGAGGTAATGACCAGCACGCCGGTTGCAGCCGAAAGATCCGAACCGGTGCCGCCAAATTGCGGGGCGACGGCCGTCCCCTGCCACACGCCTTGGGAGACCACGCCCAGCCGGGTCGAACCAGTGACCGTCAAGTTAGTGGTGGTCGCGCCGGAAGAGACATACAAGCCGGTTGTCGAGGCCAGGCTAACCGAGAGAGTGGTCGTGGTCGCGGCGGTGCCGGTCGCAAAGAGGAAGGTGAAGTTTTGAAGACTCGATGAGGCCGAGGTGAGCAAGTTCGCGGTCGTGACCGTGCCGGTGGCGGTCAAGGAGGCGACATTCGAAGTGCCGGAGATCAGCTCATCACCTTGAAGGGCGAAGCGGGCTGAGGGCGAGGTCG
>Ga0080064_1004255_pt1 | contig 18739 bp, 17 predicted proteins | sample Subgrocontami54m_FD_69260 | JGI IMG/M metagenome (GOLD analysis project Ga0080064, IMG submission 69260) | Subsurface groundwater microbial communities from S. Glens Falls, New York, USA - GMW46 contaminated, 5.4 m (SPADES assembly) (version 2) ...
GTGATCTTCTCGCTGCTCTTGCGGTTCAAGGTCACCTTGATGCCGGGATTGGCGGCCTCGAACTTCCCGACCACGTACTTCGCGTCATCCTCGTTCAGCGAGGTGTAGAAGACCAGCTTCCCTTCGGCCTTCGCCTTGGCGATGGTCTCGGCGTCGAGCTGGCCCGCTGGGGTCGCAGCGGTCGCTGCCGCCGTGGCGCGGGCGGTCGCCGCTGCGGTCGCCGCTGGGGCGGTCGCCGGGGCGCTCGTGGGCGCGGCGGCGCCGCCGCAGGCGAGGACGATCAGCGCGAGCACGCCGAGCAACACGAGTGGGCTGCGAGTCCTGACCATGTCCTTACTCCTTCCCGCCCAGGCCATCCTGCGGCGGAATGTCCAATTGTTATACCTTTTGCTAGAGTCGCGTGGGGGACGCTTTTGGAGGTCGGATGAGCGAGGACGGCCCGTCTTGCTGCAGAGCACCGTGCCGCAGCACATGAACGGCGACCGACGACGGCTCGCGGCCGGCGTTTCCGCGTAGGCAGGTGCGGACGGAGCGCGTCTCCTTTCGTAGCGCCGGCGGCGAGCGCCTGGCCGCCCTCCTCCGCCTCCCCGACCGCGCGGAAGCGCGGCCGCCCATCCTCGTGCAGGGCCCCGGCTGGCTCGGGCTCGCGGACGCGCCGCATTACGCTCGCTTGCACGAGGACCTGACCGCGCGCGGCTACGCGGTCCTCGTCTTCGATCATCGGGGCTTCGGCGAGAGCGAGGGCGAGCCCGGCTGGATCCTTCCGGAGCAGCAGATCGCGGACGTTCGCCTTGCCTGTGACCTCGCCGAAGCGCTGCCTCAGGTCGATGGCGCGCGCCTCGGCCTGCTCGGTGTCGGCGGGACCGGCGCGGGGAACGCCATCGCCGCCGCCTGCCGTGACCCCCGGCCGCGCTGCGTCGTCGCCTTCCATGTCGTCGCGGACGGCGCCGACTGGCTGCGGCGCATGCGGACGCCCGCGGAATGGGCGGCCTTCCAGGCGCGGGTGGCCGCCGATCGGAGGGTGCGGGACGCTGGCGGGCCTGGCGCGCTCGTCGATCCCCGCGAGGAGCTCATGGTCCAGTCGGACGACCGGCGCGGCTCAGCGGCGAAGCAGTCCACGGACGCGCGGCTGGCCCCACGTTTCCATCTCGCGAGCGCCGAGGCGCTCCTCCGCTATCGGCCGGTCGACGAGATCACGGCGGCGCGGCCGCGTGCGCTCCTCGCCGTGACGGTCGCCGAGGACCCCGTGACGCCGGAGGACCACGCCCGCTGGGTCTACGCGCGCGCGGGTGCGCCCAAGCGCCTCGTCGTCATCGAAGGGACGACGCACTATCGCGCGCAGCACGACTGCCGCGCGGAGCTCGCGGACGAGATCGCGGCCTGGTGCGACCTGCATCTTGCCGCCGACGGCGCCGCCGACGTCGTGACCGAGGAGCACGTGATCCGCGCCGGGGCACGCGTCGCGTGACGGCGGACCTCGTCATCCGCGGCGCGCGCGTCGTGCTTCCCGACGGCACGGTCGAAGCCGACCTCGTCATCGGGGGCGGCAGGATCGCGGCGATCACCGCGGGGGAGCGCGCGCCCGGCGCCGCTCTGGTCCTCGAGGCGCGCGGGCTCGTCGTGCTCCCGGGCGCGATCGATACCCACACCCACCACCGCGATCCGGGATACACGCACAAGGAGGACATCACGACCGCCACGCGCGCGGCGGCGGCCGGCGGCGTCACGACGAGCGTCGGCATGCCGAACGTCGACCCGCCGACCAACAGCGTCGAGCGCTACCGTGCGGTCATCGAGCGCTATGGTCGCGCCTCGCTCGTGGACTTCAACCACAATCCTGCGCCGACCATCTTGGAGGAGATCCCCGGCCTCGCCGCGGCCGGCGCGCTCGGCTTCAAGGTCTACATGATCGAAGACTCGAAGCGCTCGTACCCGCACATTCCCGGCGTCGGCGTGCGTGATCATGGCCGGCTGCTCGAAGTGGCGGAGGCCGTGGCGGCGACCGGACGGCCGCTCATGGTCCATCCGCACGACCAGGAGCTCATCACGACGGTCGAGCAGCGCTTCTGGGCGCGGGGCGAGACGGACCATCTCGCGTACGCGTGCGCGTACGCCTCCTACGACAGCCTGGTGTGGGACGGTCCCGCCGCCTGGCTCATCCGGCTGCAAGAGGCGACCGGTGTGCACCTCCACCTTCTCCACGTGAAGACCTCGCGCACCGCAGAGCTCGTCCGTGTGGCGAAGGCGAGAGGACAGCGCATCACGAGCGAACTCAATCCGGTCGCCGTCTTCCTCTGCAACGACTGGTCGAACATCGAGCGTCTGGGGCCGTACGCGCTCTCCACCTGGGTGCGCGACGAGTACACCGACGACCTGTGGCGCGCGCTGCGCGACGGCACCATCGACGTGATCGGCACGGACCACGCACCCCACCTGCGCGAGGAGAAGGAGATCGGCTGGACCGACATGTGGCGCGCGCCCGGAGGCGTGCCGCAGATCCAGGAGTACCTTTCGCTGTTCCTCGACGCGGTCGGTCAGGGTCGCCTGTCCCTGGAGCGGCTCGTCGAGCTCATCGCTGGAGGCCCGGCGCGCGTCTTCGGGCTGGCGCCGCAAAAGGGCGCGATCGCGGTGGGCGCCGATGCGGACCTTGCCATCGTTGACCTGTCGCGCGAGCGCGTCATCGAGGAGAACGAGGTGGAGAGCAAGTGCGGGTGGACGCCCTTCGCCGGGCGCCGAGTGCGCGGCGCGGTCGTGCACACGCTGGTGCGTGGCGAGTTCGTGTATCGAGATGGTCGCGTCGTCGGACGTCCCGGCCATGGCCGCCTGGTGAGGCCGGCCGGCCAGGCGGTGCCGGCGTGAGCGGCCGCGCCTACGGACTGCTCCTCCCGCATTTCGGCGCACACGCCAGCGCCGCGGGGATCATCGAGGGGGCGCGGCTCGCGGAGCGGCTCGGCTTCGATTCGCTGTGGGCCCGCGACCACATCGTCTTCCATCCGCACGGCATGGAGGGCACCGACCGCACGCACCTCGAACCGCTGGTCGTGCTCGCCGCGGTCGCCGCCGCGACCGAGCGGATCTCGCTCGGGACCGGGTCGCTCATCCCGCACCGGCATCCGATCCACCTTGCCGGTGCCCTCGCCACGCTCAGCTACATGGCGCGCCGGACCGTCATCGCAGGCTTCGGCCTCGGGAGCTTCGACCATGAGTTCGCCGCGATCGGGCTCGCTGACGCGGAGCGCGACGCGCTCCTCGAGGAGCAGGTCGGCATCCTTCGCGGGCTGTGGACCGGCGAGAGCACGAGCCACGAGGGCCGGTACTACCGGTTCTCTGACATCGACATCCATCCAGGTCCGGCCGCGCCCATCCCGATCTGGTATTGCGGCAACTCCGCGGCGGCGGCGCGGCGTGCGGCCGAATACTGTGACGGCTTCATGCCGGGACGCATCACGCTCCAGACGATGGGCCAGCGCATGCGCCGCCTGCGCCGGCTGGCCACCGAGGCCGGCAGGCCGGTGCCGACGGGTGCCGCCATCCCGATCACGAGCCCTGCCCGCACGAGCGAAGAGGCGATCGCGAAGGTGCCCCTGGACGCGCTCCTCGCGGATGCGAACCGCCACGGCCGGTGGGAACCGCCCGCCTCCGGCCGCTTCGAGCGCTACGAGGATCTCGAGGGTGCGCTGATCGCGGGCGTGCCCGAGCACATCGCGGAAGTGGCCGAGCGCTATCACGCGATCGGGGTCGAGCATGTCGTGTTCGATCTGCGATTCCGGTTCAACGAGTGGCTCGAGGGCGTGGCGCTCATCGGCGAGGAAGTCCTCCCGCTGCTGCGGAGCGGCACGCCGTCACGTGCTCGCTCGTGACCCTCCTGCTGTCCAACGAAGATGTCCACGCGCTGCTGCCGATGCCGGAGTGCCTGGCGGCGCTCGAGCACGCCTACCGGGAGCTCGCCGCGGGACGTGGCGTGAACCGGCGGCGGTCTGATACCTTCACGACCACCACCCGCGGCGACGCACTCTACGCGCTGAAGTCGATGGACGGCATCGCGCCATCGCTCGGGGTCGGCGCGGTCCGCATCAACTCGGACATCGTCACCTGGCCCGAGCGGGCCGGGAACGCGCGGCGCGAGAAGGTGCCGGCGGCGCCGGGCGGCAGGTGGGTGGGGCTCGTCCTCCTGTTCAGCTCGGAGACCGGCGAGCCGCTCGCGATCTTCCCCGACGGATACCTCCAGCGGCTGCGCGTCGGCGCCACGAACGGGCTGGGCGCGAAGTACCTCGCACGTGAGGACGCTCGGACCGTCGGGCTCCTCGGCTCCGGGTGGCAGGCGAGCGGGCAGCTCATGGCGATCGTCGCGGTGCGGCGCATCGAGAAGGTGCGCTGCTACAGCACCTCCGCCGAGAACCGCGAGGCGTTCGCCGCGAAGATGACCCGCGAGCTCGGCGTGGAGATCGAGCCCGTGGCGTCTGCGGACGAGGCGGTGCGCGGTGCGGACGTGGTGCTCTGCGCGACGAACAGCATCGAGCACGTCCTCTTCGCCCGGCAGATCGAGCCGGGAATGCACCTGTCGTCGATCAAGCGCCCCGAGATCGAGGCCGCAGCCGTGCGTGCGGCGGACCGCGTCGTCATCCACACCCACGAGGAGAAGCCCATGCACTTCCTCGCCTCGGGTGTCCAGGTGCCCGAGGCGGGGGAGGGCAAGGGCTGGAGCCTCGGCGCGGACCTCGATTTCCGCTCTCTGCCTGAGCTGAAGGACCTCGTCTCCGGGAGCGTGCCTGGACGGCGGACCGCGGCGGACGTGACCTGCTTCCTCAACAACATCGGCATGGGCTTCCAGTTCGCCGCGGCGGGAGCGGCGGTCTACCGGAAGGCGAAGGAGCAGGGCGCGGGTCGGGAGCTGCCCACCGAATGGTTCACCGAGGACGTCCACCCATGACGCTCCTCATCGAGAACGCCATCGTCGAGCAGGTGCTCACGGTCGAGGCCTGTCTCGACGCCCTCGAGGTCGCGTTCCGCGACCTTGCCGAGGGGCGCGCGGTGAACCGGCCGCGCTCGCACTCGTACACCCCGCTGGGCGATGGGCACCACTACCTGTTCAAGTCGATGGACGGCGGCATCCCACGCTTGGGCGTGCACGCCATCCGCCTGAGCTCCGACCACACGCACGAGTTCTCGCGCGGTGGCCGGCGCCGACGGGAGAAGCTTCCGCTGGCGCCCGGCAGCCGCTACGTCGGGCTCGTGCTCCTCTTCGACATCCACACGCTCGAGCCGCTCGCGATCATCCAGGACGGATACCTTCAGCGCCTGCGGGTCGGCTGCACGAGCGGCCTCGCGGCGAAGTATCTGTCGCGGCCGGGGTCGTCGGTCGTCGGCCTCATCGGCTCCGGCTGGCAGGCCGGCGCGCAGATCATGGCCCTGCAGAAGGTCCGCACCGTCGCGGAGTACCGCGCCTACAGCACGGACCCCGAGCGCCTGCGCGCGTTCTGCGCGGATCTCACGGCCCGCCTCGGGCAGGAGGTGCGGCCGGTCGGCTCCGCGCGCGAGGCGGTCGACGGAGCGGATATCGTCGCCTGCGCGACGAACAGCCACGATCCCGTGATCGACGGCGACTGGCTCGTCCCGGGCCAGCACGTCGGCTCGGTGCAGAGCCACGAGCTCGATCTGCGCACGCTCGAGCGTGCGGCACTCATCGGCATCCGGAGCCACGACGCCGCCACTTTCCACTACCTCCCCGGCGAGGCCCCGGTCGAAGCGACGGAGGTGATGCGTCCCGACGAGCGCCTCAGCGCCAAGATGGCGGAGCTCGGTGACATCGTCGCGGGCCGTGCCGGCCGGCGCTCGGCCGAGGAGATCACGCTCTTCACCGGCGGTGGCCTCGGCGTGTCGAGCGGTCTGGGCATCCAGTTCTGCGCGGTGGGGTATGCCGTCTACCAGGCGGCGAAGGCTGCGGGCGTGGGGCGCGAGATCCCCACCGAGTGGTTCCTCGAGGCGGCCAAGCCGTAGCCGGGCTCGCTCCGCCGACGGATGCAGCCGGCGCGAACCCGAGCCGGGTGAGCTCGCCGCTCGACGAGCTGCGGTCGTTCGTGGCGCACTCACCACGGCAGACCTTCCTGCTCTTCCCGCTCGCTGCACTCGCCGAACGGACCGGACGCGGTCGACTCAAGCAGCTCGACCTCCGTTTCCTGCCGCTCCTCGTGCTCGGCTACGGCCTCTATCGCTGGGGCGGCGGCCACCGTGCGGCGCGGGACGCCGGGACGCCGGGATTCAAGAACATCCCGGTGAAGCTCCTGGAGGACGGGCCCTACGCGTACTCGCGGAACCCCATGTACCTGGGGCACCTCGTGTTCCTCGCCGGCCTACTTCTTGTGACGCGCTCGCCTGCCTCACTCGCGGCGTTCCTCTGGCAGCGCGACCGGCTCATGGGTCGCGTGGGGGAGGACGAGGTACGCCTCGCCGAGCGCTTCGGCGAGGCGTACCGCGACTACATCGCTCGAGTGCCGCGGTGGCTCCCGCGGCTCCCCTGAGTCAGGGCTTCTTGCCCATGCCGACGAGGTAACCGAACTTCTCGATCGCCTTCGCCTTGAAGGCGGGCGTCGGCAGCTGCGTCAGCGGGAACTCGTCCTTCCACTCGAAGGGCCGCGTCGCGTCGATGATCGCGCGGCTCGAGAAGCCCTTCTTGTCCTTGGGAATGCGCGGGTCGAGCGGACCGCTCCAGGCCCGCGCGATGATGTCGATCGAGTCCACCGGGTCGGACCGGGTGACCATCGCCCACATGACCTGCTCGAGGTCCATGACGTCGATGTCGTCGTCGACGACCACGGTGTACTTGCCCATGTACGCGCCGGTGTGCACGGACGCGGCGGCGTGGCCGACCTGGCGCGAGTGGCCCGGGTAGCGCTGCGTGATCGAGATCGCGTTGAACATGCGCGAGCCGCCGACCTCGTGGCACCAGACGCCGCGGATGTCCGGGATGCTCGCGGCCTCGAGGTCGCCGCGCAGCCGCGCCGAGCGCATGAAGGCACGGTAGAAGGACTGCTCGTCCGGCGGGACGTTCGGCGGCGAGCCCAGGATGATCGGGTCGCTCCGGTGGTAGATCGCCTCGATCCGCATCACCGGCTCGGGCCGGTCCATCGAGGCGTAGTAGCCGGTCCACTCGCCGAACGGCCCCTCGACCTGGCGCTCGTTCGGATCGACGAAGCCCTCCATCACGATCTCGGCGTCCGCCGGGATCGGCAGGCCGGTGACCGGGCCCTTGACGACCCGGAACGGTGCGCGGCGCACGCCGCCGGCCCAGTCGTACTCGGTGACGCCGAACGGGATCTCGGTGCAGGCGGCCAGGAACAGCATCGGGTCGCCGCCCGGGACGAACGCGATCGGCATCCGCTCGCCGCGGGCGAAGTACTTGTCGCGGTGCATCCGGCCGTGCTTGCCCGGCGAGATGTAGAAGCCGAGGCGGTTGCGGTCGTGGACCATGACCCGGTAGGTGCCGATGTTCACCCAGCCGTCGTCGGGGTCACGGGTGATGTCGTACGAGCCCGTGCCGATGTAGCGGCCGCCGTCGAATTCGTGCCACTTCGGAGCGGGGAACTTCAGGATGTCCACCTCGCTCCCGCGCATGACGTTCTCGAAGACCGGGCCGTCCTTCACGACCTCCGCCTTGATCAGCGTGATGCCCTTCTTCACGCGGTCCTGCCAGGCGGCGACGAGGTCGTGCGGCGACGCCTCGTGGTCGAGACCCAGCGTGATCGCGATGCGCTTGAAGGAGCCGAGTCCGTTCACCAGCACGCGGAAGCCCTTCTGGTAGCCCGGGATCTCGTCGAAGAGGACGGCGCTCGCCTGTCGGGTCCGGCCGACGAGCTCGGTCGCCATGCCGATCTCTTCCTCGGCGTTCGCACCGGTCACGGTCCGGAGCTCGCCGATCGCTTCGACGCGCTTCAGCCACGACCGCATGTCGGTCGGGGTGTCGATGTCGGTGCGGATGGTGCTGGCCACGGGCTTCCTCCTGCTTTCGTGTCGCCTTCCTGCTGCGAGCGGCCCGCTAACGGTAGCGGGCGGGCGTGCGTTGGCGGACGATCGTGTCCACGAGCGCCGGCCGGCGCTCCTTCTTGACGATCTCGAGGGCGCGTTGGAGCGCCGGGCCGACCTGCTCCGGATCGCTGATCGGGCCTTCGCCGTACCAGCCCAGCGAGCGCGCGAGCATGCCGAAGTCGGGCGCCGGGTCGGACAGGTCCAGGCCGATGTTCGCTCTCGCCTTGTCCGTGCCGCGGTGCTCGGCGACCCGGAGCTGGTGCTCCCAGTCGTTGAAGTAGGCGCGGTTGTTGTACATGACGACGAGCATGGGGAGCCGCTGGTTCGCGACCGTCCAGAGGGCGCCCGGGTCGAAGAGGAGATCGCCGTCCGGCTGGACGTCCACGACGAGCCGGCCTGTCCCGCGGAGGGCGAGCGCGGCGCCGACCGCCGTGCCGATCTGCGTGGCCGTGCCCATGCTCCGACCGAGGTGCCGTCCGGGATGGTCGAAGTCCCAGAGCCGGAAGACCCAGTCTTCGAGGTCGGCTCCCGTGAGGATCCAGTCCTCGCCCTTGATGGCGCTCCAGATCTCGGAGGCCAGCCGCGCCGCGGTCATCGGCGAGGCGCCCCAGTCCTTCTTCGCCTCCTCGGCCCAGGCCGCCCATTGCGCGTCGTGCCGGCGCGCGAGGTCCGCCCGCCGTGCCGCGCGACCGGCCTTCGCCGGGCGAGCCCGCAGGAGCTCGCGGAGCGCCGGCAGCGCGAGCCGCGTGTCGCCGGTGACCGTCAGGTCTACCGGCTGGAGCTGGCCGAGATCCTCCGACCACTTGCTCGTTCGAAGCTCCGCGAGACCGAGGTCGACGACGCGGCACCCCTCGGGCACCCGCGGGCGCTTCTCGCCCGTGAGCCGGTCGAGGATGTTGAGCGGACGCTCGAGGTCGAACACGTCCACGGCGAGGACGAGGTCGGCCTCGGCGAGCGCGTCGTGCGTGAGCGCCTGCGGGTGCCGGTTCGGGAACGAGAGGCGTCCGTCGAGGTCGATGACCGCCGCCGAGCACTCCTCCGCGAGGCCGACGAGCTCGCGGAACGCCTCGGCGTGGCGCCCGGTGAACTCGGTCAGGATCACGGGCCGCTCGGCCGCCGCGAGGAGGTCCGCCGTCCGCGCGAGCGTGGCGGGATCGGCCTGGAGCAGCGCGGGCCGCGCGGCGTTGACGTACGGCGCGACGTCGATCTTCGCCTGCAGCCCGTCCTCCTGGAGTCCGGCGTCGTAGCAGAGGTAGACCGGGCCGGCGGGCTCGGTCGTCGCGATCCGGTAGGCGCGCGCGAACGACGGCGCGAAGTCGCGGTGGCTCGCCGGCTGGTCGTCCCACTTCACGTAGTCGCGGACGGCGTTCCCGTTCACGAGCGAGGAGTGGATCCAGTCGATGTACGGGCGCCGCTTCCAGCGGTCCACCGGTCCGGTCGCCCCGAGGATGAGCATCGGGACGCGGTCCACGTGCGCGTAGTAGATCGCCATGCAGGAGTGGAGCAGTCCGACGACGTCGTGCACGATCGCCGCCATCGGCTTCCCGGTGACGCGCGCGTACCCGTGCGCGATCTCGACCGCGATCTCCTCGTGGGTGCACGTGATCATCGCCGGGTCGTTCTCGCCGTAGTTGATGAGCGAGTCGTGGAGCCCGCGGTAGGAGGCCCCCGGGTTGACCGCGACGTACTCGATGCCGAACCCCTTGAGGAGGTCGACGATCACGTCCGAGCCGTAGCGCTGCTCCATCTTCAGTCCGCCTGCTCTCTCGTAAGCGCGCGCGGTCGCCAGCCGTCGTCGGCGATGGCGACGCAGTGGTCCTCCGGGAACTCGACCGCGACCGTCTGGCCACGCACGAGCGGCGTCGAGGGGTGGGCGTAGGCGCGGACGAGCGTGCTCTCGATCTCGATGACGCAGTCCAGGTGGTCGCCCAGGAACGCCGCCTGGCGGAGCGTGCCGGTGAACTCGTTCGTCCGTCCTGCCGGCGCGGGACGGACGACGATCGACTCCGGCCGGAGCACGAGGAGCGCCTTGGCGCCGACCTCGAGGCCGTCCACGGCGCGCGAACGTACGATGCCGCCGAGCGCATGGACCCCGTCGGCCGCGAGCGGACCGGCGAGGAAGGTCGCGCTGCCGACGAAGTCCGCGACGAAGCCGGTCGCCGGGTCGTTGTAGATGTCCTTCGGCGTGCCCTCCTGGACGATCACGCCGCCGTGCATGACCGCGACGCGGTGCGACATGAAGAGGGCCTCGCCCTGATCGTGCGTCACGTAGATCGTCGTGATGCCCAGGCGCCGCTGCAGCTCGCGGAGCTCGATCCTCATCCGTTCGCGGAGCTTGGCGTCGAGATTCGAGAGCGGCTCGTCGAGCAGGAGGAGCTTCGGGCGCCCGACGAGCGCGCGCGCGAGGGCGAGGCGCTGCTGCTGGCCGCCGGAGAGCTGCGGCGCGGCGCGGGACTCCAGCCCTTCGAGACCGACCAGGGCGAGGGCCTCGCCCACGGCGCTCGCGACCTCCGCCTTCGATCGCTTCGTCCGAGCCACGCGCAGCGGGAAGGCGACATTCTCGAAGACCGTGAGGTGTGGCCAGATCGCGTAAGACTGGAAGACCATCCCGATGTCCCGGTCGTGGGTGGGGACGAAGCGACCGGGGCCGACCCAGGTGGCCCCGCCCAGGACGATCGTTCCACCCTCGGGGCGTTCGAGTCCGGCGACGCAGCGGAGCGTCGTCGTCTTGCCGCAGCCCGACGGGCCGAGCAGTGTGTAGAAGCGGCCCTCCTCGACCGTGAACGAGATGTCCTGGACCGCGGCGACGCCGCCACGCCCGGTCTGGTAGGTCTTGCGCAGGCCCTCGACCTTCAGTGTCGTCACGACGCACGGACCGTCCTTCCGCCGAATCGCTGGAGCACCGCCACGAGCAGAACGAGCGAGACGATGAGGATCATCGAGAGCGCGGCGATCGCGGTGTACTGCCCCGCCTCGCGAAGATCGAAGATCCGGATCGCGAGCACGACGCTCTGGCTCGAGTAGAGGAGGATCCCGCTCGAGAGCTCGCGGAGCGAGATGATGAACACGTAGATCCAGGTCGCCAGGAGCACGGGGCGGAGCAGCGGGAGCGTGATCCGCCGGAAGGTCGGCCACCAGCGGGCGCCCGCGGCCTGCGCCGCCTCCTCGAGCTCCCGGTGGATCTGGATGAGGCCGGCGCTCAGCGAGCGCATGCCATAGGGCATGAAGCGCGTCACGTAGGCCACGAGGAGGATCCAGAGCGTGCCGTAGATCCGGATCGGCACCGTGAAGTAGACCCAGATCAGGCTGATCCCGAGGACGATCCCGGGGATCGCGATCGGGACGAAGGCCATGAAGTCGAGGATGCCGCGCCCGGGCGTCTTCGAGCGGACCGTGAGCCAGGCGATGACCGAGGTGAAGAGCACGACGACCGTCGCGGTGGTCACGCCGAGGAGCGCGCTGTTGCCGAGGGCGCGCAGCGTGGTGTCGTCGGTGAGGATGAACGCGTAGTTGCTGAGCGTGAGCGTCCCGAGCGATTCGGGCGAGGGCACGACGTAGACGCGCAGGAAGCTCGAGTAGAACAGCACGATGATCGGCAGGAACACCCCGCCGAAGGCGTAGAGGACGAGCACCGCGATCGCGACCCACCGCCAGCGGCCCAGCTCCACCCGGCGCGGGCGGTAGGCCTTCCCCGTGACCGTGGCGTAGGCCTCGGAGCGGCGCGTGAGCCGACGGTGCGTCGCGAGGGCGATGACCGAGATCCCGAGGAGCGTGGTGGCGAAGGCCGCGGCGAGGCCGAAGTTCGGCGGGTACTGGTTGAGCGAGAGGTAGATCCGCGAGGTGTACACGAAGACCCGGCCGGGAAGGCCGATGATCGCCGGGACCTCGAACGACTCGAGCGTGCGGACGAAGAGGATGAGCAGCACGCCGGCGCTGGCCGGCAGGAGCAGCGGCAGCGAGATCCGGCGGAGCGTCTGCAAGGGATTCGCACGCGCCGCCGCCGCCGCCTCCTCGAGGCTCGGGTCCATCGTTCGGAGCGCCGCGCCCATGAGCACGAAGGCGAACGGCGCGTCGTGGAGACCCTGCACCCAGACCATCCCGGGCAGGCTGTAGACCGGGAGCGAGAAGCCGAAGAGTGCCTTCAAGGGGGCGTTGATCCAGCCGATCTCGGGACTCAGGAGGAAGACCCAGCCGATGGTGTGGACGATCCCCGGAATGATCAGCGGGACGAGCGCGAGTCCGTACCAGAGGTTCCGAACGGGGACGTCGCTCCGCTCGACGACCCAGGCCATCGCGGTACCGATGGCGAAGGCGAGCAGCGCCGCGCCGGCGCTGTACAAGAAGGAGGCGCTCAGAAGCTCCAGCGCGCTCGGGTCGGTGACGACCCGCTGGAAGTGCCGGAGCGTGAACCCGCCCTCGAACAGCGTGCCGCTCTCGCTCACCGAGCCCAGAAAGAGCATGCCCAAGGGCACGAGCGCGAGGTAGGCGAGGAGTGCGACGGCCAGCCCGAGAACGAGGATGTCGAGCCGGAGCGTCGGACGCGTGCGTCCGGCGCTCCGGCTCACCGAGACGGCGGCCATGTCGAGGCGACTACTTGATCCCGAAGGTCGAGCGCCAGAACTCGGCATCCTTGTCGAAGCTCGCCGCGAGATCGGTCGAGATGTAGAAGGCCTTCGCGAAGTTGAAGAGCTCCGGGAACTTCGCGCCCTTGCCCGAGGCCGGCACGCGGCCCGTGGCGGCGATCGCGGTCTGGCCTCCGGGCGAGGTGAACCACTCCATGAAGAGCTTCGCGGCGTTCGGGTTCTTGGGCTTGTTCGCGAGCACCATGCCCTGGACGTCGGTGATCACCGGGTCGGTGCGGACCCAGTCGATCGGCTGCTTGTCGTCGTTCCGCAGCTGGGCGAGCCGGTGGCCGTTGGAGGCGAGCGTGACCCAGAACTCCCCCGCGGCAAGGAGGTTGGCCATCTCGGTGTGGCCGCTCCGCAGGCTGGGCTTGTTGGCCGCGAGGCACTTGAGGAGGCTCTGCGCCTCGGCCTCACCGAAGATCTTCTTGAAGGCCGAGTAGATGACCACGTCGCCCTGCTCGACCGCGAGGTGACCCTCGAACTTCTTGTCGCAGAGGTCCCGCCAGGTCTTGATGACGGTGCCGGGCGGAAGCTTCGCGGTGTTGATGCCGGGAAGGTCGTTGTTCAGGCGACCGGCCACGTACGAGTCGTTGGGGCTCCGCACGTCGGCGGGGAAGTCGCCGGCGGAGGCTACCGCGTACTTCTGGGTGTAGCCCTGGTCCATGATGAACTTGATCTCGAAGAGGTTGGTCTCGACGACGTCGAAGAGGTCCTGTCCGGCCTTCTTCTCGGTCACGATCTTCTGGATGAGCGCCTCACCCGAGGCGCGCGTGTGCTGGACCTTGATCCCCGGGAACTTCGCCTCGAAGACCGGGAGGATCTTCTTCGCGTCGTCGGTGTTGAGCGACGAGTAGAGGAGCACTTTGCCTTCCGGCTTCGCCGCCTCGTAGAGGCGGGCCATCGCCTGGTCGGCGGTCTCCTTCGCCGCCGCGGTCGCCGGCGCCGCGCTCGCCGCCGGTGCAGCGCTCGCCGCCACGCTGGCCTTCGGCGCCGCGCTCGCCGCCGGTGCGCTTGCGCTGCCGCCGCAGGCGGACGCGAGTGTCGCGAGGATCGCGAGGATCGTCACGAAAGAGCGACGCATGTTCCACCCTCCGCGCCAGGGTCGCGATGGCGAATGATCATACCATTGGACCAAGCGCCCGAGGGCACCGTATGCTCCCTGCCATGCTCACGAAGCTCGACGCGCGCGACGTCTCGATCCACTACCGGAGGCGGCGCGGCGGCGAGCCGTTCCTCGCGGTCGGGAACGCCTCGATGCAGATCGCGGCCGGCGAGTTCGTCGCGATCGTCGGACCCTCGGGCTGCGGCAAGACGACCTTCCTCAACGCGGTGGACGGCCTCCTGCCGATCACCGGCGGCACGCTCGCGCTGGACGGCAAGCCGATCACCGCGCCCGGGCGCGACCGCGCGGTCGTGTTCCAGCAGCCGAGCCTCCTTCCGTGGCGGACGGTCACCGGCAACATCAAGTACGGGATGGAGACGCAGGGCGGCGTCGACGCCGCGGAGATGCGCGACCGCGTGCGGCACTACGTCGAGCTGGTCGGCCTGCGCTCCTTCGAGGAGAGCTTCCCGAACGAGCTGAGCGGCGGGATGCAGCAGCGGGTGAATCTCGCGCGCGCGCTCGCCACCCACCCCGACATGCTCCTCCTCGACGAGCCGTTCGGCGCGCTCGACGCCCAGACCCGCGAGACGATGCAGCTCGAGCTGCTTCGGATCTGGTCGGAGTCGCGGCAGACCGCGCTGTTCGTCACGCACGACATCGTGGAGGCCGTGTACCTGGCCGATCGCGTGCTCGTCTTCAGCGCCCGGCCCGGCAAGGTCAAGCTCGAGGTGGGCGTGCCGCTCGAGCGGCCGCGCGACCTCCGGATCAAGCGCGACGCGCGCTTCCTCGAGATCGAGAACACCGTCTGGGAGTCGATCCGCGAGGAGGTCCTGCGCGCGAGCGCCGACACGGAGGCCGCGTAGTGGCCCGCGGCGCCGAGGAGCTGCGCGCCGCCATGCCCGCGCCGACGGTCGCCCTGGCGGTGCTCGCCCCCGAGAGCTGGTACCAGCGGAACGAATCGAAGCTCATCGGCGGCGTCAGCGTCGTCGGCTTCATGGTGGTCTGGCAGCTCGTCGCCTTCGCCCGGATCGTCCCGCCGCTCTTCATGCCGGGGCCGCTCGACGTCATCGAGGCGTTCGACGAGCTGATCAAGGAAGGCAAGATCTGGAACGACATCCTCGTGAGCGGGCAGGAGGTCACGATCGGCTACGGCCTGGCGATCGTGGTCGGCATCCCGCTCGGCCTGGCGATGGGCTGGTACCGCCGCTTCTCGTACGGGATGGACCCGTTCGTGAACTTCTTCTACTCGACGCCCCGCATCGCGCTCCTCCCGCTCTTCATCATCTGGTTCGGTATCGGCATCAACTCGAAGATCGCGGTCATCTTCCTGGGCGCGTTCTTCCCGATCGTGATCAACACTCTCGCCGGGGTGAGGAACCTCGACCCCGCGCTCCTGAAGGTGGCGCACTCGTTCGGCGCCTCGGACATGCACCTCTTCCGCACGATCGCGCTTCCCGGCGCGGTGCCGTTCATCCTGACCGGGCTCCGGCTCGGGGTGGGGCACGCGATGGTCGGCGTCGTGGTCGGGGAGCTCGTCGCGGCGCGCGCGGGCGTGGGGCTCATGATCGCGGTGGCCGGCTCGACCTTCCAGACCGCGAAGGTCTTCGCCGGCGTCGTCATCATCGCGGGTGCGGGCATGGCGCTCACCTACAGCATCGGCCGGCTGGAGCGACGGTTCGAGCGGTGGCGACCGCGTCCGGCGCGCTGATGTTCACGCCGATCCGGCAGGCGCGGGCCTCCGGCGAGATCGTCTCGCAGATCGAGCGGGCCATCTTCAGCGGCGAGCTCAAGCCCGGCGACCGGCTCCAGTCGGAGCGCGAGCTCGCCGAGCAGTTCAGCGTCTCGCGGATCACCGTGCGCGACGCCCTGCGGGTCCTCGAGGCGCGGGGCCTCGTCCACGTGAAGGTGGGCGCCACCGGCGGTGCCTTCGTCTCGGAAGCGAACCTCGACAGCGTCGCCGAGTCGCTCTCGACGATGATCCGGCTGAAGCGGATGAGTCTCTCGGAGCTCGCGGAGGCCCGCAAGGTCGTGGAGGTGCAGGCCGTGCAGCTCGCCGCGCAGCGGGTCACCGGCGCGGCGCTCGAGCATCTGGTGGAGGTGGCCGAGCGCGGGAAGCAGATGGTCCGCGACCAGGGCGCGCACTTCGACGCGAGCATGGAGTTCCACGTCGCGGTCGCCGAGTGCGCCGCCAACGAGGTGCTCGGCGCGACCGTCCGCGCGTACCACGAGCTCATCCGCGGCTCGCTCGCCGACATGGTCGACGCGCGCTCGGTGCGCAACGCGCAGAAGGCGCACGAGGACATCGTCGGCGCGCTCCGCGCGCACGACGGCGACGCCGCGGGCGAGGCGATGCTCGAGCACCTCGAGGACTTCGAGAAGCGCGTCCGCACGTACCTCCAGGGCGCCGGCGCGCACGGCGCGGTCGCGAAGCGCCGGATCCCGCTGACCCGCGCGGCCGCCCGGCGGGCCAAGTGAGCGCGCGCCGCATCGTCGTCGGCCTCTCCGGCGCGTCCGGAGCGATCTACGGGATCCGCACGCTCGAGGCGCTCCGGGCGGCGGCGGGCGTGGAGACCCACGCGGTCATCTCCGCCGGGGCCAGGGCGACGATCGCCTACGAAACGGCGTACGCCTACGAGCGGGTCGTCGCCCTCGCCGACCACGTCTACGACGAGCACGACCTCGGGGCCGCGATCGCGAGCGGCAGCTTCCTTACCGACGGCATGATCGTCGCGCCCTGCAGCGTCCGGACGCTCTCGTCGATCGCGCACTCGCTCAACGACAACCTGATCGTGCGCGCGGCGGACGTCCACCTGAAGGAGCGCCGCCCGCTCGTCCTGCTGGTGCGCGAGACGCCGCTCCACGCCGGCCACCTCGAGGCGATGCGCGATCTGTCGCTCCGCGGCGCGACGATCCTGCCGCCCGTACCCGGCTTCTACGCGCTGCCCAAGACGATCGACGACATCGTCGCGCACAGCGTGGGCAAGGCGCTCGACCAGCTGCGCATCGCGCACGACCTGTTCCCGCGCTGGGCAGGCATCCGGAGGGACGAATGACCCACGCGCCGAGCGACGACCAGCGGCACCAGATCGCGCGGGCGAGCCGCGCGCTCGCGGTCGCGGGCCTCTTCGACCACAACGGCCACATCAGCCTGCGCGACGGCGAGGTCTGCTACATCAACGGCCGCCAGGCCAGCCGGATCAGCGTCCGCCCCGACCAGGTCGCCGTCGTGCGGATCGCCGACGGCGCCCGGCTCGGCGAGATCGAGCCGCCCTCCGAGACGCCGCTCCATCTCGCGGTCTACCGCGCCCGGCCCGACGTCGGGAGCGTCGCGCACTTCCACCCGCCCGTCGCCACCTCGTTCGCGGTCGCCGGGCGGCCGCTCGAGGCCGCCTTCTGCGCCGGCTCGCCGTTCGGCGGCCCGATCCCGGTCTACGACGAGCCCGACCTCGTGCGGCGGGACGACCAGGGGGTCGCGCTCGCGAACGCGCTCGGCCGGAGCAAGGCCGTGCTCCTGCGCGGCCACGGGGTCGCCGTCTGCGCCGACGATGTCGTCGCCTGCCTCGCGCTCTCGGTGATGCTCGAGGAGAACGCCCGCCGGGTCTGGATCGCCGCCACGCTCGGCGGCGTGCGCGCGTTCAGCGCCGACGAGGTCGCGCGGGTGGGGCAGAGCCTCTGGCAGCGGTCGGTCCAGCAGAAGACCTGGGACGACGCGGTGGAGCGCGCCCGGATGGCGGGCGTCATGGCGGACCTGGCCTGATCGCCCCCGTCATCCTCCAGTACGTCGTCTCGCTCTTCGTGACGACGGCGGAGGGCACGGTGAACCTCCTCTACGCGCCGCTCCTCCGGGAGCACGGCTACGCGTTGCCGATGATCGGCACGCTCTCGGGGCTCTTCGCGGTCTTCCAGCTCATCTCGCGGGTCCCCAGCGGCGCCGCCTACCGCGCGGAGACCTCGACCCGCCAGCGTCTCGGCTGGCTCGTCGCCTACGCGCTCAGCACGAGCGGCTTCTACTTCGTGGGTGGCGAGCCGATCGCCGTGGTGCTCCTCACGATGGTCCACGGCTACGCCTTCGGCGCGATCAGCACGCTGAACCTCGCCGTGATCATCGACCTCACGGGCGGCAAGCGCGCCGGCGCGACGATGGGCTGGTACACCGCCGCGCTCTCGGCGGGGTACGCGGCCGGGGCATTCCTCGGCGGCCTGCTCGGCGACAGCGTCGGCATCCCGATCGCGATCGCGATCCTCGGCGCGATCCCGCTCCTCGGCGTCCCGCTCGCGCTGGGCACGCCGGCGTACGAGGGTGTGCCGCGCAGCGAGGAGCACGGCCCCGGGCTCCGCGGGCTCTTCCGCGCGCACCTCCGGCTCGACCCGCGGGTCTGGCTCGCCTTCCTCATCGTGCTGTACATCAACGTGCTCTCCGACGCGGTGGACATCTTCTTCCCGCTCTACGGCCTCTCGATCGGCGTGCCGCTCGCGGCGAGCGGCGTCTTCAAGGGGCTGAAGAGCGGCGCCGCCACGTTCATCCGCTTTGTCTCGGCCGGGATCCTCCGCTACGTGGACCACCGGGCGGTGAACGTCTGGGGCGTCGCCCTCTTCGCCATCTCGACCGTGCTCATCCCGGTCGTCGGCGCTACGCCGCTCCTCGCCGGGCTCTTCCTCGTCGCCGGCCTCTGCCGCGGCATCCTCCGCGTGACCAGCGCGGCCTCGATCGCGGAGCTGCGGGCGGAGGGCCAGGACGTCGGCGTGGCCTCCGGGGTCTACAACGCCGGCCTCGACATCGGCGCGATCGCCGGCCCGGCGCTGGGTGGGGTCCTCGGCGCCGCGTTCGGGCTCGGGCCGATGTTCCAGATCGTCGCCTGCGCGAGCGTCGCCCTGTACTTCGCGGCCGTCTCGCTCACCCGCGCCGGCCGGAAAACGCTTGTTGTGCGCGGGCGCCCGGCGGGCTAGTCTCTCCGCCCATGCGGAGCCTGCCGTTCGGCTTGGCCTGCGC
>Ga0080064_1004256_pt1 | contig 18734 bp, 17 predicted proteins | sample Subgrocontami54m_FD_69260 | JGI IMG/M metagenome (GOLD analysis project Ga0080064, IMG submission 69260) | Subsurface groundwater microbial communities from S. Glens Falls, New York, USA - GMW46 contaminated, 5.4 m (SPADES assembly) (version 2) ...
CTGCTCTTGGCTATGCCGTGGTGCATGACGGCCACCGGCGGGTCCGTCCAGGGGTCGGTGAAGTCGTCCATCTCGTAGTGCATGTCCAGCGTTGCATCTATCTTAACGTTCGGCATGGCATACCTCCGTCGCGCTGTAGACTAGTGTGTCCTGAGTCATTGGTTCGCTTGAATGATTCGAGCGCCTTGCTGCACGGGGTTCACGCCGTTGCGAACGGCGGATACCTTATCTCCCTGGTGTCCCCCTGCTCCTGCAGGAGCAGGGGGAGTTGTAAATTGTAGGGGACACCCCTACAACCCCAGCGGGGGCTGCGCCCTCGCGGTTTTCCAGAGCGTTTCTGACTCGAGACACTAGGCCTCCCGCGCGCACAGCAGGTACAGAAGGGCCATGCGGACGGCCACGCCGTTGGTCACCTGCTCCTGAATGACCGACTGGGTGCCGTGGGCCACGTCCGGGCTTATCTCCACGCCTTCGTTCATGGGGCCCGGGTGCAGCACCAGCGCGCCGGGCTTGGCCCGCTTCATCCGCTCCTCCGTCACCTGGTAGCGGCGCGCGTACTCGGTCACGCTGGGCAGAAGCCCGCCCTTGGTCCGCTCGTGCTGGATGCGCAGCGCCATGACCACGTCCGCGCCATCCAGCGCCCGGTCAACGTCCGTCTCGACGGTCACGGGCGGCAGCGCGGGGCCTCCGGCGCCGACCGCGTCGGCGGGAAGCGGGAACCCGGCGGGCAGCAGCGGCGGCGGGCCGCACAGGACCACGCGCGCGCCCATCGTGGACAGGCCCCACAGATTGGAGCGCGCTACGCGGCTGTACAGAATGTCGCCCACAATCGCCACCTTCAGCCCTTCGACGCGTCCCAGCTTCTCGCGGATGGTGTACAGGTCAAGCAGCGCCTGCGTGGGATGCGCGTGGGCGCCGTCTCCGGCGTTGACCACGCTGCACTGCAGGTGTTGCGCCAGCAGGTACGGCGCGCCCGCGCTGGCGTGGCGAATGACGATCACGTCGGCGCGGACCGCCTGCAGGGTGCGGCCCGTGTCCACCAGCGACTCGCCCTTCACGACGCTGGAAGTGGACGTTGTTACGTTGATGACGTCCGCGCCCAGTATCTTGCCCGCCTGCTCAAAGGAGACGCGGGTGCGCGTGCTCGGCTCGTAAAAGAGCGTCAGCACCGTCTTGCCTCGCAGGGTGGGCACCTTCTTGATCTGCCGCGTGAGAATCTCCTTCATCCCGTCGGTGATGCGGAAGACCGTCTCTATCTCCTCGCGGGTGAAGTCGTCCAGGTCGAGGATATGGCGACGGGGCAGGACCGCCCGCGGCTGCTCGCGGGGTTGCACTGCGCGCATGGCCTTACTCCTCCGAACGAGTCAACACGACCTCGTCCTTCCCATCCACTTCCATGAGCCGGACCCGTATGTCCTCCACCCTGGAGGATGGAACGTTCTTGCCCACGTAGTCGGGCCTGACGGGAAGCTCGCGGTGGCCCCGGTCCACGAGCACGGCGAGCTGCACGCTCTGGGGACGGCCCAGGTCCATCACCGCGTCCAGCGCGGCGCGGATGCTCCGGCCCGTAAAGAGAACGTCGTCCACCAAGATGACACGTTTGTCGGTCAGGTCCACGGGGATGTCCGTGCCGCGTACGACGGGCTGGGGCTTGGCCGAGAGGTCGTCTCTGTAGAGAGTGATGTCCAGCGCGCCCACCGGCACGGCGGCGCCCTCGAACTCTTGGATGCGCTCGGCCAGGCGGCGGGCCAGGGGAACGCCGCGCGTGAGCAGCCCGACGAAGACCAGGCCCTCCACGCCGCGGTTGCGCTCCACCACCTCGTGAGCGATGCGGGTCAGGGCGCGGCGGATGTCGTCCGCCGTCAGGAGGACCTTATCGGCGGGCACTAAAAAGCCTCTTGCCTGCGACGATGGCAAAAGGCGCGGCCTGCCCGTAAAGCGGACGTGCGGATTGTGGGTGCGGCGGTATGTGTCACCGCGGGCCTCCTTGCCAGCCTCACAGGGCTGATTTAAAGGCGACCGCGCTACGAAAAGCCAGATGCTATCCGTGTGCGGTTGTCGCGTTTCAGTATAGCAGCGGCGCGGCGCGAGGGCAAGGGCTGTGTGTTCTCCGTTCTGGTCTATAAAGATTGGCCTGGGGCAGGAATCCTACCCACCTGCCGAGGCGTCATGGCCGAGCCAATGGAAACCATGATGTGCCTCTGCGTGCTTTTGACCGAAAAAGGCCGCAGGGGGCTTATCTCAGGACTATGGGACGGTCCGTTTTTCCGCAGCCGCCTCGTCAAAGGTGAGAATAAGCCACGTGGCGCCTTCTTCGCCGCAGTGAAGAGGCGTTGGGGGATCATCACCAATCACGAAACGCACAAAACCGGGGTTCATCTCCCGATTCCCCGAACGCGCCCCTCCTGTGAGCAGAAGCCCGAACTCTCCGAATGGGGCTTCTCGCCGATGGAGCACCACATTGGGCGCACACCGCCAGATCTGCGCCTGGGGGGTCTTTTCACCTTCCGTTCCAAGGAGAATCTTGCGCCGGACTCCCGGCAGGGTGTCCAAAGGCTTCTCCCATGCTGCATCCTTGGGTGAACGGCCAAATATCTCGCGCCCGTGCGGATTACGACGCTTCCGTCCCTCGGCATCGCTCATGAATATCTGTTCAGAATCTCGCACGCGCAACACGGCAAACTTGCAACCCAAGTCTCCCAGGAGGAAGGGGCCGTAAGGCGTGTAGCCGTCGGAATAGTGGATCGCGATGGCCTCCAGTGGGTGGGCTGGGAAGGTTATACCACCATCTAATAGCACCTGGAATTGCGCTTCGGTATGGAAGTGCGCCGGGTTCTTGAAACCTTCTGGTTGTATCGTAACTGCCATCCAGGGCCGTCCATCCACCCCATCCGCCAGCATCTTGGTAAGGAACCCTGCATTCTGCCGGTCTGGTCTATCTGGCTCCTTCCACGGTACTGCGTGCTCATCGAAGACGTATTCACGTACAGCCATTACCTGCCCTCCTTAAGCTTTTTCCCTCGGGTGCACTTATACACTTAGCAAAATACCGCTATTACCGCATGACACTGGGAATTTCGGGAGTTGGCGCTAGTAGGGGCCTACGAGGATATCGCCCCCCTCCACTCTCACTTGATAGGTAGGCTCGTTCTCTTCGGCAGGGCCTAGCACTACCACCCCTGTTTTCACATTGAACCGGCCGCCGTGGCACGGGCATTCCACCTCTTCTCCCTCCAGCACGCCCTCGGAAAGAGCGCACTCGGCATGGGTGCACAAACCCCCGATGGCGTAGAGCTTCCCACTGACGTTGCACAGCAGGATGCTCCTGCCTCGCACCTCAACCATCTGCATCTCCCCTGGTTTCAGGGCCCCGGCCCCTGCTACCTTTTCAAACTCTGCCATCTTCCGCTCCCGACACGGGTGAGAAAGCAGGCTTGGGTGTTGATGAGGAACTTGCGAAGCCTTGTGGTGTGTCGCAAACGGAAAGTCCACGCTCACCGGGTTGCCCCATAATAGCTTCAGCCTCCCATGTCGCAAAGCGTTCTCGGGGGTAAGTTCTTCAGTGTCCCCGCAAGCGCGGGTCCAGAACATCGCGGACGGCGTCGCCAAGGAGGTTGAAGCCGTACACGGTCAGGCTAATGGCTAGGCCCGGCAGGATGACCAACCACGGGGCCCTCTCCGCGTAGTGGCGAACAGCCTCGGCGAGCATGTTGCCCCAGGTGGCCGTGGGTGGCGGTGGACCTGCTCCCACGAAGCTAATTGCCGACTCAATTGTAATGGCCTGACCCAGCATGGCAGTGCCGATAATGAGGTACGGAGCAACGCATTGAGGCAAGACGTGCAGGAAGAAAACGCGGGGAGTGGTGCACCCTATGGCACGGGCTGCTTCCACGTATTGGGCCTCTCGCGCGCTAATGGCGGCAGAACGCAGTACGCGCAGGGCCTGTGGCGCAAAGGACAGGCTGATAGCGGTGATCACGCTTCCGACCGAGGCCCCCAGAGCCACGGAGAGAATCAGGGCGAGGATAAGAGTTGGGAAGGCCATTAGAGCGTCTACCAGCCGCTGGAACATCGTGTCAAAGGTTGAGCCAGCCAGGAAGCCGCTCAGCACCCCGATAAAGGAGCCCACAGTGGCCCCCAGGGCCACGGACGCGAGCCCGACACTCAGAGAGATCCTGGCTCCATACAATAGTCGGCTCAGCACATCGCGCCCATACTTGTCCGTCCCCAGCAGGAACTCTCCTCCAGGGGCGCGGAACTCCTTCCCGAAGAAGATTTCGACAGGGTCGTGAGGCGCTATTATTGGCGCCAGCAAAGCCGCGGAGACGGAAGCCATGATAAGCAGTGCCCCGAAGAATCCAAGAGGCTTCCGACGCGCGAAGCTGCCCACAGCCATGCCCGCGCTCCAGAAAAGTTGGAGGCGCCCCGACGAAGGCTGTTCAACCGCTGCTGACGACCGCATGCTACCTATATCGCACTTTGGGATTCAGCCAGCCGTAAGCAATATCCACGAGGAGATTGCTTACCACGAAAATGAGGGCGGTGAACACCACCAGGGCCTGGACCAGTGGGTAGTCCCGCACGTTAATTGCCTCGAACAAGGTCCTGCCAAGACCGGGGATGGTGAAGATGAACTCCATCACCAGCGCTCCCGCCATCAGGTTGCCGAACTGGTAGCCACTCAGGGTTACCACGGGAATAAGGGCGTTCTTCAACGCGTGGCGCCTCACGCCGGTGACCAGACCCAAGCCCTTGGCCCACGCGGTGCGCATATAGTCCTGACGCAGGACCTCCAGCATGGTGGAGCGGGTCATCCGGGCGATGATAACGGCTTGGTGGAAGCCTATGATGAGAGCAGGAAAGATGAACTGCTGGAGGTTCGCCCACGGATCTTGCCAGAGAGGCACCACGCCGACAGGCGGCAGCCAGGCAAAGGCCACCATTAGCAATAGGATGACGAGGCTTCCCGTCCAATAGGCTGGCATGGCCACGCCGCTGATGGTGACTATCCGCAGCACGTAGTCCACCCAAGTATCCTGGCGCACGGCTGTTATGACCCCCATAGTTATGCCTATCGCCATGGAAAACAGCCAGGCGATCAGAGCCAATTCAAACGTTAGGGGCAACCCACGCGCTAGCTCCTTGACTACAGGTGTTTTTAAGTACATGGAGGTCCCTAAGTCCAGCCTCACCATATCCCAAAGCCAGGAGGCGTACTGGACGTAAAGAGGCCGGTCCAGCCCCAACTGTTGCCGAAGCGCCTGGTACTCTTGCTCCGTGTACCTCCCCTCACCACCTTGGCTCAGGATGGCCTGAGCCACATCTCCCGGCAAGATGCGCAGCACGCCAAAAATGAGGATGGAGGCCAGAATGAGGGTCACAGGTAAAAGAAACAGACGCCTGACGATGTACGACATGTCAAGAGTCCTGCCGGGTGTCTGCTTCCAGATGTAGACCAGTCATAAGTCACATGTCTTCGAAACGGCTTTACAGAGCACCATTGCCCTACGGGCGGTGGTGCTCTGTACCCTACGGGCGGTAACGCTTTGCCTCCTCTCCCTCAGGGTGAGAATTGAGGTAACGGTCACTACCGAGGTGCTCATACACTAGCCCTCGAAGTAGCACTGTAAACCTATCGACTAAGCAGTCGACACTGCCTCCATTCTACTGCGGAGCCAGCCATGTGGTCTCGAATTGGAGATTATCGTTCAGCAGGCCGGGATGAGTGTAGCCGCGCACTTCGGGCCGCAAACCAAGCAGAAAGTACTGGACCGCCGACGGAACAGCAGGGACATCCTCCCACAGGATTGTCTGGATCTCATCGACAGCAATCTTACGCGTGGCTGGGTCGATGGTGCTCAGTACACGCTTATATATCTCCTCCACTTTTGGATTGGTGTAGCCGGTACGGTTGTCCAGAGTGCCCTTGATATGCATGCTCAACGCTACAGCAGGATCGAAGATGGCGAAAGAGACTGACCCCCAGGTAATATCGTATTTCAGGTCCCTTGTCGTTGAGAGCCATTGGTCTATTTTCACCACCCGTCCTTTGCTGCGGATGCCGATCTTTCGGAGCTGTTCCATGGTCACAACGGCTGGGCCCTCCTGCACGTCGTGGACGAGAAACTCCACATCCAGGCCATTGGGATAGCCCGCCTCAGCCAGGAGTTTCCTGGCCGCAGTTCGGTCCGCCTCAGTCACACCCCGGAGAACTGGGATCTGTTGCTGTTTCTCCTTTGGCAGACCCCACACCCCAGCCGCGGGACCCACGAAGTCCAAGTCATAACCCAACCCTTCAAAGGCGGAGTTGATGAGCTCCTTGTGGTCCAACACCATGGCCACTGCCTTGCGCACCTTGGGGTTATCAAAGGGCGGAGCGGAGTTATTCATCAGGGTATAGCGGATGCTGGAGAAGGTGTACTGGATGATCCGCACACCGGGCACATCGCGTTGCAGCACGTCCATGTCGCTCTTGGAGAGGCCTCTTGTCCCGGTGCCCGTGATGTTTACCCGACCGGCTCGGAAGGCCGCTACTTGGGTCGAGGCCTCGGGTATGTCCAGCCAGCGTGTACCGTCTAGGTACGGGCGACCCTTATCCCAATAGTCGGGGTTGCGCACCAGCTCGAGCGCGATATTCCGGTCCCATTTGGAGAACTTGAAGGGGCCAGTGCCCACAGCCGACTTCTCCAGGGCATGCTGGTCCGCCTCCACGACGTGCTTGGGCACTATGGAGAGGAATGGCGCGGCAAAAAGCTGCATTGTGAACGGCAGGGGCACTGGGGATTTGAACACTGCCGTCAGTGGGTCCGGGGTCTCCACTACTGCCCCCTTGAAATACGATTTGATGGGGCTGAGAATCTTATCAGGCGCATCCCGTATCCGGTCCACGGTGGCCTTGACGTCCGCTGACGTGAACGGTTTTCCGTCATGGAACTTGACCCCTTCGCGGAGGCGAAAGGTGACGCCGGTGCCGTCGGGGGCCAGGGTCCATTGTGTCGCCAGGGAGCCAATAAAGACCCGCTCATTGGGAAGCTTCTGGGGGTCCAGGCGCACGAGGGTGTTGTACGCACTGACCATCATGTGCTGGGCCACGATTTGCGTTACCTGTGCAAGGTCCAGGTTACTCGAGGGTGTTGAGTTGTAGCCCACTAGGAAGCCGCCGTACCGCGGCTGGTCAGCGGGCTTTGCAGCCGCCGTTGTAGGAGCTGGCGCTGGTGTCGCTGCCGCGGGGCGAGGCGTCGCGGGCGCCGCCGGCGCGGCGGTGGCTGCCGGCGCGGCCGTAGCAGCGGGTGCGGCTGGAGCTGGCTGCGCCGCGGGAGCGCAACTCGCCGCCACCAGGGCTACAATCATAGCCAGAGCCAAAAATCGACTGGTGTGTGCCATGGACATACATCCCTCCTTCGACCTAAGGTGCCTGCCTTAAACGACGAAATGTCTCATGCATTTGGTCTGGTGTCTCACAAATACCGATGGGTCGGCGTGAGCATGAGGCGACTATGCGTTCTGTGTTCACTGCGCCGGCAAGTCTGGCTTCTGCCGGAGCTGGTGCCACTTGTGAGGTAGCCTGATCTCCTTGCTTGTAGTCGCGCCGCTCTTTCCACCTCCCATATACCCCCGCGACAGGTTCCTGAGTGGGTCGCCTGTCACAACAATGCCGAGTTCCTCTGGCTTCCAAAAGATCCGGACGAGTCTATCAGGATCGTGGCTCCGGCAATACTCGCTCGGTATCAAACCTTGCTCGACAAATGCACACAAGTCGAAGCCTGTATTACCACCGTCATCCCTGGCGCTCTGCTCCATGACGCCAGCTGTCATCCAGGCATTGTCGTAGAGATAACGCCCGACGTCTCTCTTCGTCAGGCCCTCGCCGGCGATCACCTTTGCAACAATGGGGGGCATCGCGAGTATCCCGTTCATTTTGAGCGACCTCGGTCCCTGGTATGCCGACCATAACCATGTTCCCTTACCCCACACATCCGTGAACTTACGGAGATGATTAGCAGCCGCAGTGCCCGCGCTATAGATGGGTGGGCTTACGGAGCGTACATTCATGACCGAGACCACGTTGCCATTGCCAAGGCCTTGCTCCGCGGCGAAGGACTTCCAACCGAGCGCCGTCACAGCCTCCTCATTCTCCGCCAACGCCACGTTGAAACCAGCGCCGATACATGCCTTGTCAGTTTCTCCTGGTGGTATCCTGAACCCGGCCACGTTCCGCATGTAGAGTCGCAAGAAACGCCCGACACTCGTGTTCGCCCGCCGTCCGACACGCGCGACGCCCTGCCCATAATTGAAATCCAATTCTTTGATGAGAGGACCGTTAAGGACGACCACGGGTTCGCCGCCACTGGTGCTGCCGGCGTCCTCAAGGCGGTATGCGGGATCAGCTATTGCCTCTACTATCCCCAAGAGTATCGGCATGTATTCCGGGCGACACCCCGCCATAACACCATTCACCGCGACGTTCCAGACCGTTGCTTCGCGCCGCTCTGGCGGGAGAATGCCGATCCTTTCTTCTGGAGACCGGTCTGTAAACTCGAGAAAACGCTCGATTCTCTCCGCGGTAGGGGGCACTATGGGAAGACCGTCTGTCCACTGCCGCGAGTGGTAGAACTCCTGTACCTCGTCCAATGTCCCCTCATAGACCACATCGCGCAAGCGTGGCTCCTCGGGTCTCTCGCCCGGTAGATTGGGCGAAGAGAGCCCCTGGACAATTTGTGGGACGAGACCCTCCACCTTGCGCAGAAACGTTTCCTCGTCATCAAGCGAAACATTCCCGGGATATTCGGCAACCGCAAGGTCCGGCATGCCCAGGGCACGCGCGATGACGCGGGACTGTTTCATGAAAGCGGTGCTGATAATACCCACGGCGCGACAGCCTGACTTTTCGGCCGCGGCGCTTGCCCGCATGACTGCGGGTGTGCAGCTCCCTCAGCCTCCGACGCCAATAATCACGGCATTGCACCCATGAGAACGGAGCAGTTGAGGCAGGTTCGCGAACACCTGGACCTCGCGGGATGTGTGGAAGCTTCCAAAGACTTTATGGTCGACGAACGAAACACCAGGGAATCGCTCTTCCAGTCCTTTGTTAATCACGGGCAACATCTGATCAAACTGGAACAGATGATTGGAAAGCGCTCCGACAACCTTGCCCTTCAGGTCGGAAATAGGGGCGCCAGATATCGGGGCCTCGAGGAACGTCCTCCCCAGAGGCCATACCACCTCGAAGAGTGGCTCGCGATCGCTTTTCCCGTCCCTTTTCACCATCGTTCGCTCCTGATAAGTGTTGTATCGGTTCTCGTCGGAACTCGGGCTTTATGTGCAGAAACAGGAGTATGAACTCTGTAATAATCAACCGTGCCTATAATTACTATAAGCAACCCTCTATGACATTGTCAAGTGGTGGTGCCCCCTTTAATTCTCTTGCCACGGGTCGGTCTTGGGCCCAATCCCCATTTGAAAACAGCGAACGTCTAACCAGAACGCAAGAGAACCTTATCGCATTTTGACGGATGACGTAGACCTTACCCATTCGCAACATACCTTTCCTCCGGCATCCACTGCTTTCTCAGCAGACTACCGGACTTCAAGAAGTGGCCCAATTTCTGAGCGGCGAAGGTTCGGTTTCCAACCGTTGCGTCCGTCTGGAAATCAAGCAGGGCGATACCGCAACTGGGGCGTTCCCAGGACTGCGGGGTTAAACAGATTCGGCGATTGCTCTCCGAGGCGTAGTTGACGAAGGGTATCGATGATAGCCTGGGACTGGTGGTACACCTGATTGGAGATTGCACCCCCTATGTGGGGCGTGATGATGACGGAGGGTAGTCTGAGGAGGGGATTTTCGGAAGGCAGAGGCTCATCATGAAAAACGTCCAGAGCCGCGCCCGCGATGACTCCCTCCTCCAGGGCTTGGTACAGCGCCTTCTCCTCAACAAGGTCGGCCCGGGCTGTGTTGATGAAGTAAGCGGTGCGTTTCATGGACCTGAACTCTCGGGCTCCAAGCATGTTCCGGTTTTCGGGTTTAGAGGGCGCGTGAAGAGACACGAAGTCGGAGGTCTTCAGGAGGTCCTCTAGAGACACTAGGGTGACTCCGAGGGCCGTGGCCTTTTCCTGGGAGATGTACGGGTCATAGGCGACTATTCGTATGCCGAACCCGCGAAGGCGTCTGGCAACCTCAGCGCCGATGGCGCCAAACCCAATAAGCCCCACGGTGGCGCCCTCTAGCTCGAACCCGAGGAAACGCTGATACCGCCACATCGGTGGGTTCTGGGCCCAGAGGCCTTTCTTTGTTTCCTCCGCCGCCTGGATGACGGGCCGAGCACACAGGAGGATGAAAGCGATATTGAGGTCGGCAACAGCACCTGCGTTAAGACCCGGCATGTTGAACACCAGGACGCCCGCCTTGGTGGCTGCGTCCAGGTCTACACGAGGTCTCCTTCTGGCGGTGATGATTGCTTTCAGGTCTGCGGCGTTGGCCAGGACCTCCTGGTCGATGGGACCGACCGGGCCTTGCTCCTCCGTGGTGAGAATGTGGAATCCCCGGAGGCGGCGAGAGAGTTCAGCCGACGACCATGAATCGCTGGGATCCCAGGTTACAAACTCAGGGTCAACAAGGCGGTTGAGTTGAGAGACCAGCGAGTCGTGAAACCGTGCCACCATGAGTGCGCGCATATGCCCTCCTGGGACTAGATCAAAAGCAGAATCGTCTGCACCGTTTCGCCGGGGCTCCTGGATTAGCAGCCGTCATGACTGAAATTGTCCGGGTTTCGTGGACACGGGACTATGGGGAGTCATGCTAATGCTTCTTGAGGCGCTCACCAGGCTTCCGCAGCGTCCATCCCCTGCGGTTTCTCTCCGGAGGGTCTTCTCATAGGTCTACAGCCTAAGTCAGGGCGCCAGCAGCCTGGCGAAGTCCCTCATATCCGACACATCCTCCAGCCTCTCTATGGTTGCCTTGGTCTCCTCCACGCGTTTTTTCGGCAGCACCTTGCCGGCCAGCGCCCTGTACTTCTCCACCACCTCATCCAGCGAGAGAGGCTTCTGCTCGCTCCCCTTGGCGTGGTCAACCCTCTGGGTGAAGGTCCTGCCATCCTTAGCGCGTATTTGGGCGATGACGGAATAGCGGTGCTTGGGGCCCAGCTTGTCCAGCTCCGGGTCTGCGATGACCTCCACCCTCTTGACGAGGTCCAAGACCCTTGGGGCAGAGAGCTTCTCCTGTGTGAACTGGTCAATGAACATCTGGCCCTCCAGGGCCATTAGGGCTGCGCAGTAGGGGAGGTTCATCTGGGCGGTGATGATGCCTCCTTTCGGCGTGTACTCCCAGCCCACGTGGACCTTGCTGGCCGTGGTGGTCCTCAGGGTTATCTTCTCGATGGCCTCGGGCTCTATTGCGTTCTGGGCCATGATGTCGTGTATGGCATCCATGGAGGTGTGGTTTCCGGCGCAGCAGGCGTAGCTCTTGAAGCTGGCGTTGAGCACCTCCCAACTCTGGCCCAGACCATTGGTCAGCTTAGCCATGTCGGGGGCATCCGAAATCACTCGACAGTAGCCCCCGTACTCTGCCTCAAGGACGTCGGTGATGCCCGTGAAGCCCATACGGGCCAGGAACGCCCCGTAGACGCCGCTCTGGGCTGCCCTGCCGGCGTGCATCCTCTTGACCATGGCCGAGTACTGGGCCGCCATGAGGCCGGCGGCCTGGGTGCCCGCTATCCCCAGGGCGTGCACCATGCTCTCCTCGTTCAGGTTCAAGACTTTGCCTGCCGCGGCGGCGCTGCCGAAGGTGCCGTGAGTGCCCGTGGTGTGATAGCCCTTCAGCAATGGAGAGACCCCGGCACACATTCCCACCCGGGCCACTACCTCGTAACCGGCTATCACCGAGGTCAGGAAATGCCTCCCGCTGCAACCTCCCACCTTCTCGGCGACGGCCAGCGCGGAGGGGATGGTGAAGCTACCAGGGTGGATCGCAGCTCCAGAGCGCGTGAGCAGGTCGTCCAACTCGAAGCCGTGCACCATTGTTCCGTTGGCCAGAGCGGCGTCGGCGCAACCCACCTTAAACGGGTAGCCCCAGACGGTGGATTCCCGTTGCTTCCCAGACAGCCCCTTGGCAAAGTCGGCTATGATCCTGCCCCAGGGGAGGCTGGAACCGAAAAGCCCGCAGCCGACGCCGTCCAGGACGCACACCTTCATGTGTTCCACAACGGGTTTGGGTATCTGGTCGAATTGCAGGTCGGCCACGAACCGAGCCAGGACACGAGTCGGAGATTCGGTCACGGCCATTCACCCTCTTTCCTCTTGTTACGGCAGATATTTACCAGGCATTGACGTCACGGATAGTTCTGCGCATGAGTGCCACGCATTTGGTTTGACCTTGGGCCCAGGTCCTATTTGCCAATGGTGGAAGCCCATCCAAAACGCAAGAGAACCGTTTACACCGATCCGGGGTCTCTAGCCCCCCTTCCACCACTTCGACTTTGCTTTGCCTCCTTGCTGCAGGAAGGCATACTGTACGCCCAGCCCAAACCCATGACGCCACTGCTCCACGGCCGCTATGGTATCCGGCCCACCGGGCGTCACGGGGACATTTCCAAGGTTGACGTCAGGCCCCAGGGCCTTAATGATCCACCCCGCGCTTTCAGAAATAGTGGGGTGAGCTCGTTCGACGATCATGTGCTCCATGCCTATCTGTTTGACCAGCGCCTGTAGAGGTGCCGGGTTGTTCGCCTTGATCACCTGCTCTACTTCTCCGCCTTCGAAAATGACGTATTTCACGCCAGCTTCGATAAGGGTGTGAAAATCCTCTATGGCTTGCTCCAGATTGAAGACCTTGTCCGGAAATTTCCGGCCCCACTCGAACACCACCTGAAGGCCCTTGTCCATCGCACGATTGACAAAGTCCATCCGCTGCTTGTTGGTGGGATTGATCATGTTCTCGGAGATTTCGATCATATCAAATCCGATCTTCCCGACTACATCCAAGAAGGGTTTGACTTTGCCCTGGAGAAAGGCCACCTCGGAAAGAATGCCCCCCGCCAGTGTTTTGACCTTGTATTTCTTGCAGGCCTCGATTTGCCCACGGATTACGCGCTCGGGATATAGAATTGAGGAGATGTTCGACATCTTGCAGATGTCTATGAAATCCCCAACTACGTCAAAAGCTGGCTCGATGAAACCGGGGCAGAGTCCTATGATCCCTGCATTTGCCGTATTGACCATGGTCAGCCCGACACGTCTCGGCTTTGACGGGCGGGGTGGAATCCAGAGCACATCCTGAAGCCGCGCTGTTGCTGCCATTGCTCATCTCTCCTTGAAGATTGGCATTCTTCTTCCAACTACCTGAGCTGATTGAGTGTGATAAGTTACCTGGGCCATGGATCTCACCACATGGGCTCGACCCGGAAAGGCCAATGCGCGTGCATTCTCCCTCTTTGCGCGCTCGCCAGAACGGGAGCAACAGCTCGCGTATGTGACATTTAGCGGGCTTGAGCGCCGGCCGCGGGTGCGAACTTGAAGAGGGTCACCTCGGGCGTTACGTCTTCATAGACCGCATTCACGCGCATTCCGATATGGACTGCCTCCGGCGCGCACCCGACGATGTTGCTGAGCAGGCGCACCCTGGGTGACTCCTCCAATTCCACAATGGCCATAACGAAGGGGATATCCTTGGCGAACGAGGCAAGGAAGGCCCTCCGGAACACCACGTAGCTGTACACCGTGCCCTTCCCGCTCACCCCCTCCCACTGCATTTTCGGAGAGGTGCAAAACGGACAGTTCGGCCGCGGCGGCCAGCGCAGGGTCTTGCAACTCAGACACCTCTGGATAATCAATTTGTGCTTTTGGCACGCCGCCCAGAATTCCTTCGTATCCGGATCCGGCGATGGCAGGGGCTTTGTATACGTGGTCACGTTTCTACCTCCGTAGAACCAACGCGCTGGCGTAGCCTTGGGGCAGGCCAACTGCGCTGAGGCCTATTTCCGCGTTTCTAATTTGGCGGCAGTGTGTCCGATCAAAGGTGTGTTTGCCCCGGCAGCCATCGTCCACTTCGCCGCGGAGCTGGCGCACAAGCTCGACAACGTTGTTGGAGCCATTAACGTACGCCTCGGCCAGCAGACCGCCGTTGGGGTTTACCGGCAGGTCGCCGTCCAGTCCTATGTGGCCCTCCGCCACAAAGGGCCCGCCCTCGCCTTTGCCGCAGAAACCGTAGTCCTCCATCTCTTTGATGACGGTAATGGTGAAGCAGTCGTACAGCATCACCAAGTCAATATCGCGCCGCGTCACGCCCGCCATGTCGAGCACCCGCTGGCCGGCCTGGCGACCCGGCCAATCGGTCGGGTCCTCCTGGGCCCATAGCCAGCGCGCCAACGGGGAACACAGTCGCGCCACGGCGCCCGAGATATGGATGGGAGAATGCTTGAGAGACTTGGCCCTGTCCGCGGACGTGACGATGAGGGCACAGGCGCCGTCGGTCTCCAGGGCACAGTCCATGATGCGGAAGGGCTCCACGATCATCCGCGACGCCTCGTAGTCCGCCATGGTTACGGGCGTCCGCAGCACAGCCTTGGGATTGAGACTGGCGTTCCGTCGCGCGTTGATAGCCACCATTCCCATCTGTTGGTTGGTGGTCCCATACTGGTACATGTGGCGCTGGGCGAACATTGCATAGCTCGAAGGGGCGCTGCTAAGGCCAAACGGCAGCCAGAACTGGGCTTCGGTCCCGCCCCCCCGCGAAGAAACATAGCTGCCCCCCGTCCCTCCCAGGCGTACCCCGGAGCGGCCGTTCAGCGCGCGGTAGATGCCGACCACCTTGGCCAGCCCTGACTCAATGGCCGAGGCTGCAATCGCCACCAATGCCTCAGTGGCGTTGCCGCCACCGGGCGTGTCCATGTACAGGGTGAGCTGCATGCCCAGGTCAGTCGCCACGACGTACGGCTGAACAGAGTCGTTCTCGTGATAGCACATAAGGCCGTCAATCTCTCGCGTATCGAGACCGGCGTCCTCTGCCGCTCGCCTGACTGCCTCCGCGGCCAGGGACTGGGTGGTGCGCCCTGAGCTCTTGCTGTACTCAGTCTCTCCCACGCCAACGATGCAGTATTTATCGTTCAAGAATGTCATGACAACCTCCACAACGAAACTGGACCCGTGCGTCAGAGTGCGATGGACGCTTTCCCACTGTCACAGCACACCCTTCGCCACCAGGGCGGAGATATCTTCCGGAGACAGCCCCAGCTCGTGACGGTAGACCTCCTGATTGTGCTCTCCAACCAGCGGGGCCCGCCGGACTAACCTGACGGGCGTCTTGCTGAAGATATAGGGAGCGCCAGGGTGGGTGAACTCTTTCCCCAACTCGGGATACGATACGGAAACAAAGAAGCCACGGTCCCGCAGGTGCTCATCCTCCAGTACCTCGTCTGGAGCCCGGATGACGGACCACTGCATACCCCGCTGTTGGCTTCCGTGGTACACTTCGTTGCTATCAAGACTTTGGACAAACGCCGAGACCATTTCCATCATGTGTCGGCCTTCAGGAGTCTTGTGGATGGTCCTCCAGCTTCCGGCGCCTGCCCGGGCCTTACCGCCAGCATCGGCATAACGGGGTTCTCGCAGGTCTCCGATAGCTCCGCGCTCTTCCATCCAGTCCAGGAGTTTTCTCCAGGAAGCCTCTTCCCTGGGCAGTACGGCCATGAGGTTAACATAGCGGCCGTCGCGGCACAGGAATTGCCACGGCGCCGTAGGCTCATCGGCGGCATGGCGGCCTGTCTGACGCTGGACGTTCTTCCCAAAGTAGAAATAGGTGGGCAGGTCCCATTCGGTGATGGAGCCCCCCGCTTCGTGAATCGAGATGTCCACCTGCTGCCCTCGGCCGGTGTGCTGCCTGGCACAGACGGCTGCCAGAATGGCGACGGCCCCGTAGATTGAAGCCGCATGGAAGGCCTGCTCGCCGTCGGGGTTGACGGGGGGGCTGCCCGGCTGGTCGTCGTACCCGCAGCTAAACATGATCCCGCTCATGGCCGAGCTGACCAGGGCGGAGGTCTTGAAATTGCGATAGGGCCCGGTCTGCCCGAAAGGGGTAATGGAGGCCATGACCAGGCCGGGGTTGAGCCTGGCCAGCTCGTTGTATCCTAATCCCAGACCTGCCAGGTACCCAGGCTCGAAGGTCTCCAGGAGGACATCCGCCGACTGCACGAGCCTCCGGAAAAGCTCCTTGCCTTCCGTCGTCTCCAGCGCCAGTGTCACGGCTCTCTTACTGGTATTGAAATGCCAGAAGTAGAGGCTCCTGTCCGCATCGGGCTTGTCGTCCACGAATGGGCCGCAGGACCTTGTAGTGTCCCCTCCCGGCGGCTCGATCTTGATGACGTCGGCCCCCATGTCAGCCAGCAGCTTGCCGCAGTAGTGCCCCTTCTCGTCGGCCAGTTCCAGAACGCGAAGCGAGCCCAGGACGCTCTCTGCTGCCTGTGACCCGTGTGCGCTTGTCTGCCTCGCCACTAGATAGCACCCTCCTTTGCTAAGAGTTCCGTTTCTTCGCCGGACATGTTCAGGAGGTGATGCAGGACGTAGTCATTGTCCTGACCGATGGTGGGAGGGGGCCGCAGTTCCCCAACGCGGTAGGAGGAGAATTTGAAGGGGAAGACATCCGTGGGCCTGGAGCCGAAACCCGGATAGTGAAATTGCCGGAAGTATTCCCTTGCGGCTAGTTGAGGGTCGCGAGCACGGTCCTCGGGACTCTGCACCGCCCCCGCGGCGACTCCATTTTTCTGGAGAAGCTCCATCAACTCGTGTTTGGAGAATTGGCGAGTATGGTCTGCCAGGCGAGCGTCCAGTTCCTCTCGATGACTGGAGCGTCCGTCCGCGGCGAGGAACTTGCTGTCCCTGGCCCAGGCGGGACCACCCAGAGCTTTGCCGAGGCTCTGCCACTCTTCGTCCGTGCGCACCGTGATAGCGCACCACTGGTCCTGGCCTTTGCAGGGATAGACCCCTTCCGGCGCCGCCGGGCGGGACGTGCTGCGGTTCCCCGGGGGATTGCCGGGCCGGCGATAGGACCGCTGGTTCACGACGCGGTCCAAAACACTGGGGCCGGTGACTACAGCCCCTACGTCGACCTGGCTCACATCTATGTGCTGGCCCGGACCAGACTGCTGCCGGTGATAATAGGCTCCCAGCGCGCCGAGAGCACCGAAACAGCCGGGATAATAGTCCAGTATGGAAAACCCCACGCCGGCGGGGGGATAGCCCGGCAGCCCGGTCATCAAAGTCAGCCCACCCAGGGCCTGGGCAACAGGGCCGAATGAAACGTAGTCTGAATGCATTCCGCTGTGACCAAAGCCCGATATGCTGACATAGACTATATCGGGGCGCAGCTTTGTAACTTCTTTGTAGGTCAACCCCCATCTTGCCATCACCCGGGGCCGCATGCTCTCCACCACTATGTCCGAGACACTGATGAGTCGCTTCAGCACCTCCAGTGCAGTGGGATGCCAGAGGTTGAGGGACACGCTCATTTTGTTGTGGTTCAGATTGGCCCACAGGGGGCTGCGGTTGAGGCTACCCGGCTCTCCGCCGGGAACAGGCTTGCTGAGCCGCAGCGGGTCGAAAGATTGAGGACTTTCGACCTTGATGACCTCGGCGCCGAGGTCAGCCAGGATGCGTGTGGCGACAGCGCCAGCCACGTATCGGCAGACATCCACCACACGGACTCCAGCCAGGGGGCCAGGACCTTTCTTATCGCCGTTCACGTCGCGTATCGCCACTTTTCCGCTCTCTGTTGACGAGGGCACGACAGACTACACCGTCCAGGGGAGCCCGATTAACCTTCCCGATTAACGCTGCTGCCCAAGGGTTGGACAGAGTTCCAGCGACGGGACTTGGGACGCGTAAAACAATCTGGAAGAAGGTCGACCTTGTCAAGCGCCATAAAGCAGATTAGTATAAAAAATCTGTGTTGTCAAGAGTTTTTATGGCGAAACACTCGCACGAATTGGTTTATCTTGGGCAAAAACCCCATTTGGACACGGTAAACGTCCAACCAAACTGCAAAAGGATGTGGCGCTTCACGTCGCGGCTGTCCGGTGTTCCGGCAGTTTTAGTGTGTTCTTCTCAGCAAGAAGGGATTATTCCGCCGCATCCCGTGTTTGCTGCCGGGACTTATGACTTTGCCAGTCACGTAATGCTTAATCATATGGATGGCAGATGTCAGCATGATGCTACACGGAGATGCAAGAGAATCGTACCTGTGTACGGAATGTTCGCCCGCAGACATGCTGTGCAGTGTGTACCCGCTATGCGCCCGGGTGAGCAGACGTTGTATACTACGTGTGTCTTTTTCGCTGGTCGAATGGAGTGCTATGTGCGCCTCCGTGGCCACGAGGCCCGTGAGTGCGTCTATCGCGGTGTTTTCAGGCTTTGATAAGCATCCGCGCAGCTTTAAGTCCGAGCTGATGCGCAAATGTGGCGTACATAGTAATCAACAGCGGTCATCGGAGCGTGGCGCCGTTATCCATGAAAGCAACAGAGAGGACCGTGAAGGCGCTGGCGGCAGGTAGGACGCGGCTTGCGCGCGATCTTCAGGCCGCCCTGGGGCCTGGCGCCGTCGTCTGGCGGCCCGACGACATCCTCGCGTACGAGTACGACGGCTCCATTGACCGGGGCCTGCCCGTCGCCATCGTGCTCCCGCGCGACGCGGCGCAGGTCGCGGCGGCGGTACGGATAGCGCGGCGGCACGGCCTGCCCGTGGTGCCCCGAGG
>Ga0080064_1004259_pt1 | contig 18721 bp, 13 predicted proteins | sample Subgrocontami54m_FD_69260 | JGI IMG/M metagenome (GOLD analysis project Ga0080064, IMG submission 69260) | Subsurface groundwater microbial communities from S. Glens Falls, New York, USA - GMW46 contaminated, 5.4 m (SPADES assembly) (version 2) ...
TGCGCTTGTCCTGGGCTCTCTTCGTGCGCGTTGCCTCATTGTCTCCTCCCCCGGATTCAAGCCCCGCCTCCATGCTCTTCTTCCACCCTGCAATGTGATCGCTATGCAGTCCTTCCCGGCGCAAATACTCTCCCTGCCTCTCGCCCTCAAGGCCCTCAAACTCGATCACTGCTTTCAGTTTCTCTTGGACACTTCGATCCCCCGGTCTGCGATTCCTTTTCATCCCGTCATCGTTACCATAACGCTTCGCCCATTGATAAAGTGACCAACTCGACACTCCCAGCACTCTGGCCACTTCTCCCGCTGTCCGCGACCCTCGACTCCGAAACTTCTGAACCGCCGCTCTTCTAAACTCCTCCGATCGTTGCTGACTCACTTGCTTGTCCTTCTCTCTCGCCCCACTTTCCTCTATTTCCCGATGCGACATCTATCCTGACATAGGGGGGTATTGCGATAGGGGAAGCTTAAGAGATACCTACACTACTCCCCAAGTCCCCCCCCCGGCGGTAGAGCTGAAGGAATACCTTGGCGCTCCGGAACCCTAAGTACAGGTTCGATTCCTGTCGGGCGCGCCAGCCACTTTTCACAAAGAGAAACGGCTGGTGCAATATCATTCGACAGTTCATGCTGTGACGACCAAAAGAGTTTTTCCCTGAGATCCTACGAACGCCTCAAAACTTTTCACGCGCGCCGAAAATTGATTTGCATTCCGGTGGAAAGTTGGAAAGTTGGGGGTCAGAGAACTTTTTTGCAACCGTTATTTATCGTCAACAAGATTCTTTCAACCCGTGTTAGCCTGCGGGCTACGCAGCCTTCCAAACGACCGTCACTTCCATCCCGGCTTCCTCCCCATCTCCTTCGGCGCGTCGTGGACGATGCTGCGGTCGACGAACTGTTCAAGATCGGGCAGCGGCTTCCCCTGGGGGCCGGCCGAGCTCATGCGCGCTGCGGGACGACAGCCACTTTGCTTGTTTCGAGACCAGCGAGAGCTTCATGCGCTTCTGGCATTTCAAAGGCATGAGTGCCCGGCCACAGCACCGCATGGTGTCCGCACCGGATTTATCACCTCGGCGCGCTGGTTGGCGAACAATCAAGAAGACATTCCCCGCGCCACGTAAATCAACTCCGGGAGTTGGTCTCGGGTCTCACGTCTCGCATCAACTTGAAACCCGAAACTCGAGACTCGAAACGGCCTGTGTCTATCGCTTGACAGCCTTGCCAGCGATCATCTAAACATCGCTCATGCCGATTCGCCTGATGTCGGGATTTTCGGAAGCGGGGTCGGGTCTAGAATCGTAACATCTCGACGCGGGGCATACCGAAACGTGACCACGAGCGGATCCTTGCCCTCGACTTTGAAAGAATCAGCGGTGAAAAACTGTGGCACCCTGTTCGTCACGACCTGCTTGAGCTGCTCTCGATCTACCGGCTCGAAACGGGTCAGAAGTTCGGGGCTCATGGAACGGGTCGCCGAGAGATATCCCTTCTCTGCCGATGCGGCGGTGAAATTGGCGAGATCGATTTCACATTCCGAGTACTCGTCTTAGCTTTTCCAAAAGCTCCTTCCGCTTTTTTTCACCGATCTTCTTAATGTTCATTAGTTTCCACTGAACCGCGGGGAGCTTCTCGATACCCTCGATCCTAACTTTATTTCTCACCTCCTGGCAGATCGCATCTTCCAACTCCTGGCGCACATCGCTCACCGACGTGGCGGGCATGACTCTGTAATCATCCTGTCGGCTTGAGAGAGGATCGGTGCGGAAATCGATGATCAGATCTTTGGCTAACTGCTGGTCTTCCGCGGAGACTTTGGAGCCGCCCAAGATCTTATTAGTCGTGGAAGGAGTGCCGAAAGCCATGATGCCGCGGGACGCTCCGCCCAAACCGCCCGCACAAAGCTTCTCCGCCGACTCGACCGATATGAATCCAAGCGAGGCAGCCAACTGAACTCGTTTCTCCTGCGATCCAGCTTGAATGCTGGCGGCCGGGTCGGGTCCCTGTTGAAGCCTTCTAAGAACATCCTGAAGCATACGGATCGTAAGCTTCCGGTTCATCACGGACGTGGCATTGGAAAGAACTAAGGCCTCGGTAGAATTTTGAAAGGACTGGAGAAGCAAGGATTCTCATAGGTCCTCCTGTAGGCTATGTGTTTTGAAAAAACATCTGTGCAAACATCGCCTCGACAGCACTCTCGACATAGCCTTGTCGGGCTCGACTTCGCGACCATAATCGTCGAACACGGCAAAGCACGCCCACATCGGCGGATCGGCTGTTGTATCGACTGCAACCCAATAGTTCTTTCCTTCACGAACAAGGCGAGCAATAATCTGATAACAGCCGTGGGCGCCATCAGTACGGAGCGAAGCCGGTCGTGCGGACTCGACGTGCCAGATTTGCCAGATTTTCAATTTCTTTTTTCGTGCCATAGATCCCCCATCTCCCCCTGGTCGCCTTGCCGGATTTGCCTTTCTTGTGGGCTCTCCACGCAAGCGCACCTTACTTATGAAGCGGGCTTATGCAGCTTGAGATTATAGAGAAAACATCACCTGATTCAATGCCACACTTCAGTTCTAAAGGACTTACTTTGCGCTCGCTTTTCTCCCGCCCCAGCCATTCGATCACCTCGTTGCTCCAACAGATCCTGTAAATGCTCGCGAATTTTGCCACGAGCATATCCCTCCAGCTCATCGTAAAAGATTCCCTTTGATTCCCTTCCCTCAACGTGTTCCCGGCTGAAATGCTTTCGATCAGCCTAATGCTGCTCTGCGCGGGCTTCAGTTCGTCGGAAACGATGGCGTCGATTGGCGCGGCACCCATTACTCGTTGAGACAGCCGCGTGCGGACCCTCAAAGATGCTCAGACCCACAGGCATAGTCGTGCCCTTTATTATTTCAATTTCATACCGCCTAACGGCCCCAGAATCGAGGACTAAATAAGCAAACCCGTCGGCCGGACATGCCAGGATTTCCCACTGCTTGGAATTGACCGCATTTATATTCCGATGGTTTAGAAATTGGGTAGGAGAATCCCGTCCTAAAGAAGCTCTCCTCATAAGATTTCCTGTAAATTCCAGCAGGCTACGCTTCAGAGTCAAACGGCATGGTTGTTGCGGTTCCTCTCCACGAAGCTGGGAGAGAGGCAGTGCGGTTTATCTTGTGCGCGAATTCCCCTGAATTATTTGAGAAAAAATGAGTTTTTCAGCAACCCGTTAGAGGCTTAATAAACTTAGGGAGCTAAGAAATGAGGTACGCAGAGAGGGGGTATAATTTAGAAATTGATCTATCCCGAGGAAGCATTGACAGGGTAGAAACCGACCCGAGCCTAATGGAACTTTACCTGGGAGGACAGGGGGCTGCCGCCAAGTTACTTTGGGATAGGGTTCCTCCTGAAGCCGAACCCTTTTCTGCCGAGAACCTGCTCATTTTCAGCAGCGGTCTGTTCAATGGCACACCTGTTCCCGCCGCCACTCGCACCTCCGTGAATACCTTTTCTCCCCAGACTTGGCTCATGGCGCATTCGTTAATGGGCTCCTATTTCGGGGTGGAAATGAAACACGCCGGTTATGACAGAATAGTCATTCGCGGCAAAAGCCCCGACCTGGTTTATCTATGGATCAACAATGGCAAAGTGGAAATACGCGATGCCACCCATCTGCGGGGGAAAGGCACGCAGGAAACTGCTTCACTGATTAAAGAAGAGTTGAAAGACAACAAAGTCCAGGTGGCCGCCATCGGGCCGGCCGGTGAAAATAGGGTCTTTATGGCCTCCATCGATCACAGTCACGCGAGCGCGGCTCGAGGGCCGGGCCCGGTCATGGGAGACAAAGGGTTAAAGGCAATCGCTGTTCGTGGAACGCAGGACATCCATACAGCCCGGCCGGCTGAGCTCTTTGAGATGTGCCTCCGCCTCAACAAGGAACTTGCCGACAACCCGAATGTCGGCGATTGGATGGCGACCGATGAGGATGACAGTTTCCACCACGATAATTTCTCCTGGGGCAATGCGCGTGTGCGGCAAAAAGTTTGGAGCAAGGAACTCCAGGAGAGGTGGACGAAGTTAAAGTATGACCACATGGACCGGCAAACGGGTTGCTATAACTGTCCGAAGAAATGCCACAATGTGATTTCCTGGCCGGGACGGAAAAGATTTTCCTACAAGTGCTACGGAAAAGATACCTACCATATGGCGGCCTTTCAGGAACTGGACTTCAGTTACGACATACTCGGGGTCGCTCAGGAGTTAGGACTGGACTCATACTCAACGCCGCAAGTGATCGCCTTCGCCCTTGAGCTTCTGGAAGCCGGCATTTTGACCGATCAGGATTTCCCGGGAATGCCGTCCGACGTCAGGCAGAGGTATTTCTACCTCCTTGATAAAATTACACGGCGGGAGGGGATTGGGGATATTCTAGCCAACGGTGTTTCCCTGGCGGCCCGGCAGATTGGTAAAGGAGCCGAAAAATTCGACCACAACACCGTCAAACGATTCGAGCAGTTGCCCATCAAGCTGGGAAAGGTGAATCCGCCCTATTTCCTCATGATCGCCACGGGCGAGAAAATGTCCATCACGCAGATCGAGGGCTCTTTTCCCCAGGACCCGCTGCCGACCATGGAGCAGCGGCAGGAGTTTGTAAAAAACTGGGCCGCGGTGCCCCATGAAAAGTTTAAAGAATGGTTCTTGAGATGGGAAAAGCGCAACGAAATATCGAACGAGGCATCTTGCGCCATCACCGATTGGAACGAGGCGATGCATTACATCGACGACAGCCTTGGACTCTGCGGATTTGTGTCGTCGTTCAGGGGCCAATTCGGCGGGAAGACCGGCTATCACGTGTGGAATATTCCACAGCTAATCTCGCTTTCGACCGGCTTGGAGTTTGATAAGGACAAACTGTGGAAAACCTTTCAAAGGATCCGGACTCTGGTCAGAGCCGTGAATGTACGAAGGGGGTTGAGGAGAAAAGATGAGAGGCCGCCCGAGGACCACTGGGCGGTAAGGGACGAGAAGTCTGAACAAAAGTTGCTTGACGACTATTATGAATTCAAGGGGTGGAATAAGGACGGGATTCCAACCAAAGAGACGTTGGACAAACTGGGCTTGAACTACGTGAGCGAAGACTTCATCAAGCGAGGAATACTGGGCGGGAACGGAGGTGCTCCCTCCAAAGAAACGCAGGCGGCAGGAGAGAAAAAATAGAGCGCAGGGGGTAGTAGCAGTGCAGGGTAGTTTAAAAACGAAAATAGTCAAAGACATAAGGGTTGATGTGGATAAATGCACGGGCTGCCGGTCATGCGAAATGGCCTGCTCCGCATTCCACGCCGTGCCGAAATACAGCAGCCTGAATCCGGCGAAGGCCCGGATTCGAGTAATCATAGATGAAACGAAGGATATCTATGTCCCGATCCGCGCCGGTGAGTATACCCAGGCCGAGTGTAGTGGGAGAAATCTTTATACGATCAATGGGAAGGAATACACCGAGTGCAGCTTCTGCCCGTCCAGTTGCCCGTCCAGGGATTATTTTAAAGAACCCGATTCCGGTCTACCCCTGAAATGCGACATGTGTGAGGACGACCCGTCGCTGCCCGAGCCCATGTGTGTGCAGGCGTGCCAGCAAGATGCCCTCATTTACATAGTAAGGGAAGAGCAAGTCGATGAACAGAAAAAAGAAGTGAAGCTGGAAGAGATGGAGATCGTATTCGATGCGCTGGTAAAGCAACATGGGAAGAAGAGGGTCATGGATACCTTTGCCCGCTTGTCAAAACGCTAGCCAAAAGTATTTGAAATTCGGAAACGAAGAAGAGATCGGAAAAATCATGTCTCCCGCAAAGACGCAAAGACGCGAAGTTCAGAGAATCCGGAAGATATTTTTAACTTTGCGCCTTGGCGGGATAAATTTTCCTGGAGTCGTTCTGTTCAACATTTTCAAGGTAAGTAACTAAAACGTCAATGTGAAAGAAGAGGACTAGTAACCCAGTGGAAACCGTAGCCCCATCCCAAGAGATTCTCGATGTCATAAGGGATAACGGCGGAGACGCCTTCAGCGTCTGCTATCAATGCGGCATGTGCGATACGGTTTGCCCCTGGAACCGGGTTCGAAACTTCAGTATCCGCAAGATTATCCGGCAGGCGGCCTTCGGTCTGACCGAAATAGAAAATGAAGACATCTGGCGTTGCACGACCTGCGGCAAGTGTCCCCAGCAATGTCCCAGGGGAGTGAAAATCATAGAAGGCGGGGTGGCCTTACGCAGGATTGCCACAGAATTTGGGGTCTTCCCGCCTCCTGTCAAGCCTGTCCGCGTTGCCGCCGAAAGCCTCGTTCGTAAAGGGAACCCGTTAAATGAAGATCGCGAAAAGAGGGCGGATTGGGCAAAGGGTCTCTCTGTAAAAAACTTCACCGAGGGGATGGAGATTCTATATTTCCCCGGCTGCTACCTCAGCTATGATCCGAGATTGAAAAAGGTAGCCGCCGCCACAGTGAAAATCCTGAACAAGGCAGGGGTGGATTTTGGGATATTGGGTGCCAAGGAGGTTTGCTGCGGAGAGAGTATTCGCAAGACGGGAGATGAGGAGTTATTCAAACGCCTGGCCAGGGACAACATCAAGACGTTTATCGAGAATGGGGTGAAGAAAATTCTAGTTTCTTCCCCGCACTGCTACCAAACCTTCAAGAACGAGTATCCCGAATTCAGGGTAAACTTCGAGGTGGTTCATATCTCCCAATTCTTAGCCGAGCTTATCCGCGAGGGCAGGCTTAAGCCTAGCCGGGAAATTGGCAAGAAGCTGACTTATCATGACCCATGTTACCTCGGGCGACACAACGGCATCTTTGACGAACCCCGGGACGTCTTGAAGAAGATTCCCGGTTTAGAGCTGAATGAGATGCCCGATTCAAGGGCGAACAGTCTCTGCTGCGGAGGGGGAGGAGGCCGGATCTGGATGGAGACGCCAAGGCAAGAAAGGTTCTCCGACATCAGATTAAAGCAGGCTATGGACGTTGGCGCCGAGGTGCTGGTGACTTCTTGCCCGTACTGCATCAGTAATTTCGAAGGTAGCAGGGAAACTCTGGATGTTGTCGAAAAAATAGAAGTCAGGGATGTCACGGAAATCATCGCGGAATCTATTTAGCAAACCGATGAAACCATATTAGGTGTCTCAAAATAGTGTGTACATCTTTTTGAAAATCCCTCCCGACCTCCCTTTGTCAAAGGGAGGAGTTCCCCTCTTTGGAAAAGAGGGGCCAGAGGAGATTTTTAGATTCATGTCAAGTCAATTTTGAGCCCGTTTAATAAGGACCGAGAGAAGTGGAAAACGAACTACTGGAAGAACGCTCTGCCAACAATCCCGCCGACGATAATTTCGGAGACGTCATGGTTGTCGGCGGTGGGATCAGCGGGATTCAAGCCGCTCTCGATCTTGCGAACACTGGCTTCAAAGTTTACCTGGTCGACAAGGCGCCGGCCATCGGCGGCAAGATGGCCCAGCTCGACAAGACCTTTCCCACCAACGACTGCTCCATGTGCATCGAATCTCCGAAGTTTCTTGAATGTCGCAGACATCCCAACATAGTGCTCCTGACCCGTACCGAAGTTGACCGGGTGGAGGGGAAAGCAGGAGACTTCAGGGTCACCCTGACCAAGAAGCCCCGATATATCATCGAGGACAAGTGCACGGGTTGCACGACCTGTGCGCAGTACTGCCCGGTCAAAGTCCCCGATCCGTACAATCAAGACTTATCCTTGAACAAAGCCGTCCATATATATTTTTCTCAAGCAGTTCCCCTTGTCAGTTATATAGATCCTGACGCCTGCCTCTACCTTCAGGGCGAGCAATGTAGCATCTGCATGGGAGTCTGCGAGCACAAAGCCATAGATCTCCATCAAGAGGAAGAAAAGTTGGAAGTGGAGGTGGGGGCGATCGTTCTCTCTCCGGGCTTCGAGATATTCGACCCCAAACTCAGGGGCGACTATGGCTACGGAACGATGGAGAACGTGGTAACCAGTCTTGACTTTGAGCGGCTGTTATCTGCCACCGGGCCGCACGAAGGCGAGATCAGGCGGCCTTCCGACGGTAAACATCCGCATAAAATAGCCTGGATCCACTGCGTCGGCTCCAGACAGGTCAGGCCGGGCGGCAACAGCTATTGTTCTTCGGTGTGCTGTACCTATACCCAGAAGCAGGTGATTTTGGCCAAAGACCATAACGCTGAGATTGAGGCTACGGTCTTCCACAACGATATCCGGTCATATGGCAAGGATTTCGAACGATTCTACCAGAGAGCGGCGAACCTTCCCGGGGTTCGATTCATCAGAAGCTATGTGTCGATAGGAAAAGAAATACCGGGAAGCAAGAATGTTACGATAAGATACTCCACTACCGGCGATGGGGTAAAGGAAGAAGAATTCGACCTGGTAGTGCTGTCCGTTGGATTGAATCCGCCGGCTGATGCGCGGGACCTGGCAACCAAGTTCGGTATCGAACTCGAATCTCACGGGTTCTGTAAAACGAATCTTGTGAATCCTATCGAAACCTCTCGGGCGGGAATCTTTGTCAGCGGCGCCTTCCAGGGACCCACGGACATTCCCGAGTCGGTTGTGACCGCCAGCGGAGCCGACGCCCTTTGTAGTCAATTCCTCGCATACCGGCGCGGGAAGCTGGACAGAGACAGGATCTATCCACCGGAAAAGGATGTCTCAGCGGAAGAACCCAGGGTGGGGGTCTTCGTGTGCCGTTGCGGAGCCAATATCGGCAGGGTCGTAGACGTCCCTTCGGTCGTCCAGTATGCCTGCAGCTTGAAAAATATCGCCCATGCGGAAGAGAGCACCTTTGCATGCGCTGCCGACACCGCCCAGAAAATAGCGGAGACGATCCGGGCGAAAGGGCTCAACCGTGTGGTCATCGCCGCCTGCACGCCCAGGACGCATGAGCCGCTGTTCCGGGACACGCTTCGTGAAGCGGGAATCAATCCCTATTACTTCGATATGGCGAATATCAGGGAGCATTGCTCCTGGGTCCACTCGCGGGAAAAGGAAGACGCCACCCAGAAGGCAAAGGACATCGTTCGAATGTCCGCAGCTCGGGTCTCCCGGCTGGAGGCTTTGCAGGAATTTAAGCTGCCGGTCGACAGAAGGGCGTTGGTCGTTGGCGGAGGCCTCGCCGGAATGACCAGTGCTCTGAGCCTGGCCGAGCAGGGATTTGAAGTCTACCTGGTGGAAAAGGACAAGGATCTAGGCGGGATCGCTCGAAGGATTCATTACACGCTGGAAGGGATGGACGTTCAAGCACATTTGCGCGACCTGATCGGCAAAGTCTACCGACACCCCTCGATCCATGTATCTACCGACTGCACCATCACGGAGGCTTCCGGTTTTGTGGGGAATTTTATAACCAAAGTGAAATCTGAAGGATGGGTTCGGGAAATCCGCCACGGAATCACCATCATCGCCACCGGTGCCGAAGAGTATAAGCCCACCGAATACCTTTATGGGCAAGATGATAGGGTATTGACCCAGCTGGAGCTGGAGGAGCGGATCGCCAAGGGCGAGGAAAAGGTCATGAGCTCCCAGGGTATGGTGATGATCCAATGTGTGGGTTGCAGACAGGAAGACAGAAACTATTGCAGCCGCGTCTGTTGCGATCAGGCTATAAAAAACGCGTTGAAACTGAAAGAGATAAACCCCGGGATCAATATCTACATCCTCTTTCGCGACATGAGAACCTATGGGTTTAAGGAGGACTATTACCGGGAAGCGTCAAGTAAAGCGATAAGGTTCATCCGCTATGAGCCGGATGACAAACCCCGGGTGGAAGCCGTTGAAGAGGATGGCAAGCCGGTATTACGGGTTACCGCGACCGATCCTATTTTGGGCCAAAAACTTGCGATCGATACCGACTCCGTCGTTCTGGCCGCCGCCGTTATTCCTGCGGCGACAAGTCATGAAGTATCCAAATTATTCAAAATCCCGTTCAACCCGGATGGCTTCTTCCAGGAAGCCCATGTGAAGTTAAGACCGGTTGACTCTGCCGCGGACGGCGTTTTCCTGTGCGGCACAGCGCACTATCCCAAGCATATATCGGAAACGATCAGCCAGGCGTATGCGGCTGCCGGCCGGGCTGCAACGATTCTCACGAAGGATTCAGTCGTAGCTTCCGGCGCTATCTGCGAGGTCAATGAGGCCGCGTGCGTATCGTGTGGCGGATGCATCTCCGTTTGCACCTATGACGCGATAGACTTCCATGAGACGCCAATAGGCAAGAAGGCCAGGGTGAATCCCATTCTCTGTAAAGGAGACGGCCTCTGCAGCTCCAGGTGTCCAACGGCGGCCATTTCTCTGAAACATTTTACCAATGAGGAGATCTTTGCCCAGATCGACGCGGCGTTTCCAGTCTCGCTAGAAACTCCGCTCATAGACAATGCAGGGATGGCTGCCGCAGGAGTGAACTGAGATGGCTGCAGGGTACAAGTTCAAGCCGAGGATCCTAGGGTTTTTATGCAACTGGTGTTGCTACGCAGGGGCGGACCTCGCCGGAGTTTCCCGTTATCAATATCCCGCGAACATAAGGATCATCAGGTTGATGTGCTCCGGCAGAGTCGACCTGGAATTTATCCTTCGAGCTTTCTCAAACGGACTGGACGGCGTGTTTATGGGCGGTTGCTGGCCTGGTGAGTGCCATTACATCACCGAAGGGAACTACGGCGCGTTAAGCATGATGCATATATGTAAAAAACTCTTGGCACAGATAGGGGTGAACCCCGAGAGGTTGAGGCTTGACTGGGTATCCGCCTCTCAAGGTACCCGTTTCGCCGCAGTCATGAATGACTTTTCCGGCAAGCTGGAGGAGTTGGGACCTCTCGGCAAAGGCGAAGGAATAGATAAAAACGGATTGAAGCTGAAACTTGAAGCCGCTACGAACTTGGTCCCCTACATCAAGCTGGTGGAGAGGGAGAGGCTCAGAGTGCGTTTCGACACGGAAGAGGAGTACAACAAGTTTTTCTCCAGCGACGAGGTAAACAAATTATTTCACGAATTGATTGTCGACAAACTGGCGATCAGCCAAATTCTGTTGCTCCTGCGGGAAAGACCGCTCTCCGCTGGAGAAATCTCCGAGGTCCTAGGCGTAGACCCGTCTGAAATATCAACTCACCTTAACGACTCAGCCCGGCAGGGGTTGATCGAATTCGATGAAAGGCAAAAGCGGTTTATTCCGGTCTAGGCGAGGATGGAAGATGGAGAATCGAGGATCGAATTCAGAAGTTCTTTGCTATCCTCGATCATCTATCCTCGATCTTCGACTCTCATTCAATGAGCCTTCGTCAGCACCCTGTAGGAAGCGTCATGGATAACGGTAGTATCGATAAGATTCTAGAAAAATATCCGCACGATCCCAGCTCGCTCATTCAGGTATTGCTGGAAATTCAGAGCGAACATCGCTGGCTGCCGAAGCAAGCATTGGCGAAGGTCAGCGAAAGATTGAAGGTCCCGCTAAACCGGATACAGCATATCACTACCTTCTATAAAGCTTTCAGTGTGGTTCCCAAGGGGCGTCATCAAATTCACGTATGTACGGGCACTGCGTGTCATGTTCGCGGCGCGCGACGTGTCCTGGAAGTGGTTCAAGATGTCACCGGCCTCAAACCCGGCCTGACGGACCGGGATTTCAAGTTCAGCCTGGAGACTGTTAACTGCGTCGGCTGCTGCGCTTTAGGGCCGGTGATGGTCATCGATGGAGAACATCATGGCAAGTTGGCACCGGCCAAGTCAAAAGATGTGTTGAAAAACTATGAGTAAGGAAAGGTTATGCCAAGGATAAATTCACCTGCTGAATTGGAGGAATTCAGGAGGGACATCATATCAAAGAGAGGTCCGAATAAGCCTTGCATTGCGGTATGCACTGGAACAGGATGCCTCGCTCTTGGCGCAGCAAAGGTAGTCGCCCCCTTGAAAGAGGAGATTAAGAAACAGGGACTGGAAACTAAAGTGGATGTCAGGGAAACAGGCTGCCCCGGCTTCTGTGAGAGAGGCCCCCTAACTGTGATTTATCCTGAGGAGATCTGTTATCTCCAGGTGCAGCCGGGCGATGCAGAAGAGATCGTTTCTCAGACCATACTTGCCAAGAAGGTGATCGATAGGTTGCTTTATGTCGATCCCACAACCAGTGAGAAGATAGCCCATGAATCTGAAATACCATTCTATAGGAAACAGAAGCGGCTTCTTATCGGCAACAATATTAAGGTTGATCCCAAAAGCATCGATGACTATCTCGCGGTGGGCGGTTATGCCGCTCTGGTGAAGGCGCTTTTTCACCAGACTCCGGAGCAGGTCATAGAGATGGTGAAACAGTCCAAGTTGAGAGGGAGGGGAGGCGCCGGTTTTCCTACCGGCTTAAAGTGGGAATTTGCGCGCAAGAGTCTCGATAAGACAAAGTATGTGATTGTCAACGCCGATGAGGGAGACCCGGGCGCTTTTATGGATAGGGCCGTACTCGAAGGGAACCCGTTCTCAGTCCTCGAAGGGTTGACCATCGGAGCTTATGCCATGGGCGCCCACGAGGGCTATGTTTACGTTCGTCAGGAATACCCTCTGGCAGTCGAAAACGTGACCCTCGCCATCAAGAAGGCTGAGGCGCATGGTTTTCTCGGCAAAAACATTCTCGGCTCGGGTTTCGATTTCACTGTCAAAGTGCACCGGGGAGCCGGCGCTTTTGTCTGCGGCGAGGAGACGGCGCTGCTCGCATCTCTTGAGGGCAAGCCGGGTGAGCCGAGGGCGCGGCCGCCCTATCCGGCCGTGCAAGGGCTGAACGGCAAGCCGTCGAACATAAATAATGTGGAAACTTGGGCCACGATTCCTTTGATCCTTAACAAGGGGCCCGAGCATTTCGCCTCGATAGGCACGGAGGGGAGCAAGGGAACCAAGATATTCTCGTTGGTTGGTAAGGTGAACAATACCGGCCTCGTGGAAGTCCCCATGGGCATTACCCTGAGAGATATTATCTATGAGGTAGGCGGCGGCATCCCCGGAGGCAAGAAGTTCAAGGCGGTCCAGACGGGTGGTCCGTCAGGAGGATGCATTCCTGCGCAGTACCTAGACACGGAAGTCGACTTCGACGAACTGCCCAAAGTCGGCGCCATCATGGGCTCGGGCGGCATGATCGTGATGGATGAAGACACCTGTATGGTCGATGTCGCGAAGTATTTTCTCAAGTTCCTGTCCCTTGAATCGTGCGGCAAATGCTCGCCATGCCGTGAGGGCATTAGGCAGATGCTCAAGATTCTGACCAGGATCAGTGAGGGAAAGGGAAGGGAGAGCGACATCGGGCTTCTCACGGAGCTGGCCGAATCGACAAAAGCTGCCTCGCTCTGTGCCTTGGGCGGAACCGCCCCCAACCCGGTGCTCTCGACGCTGAAATACTTTCGCCATGAATACTAGGACCACATCCTCCATAAGCGATGCCCGGCTGGAGTATGCGTAGAGCTTTACAAAGCCAAGTGCACCAATGCCTGCCCCATTGGCCAAGATGTCCCGGGTTACCTCTCGCTGGTAGCAGAGGGCCGCTACGAGGAGGCGGTCTCGCTCATCTATCAGACCAACCCCCTCCCGGGGGTCTGTGGCCGGGTCTGCACCCATCCCTGCACGGACGTCTGCCTGCGGGCGGAAACCGATGAACCAGTGAACATTACCAAGATCAAGCGATTTGCCGTCGACATGGCCAAAAGACGGGGCTACACCGTAAAGCTCGAGAAAGGTGAGCCAAAGGAAGAAAAGATCGCCGTCATCGGCGGGGGGCCGGGCGGGCTGGCCGCGGCGTACAGTTTGGCGTTGATGGGATATCGACCCACTATCTTTGAGGAACTGCCGGAGCTGGGGGGAATGCTCCGTTACGGCATTCCGCCCTATCGTCTCCCCAGAGATATCCTCGATCAGGAAATCGACTTTCTCATACGCGTGGGCGTTGAAGTCAAAACCAACAACAGGGTGGGACGCGACATCACGCTTGAGCAGCTCCAGAAAGATTATGACGCCATGTTTGTCGCCGTCGGCGCCCACAAGAATCTCCCCATGCGCATCGCCGGCGAGGATTTGCCGGGCGTGAAAGGTGGCGCTGAGTTCCTGAGAGAAGTAGAGCTGGGAATAGCCGCGAATCCTGGGAAACGCGTGGCCGTAATCGGCGGAGGCAATACGGCCATGGACATAGCCAGGAGCTGCCGCAGGATGGGGGCTGAAGTCACCATTCTCTACCGGCGTGAAAGAAAAGACATGCCTGCCTCCGAAGAGGAGATCGCGGACGCGCTCGCGGAGGGCATCGGACTCAAGGAGCTTGTGGCGCCGAAATCCATCAGGAAGAGCGACACCGGCTTGGCCCTCGAGATGGAGCTGTGCGAGCTGAAAGATTTCGACCGCAGCGGCCGCCGTAGGCCAGTGCCCATCGCGGGGGCCGTGATCACCCAGGAATATGACACCATCTTCTCCGCCATCGGGCAGGCCTCCGATCTCGAGTTCGCCGGATCGATCGAGACCAAAGGGGACACCATCGTCGTAGACCGTCATCGCCTGCTGACCAGTCTTCCCGGAGTCTTTGCCGGCGGCGATGCCGTGATCGGCCCGGCGCGGGTCGTCGATGCCCTGGCGCACGGGAAAAAAGCCGCGGTTGAGATCGACAGATACCTGGCCAAGAAAGCGGGACGCGAGCCCCACGCGGAAACTTTGGAAAAGATCCAAGTGACGATGACGCTGCCCAAGGAAGTGATCGAAACACCGATGGCGGAGATTCCCAAGCTCGACCCCGAAGAGCGTATCAAGGACTTCACCGCGGAGGTGGAGCTTGGATTCGATGAGGAGACGGCCAAGAAGGAATGCGGGCGCTGTCTCAGATGCGATGTGAGCTGGCTAACGGCCCGCGACAAAAGCATCGCGCTCGCCGGCTGAGAAAGAAATAGTATGCGAGAATAAGCTTGCACTATTCACGCTTAGAGAAAAAACGATGACCCTGTGTGGATCGAGAGTTAAATGGCAAAGAGCTAAGCGCCAAGAGCAAAGGGGTTTAGAAGCTCCCTGCTCCCTGCTCCGTGCTCCATGCTCTATGCTCTATGCCAAGAGCCAAATAAGATGAGCAAGATCGTTCTACAGATTGACGGCAGAGACGTCGAAGCAGAGCAAGGGATGACCGTTCTGGAGGCGGCCCGCAGCGCGGGAATCAATATCCCGACGGTTTGCCACAACGAGAAGTTGAAACCCTACGGCGCTTGCCGACTTTGCGTTGTCGAAGTGCCGGGCCGCGGCAAGACCAACCTCGTCGCTTCTTGCCTCTACCCGGCGGAACCGGCTTTGAAGGTAACGACCAAGTCCGAGAACATCGACAAGACTCGCAAGATTCTCATAGAGCAGCTTTTGGCCCACGCTCCGGATGCCGAGATATTACAGAACTTGGCTCAGGAGTACGGCGCCGACAAAGACCGTTTCGAAAAGGAGGCCTCCTTCTGCATCCTTTGCGGTCTGTGCGTGAGATACTGCGCTGAGGTCAAGCAGAACAATGCTGTCGGTTTTTTCGACAGAGGTGTGACTCGAGAGATCCGTTTTGTCCCGGAGGTCGCCACCAAGGCGTGCTGGGACTGCAAGGAATGCTTCGCGATCTGCCCTACATCATACGCACAGGCCGCCTATTCGTTAACCGAAGCTTTCGCGTTTCCCTTGGCTTCGTCCCAGCGCTCGTCAGCGAAATAGGCAACGATCCATAATAGGATCAGCTCTTCCGGGATTACTGTGAAAGAGTATTCACCACAGAGACACGGAGTACGCAGAGTTCGGAGTATTTTCTAATCCAAAAACTCTGTTCTCGGCGGTCTCAGCGCCTCCGCGGTGCAATCTCCGAGTCCTTGCACAGAAATAGCGTTGGCCAGGTTCGCCACACAGAAGCCTGAATATCCATAAGATCAAGGAATGAACGAACATGAATACCGTTGATGAAATTCTCGATTACGCGATCGACCAGGAACAGCAGGCCGCCGATTTCTATGCAAGCTTTGCCGCCCGCGCTGAAAAAGCCGGTATGAAAAAGATGCTGCTTGAATTCGCGGAAGAGGAAAAAAGCCACAAGGAACGCTTGCTTGCAGTAAAAACCGGCGAGCGCAAACTGACCCCGGCAAAGGAAGTACTGGACCTGAAGGTTTCCGACTACCTGGTCGAAGTCGATGCCAGCGACAACATCTCCTACCAAGATGCACTGATCGTTGCGATGAAAAAAGAACGCGCTGCCTTTAAACTCTATAGCGACATGGCCGAAAAAGTCCCGGATACCAACCTCAAACAGGTCTTCGTCGGTCTCGCCAAGGAAGAAGCCAAGCACAAGCTGTTCTTCGAAACAGAATACGAAGAACGCGTGTTGACGCACAACTGAACACTACGAGATGCCATAAACCATTAAGCCCGGATTCCGCGGTCAAGTGAGGTGTGCCGGGAGTGCAAGGAATGTTTCGCGCTCTGCCCTGCGTCATAAGCACAGGCAGCCTATCATCTAACCAAAGCGCTGGCGTTCCCCTCACGTTCTTCCGAACTTCCGTCAGGAAAATAAGCAACGATGAATACCGCCGACGGCGAACGGCGCACAGACAAGAAATGATCCCCTTTTTTCGTCACTACTTTATTTCGGCTGACCGCTTGCGAAAGCTTCGTGGTAGATCGATTCGATCCGCTTCGCCTCTTCGTCGGTCAGCTCTCTAAATTCGCGCTCCCGCGCCCGTTGGGATAGCCGCCCGCCGTTCTGGTTCAAGAATCGAAACAGCAGATCGATAAATCGCTCGGGCATCTCGAGGAAAGCCTCCACCTGCTGGCGGAACTGATCGTAGCGCCGCAAATAGTCCGTCTCGGTGGGGAGATCATGTTCGATCGTCTTTTGAACGCAGGCATAAAGGAACTCCGCGTGCGGGGTTGCATCAAAGAAGCGGTAGAAATCGCCTGTGTCGTTCAGAACGCGGACATTGAATTCTTCGGTCGGTTTCCATTTGATCAGAGGCAACAATCGAGCCGAATAGCTTTCCAGAACGTTACGGTATTCGTCGATCTGCTCCAGAATCGCCGAGGAGACGGGGAAGACAACACCCGGCGGGTTAAAGCCGCGCTGTGCCAGCATGTGGTGGATTAAATAGCGGTGGATCCGACCATTGCCGTCCTCAAATGGATGGATATAGACGAAACCGAAGGCGAGGACGGCCGCGGCGATGACAGCGTCCATCGCTTGAGCCGGGCCGCAGTCGAAGGTGATCATGCCGTCAATAAGGGCGTGTAGGTCCTGGGTCCTTGCGCTGACATTATCGGGCAGAGGCATGCGGGTTTCACGGTCGCGCTCGCCAACGAATCCCCCGCCCTCACGAAACCCAAGCTTCACAAAGCGCGCCTCGCCGATAACGATCCTCTGCAGCCGCAGCAATTCTTCGCGATCAAGCCGCTGGCGGCCGGCTTCGCCGATCGCACGGCCCCACCGCTGAATACGGTCCTGCGGCGGACGTTCTCCCTCGATCGCATAGGTCGACTTTGAATCCTTGCGCAGCAGGTATGCTGCTGTCCGGGCGAGAATGTCGCGGGGTACATTAGCGACGATCTCCTGCGCCCGTTGCCGCAGATTGTGACCAATGAATCGCTCCAGGGCTTCCGTCCGAAAAACGAGCGGACAAAAATCCGGAGTACCGGGCAGGTTGTTTCGTACACGGTAGCGGGAAACGTTCTCACTATAGCCCGGCCACTGCAGCGCGGAATCGAGGACTGAAATGTAACGGCCGGCATCCGCATCCGGAAGATCGAGCTTCGTGCCTGTAAGCCACTCATAAAGGAACCAGATACGCCGTGTGTAGCTTCCCGTCGGTGTTCTGCGCACAATTGTCTCAACGGCGCCAGGCCCCGTTGTCATGAACAGCCGCTTGAGAACGGCAAGATCAAGCCCTTCGTATCCGATAGCAAAGGTCAGGTGCCCTTCAAGCGTAGGATGGGGAGCATGCCGCGGCGTCATAATCCGCCAGCCGCCTTCCTTATAGATCCGGTGGCGCCCGCCGATGGCGGTCAGCGTACGGGGCAACGGCACCTTAAGCGCATAAGCATCGATCAAGGCGCTGTAACCGGCCGGCGCCGCTCTCTCAGGAAGTCGTCTTTCCTGAAAAACGATCACCGGGCCTGAAAAACAATACTGTGGCATATCATTCATGAAAACTGAACCTTAGCTCTGAAAACCTTCCAATATCTCCATTATCCATGAAAACTGATTAGGCCTATGCACTTGACGCCTGTGATGTTTTTGCTAGAGTTCGGGCGTGGCCGACTACCCGAAGGATCTGCTGGCGTTTCGCGATCAGTTTCACTCCGAACTTCATCACGGTCATTGAAAACCCTGACAAAATAACCCTGATAAAATTACAGGGTCAAAATAACCCTGTTATTTGTGACACCAAAACCCTGTCGCCCACGCAAGGTGGCGTTGACCGCTCTCCCAAATAACGTAACAGGCATGATGTGCATAGGCCGAAAAGAATTTTCTTCTTTCCCCCTTTTTCCCCTTCTCGCACAGGCCGTGATCTTTAGTTACGCGCCCCTGTTTTCTTTTCATGCGGTGTCGGACGCTGGTCCGCACCAGTCACCCATCAGGATCAAGGCATGGGAAGTTTTCTAAAAGAGAATTCTTCCCGCCCCTGGCAAGTTCTCTTGCCCCAGAAAACTGTCGGTACCACGCCATGTCCAACGGT
>Ga0080064_1004260_pt1 | contig 18714 bp, 16 predicted proteins | sample Subgrocontami54m_FD_69260 | JGI IMG/M metagenome (GOLD analysis project Ga0080064, IMG submission 69260) | Subsurface groundwater microbial communities from S. Glens Falls, New York, USA - GMW46 contaminated, 5.4 m (SPADES assembly) (version 2) ...
AGCCCCAATTGTCGCGGCCGTGCCAGCCTGACTCCATGGGTGGCACGGAGATCAGGAGAAGGAATTCCATCTCGCTCTGACGCTGGGACTGCGCGCGACCCAGAGGTATTGAGAGGTTACCCATCCTGATCCTGGCCCACCGACGTGTTCGGGTCCGCCAGCGGTGAACCGTCTGCGCGATGCTGATCGGAGGCAATCGGCTCGTCCGCCGCTGTTTGATCCAGTCGATCGTTTTCGTTCGCCATGGCTCTTCCTTTCGTGAACTCCGGAGTTGCCTCATGCAAAAAAAAGCAGGTACAATAAGTCTACCCGGTCGCCGCTGTCTTTTCTAAGGAAAACTGCTCGTTGCGAAGGAGCACATGGCATGCTTCATCTGAATGCAATCCTTCACCCTACGGACTTTTCAGGGCATTCCAAATACGCATTTCGGCTGGCGTGCTCGCTGGCGCGCGATCATGATGCGCGCCTCATCGTCCTGCACGTGGTCACCACGCTGGGGGCGGAGCTGGTTCCCGTGGGCGAGGCAGCCACGCACCTGCAACCCGAGGGATATCGGCATATCCTCTGGGATGACCTCAAACGCGTTCAGTCCGCGGACCCGACGGTGAGCGTCGATCATCGCCTGGTCGAAGGGGACCCGGTCGCGGAAATCCTGCGCGTGGCCAAGGAATCCGCTTGCGACATGATTGTCCTGGGCACCCACGGACGGACCGGGCTCGAGCGCTTGCTCATGGGCAGTGTCGCCGAGCAAGTGGTCCGTAAAGCGCCCTGTCCGGTGTTGACCGTGAAGGCGCCACAATCATTCTCCGGTTAAACTCGGCTGATCGCGGTTCAAGAGCGTGTACAGAATCGGGACCACAAAGAGATTCAAGACGGTCGAGGTGAGCAGGCCGCCGACCACGGCACGGCCCAGCGGCACGTTGGCCTCGCTGCCTTTGCCCAGACCGATCGCCATCGGCATCAGGGCGAGAAACGTCGCCAGGAAGGTCATGAGGATCGGTCTGAGCCGCGTGGCCGCTGCCGTAGTGATGGCCTTGTGGACCGGCGCGCCCAGGTCGCGCTGTTTGTTGGCAAAGTCCACCAGGAGCGTGCTGTTGGCGACGACGATGCCCACCATGAAGATGACCCCCATCAGCGATTGCACGTTCAACGTCGTCCCCGTCAGGAACAGCGTGGCCAGCACGCCGATCAATCCCAGCGGAATCGCGAACATGATGATGAACGGGCTCAGGTACGAGCGGAACAGGGCCACCATCAGCAAGTAAACGAGGATGGAAGCGAGCGCCAGGCCGAACCCCAGGTTGCCGAACGACTCGTTCATGCGCTGATACTCGCCGCTCATGCGCAGCACCATGCCGCGCGGCAGCGTCACGTCCTTGATTTGGCGATTGATATCGGACACGACGCCGCCGATGTCCCGCCCATCGGTGTTGACCAGCACGCTGACGATGCTGGCCAGGTTGTCGTGGATCACCTCCGCCGGAGCGGAGTCTTGGCGGCGGAACTTCACCACCGTGCCGAGATTCACGACTTCGCCGGTGCGCGGGGCCTTGAGCGTGATGTTGTTGACTTCCTGAAGGCTGGCCTCCGACTTTTCGTAGTATTGCACGCCGATCCAGTATTGATTGTTGCTTTTGGGATCGATCCAGAAGTTGCGGTCCACGGTGATGCTGGAATTGAGGGCCGTGGTCACCGTCTGGAACACTTCATACACATCGAGACCGAGCTGGTTGGCCTTCTGGCGGTCGATCTCGATGAGCAGTTGCGGATAGTCGAAGCGCTGCAAGATACGGACGTCGGCTGACCCAGCGACCGGCGTGACCAGATCGCGAATCTCGCGCGCCTTGGCGTAGGCATCCTGCTGCGCTCCGCCGACCACCTGGATCTCGATGGGCGAGGTGGCGCCGTAGTTGAGCGCCGCCGACACCATGCCGCCGGTATCGAAGCTGATCCGCAGGTCGGCGAAGTCCGAATCGATTTGTTGCCGGCGCTCGAACTCCTTGCGCAGCAGCGAGGCGTACTGCTGCGAAGTCAACAAACGCGTGTCGGTCAACTGAATCTTGATGACGGCGTCCTGAGGGCCTGAGTTGGGCGTGTAGGCGGCCGACCAGTTGTTGGCAACGCCCACTTCCGAGACGATCATGCGGACATCGTCGGCCGGGATCATTTCCTGCAGGAAACCCTCGAACTTGGCCAGCCGTTCGTTGGTCTTTTCGAGCTTCGTGCCGGTGGCGCAACGGAAGTAGACCGTCAACTGGCCGGAATCGACCTGCGGAAAGAAATCGCGGCCAATGAAGGGCAACAGCGCCACGGAACCAACGAACAGGACCGCGACGCTGCTCAGCACCAACTTACGGTGGCGCAGGGCGACTTCGAGCAACCGCTCGTAACGCCGAGTCAGACCTAGGAGGAACCGTTCGGCAGGGTGGAGCAAACGCTGCAGCCAGCCGCCCGCGTAGGGATCGTCGCCAGCATGCGCGCCGTGCGGACGTAGCCAGGCGGCGCAGCGTGCCGGCACGAAGGTCAGGGCGAGGAAAAGGGACGCGATCATCGAAAACGCCACCGCGAAAGCGAGGGGGCGGAACAGGAATTTGCCCATGCCCGGCATCAGCGCCAGCGGCACCAGGACGATGATGGTCGCCAACGTTGCGACGACGGCTGGCAAAGCGACTTCGCCGGCTCCATCTGCCGCCGCCACGGCGGCGCTTTTGCCCATCGCCAAATGCCGGTGGGTGTTCTCCAGGACGACGATCGCATTATCGACGAGCGGTCCGACGGCCAGGGCCAGGCCGCCCAGCGTCATGGCATTGACGGTATTGCCGGTGGCCAAGAGCGCCGCAATCGCCGCCAACACCGCGAGCGGGATCGACAGCGCAGCGATCACGGTCGAGCGGAAGTCACCGAGGAAAATCAGGATCATGACCGCGGCCAACAAGGCGCCAAGAATGCCTTCTTCCACCAGGCTTTTGATCGCGTGCCGTACGTACACCGACTGATCCATCACCACGTCCAGCTCGACGCCCTCCGGCGCCCGCTCTTTCATCAAGGGGAGCGCGTCCTTGACGCTGTCCACCACGGCCACGCTGCTTGCCCCTTGCTGGCGATAGACCGGCACGTACACTTGCGGGCTGCCGTTGATGCGCACCAGGGCCGTCTGGATGCGGCTGGCGTCGCGCGCTTCGCCGATGTCCTTCAAATACACTTGTTTGTCATCCACGATCTTGACCGGCACCTCGTTGAAGTCTTCGACATTCAATAGCAGCGCGTTGGAATCGAGCTGGACTTCTTCGTCCCCGAATTTGGACGTCCCGGCCGCGAGCATGGCATTGAAGTTGCGCATCGACCGGACCACGTCCAGCGCGGAAATGTTGCGCGCTTGCATGTCGTCGGGCCGCACGTAGATCATGACCGCCCGTTCGCGGCCGCCGAAAGCCGTGGGAGCGACCACGCCGGGCAAGCCGCCGAGCTGGTTGCGCAAGTCAACGCGCGCCAGGTCTTGCAGCGCCGATTCATCCAGGCGCCCGTCAGCCGAAGCAACGCTCAAAATGCACAGCGGCAACGTCGCCGTCGGGTCGAACGGGCGAACAATCGGCGGCAACGTCCCAGGCGGCAACGTGCGCAGCGTGTTCAGGGCAAGCGAGTTGACCTCCGCGAGGGCCGCGGCGGGATCGATGTCGTCGCGGAAATAGAGCCGCACGATGCTGATGCCGGTGAGCGATTTGGATTCGACCTTGTTCACGCCGGTCGCCTGGACGCACCAGCGCTCCATGCGAGCGGTGATGGTGCGGTCGATGGCGCTGGCAGGCATGCCGGAGTAAAACGTCATCACGATAATGCCGGGGCTCTTGAAGGCCGGCAGAATGTCGACCGGGATCTGCAGCATCGAAACCGCGCCGGCGACCAGGAACAGCAAGGCCGCTACCATGACGGCGTGTGGGTTTTTCAAAGCAAACAGTACGAGTCCCATGGAAGAACCAGCGGGTGGGTTTGGGTTGGCTACGTTCGATTGTAATTGATGGAGGAAGCGAGGAACAGGGGAAAGCGGCAAACGCGCTGGGACCAAAGGGAACGCTCAACGGCAAGCCAGAGGAACAAAACCGCTGGCTTGCCGCTTGGCGCAATCTCCAAACCAGCACGTATCCCGCCCTCAGTCACCGTTCTTCTTTTTGCGGAATGGATGCTCGATCGACATGTATGCGAACACGCCGATGTCGGGCGCAGCGCGCGTCAGGCCGATCGGCACGCCCACGCCCAGCACCCATTCGAGCGGCTCTTGAATGACGGCAAAGCGCAGGCCAGGACTGATGAAGACCTGTGTGGTCGAGACGCGGGAACCCCATTCGTCAATCTCGTCGCGCCAAAGGGCCAGTGCCTCCACGTAGAGATGGAAATTGACCTTGGGCTTCCAATAGACGCTGGCCCCCAGGTTGTAACCGCGCAAATCATGGCGCGGCGACAGCACCTTGGGCACGAGCGAAATCGGGACGGCAACGTCCGGCGTGTACGTGCAGCCGGCATTGAAATGGAAGTCGAACTGCGCGCCGTAATGGCTGACCGGCAGGTTGAACTGGTAGCCGACCGCGCCGGTGCCGGTGCCCAGGTAGCGGTCGCCGGTCGGCAGGATGACGCTGAAGCGCGGCGCGCACCAAAGAAATTCCTCGTCGGCGAGAAGTTGATAGCGGTAGTTGAGGAAAGTATCTCCCACGTCGCCTTGCTGCGCGGCGGGGCCGATGTTGGGATCATCGAAATGGGTCAAATGCTGTGCCGTGAACGAAAACTGGTGCTTTTGCGAGCCGAGCGGCAGTTCCATGGTGTAGGCCAGGCTGAAGTCACGAGTGCGGCCCTGACTCGTTCGGTCCCAAAAGTTCTGCCAAACGAATATGTGCTGCACCTCGCCGGGTTCCTGATTAAAGGCCTCTTCGACAAGAATGGCGTTGTCGCGAATGTGCTTGGGCTCTTCTTTCTTGTCCTCTTTTTTGCCATTCGTGTCGCCATTGCCGCTCTTGGGCGCCGCATCTGGCACGGCAGGCGCTTTGGCAATCGAACTCGTGCTCGACGCCGAAGTCGTGGCGGGGTTGTTAGCGGCGTCAGGCTCCTCGGCCTTGCCGCGCCCGATGGAGATTGCCGTGACCTTCGACGTCGGAGTCGCGTGATGCACGCCGACGCAACCAACGCTCAAGGTGCAAATCGTCATCAGCATGAAGTAACGCCATAGATGTCGCATATTCTGACCCCGCTCGCACCTGTTTACCTTTACCCACAATGACGATCTTTCCGCATGTATCGTCTGTATCGACTTTTCCGTCGAAAATTCTTGTCAAAAGCCGGCATGGTTCACAAATGCGCACAGGCATAGGTGCTTTTCGAGACGACAGGATTTCGACACAGTTGGCACGCACTCAACTTCCTATCCCCTTGAGTCATCAAATGTTACATCAAAAAAAATGCCGGCATCACCTGACAGAATGGTGTAGTCCCTGCAGCGTTTGCACTGTCACCCAGAAATGACAAGAGGCATGGTTCAAAACCGGGTAACAAACATGTGTGTGTGTGTGGAGTATCGTGGCATTGTGGTATAGTCGCGAAATTGGCAGCCATAACCGTTTTCCAGGTCAGCAGTTACGCTACGGACGCGACAATGCACGAGGGGGCCAAATGACCCAGTCGATTGCACAGTCGCTTGGCACCCTCAACCGCGCGTTTTTGAACCAGGCCCAAAAACGGCTTAGATGCCACGAAATATCCTATCGGCACTTGACAAGTCTTTTAATTAGGTGTACCTTATTACAAAAATAGTCTCACCTAATTCGAGAGACCAAAATGAGAATTATCGCATTTAATACGCTGGCAGCCACATTGCTCGCCGTCCTCGGCTGCGGTCATCACGATGCCAGCCACGGTCACCCGAAGCCTCTGGCGGTGGCCAAATCGTATGCAGGTGCTTACCCGATCAAGGCGATGGGCACGACCGGCATGGTCGCGGACTTGATTCGCAACGTCGGCGGCAAGCACGTGCAAACCGCCCAGCTTTTCGCAGCCGATGTCGATCCGCACCTTTACAAAGCGACCGACGCGGACACCGCCAAGCTGGCCGGCGCCGACATCATCTTCTATTCCGGTCTGCACCTCGAAGGCAAGATGACCGAGATATTCGACAGCCTGGGCCGCAAGCTTCCCTGCTTCGGCGTGGGCGATTATCTGGACCGCAAACTGGTTCACAAAGACGAAGAGGGCGCGGTCGACCCGCATGTTTGGTTCGACGTCACGCTCTGGTCGCAGGCAGCCGGGGTGGTGCGCGATGCGCTGGCGCTGTATGATCCCAGCCACGCCGGCGATTACCGGGCGAACTGCGCCCGCTATCAGCAAGAGCTGGAAGAGTTGCACGCCTACGCCCAACAGCGTCTGCTGGAAGTTCCCGAAAAGCTGCGCGTGCTGATCACCTCGCACGATGCCTTCCGGTATTTTGGCCGGGCGTACAAGATCGAGGTGAAGGGCATTCAGGGCATCAGCACCGAGTCGGAGGCAAGCGTCGCCCACATCACGCGATTGGTGACTTTCATCGCCGAGCGCAAAGTGAAGGCGGTGTTCGTGGAAACGAGCGTCAATCCGCGCAACATGCGGGCGCTCATCGAGGGCTGCGCCGCCAGGGGACACAAGGTCATCGAAGGCGGCGAGTTGTTCTCCGACGCCATGGGCAGGGAAGGCACGCCGCAAGGAACTTATGTCGGCATGATCCGGCACAATGTGGATACGGTTGTGAACGCACTGAAGTAGGAGGAGTGAGTGGTGAGTGGTGAGTGGTGAGTGGTGAGTGATGAGTGGTAAGACAAGCGGATTTTTCTTTTTTCACCACTCACCACTCACTATATCACGCTCTTATCTCTTTCCCACAAACCCATGAATCCTCCCATCCTCGACATCCACGACGTCACCGTCGCCTATCAGCGCAAGCCGGTCCTGTGGGACATTGACTTGACGATTGACGAACCGCGCCTGGTCGGCATCGTCGGGCCCAACGGCGCCGGCAAAAGCACGCTTATCAAAGCCATTCTCGGCCTGGTGCCGCTGGTCAGTGGCTCGATCGAGATCTTTGGGAAGCCGGTGCACCAGCAGCGGCGGCAGATCGGCTATGTGCCGCAGCGCGAAAGCGTTGATTGGGATTTCCCGGTGAGCGTGCTCGACGTGGTGCTGATGGGGACGTACGGCCGGCTCGGCTGGTTTCGGCGTCCCGGCGCGAAAGAAAAGGGCGAGGCCCACGAATGCCTGGCCCAAGTCGGCATCGAGGACCTGGCGCGGCAGCAGATCGGACAACTTTCCGGTGGGCAACAGCAGCGTGCCTTCTTGGCGCGGGCGCTGGCGCAGCAGGCGGACATCTATTTCATGGACGAGCCGTTCGCCGGCGTGGATGCCGCCACGGAACGCGCCATCGCGGCGCTGTTGCGCCAACTGCGCGACGACGGTAAGACGATCTTCGTCGTGCACCACGATCTGCGAACCGTGCCCATTTACTTCGATCACGTCGTCATGCTTAATGTGCGCCTGATTGCGAGCGGGCCGACCGACACCACCTTCACCGACGATCATTTGCGCAGAACCTACGGCGGACGGCTGGCGATTCTGGAAACCATCGGCCAGGCGGTGCGCGACCAGGAGCGGACGGCATGAGGTTCGGGCTCGACTACAACGCGGCCCTGGTGCTGCAAGGCGTCAGCCTCCTGGGGGCGGCAGCGGGTGTGATCGGCTGTTTCGCCGTGCTAAGGCGGCGCGCGCTCACCGGCGACGCGCTGGCCCACGCTGCGCTGCCGGGTTTATGTCTGGCGTTCATTATTTTGAGGGAGAAGAGCTTGCCGGCGCTCCTGGGCGGCGCCGCGCTGTCCGGCATCCTCGGCATCGGCGTGATCGCCGGCCTGCGCCGCTGGACGCGCATCAAGGAGGACGCGGCGATCGGCATCGTCCTGAGCGTCTTCACCGGCGTCGGCACGGTCTTATTGAGCGTGATTCAGAGCCTGCCGGGCGGAAGTCGTGCCGGTCTTGATTCGTTCATCTTCGGCAAAACGGCCGGCATGATCCAGGAAGACGTACACCTCATCACCGGCCTGGCACTGGCGACGCTGGTTGTGGTCGTGCTGGCGTTCAAGGAGTTCAAGCTGGTGGCGTTCGACCCGGGTTTTGCGCGCGTGCAGGGTTGGCCCGCCTTCGCGATCGACTTCGCCATGATGTTGCTGATGGTCGTGGCGATTGTCATTGGCTTGCCGGCCGCGGGCGTGCTGATGATGGCGGCGCTACTGGTGATCCCAGGCGCCGCGGCGCGCTTTTGGACCGACCGACTGCACGTGCTCCTTATTGTCGCTGGGTTCATCGGCATGATCGCCGGCGTCGTCGGCGCTTGGCTGACCATCGTTTTCGTCAAGGTGCCGACCGGTCCAGCGATCATTCTCACGGCATCGGCGATTTTCGTGTTCTCGCTCTTGTTCGCGCCGCGCCGGGGCTTGATTGCCCGACGCTGGCAGCAACGGCAACCGCTGCAGCCGCCGCCTTTTGAAAACCTCTGAATTTCCTAGCGCGGCCGAGCCGCAACCAAGAGGAAAAGCAGGATCTAGCCACAGATGAAACACAGATCAAACACAGATTGAAAGGCAAAAGACTGCATTGCTTTCTGCCTTGAAATCTGTGTTCGATCTGTGTTTCATCTGTGGCCCCAGATTTCTTGGCGGCCCGCGAAGCTTCTGCGGGATAGTAACATGGATTCCATCGCCACCTCGCCCTGGTTGCAGGCATTCTGGAGCATCGTCATCGGTGCGCTCGGCGGGGTGGCGTGCGCGCTCTTGGGCTGCTTCCTGATCCTGAAACGCCTGAGCCTGCTTGGCGACGCCATCGGCCACGGCGTGCTGCCCGGCATTGCCGTCGCGGTGTTGTTGACGGGGCAACTAGGCGGCGTCGGCATCGTGCTGGGCGCGATGGCGTTCGGCGTGCTTACGGCGTTTTTGACCGAGTTGCTCTCGACAGGCTGCCAGGTCACCGAAGATGCCAGTCTGGGAGTCGTGTTCACGAGCCTTTTCGCGGCCGGCGTGGTCCTGATTTCCGTTTTCTTGTCACACTATGACCTCGATCCCGGCTGCGTTCTCATGGGCAATTTCACGAACGCGCTATTTGTCACGATTGACTGGAACGGCCTGGAGATTCCGCGGGCCGTGCCGAATTTGCTCCTGGCCCTGGGGCTGACCGTGGCCTTCGTGACGCTGTTTTGGAAAGAACTCAAAATCAGCTCGTTCGATCCGGCCCTCGCCTCGGCCATGGGCTATCCCGCCGCCCTGCTCCACTACCTGTTCGTCGCCCTGGTCGCCGCTTGCACCGTGACCGCTTTCGAGTCGATGGGCTCGATCCTGGTCCTGGCGATGCTCGTCGTCCCGCCGGCAACGGCAAATCTGCTCACTGATCGGCTGGCGGTGATGCTCCTGTGGGCGGCGGGACTGGCGGTCAGCGCATCAGTCTTCGGCTATCTGCTGGCGTCGCGCTGGGTGTTCCCCAGCGGGTGCAACGTCGCCGGCATGATCGCCACCGTCGCGGGCGGCCAGTTCGTGCTGGTGTTGCTGCTGGCGCCGCGGCACGGCATCCTGGCTCGTTTCTGGCGGCATTGGCGGTTGGCGCTGCGCATCGCAGGCGAGGAGATCTTGGGAAGCTTGTATCGAACAGAAGAAGCCGGCCAACTGCCGACGCGCATTACCTTGAAAGAACACGTGCTGCCCGGCTGGCTCGTCAAGTTGGCGTTCGCACGCTTGCGGCGTCACGGCTGGATCGAATCGATCGGCGTTGAGCTGTGGCAATTGACCGCCACCGGACGCAAACAGGGCGAGTCGATCGTGCGCGCCCATCGGCTTTGGGAAGCATTCTTGGGCCAGAATTTCGAATTGCCGCTTGACCACTTGCATGCGCCGGCGGCGCGCATGGAACATTTCATCGGACCCCAATTGCAAACCGAGCTGGCGGCGCAACTGCAAGAGCCGAATGTCGATCCGCACGGTAAGCAGATTCCATGACGCCGCTTGCGGCTTAGGCGAGCGGCAGGAAAAAATCTACCCAACGGAGGACGGACATTCCTGTCCGTCGCGGGCCATAGACGGACAGGAATGTCCGTCCTCCGGGGAAAGTTCCTTCTGCCGGTCGGCTTAGCGAAACCGAGATCCGCTAACCCGCAAGCGAAACGCACTTCTTTCTGAGACTGAGTATCACTCTTAACATTATGGTATTTATGGCTTTATGTCGATATACCTCTTGAATTCCTCTTTGCGTTTTCGTAGCATGACAACATCCGTGTAGCGACGGAAGGCGATTGCAAGAGTGATCATGTTTTTTGAGAAGCACCATGTTTGCTGAAATGATCATGATAGAAGTCGATCTACCAGACTTTGTCCCTGTCGTCGTCGGTTTGCTGGCCGTTGCACTCGCGCTGATGGTCGTGTTCAGCATTCTGCGGTGGAAACGCAGGAATCGCAGGGACGTGTAGACCGCATCAACAAATGACTTGCCCACTACCGAAGTATTCAATCCGGAGGCTATTCCCATGAAAGGCAACGCGAAAGTCATCGAGGCGCTCAACGGGGCATTGACGATTGAGCTGACCGCGATCAACCAGTATTTCTGCCAGGCGAAGATGTGCAAAAACTGGGGCTACAACAAGCTCGCGAAAAAGCACTACCAAGAATCGATGGGCGAGATGAAGCACGCCGAGATGCTGATCGACCGCATCTTGTTCCTGGACGGCGTGCCGGAGATTGCCCGCTACGATGTGATCCGCGTCGGCACCAATGTGAAGGAACAATTCGAGAACGATCTGCAATTGGAGACGAAGGGCGTCAACGCGTACAACGACGCCATCGACCTGTTCGCCAAGCTGAAAGACAACGGTTCGCGCGAACTGGTCGAGCCGATCCTGGTCGAGTCGGAAGAGCACGTCGATTGGCTGGAAACGCAGCTCGGCCTGATCGAGGCGGTCGGCCTGCAGAACTACCTGACGGAGCAGATGGGCGAGGAGGCGCCTGCTGGGCATTAGACTACGCGTCATTCAGCCGGTCCGCCGAAGGCGGACCGGCTGAATGACCATTCCAGTAATCCGTCGACAAGTGTCATTACATTCTGATCATTGCCCGCGTGCAGTTCCGTGGCAATTTTCTTCAGTGCGCCGCATTGTTCTTCCGTGTAGGGCACTGCTTCGCCTGGCTCGGGTGTCGTCGGCGCCAGTCGTTCCACGATCTTCTGACACAACTCCGGCAATCCAGCCAAGGCCTTGGCCGAGACACGCTGCGCTTCAGGCAACCGGTTCCAGTCCCACGCCGCCGACAAATCGATCTTGTTAATGACGATCAACGTGCGCTCGTTGGGAAAGTCCGGCATCACCGGATTGGCAGCGCCATCGACCAGCCAAACCCGCAGATCCGCAGCAGCCAGCGCTGTCTGGGCGCGCGCCATGCCGGCTTGCTCCAAGGCGTCTGCCGAGGCCCGCAGCCCGGCGGTATCGGCTAATTCGATCGGCCAACCATCCAAAGCGATGGTCGTGGTGACAACGTCGCGCGTGGTGCCCGGTGTCGGCGCCACGACGCTGCGCGCAAAGCCCGCCAGGGCATTGCCGAGACTGCTCTTGCCGACATTGGGCGCCCCTGCCAGCACGACGCGCCACGGCTGCGTCAGATGCCGCCCCACACGGATCAGATGATGCAATCGATGGAGGATTTGGCTTGCCGTTGCGCGCTCGCCGCCACGCCAGCGACGGCTACATGCTTCAACCGCCCGATGAAATGCACCATGCCATTGATCCAGCGCGATCGCGGCCGTCCGGACCGTCGGCGCCTGGATGAGCACTTCCTGGGCGGCGATTTGCCAGACAGGCGCGTGGCTTTGTTCAAACTGTTGCCACGGCACGATACGCACGCCCCGCGCAGCATATTGCTCTTGCAGCAACCGCACGACCTCTGGGCCGCCGTGACAGTGCAATTCGAGGGCTGGCATGGGCGTTACTGCTCGAACAAACAGCACGACTTCATCGGCGCCGTCGGCCGAGCGGTCACCGAACCAGCCGAGCCAGAATTTTCCGGGCGTTGGCACTTCGGGCAAAGGCGCCGTCAAATGCGCATGCTGCTGGCGCTTGGCGACGCGCTGAAAAAGTTCACGCGTGATCGACCAAGCCGACGGGCCGCGCACCGCCAGCGTGGCAATCGCGCCGCGGCCCGGCGGCGTCAAACAAGTCAGCAGGGTGTCGTCGGATCGTAGCATAGGCGGCTCGCCTGTGCGAATTCGTGCTGGCGAGCCGCCTACACGGCGAGGCGAATCCCCTCCAGCGTCATTTCCGGCCAGACGCGCACTGCATGTGCAAGGTGCGGCGCCAACAGGGCTGCGTCGCCGCCCGCGAGGAACATTTCGGCGTGCGGCCACGCCAGACGAGCCGTCAGCGATTCGATGCCGCCCAAGACGGCCTGGAATATGCCGGCTCGCAATGCGTCTGCGGTATTCTTCGCCGGCATCGGCATCGGTACAAACTCGTCGATGACGGGCAAGAACGCGGTATGGTCGTGCAGCGCCTTGGCCATGAGCCGCAAGCCCGGCAGGATCGCGCCGCCTTGAAATATGCCCTGGGCGTCCACCACATCGACGGTGACCGCGGTGCCAGCGTCGACGATCACGGCGGGCGCATCCGGTTTGCGCACGGCATTCACGGCCACCGCGTTCAGCAGCCGATCGAGTCCTACCTTGTCGGGAATATCAACGGCGAGAGCCAGCGGCAGTTGGCGATACGAATCGATGACGATGATTTGCTGGCCCTGTTGTTTCAGCCATGCGCCAAGCTTATCGCGTTGCCCAGGCTGCACGCCGCTGAGCGCCCACGTCGAGCCGGCGGAGAGGTTCCATGCCATCATCTGGCGGCGCCAGACTGCGTCATCGTCGTGCGGCAACGACACCATCTCGGCCACGCGCTCCGCAGCGCAGCGGCCCCATTTGATGCGCGAGTTGCCTACATCGACGACGACAGTCGGTTTCATGGTCCTCCGGTCGCTTACGCTCCCGGCTCGCCTGCTGACACGACTTGCTCGCTGACGTCCTTCAATCGCGCCGCGACCTGCCCAACGAGGCGCGCCAGGCCCTGCCCGGTGACCGCGGAAATGCCGAGCACTTCCCGGCCCAACTCCCGCTCCAGCCGCACACGCACGTCGTCGCTGCCGGTCAACTCGCTCTTGCTGACCGCCACGATTTCCGGTTTCGACAGAAGTTCATGACCGTACAACTCCAACTCGCGGCGGATGGTGCGATAGCTCGCCAGCGGATCGCTGCCGTCGGTGGGCAACGGCTCCACCAGATGCACGATCACGCGCGTCCGTTCGACATGGCGCAAAAACTCGTGACCCAGGCCGACGCCGCTATGCGCGCCTTCGATCAGTCCCGGCAAATCGGCGAGGACGAAGCTGTGATCGTGGCCGACGCTGACGATGCCGAGGTTGGGGTGCTTGGTCGTGAACGGGTAATCGGCGATTTCGGGATGAGCTTGCGACAGCCGGCTCAGCAGCGTCGATTTGCCGGCGTTGGGCAGGCCGACGAGACCGGCGTCGGCGATGACTTTGAGTTCGAGAATGAGCCAGCGTTCTTCGCCCTTCGCGCCGGGCTCGGTTTCGCGCGGCGTGCGATTGGTCGAGCTGGCGAAGAAACGGTTGCCGCGCCCGCCGCGCCCGCCCTTGCCGACGACGACTTCAGTGCCGTCGGCGCCTAGATCGCGGAGCACATGGCCGCGCGCGCGATCGTAAACGATGGTGCCAGGCGGCACGAGCACGACGAGATCGCTGGCGCTTTTGCCGTAGCAATTGGAGGTGCCGCCGCGCTCGCCGCTTTCGGCCTTCCAGAACTTGCGATTGACGAGGGGAGCGAGGCTATCGGCGTCGGTGTCGGCGCGAAGGATGACATTGCCGCCGCTGCCGCCGTCGCCGCCGTCGGGCCCGCCTTTGGGCACGTACTTCTCACGGCGAAAGCTGAGGCAGCCGCGGCCGCCGTCGCCGCCTTTGACGAATATCTCCACGCGATCCACGAACATGGCAAATGGCTCCTTTTCTCATCATTGTACGGCAGGCTCGGTAGTCGCGGACGCAACGGCGACCGATTTCATGCGCAAGTAAACGAGGTAGCCGATCAAGCCCAAAAGCCAGGCGACCGCCCGCTGCGCCAGCCGACCCAGGGCGCCCGCGACGAAAGTGAAACCAAGTAGTCGATACAGAATGCCGAAGCCATATTCGCCTCCCAGGCCGCCCGGCGTGGGAATGCCGGCTTCCGCGATCATGCCCGCCGGGATGATGAGATAATGGGCTGCGAGCGAGGGCAACTCCACTGCCGGGTATAGGACGTGAGCGGCGCAGAAGAAGGACAGCACGAAGCAAGCATGACCAATGAGAGACAAGCCGAGCGCCATGGCGACGCTCTTGACGCGGCTGCGATAAAGCCAAATGGCGCGCCATAGTTCGGCGAGCGCCGTGCCGAGCTTGGGGATACCTTGAAGACGGTGCGCCATTCGCTCTGCCCAGTGCTCGGATGCCCATCCCATGCCCAACCAGATGACCAGGCTGCCCAGCGACATCCCGGCCGCCGTCAGCAGAATGGCCCGCAGCACCATCGTGGCTTGCGGACCGGCATCGCCTTGTTCGGCTAGAATCCAGTGCACGAACGAGCCCAGCAGCGTCACCAGCCAGAAAAGCCCGCACAAGCCGACAATGCGATCGAACAGCACCGTGGCGACGGCGACGGTGCGGCGGTCCTGTTCCCGAGCGACGGCAACCGCCTTGATGATGTCGCCGCCCACCGATCCCGGCAGAAACGTGCTCCAATAGAAACCGACCAAACCGAGCCGCAATGCGCTTTTGAGATCGAACGGCAAATCCTGGGCGCGCACCAGCAGATACCAGCGCAGAAAGGTCAGCAGCATGCCGGTCAAGTACATCGCCAGAGCCAAGACGAAGGCGATGCCGTCAAAGGGCCGTTTCAGCGCCTCCGCCAGGCCGACATCGCCATCGTCGGTTGGGACGTGCCAATAACGGATCACGACGAAGGCCAACAACGCCAGGCCGACGCCGTATCGGAGCACGATATTGATCACCTTGCGATTCACCAAAAGCGTTCCTTCCTCAAGACGTATGCTACGACTTACCACACTTTCCGGGCGAATGTCCCCGCGTCAGCGATTGACGCAGCGCAGGGGGTGCTATAATCTATGCGAGTCTCAAGGGGCCGTGGCGCAATTGGGAGCGCGCTAGAATGGCATTCTAGAGGTTGCGGGTTCGATCCCCGTCGGCTCCACTGACGTAAGTTCTGCCGAACACACAACTTAAGTGTACCTGTCCCCGTCGGACAGTGCGGTCAATTACCCGAAAAGGCGCGGAATAGTTCCGCGCAGAAGGGAAAACCGCAATGTCTGACCACGTTCCAAGTTATCGCAGAAAGCGCACAAACACCGGGATTTACGCCGTCGTCACGATCCCCGATGGCGCTGGAGGCCGGCGCGACTTGCTTTTGGGCAAGTATGGCACCAAGCAAAGCCGCCAAGAGTACGCCAGGGTGATTGCCGAGTGGGAAACCAACGGCCGGCGCTTGCCCACCGCGACGGCGAGCGACCTGACAATCAACGAATTGGCGCTGGCCTACTGGCAACATGCCGAAAAGCACTATCAGAAGCCCGCCGGCGTCGCCAACGGCGAATTGCATTGCCTGCAATCGGCCCTGCGCCCGCTCAAGCTGCTGTACGGCCCGACCACGGCCGCCAATTTCGGACCGCTGGCCCTCAAGACAGTTCGCCAGCAAATGATCGAAACCAAAGCGCCCAACGGCCGATTTTGGGCGCGTGGTTTCGTCAATGCCTCGATTGGGCGAATCCGGGCGATGTTCAAATGGGGCGTTGAAAACGAGATCATCTCCCCAACCGTCCTTCACGGCCTGCAAGCAGTTCGTGGATTGCAGCGCGGCCGCACCGAGGCCCGCGAAGCCGAACCAATCAAGCCCGTCCCCGTGGCCTTCGTCGATGCAACCCTTCCACACGTCCCCAGCCCGGTCAGGGCAATGATCCGGCTGCAATTGCTGACCGCCATGCGGCCAGGCGAAATTGTCATCATGCGCGGCATCGACTTGAACATGACCGGAAGAATCTGGTTCTACAACCCGCAGTATCACAAGACGGCCTGGCGCGGTCATGCTCGCGCCATCGCCATCGGTCCGCAAGCACAAACGATCATTCGGGAATTCTTGACGACGGACTTGCAAGCCTATCTTTTCTCCCCCAAACAGGCGATGCTCGAATGGCGACAAAGATTGCGGCTGCACCGCAAATCGAGGGTGCAGCCATCGCAACTTGATCGAAGCAAACGAAAGCCCCAAAAGCAACCGGGCGACCATTACACGCCGAACACCTTCCGCAACGCCGTACATCGTGGTTGTGCCAAGGCGGACAAGCTGGCCCATCGGCAACAGCCGGGGATTCCCGCCGATCAAATCATCGTCCCCGAATGGAACCCAAACCAATTGCGACATACTCGCGCTACCGAATTGCGGCGCGAATTCGGCCTTGATGCTGCCCGTGTGATTCTTGGGCATCGTTCGCTGGCTATCGTCGAAACGTATGCCGAGGTGGACGCGGCGGCCGCGGAAAAGATCATGCTGAAGATCGGTTGATAAAATGCAATCAGGCAGGGGCTAGGTTTTCGCGAGCCGAAACCCCGATCCTCACGGGTTGCCCCTGCCTTTTTCTGAGGAAGCCGAAAAGAGGAATCGGCCATGCGACGCAAGAATCCTGTTCTGATCTTTGAAGCCGGCACTGTGCGCCCAACCGATCGCGCCGGCGAAAAAGTGGTTGCTTCGAGAATTGCAGAGCTGGCAGACAAGAGGCCGCAGGTTGCCAACTTGTGCGCCGCGCTTCGGTCCACGGTGGAAGCAATCAAGAGGTATCTTCCCATCGAAGGCGAGCCATTCCCGTACCCGCGTCGTTGGAATTACGAAAACCGTTGCGCCCATGTAGCAGTCAGAAAGTCCATCGCAGAATTGCAGTCTTGCTTACGGCCGTTCCAGTTGCAAAGTGACCCGAATGCTGAGAACGTCTTTTTTTCCAATCTGGACGCCGCAACGAACATACTTGTAAGTCGCGCCCGGCGGACCGTCAAAGAGTTGTCCCGATGGGCTACGGCCGATGCAAAGACGTTGCCCGTCTGCCCGAAGGAACTGTTCCTATCGTTGTCATCGCTTGCGGCGGAATTGGAGAAGCAAGCAACGCCCGCAATTTCTGCCGTCCAGCAAGCTACTCGAATCGTCGTGAATGGCGATGACGTTTTCCTAGACGGGAAAACGGTCCAGTTGTACCTGACACCCGAGTGCCGAACCGATGCCCTTGTCTTTCTCCGCGTGCTTTCCAGGGAGTGGCAAAGCAGCACTGATATTTGCAAAAAGGAACCGAATCTGAAGGGCACCCGCTTGGATCGGCTTCGCAAATCTCTCCCCGTTTCGCTGCAAGGGGCGATCAAATCGAATCGACGAAAGGGCTACCGCCTTACCACTGACACAGATAGTCCATAGTCGCGCCGTATCTGTGCCAGGCGCGCTCCGCTAACCTCGATTGTGTGACGTGGCGAAAATCCACAAACACAAGCGAGGTTTTTTCATGTCCATCGAACTGACTGAAACGATTCTCACATTGGCCGATGCCGCCAAACTTCTGCCCCGTGGCCGTGCTGGGCGTCCGGTTCATTTGTCGTGCATCCTGCGATGGATCATCGACGGCGCAAAATCTCCCGATGGTAGCCGTGTCCGCTTGGGTGGGGTTCGCCTGGGTTCCCGCTGGGTCACGTCGCGCGAGGCGCTCCAGCGGTTCGCTGAGGCGCTCACCCCGCGCCTGGACGACACCGCGCCGGTCAAACCCCGAACGCCAAACCAGCGCGAACGCGCGAGCGCGCAAGCGGCGAAACAACTTGAAGCCATCGGCATCTAGGAAAGGCAAAACGCCGCTGCCCCACGATCAAGAAAGGCAACGGCGTTCGAGGATCAACGATGTCCAGTCTATCGGACCAAACGACGCAAGCCAATGGAATCGCGGCGATTGCCTATGCCGAGTTGGGCTATCCCGTGTTCCCGTGCATCCCCGGCGACAAACGGCCGTTGACCAAAAACGGTTTCCATAACGCTACCACCGACGCCGCGCTAATCGTGCGCTGGTGGAATGAAACACCGACAGCGAACATCGGCATAGCGACCGCTGGGTTAGTCGTTGTTGATTCCGACTGCAAGATTAACGGACCGCCGAACCCATGGCCTAGCGATTCCAGTCAGCGCGCGGAACTGACGGCCGCGCCTACGTCCATCACGCCGCGCGGCGGCAGTCACCACGTTTTTCGGCAGCCGGCCGGACGCAACTGGCGAAACACGACAAGCCGGCTAGCGCCCAATGTCGATACGCGCGGTGATGGCGGATACATCGTTGCCGCGCCGTCCATTGTCGGCGGCCGCGCCTACCGCTGGGCCGTGTCGTTATTGTCGCCGGCAGAGTTGCCTCTGCCCCCGGACTGGTTGACCGCGCAGCTCGACGCGCGGGCGAAGGACAAGGACCATCGGCCAAAGATCAACGGACAACACAACGGCACGCTGCCCCGCTACGTCCAGGCCGCGCTTGACGCCGAATTAGGCCGCGTCGCTATGTCAGGCGATGGGACG
>Ga0080064_1004261_pt1 | contig 18712 bp, 16 predicted proteins | sample Subgrocontami54m_FD_69260 | JGI IMG/M metagenome (GOLD analysis project Ga0080064, IMG submission 69260) | Subsurface groundwater microbial communities from S. Glens Falls, New York, USA - GMW46 contaminated, 5.4 m (SPADES assembly) (version 2) ...
CCAGGTGCACGTGCTTTTGGATGGTGCTGTGGAGTTTTTCTGCCACAGAGAGAAAATTGCCCGGTTCGATTCCAAAACGACGCACACAATTGGCCTATATCGAACGAACGGGAGGCGGGAGATATCCAGCTATGGACCTCAAACCACTGATCCAAGGGTTCTCTACGAACTGTCACCCTGACATTTTTACCTTGCTGTTAACCTGACAGATTGACGTTGCCACGACAGGAGCTGTATTGGGCCTGTATTGGGCCCCTGATCCGTCGATAAGGGACGCTTGCTGCGTTGTCGCTTCGGACTCGCATCCTCACGTACCGCGCTCGTACGCTCCGGTGCGATCCCTTGCTCCGCCTTGCACCCGCCGCCTTCTCGACGGCCAGGGTTTCCAAACAAGGTGTTACGAGCTTACCAACGGATTATGGTTGGGCCTGTAGCTGTATTGGGCCACCACATTTTGCGCTCTTTTGGGTTTTGCTCCATTAGCGCGCCTATTGGCCCCGCAGGGCTTCCTCCAAAATCTTTACGATCGGCCTCATGTCGATTCGACCGAGGGTATCCAGTTCCAGGTACTTGACCCCTTCCATCCGTAAAATCGAGGGGGGTACGTCGTCCTTGGGGGTGTCGATCCGCAACGAATCCAAGGCGTCCTCGCCCGCCTGCGTCAGGGACTTCTGGAGCGTCAGTTGTCCTTCCCGGGAGAGCAACCAGTTCACAAATACCCTGGCGGCATTGGGGTGGGGACCTTTGTTCACGAGCCCGACCGTGCCAAAGTTCGCCACGAGCGCGGCCCCTTCCTTCATAACTCCGAACTCATCAACGGGAAGGCCCTGGCGTTTCGCTCGATCGACATTATTACAAAAGAAACAGATGGCGAATTTGCCTCGCGCCAACCAGTCTAGACCTTGACGGGAGTCCCTAAATAAAGTGACATCCATCTCGCTGAAGAGTCTACGAATGAACGAAGGCCCGACCTGAGGATGGTGGTACAAGAGTCTGATCGCCCCGCCGCCCGGTCCCGAAATACGGGTATCTCTGGCTTCGATCTTTCCTTTCCACTTGGGTTGGAGAAAATCCCAGAACGATTGCAGCTCTTTCGGATCGACTGCCGGGGTATAGTAACTCACGCCTCCGATCTGGGGCTTCCCGGCATAGATGAAGATATACCGCCGCTCGGCATCGCCGTAGCGATGTCTTCCCTGCCACCATTTGGACTCATCGACGACCTCAGGCAAGATCAGGGCAGGCTGAATAGTTTCCAGAGGAATCCCGCCATAGGTCGTAATTCCAGAGCTGAGGACGTCGGCCAAGTACTTTCCCGCTCTCCTTTCGTTCAATATGCGCTGCTGGCTTTCGACGCCGCGTCCCGGCACGGCCACCACCTTGATGCCGGGAAACCTTTTTTGGAATACTCCTGCGTCAATGACTGCCACCGCGGAGTTGTAAATGTAGACATTGACCTGTCCCTCTTTTCGAGCCGCCGCCAAAGTTTTATCCCATTCCGCTTGCCATGCGGGCTTCTCCTGAGCGGCAGCAACAGCCAAGCCCCCGCCGAAGATCAAAAAGCTGGCTAGTAAGCTCCGGACTCCTATCCGAGCCGCCGGCCTGTCACTCGACCGGCGCTCTCTTGTCGCCACTGAGATGCTCCTTTTCTGCGACGCCTCAGCCGTAAAAAGGGAAATATGCCGCGCGAATCTAGCGCCCGTGTCTAAGCGAGAGTTTTTTTCAACCACCTCGAAGCCTTGGTAAAGGCCCGTTCCGCCGCCTGCCGGTCGGCCTCGTTTTTCCGCGAGGTATTGTTCAGAAAGGCGTGCCCCGCCCCCTCGTAAATATGGATGTCGAATTTTTTTCCGTAGCCGGTAAGGGTATCACGAAACATTTCAACTTCGGCCTTGGTCGTATTGGGATCTTCGGCGCCATAGTGGCATTGAAGCGGAGCCCGGATCCCTTTGAGTTCCGCCGGATCGGGGAAAAGGCTCTGATAAAAGATGAGCCCGGCGGAAAACCGGCGTGAGCGCGAAAGGCCATAGAGGGCCAGGCCTCCGCCCATACAAAAGCCGGAGAGGGCTATTTTTTTCTGCCGTACCGCGGGAAGCATCCGGAGGTAGGCGACGCTGTCAATGATCTTTTCCACGGCCCGCTCGATGTCGAGGGAAGTCTTGAGAAGCGCGCTATAAGCGGGGTCGGATGAGATCTTTCCTTCGAAAAGATCGGGGGCAAGGCAAACAAAACCTTCCCCGGCGAATTTCCGGGCGATCGCTCTATGGGCATCATCGAGGCCGCGGTAGCCGTGCAACAGGACGAGGGCAGGCGTGGGTTTGTGTGTAAGAGGACGGGCCAGAAATCCGTCCACGACTTCGCCCCGGCTCTTATAGGCGGCATGGAGGGAAACGATTTTGTGTGCCATCACGAGGATCCTCCAAGATCGCTCCTTCTCGCAGATTGCGGTTATTTCGTCAAGACGGTCCTAACCCCTATTGATTCCCGCCTATCACCCGACTAGATTTGTCATTATGCGCCGGACAAAAATTATCTGCACCATCGGCCCCGCGAGCGCTTCCGAGAAAATGATCGAGGGAATGGTCCGCGCCGGGATGGATGTGGCCAGGCTCAATTTCAGCCATGGAGATTACGGATTTCATAAACGGCTCATCCGAATGATCCGCCGCGCGGCCAAAAGGCTCCATCGAACCGTGGCCATTTTACAGGATCTCTCGGGCCCGAAGATCCGCTTGGGTCCGATAGAAGGCGATCGGGTGGCCCTGCAACCCGGGCAAAAGTTCGTTCTCACAAGCCGGAGCATCATGGGAAACCGCGCGATCGCTTCGGTCAATGTCAAGCATTTCCCCCGGTATCTTAAAAAGGGAGATCCCATCGTCCTGGGCGATGGCGAGATTGAATTGGAGGCGATCCGCGTCAGGGAAGACGAGGTCGTTTGCAAGGTATTGGTCGGAGACGAGCTGGGCTCTCACAAGGGCGTTCACTTTCCCGGGGGCAGCCTCGCTCTCCCTTCGCTCACGGCGAAGGATAAGCGGGATCTTGCCTTTGGGATCGAAGAGGGGGTGGATCTGGTGGCTCTCTCCTTTGTCCGGAACCGAAAAGACATCATCGGCCTTCGGCGGGAAATAAAAAAGCGGGGCGCGGAAATTCCCGTGATTGCAAAGATCGAAAAACACGAAGCCCTGGCTCAGATCGATTCCATTTTGGCGGAGGTGGACGGGATCATGGTGGCGCGCGGCGACCTGGGGTTGGAAGTGGCGCCGGAGACCATTCCCGCCCTTCAGAAAACGATCATCGCCAAGGCCAATCTGCTCGGAAAGCCCGTGATTACGGCCACCCAGCTGCTGAGGTCGATGGTCGCCAACCGCCGTCCCTCCCGAGCGGAAGTGACCGATATCGCGAATGCCGTCCTGGATGGGAGCGACGCGCTGATGCTTTCCGAGGAATCGGCGATTGGAAAATATCCGATCGAGGCGGTCAAAACGATGGCAAAAATCGCCGTTGAGACCGAAAAAATCTTGAAGCCGAGGCGGGATATGGAAGCCGACCTCGAGACCGTCCCGGAAGCAATCTGCCATGCGGCGATATCCTTGGCGCGGGACCTCAATGTCAAAGCCTTCATCGTTCCTACAGCCTCGGGCGGCACCGCTCGTATGATTGCGCGCTACCGGCCCACGCAACCCATTATCGCCATAAGCCCGAAGCGAGAGACGGTTCAGAGCCTTTGTCTCGTCTGGGGAGTTTATGCCTTTCGGGTTCCCGCCTTTCAGCATACGGACGCAATCATCGAGGCGGGGCTAAAGAAAATCCGCGAAGTCGGAGCCGCGCGCAGAGGCGACTTGGTGGTGATTACGGCCGGCCTGCCTCTCCATCGGCGTGGCACCACTAACCTGATCACCGTCCGGCCCATGGGTTGACGGGAAAAGACGCGCCGCGACGGGGTCTGGAAACGGAACGAGAGAAGGCTACGCGAGGATTGACTTTAGGGGGCGCATTTGTGTAGGTTGCCTCTATAAGAAACGGCAAACCTTTTTTTGGAGGGAGAAATTATGGCGTATCAAACGGACATGTATGAAGGGATGCTGGCGGAGACTGTCACCCTACACGGGGCGAACGGAGATGGGATCAATGCTTACTTTGCCCGGCCTTTGGGCCCGGGTCGTTTCCCTGGCATGGTTTTGATCCATCATGCACCCGGCTGGGATGAATGGTATCGGGAGACGACACGCAAATTCGCCCATCATGGCTACGCGACGATTTCTCCCAATCTCTACTTCCGCGCCGGCCATGGGACGCCGGACGATGTGACCGCAAAGAACCGCGCGGCCGGCGGGGTCTCGGACGATCAGGTCCTGGGCGACGTCGAAGGGGCGATGCGTTATCTGCGCTCGCTTCCTTATTCGAACGGAAAGGTGGGTGTCATGGGCACCTGCTCGGGCGGGCGCCAGACCTTCCTGGCGGCGTGTCGGGTGAAAGGCTTTGACGCGGCCGTGGAGTGCTGGGGTGGGGGTGTCGTGATGGCCAAGGAGGAACTCAGCGCCAAGCAGCCGGTTGCCCCGATCGACTACACGAAAGACCTCATGTGCCCGCTCCTGGGCCTTTTCGGAAATGACGATAAGAGGCCTTCTCCGGAACAGGTGAATCAGCATGAGGCGGAACTCAAAAAACACGGCAAGAATTATGAATTTCACAGGTATGATGGAGCCGGGCACGGATTCTTCTATTATGATCGGCCGGCCTATCGTCAGGAACAGGCGGTCGACGGGTGGAAAAAAGTGTTCGCCTTCCTCGAAAAGCATTTGAGCGGAAAATAAATCGGACTGTAACCAGAATCGAAAGGAGTCTGAAGATGTGTACCATGATTGTCGAGCAAGCGAAGATCGAGGGCTCCGGCAAGGGGGCGAGCGGCTGGTTCAAAGTAGATGGGGTGAATGTGTCCTACGACCATCCATCCCATGTGACAGCGGAGCACGCGTTGAATATCGATTTCGTCAATGAAGCGGAGGGGCCAGGAGCCCGGGTTGCCGTGGAGCTGAGCGTGGAGTCGGCGCGGAATTTAGTCGAGGCCATTCATGCGGCGTTGGCGCGGGCGGAGGTAGGGGGATACCTGGAGGATTCCACGGCGCCGCGAGCCACTGATTGAAGCGAGTAGACTGGCCTTTTTTAACGGTCCGAAAGCGTTTCTAGCGACCTAGTAGTCGTTTCTCTCCCATTATTTCGTCCGTTTCCCCTATTTACCCCTAGCCTGCTGAACTGAGGGCTCTTCTGTTCCTTTATGTCCTTAGCAAGGGCGAAATTTGTCAATTAGGCCCTTATCTGTCAAAACCCGGCCCGCCTTCTCTGCCTATCTCATAATATCAAGTAGCCAGTATCGTTAGGGTTTATTCCCGTAGATCGGACATCCCATTTTGGCACAGGTTGTGCTCGGTGCAATAGGTGCCTTGAAGAGAATTATGACCATAAAAAGGAGTACAAGAGAGTGGAAACAGTTTTAACACCGGCACAAGTAGCCTCACTTCTCCAGATCCATGTCAAAACCGTTTATCGCTTGGCCGATGAGGGAATTATCCCCGGCACGAAAATTGGGCGAAGCTGGCGGTTCAATAAAGATAGTATTCTTGAAATGCTCTCCACCAAGCCGAAGGAGCATGCGCGGAAAAAGAAGCCGGAAGAGGTTTTCGCGCAGGTCCGGCCTGCTGGGGAGAAGGAAAAATAGCCGTAGGAACTTGAGAGGAAAGCACGATGCCAGCTGGAGCCCAGGAACGGCCACAAACGAAAGCCGTAAAACAAACAGATGATCTCACGCGTTTGAGAGATTTTTTGGAAGAAAAAACCGGCATTTTTTTGCCTCCTGAGCAGCTCGACCGGCTGCAGGAATTTTTGCAGGATCCCCGGCATCCTCCTTGCGCATCTGGAGAGATTCTCGAAGCCATGTCTGCTGGTTCCCGGCGGGGAAAGGAACACCTCAACCGCCTCGTGGCTGCGGTGGCCACGAACGAGACCTACTTCTTTCGCATCCTGCATCACTTTCAGGTGCTGGAAAAATATGTCTTCCCAGAGATTGTCAACGCCAACAACAAGCGGGGAAAACGTTCATTAAAGATCTGGAGCGCCGGCTGCTCGTCCGGCGAAGAGCCGTACTCGATTGCCATTCTTCTCCTGGAGCGATTTCCCGAACTGCGGGAATGGGAGGTCTCCATTCTAGGGACCGATATCGACCGGGAAGCGCTGGAGAAGGCACGGCAAGGAGTTTATGGCTCCTGGTCCTTCCGGGGCGTCGAACCCGGGATTCTCAGAAAATATTTTCAACCAGTCAGCCAGGGGCGATATGCCATCGACGAGCGCCTGCGGGCTTGTGTGCGGTTTCAACCTTTGAACCTCAAAAATGACCCCTATCCCTTCCGCGGCAACGGTACGAGCGACCTTGATCTGATTCTTTGCCGCAATGTGATCATCTATTTCCGCGCTGAGACCACGAAGGAGATCCTGCAGCGGTTTTACCAATGTTTGAATCCGGGGAGTTTCCTTCTGACCGGGGCCGGCGAATACGGGCGCGATCTGTATCGCGGATTTGAAGTCAGGGTTTTTCCTCAAGCTGTTGTTTATCAGAAGCCATCCGAAAAGTGTGAGAACCAAGGGTCACCCCTACGTTCCATGAAACCCTTGGTTGCACGTCCGCTGAAGGCCGTGGCGGCGGAACAATCAAAGGCCCAAGCCCCTCAGACGGATGCCACGGAGGAAGCCATAAGCCTGATCGCTCGAGGAGAGATAGATCGGGCCCTGCTGGTGCTTGCTTCGGCAGTGGAAAAACAGCCTGACAATCCCCGACCTTCCTTTCTTCTGGGCGAATTGGCTGCCAACCGCGGCCACTTTACGGAGGCTGAACACTGGTTGAAGCGCGTGCTGGAGTTGGACCCGCTCTACCTGGACGCGCAGTATCTTTTGGCTCTCCTCTGGTTAGAAGGGGGGAAAACCTTCGATGCCCTTCGTGCGTTTCAAAGAACCGTCTATCTCGACCCGAATTTCCCCATGGCCCATTTCTATCTGGCTCGGCTTTACCGGGAGACCGGCCAACTGGAAAAGGCAACGAAATGCTTGTCGGCGGTGAAGAATCTTATAGCGACCCTTCCTCCGGATCATGAGATTCCCGGAGGGGAAGGCATGACTGCTCATCAACTCCTCAGGCTGGCCGAACAGGAAATAAAAAATAATGAATGAGACCCCGCTGATCCTGTTTCTCCTGGAACCGGACGAGTATGCCCTTAGTGCCATGGAAGTACGGGAGGTTGTCCTGCTTCCAGAGCTCGTCCCTATCGCCGGCGCGACGCCACAGGTGGCGGGAGTCTTCAATCTCAGAGGGGAAGTGGTGACGGTGATCGATTTAAGACGGCGTCTCCGGCTCCCGGAGCGTCCATGGAACGAACGAAATGCCGTCTTGGTGGTCTCCCGGCAAGGCCGTCCTTTCGGCCTGTTGGTGGATGAGGCGCTTTCCTTAGTTACCCTGAAACAGGAAGAGATCGAGGCGCCTCCAGATATCCGGGGGGAGTCAGAGACCCCTCTTCTCGGATTTGGCAAGATGAATGGAAAGGTCATTCAGATACTGGACAGCGGGAAAATTCTTGCCTCTGCGGCAGGTGTCCCGGAGAAGGCGGACTTGAGATGACAGCGCCTGTCGCGGGTCTCTCCGATCGCGATCTCCAAATCCTTCTCCGAGAGCGAGCTGAAATTCTACGCCAGTCAGCGGTCGAGGGGGAAAAAGGAGAAACCGTTTCGTTTTTGTGGTTCTCGCTCGGGCAGGAGCGCTACGCGTTGGAGCTTTCCTATCTCATCGAGACGGGCCGCCTAGCGGAGATCCGTTATGTTCCCGGAGCTCCCGATCACGCGCCGGGAGTCCTCAACCTTCGGGGAGAACTCGTGCCCGCTCTGAATCTCCGACCGCTTCTCGGCCTGGAGGCGAAGCCCCTTCCCAAAGAACTGCCGGTCTTTTTAGTGCTGATCTTCCAAGGGCAGAAGTTTGCCGTGGCCGTAGATGGGACCGGGGAAGTCGTGCATCTCCCCATAAAGACGCTCAAGGCCCTGCCCCTCTCTCTAACTCCCGCCCAGGCCCAATTCGCGAAGGGAGAGGCTCTTCTCGAAAATTGTCCTCTAACCCTACTGGACGCGGAAAAGATTCTCACCGCGGTATTTCCCGATAGCCAAAGAGCGTAGGAGAAACCATGAAAAGGTCACTAAAGTCCATTCCAAAGGATACTCACAAAAAAGGAAAACACATATGAAATGGCTAAAGCTCAAGCCGATCTTTACTAAAATCCTTCCTCAGACCACGAGAGGCAAACTCACCCTTTGGTTTCTCGTTCTCTCTCTAAGCCCCATGTTGGCCATTGGCATCATGGCTTACCAGAACAGCCGTGCGAGTTTAGAGAGAGAGATCCTCAACAAACTCAACGCCGTGGCTGATAACAAGACGTTTATCCTAAAAAACTGGCTGCAGATCATGCTGCCGGATGCCCAGAGTCTCGTCTCTAATCCGGCTCTCAAAGATCTGCTTTCACCTACCTTCAGGACTGTATATCCCAAGATTGCGGCAAAGACGGACGAGGAGAGAGGCCAGAGAGCAAAAAACCTTGTTACCGCGCTGCAACAGGCCAACCCTTTCTATGGCGATGTCCTGATAACCGATAAGGAAGGCAAGGTCATTTCCAACTCCAGGGCCTTGGGCCGGGAGGGAAAGAGTCTGACAGAAATCGACCTGTCCAAGCTCGATGGGAGTCGGATCTTTATCAGCCCGGTTTTCCATTCTGAGACAACTCAACAGCACGTCTTCATGATCGTCGCCCCGGTCCGCGGCGACGAAGCGCAGGTGCTGGGTTTTACAATCTTGGAGATAGAGCTGAGACGGATCCAGGGACTGACCGAGGAACGCTCCGGTCTAGGGGAGACCGGTGAGGTCATTATTGTGGACCGCGATCACCGGATGCTCACCCAATCACGCTTCAGCAAAGAATCGACGGTTCTCAAAAGCGTTCCGGACAACGATGCCATCCGCCTGGGGCTCCAGGATAACAAGGGCGCTGCGTTCTTTAAAGATTATCGTGGCCTGCCGGTCTTGGGCTCGTTCCGTCCCCTCTCGGATATAGGGGCGGTGCTCATCGCCAAGATTGACGAGTCGGAGGCGTTCGCTCCTATAGCCAAACTGAGAACTACAGTCTTGATCATTGTCGTTTTAACCATGTTAATCGCCACCTGGGTATCCTTTGTCATTGCCCGGGTCATCGCTCAACCCATTCGTGAAAGCACCCGCTTTGCGCACCGGGTATCGCAAGGGGATTTGACGGCGACTTTATCGACGGAGAGCACGTCGGAGATCAACCTTTTGACTCATTCCCTGAACAAGATGGTGGAGGATCTGAAGGAGATCGTGCAGCGGATCCGGGAAATGGCGCAAAGCAACAGCACCGCGGCATCGCAGATTTCGGTGGTTTTGACGGGACAAGACGAGATCATCGCGTCGCAGGCGGCGTCGATCAACGAGATCACGACGACGATGCAAGAGCTCTCGCAATCTTCGGATCAAGTAGGCAAGACGGCCGAAGAGATGGCGACTCATTGGAAAGAGGCGCTACGGGTGACGGAGGACGGCAATCAGGCCGTTCACAAAGGGATTGAGGAGATGCATTTGATTCGGTCCCAGGCCGAGGGGATCACCAAGAATATTTTGAATTTAAGCGAGCAGGTGCAGAGGATCAGCTCGATCGTTCACGCGGTATCCAATATTGCCGAGCAGACCAACATGCTGGCGCTCAATGCCGGGATCGAGGCGGCCCGGGCCGGGGAGCACGGCAAGGGATTTGCGGTGGTGGCCACCGAGGTGCGCAAGCTGGCGGACCAGAGTCAGAAGGCGGCGGGGCAAATCACTGCGATTATTCAGGAGATCCAGGCGGCCAGCCATGCGGCGATTTTGGCGATGGAAGAGGGGAACAAGGGATTGGCGGGAGGAATCGAGCAGGTGCTTCAAGCGGCCGAGACCCTGCAGAGCGTGACCTCGACCATTAAAGGGACGGTGGAATCGGCGCAGGAGATCACGTTAGCTACGCGGCAGCAGGCGATCGGCGTGGATCAGGTTTCGGAGGCGATGAGGAGCATTGACCAGGCGATGAAGGAGACGGTGGTGGGGGCGAAGCAGGCCAACACGGCCGCTTCTCAGCTCGTTAATCTGGGCCAGTCCCTTCAACAACTGATCCAAAAATTCCAGGTGAGCGATAACGGGAAGCCGTCACTATAAGAAATGAAGGCCGGCGATCAAGAATACCAGCATCTCCTCCAAATCTTCCGCGAGGAGTGCCGCGAGCACGTCACGAAGCTCAATGAGGGCCTCCTAACGCTCGAGCAGGGGCCGCAGGATGGCCTCCTCGATGCCCTGTTAAGAGCCGCCCATAGCCTCAAGGGCGCTTCCCGGATGATGGGTTTGAAAGAAATTGAAACCATGGCTCATCAGATGGAAAGCTTGTTCGGCGAATTGAAACGGGGTGAAAAGGAGACCGATGGCCCGATCATCGAACGTCTTTACCGTGCCGTAGATGAAGTCGCCACGGCTGTCGAGGCCCTGGAAGGAACAGAAACCAAAGCCAAATCGGTTCCTCAGACCGTGAAGCCCCATCAGGCCTCTCAAGCCGAGGAAACGCTCACCACAATTCGGGTTGAGATCGAGAACCTCGATACCCTTGTAAACTTGGCTGGAGAGCTTCTGGTGACCAAGATCGGGGCCTTTGAGAATCTTCGACGGCTGGAAGAGCTCTTGGATGCCCTGAAAGAATGGCCGCGAAAAGTGGAAGGAGAGATCCATCCGGCGCGGATCCGGGAAAAAATCGAGAGTCTCAGTTCGGAAATCCAGACCGTCTTCCGGCAATCGACCGAGAACACCTTTCAACTGGAGCGACTCGTCAACGGCGTCCACGATGGGCTGCAGGAGCTTCGCCTTCTGCCCTTGTCCACCATCCTGGGTCCTTTTCCCCGCATGGTCCGGGACCTCTGCCGAGAACTTGAAAAAAAGGCTGAGATCGTCTTCCAGGGCGCCTCTACCCGATTGGACAAAAAAGTCTTAGAGGAGTTGCGGGAACCTCTCATTCATCTGGTAAGAAACGCGCTGGATCACGGGATCGAGGCGGCTGACGACAGAGCCAATAAGGGAAAACCGCGCCAGGGGAAGATCGAGATTGCCGCCCGGCAAGAAAAGGGACGGGTGATCGTCACCGTCTCTGATGACGGCGGCGGCCTCAAGAGAGAGGCGATTGTTCACGTTGCGGCAAACAAGGGGCTGGCCTCACTGGAGGAACTGGCCAACTGGCCGGACGAAGCTATATGGGAGCTCATCTTCCGTCCCGGCTTCACCACCGCTTCCTCAGTGACAGAGATCTCCGGCCGGGGGGTGGGACTGGATGCTGTGGTTGCGAGGGTCGAAGACCTCGAAGGATCCATACAAGTTCATTCAAGTGCCGAGGGGCTCACCTTTACCCTTTCTCTCCCGATCACTCTCAGTACTGCCCATACTCTGCTCTTTCAATGCGGTGGGGAGGTCTTCTGCTTGCCCACCGATGCCCTTGAAAAAACCCTGCTCGTCCCGGCTGTTGAGATCACAACGGTCGAGGGAAAAAATGTTTTCGTCGTGGATGGGGAACCCCTCGCTTTTGCCTGGATGGCCGATCTTCTTGGGCTCCCCCGGACGGCCGAACAGAACGGGAGTCTTCCCGCGCTCCTTATCTCGACATCCAGAGGCAGGGTAGTCCTAGCGGTCGAGGCGCTCTTGGGAGAAGAAGAGGTGGTGCTGAAGGGGCTGGGAAAGCTCTTCGATACTGTCCGTATCGTGTTGGGAGGAACTATTTTAGGAAACGGCCAGATTGCTCTCATCTTGAGCGCCCATGAACTCATTCGGTCCCTTTCGCACCAGGCCCGTCCCGGTTCTGCCGCATCGGTGGTTGTACGTCCGCAGCCAACGGCGGAAAAGAAACGAATCCTGGTCGTCGATGATTCCATTACGAGCCGGACGCTGGAGAAGGATATTCTGGAGGCTGCCAGCTTCGACGTGACGACCGCCGTGGATGGGGAGGAGGCGTTGGTAAAGCTCTATGAGAAGAAGTTTGATCTGGTGGTGTCGGACGTCCAGATGCCGCGCATGGATGGAATTACGTTCACCTCCACGATCAAACGCATTGATCGGTTTAAAGAAATTCCCGTGGTTTTGGTCACCGCTTTGCAATCCGACGGAGATAAGAGGAGGGGCTTGGAAGCGGGGGCCGACGCCTATATTACTAAGGCCGCCTTTGATCACAGGCGATTCCTCGAGATCGTCCAGCGTTTCGCTTGAGGCAACCCATGATTCGCGTTCTCATCGTCGAAGATTCACCGCTGATCGCCGTCATGATGCGGGATATGCTCGCGGACGATTCAGAAATCTCAGTGGTGGGATGGGCCAAGAACGGTCAAGAAGCGATAGACCTGAGAGAATCTCTCAATCCCACGGTGATCACCATGGACCTGAATATGCCTTTATTAAGCGGGCTGGAGGCCATTCGCGCTATCTGTTCTTCACGCCCCGTGCCGATTATCGTCGTCAGTGGACTCATCGATGGGCCGGATTCCGAGTTGGCTTTTAAAGCCCTGCAGAGTGGAGCCGTAGATATCATGAACAAACCGGAAGCCAGAGGAGCCCAGGGCTTCAGTCAGATCAAAGAAGAGCTCATTTCCCGGGTCAAATCTGCGGCCCGAATCCGCCCTCTCTATCCCAAAAGCAATACGCTCAAGCAAAATCCGGCCGGCAAAAAGAATTCCGCAAGCCCTATGGACGGATTGCTGGCCATTGGCGCCTCTACGGGAGGCCCGCCCGCTCTGGTAACCCTTCTCAAGGCGCTTCCGCGTAGTTTTCCTTATCCCATAGCAGTGGTACAGCACATCACCCCCGGCTTCCTTGGCGGGCTGGTGCGCTGGATGGAGCGGGAGACCGGCTTTTCGGTGAAAGTCTCGACTCAGCGCGAGCCGCTCCGGCCGGGAACCGTCTATCTGGCGGACGACAACCAGCACCTGGAAATCGGCCCGGAGAAAAATGTTCTGCTCACCAATCATCCGCCCGTCCATGGCCATCGCCCTTCCGCAGACCGGTTGCTGGAAAGCGCGGCCGGTGTCTATCGGCAGCATACGGTTGGAGTCCTGCTCACGGGAATAGGCAGCGATGGAGCTGAAGGGTTGAAGAAGGTTCGCGACGCGAGGGGCAAGACTATCGTACAGGACGAGGCCACTTGCCTGGTTTTTGGCATGCCTAAATCAGCTATCCTCAAGGGAGCGGCCGAAGTCGTCTGTCCTCTTGAGCGGATCGCCGAAGAGATCCTTCTCGGACTTTCGAAAGGGCGGGAGGTATGAGCGCTCGAATTGTAGTCGTGGACGACAGCTCCACCATTCGGCATGCCATCGCTTTCGCGTTGGAGCGGAAGGGCTTCCAGGTATTTCAAGGGAGTAACGGCCTCGAAGCGATTGAGCTCGTATATCGAGAAGACCCGGATCTTCTCGTCTCGGATGTCATGATGCCTGAGTTGAACGGCTACCAGGTCTGCCGCCTCCTCAAAAATGACCCCGCTATGGGCGATCTTCCCATCGTTCTTCTCACTACATTGGATCACCAGGAACACCGTTTTTGGGGGCGAGAGGCCGGGGCGGACAGTTATGTGATCAAGGCTATGGACCCGGCTCCGCTCGAAGAGGAAGTCGCGCGTCTTCTCAGAGAGAAAAAGAGGCTTCCTGCGGGCAGGCGGCCGGAAAAAAATCCGAGCCCGCCGGGTCAGGCCGGAGTGAAAACGCGGCTGGGTGATCTTCTTGATCGGCTCCTCTTCGAAGCGACGATCGTCAGCCGTGTCCGCCAGCTTGCCCGTCTGGGCACCCTTCCCGACCTGCTCGAAGGCTTCTTTGAATTTTTGAAACAGCTCATCGATTATCGCATCGCCTTATTTTCTTTGGAGTCCGAGGAGGGCCCCAGACTTTTCGCTTATCTCCATGGAACCGTGCCGGCTAACTGGCTCGGAGAAGCCCAAAGGATCGCGGGAGAGAAAGAGGGATGGATTCCTAAAAATTCCACGGCGAAGATTACAATCCTCAACAAAGATTCCCTTGGTCCTGAACAGGCGCTGCCCGAAGGTCCTTCCCCCAGCCTCTGGTCACGCTTTTCTTCGCTGCCGGGAGGCCTCGCGATCTTTAGCTTGAGTTCGACTGGCTATAACGAAGAAACGGCCCACAACTTGAAAATCGCCATACAAGAGCTCGAGACCATTCTCCAAACCGTGCTTCGTGCGGAGGCCTTGGAGCGGCTCAAGTCAGATTTCAGCGCCATGATCGCCCATGATCTTCGCTCTCCTTTGACCGCTATCGTTTCTTCGGCGACGATGATGGCGGATGGGCTGCTTGGAGCGGTCAACGAAGAGCAGCAGCAATGGTTGGCCAAGATTGAAACCGGCGCGCGAAAGATGGTTCTCCTGGTCAATGACTTTCTCGATCTCTCGAAGATCGAGGCCGGACGCCTGGACCTCGCGCGCGAAGATTGCGATCTCGAGCGCTTGATTCAGGAATGTGCGGATCATTACCTGCCTTTGGCGAAGGAGAAAAAGATTACGCTTCGGACGCGAGCGGAATCTTTGCCGCCGCTTCAGGCTGATTCCCGCCGCCTGGACCAGGTTCTTGTCAATCTCCTGAGCAACGCACTTAAGTTCACGCCCGCAGGAGGAACAATCGAGATCGGCGCCGCTCAGGTCAATCCGACGGAGCTCCGAATTTGGGTAAAGGATAGCGGCGTTGGAATTTCAATCGACGAAATCCCGCAGATCTTTGAAAAGTACCGCCAGACCGCCAGCGGTAAGACCGCCAAGGAAAAAGGCACAGGTCTTGGGCTAGTGATCTGTAAGATGATCGTCGAGTCCCATGGCGGAAGAATCTGGGTGGAGAGCGAAGGGGGCAAAGGGACAACTTTCCTTTTTACCCTGCCAATTTCTCCAGAACAGAGCAAAAACAGCTAAGTTGCTGAAAACAAATGTAAGTTTTTGTATTTTTCCAACCTTATTTTTCCGGGCTGGTCTAAAATAGAAAATTTCTTGGCTAAACTTGACTTTTAGGGTCCATATTATATATTCAAAACTGATTAATTGAATTAATTTAGTTAATTATTCGCTTTGGACGCAGAAGATGTTTCAAACACGTTTTATTCGCTCGCTTTTGGCTCTCGTTTTTATCTGGAAACTTTTGCTATCCGCGGTCGCATGGGCAGACACAACGCTGCTGAATGTCTCCTATGATCCGACACGCGAGCTCTATCAGGAATTCAATGCCGCCTTCGCGAAGTACTGGAAGGCAAAAACCGGCGAGGCCGTCACGGTCAGGCAATCCCACGGCGGGTCAGGCAGCCAGGCCCGAGCGGTGATCGACGGTTTAGAGGCCGATGTCGTTACCCTGGCGCTGGCTTACGATATCGACATGCTCCACGAAAAGGCCAATCTCATTCCCAAGAACTGGCAAAAGCGCCTGCCGCATAACAGCTCGCCTTATACTTCTACGATCGTGTTTCTGGTGCGGAAAGGCAATCCGAAGGGGATCAAGGACTGGAGCGACCTGATTAAGCCCGGGGTGACGATCATTACGCCCAATCCCAAGACGTCGGGCGGCGCTCGCTGGAATTACCTGGCCGCCTGGGGTTACGCCCAAACCAAGCAGGGGGGAAACGAGCTAAAGGCGCGACAGTTCATCACCGAGATCTACAAGAGAGTTCCTGTCCTCGATTCGGGCGCTCGTGGTTCCACGACGACGTTCGTAGAGCGAGGGGTCGGCGATGTGCTGCTCGCATGGGAGAACGAGGCCTTTTTGGCTATCAAGGAGTTGGGACCGGACAAAGTCGAAATCGTAGTCCCGCCCGTCAGTATCCTGGCCGAACCACCGGTCTCGGTTGTGGACAAGGTCGTGGACAAGAAGAAAACCAGAGCCGTGGCCCAGGCCTATCTCGAGTATCTCTACACACCCGAAGGCCAGGAGATCGCGGCCAAAAATTACTACCGGCCCAGGCTTGAGGCGGTGGCGAAGAAATATACCTCGACTTTTATCCAGGTGAAGCTCTTCACGATCGACCGGCTCTTTGGCGGCTGGCAAAAGACCCAGAAGACCCATTTCCTCGACGGCGGCATTTTCGATCAGATATACCAGCCCGGGCGGTAACAGAAAAGGAGTTCGATGGCTATGGTTTTGAAGCGGCGCAGCATCCTGCCGGGATTCGGCCTGGCGATGGGTTTCACGCTGCTTTACTTGAGCTTGATTGTGCTGATCCCACTGTCGGCCGCCTTCCTCAAGACGGTCCCGCTGGGCTGGGAGCGCTTCTGGCACACGGTTACAGATCCGCGCGTGCTGGCGTCTTACCGGCTGACCTTTGGGGCGTCGTTGATCGGCGCGATCATCAATGCGTTTTTTGGTTTGCTGGTAGCGTGGGTGCTGGTGCGTTACAGCTTTCCGGGCAAGCGGATCGTCGACGGGCTGGTGGATCTCCCGTTTGCGCTTCCAACCGCAGTGGCCGGCATCGCTCTCACAACGGTCTATTCGAGCCGTGGATGGCTCGGAGCGCCCCTCGAAGCTCTCGGGGTCAAAGTGGCTTATTCCCGGCTGGGGGTTGTGATCGCGCTCACCTTTATCGGACTGCCGTTCGTCGTGCGAACAGTGCAGCCGGTGTTGGAGGACCTGGATAAGGAGGTGGAAGAAGCGGCTGCGAGCCTCGGCGCCGGTCGCTGGCAGACCTTTACCCGGATTATTCTTCCGCTGGTGTCGCCTGCGCTGCTGACCGGCTTTGCCCTGGCGTTCGCCCGGGCGATCGGCGAGTACGGCTCGGTGATCTTCATCTCAGGGAACATGCCCATGCGGACCGAAATCACCCCTCTGCTCATCGTCACCAAGTTGGAACAGTATGACTATGCCGGCGCAACGGCCATCGCGGTAGTCATGCTGGTGGTGTCGTTTGTATTGTTGTTGGTCATCAATTTGTCGCAGTGGTGGAGCGGCCGCGGCAACGCGGCGCAATAAAGGAGCGAGCATTCTCATGCTGACGGAAATTGCCCGACCCGCTCCGAGCGAGCGGCTCGTCTTCACCCGCGCGACGGCCGAGCCCCCCCTCGTGCGCTGGTTGCTGATCGGCGCCGCGCTGGTATTTCTCGGCCTGTTTCTTTTTGTCCCGCTGGCCGTGGTTTTCACCCAGGCTTTTGACAAGGGCATAACGGCATACTTGGCATCGTTCCGCGAGCCGGATGCGCTCGCGGCCATTCGCTTGACCCTCTTGATCGCGGCGATAGCCGTACCGCTGAATCTGCTGTTTGGCCTGGCCGCTTCCTGGGTGATCGCCAAGTTCGACTTCGTCGGAAAAAATATCTTGATGACGCTGATCGATTTGCCGTTCTCCGTCTCCCCGGTGGTTTCCGGACTGATTTACGTGCTCCTCTTCGGCTTGCAGGGTTTTCTCGGTCCGTGGCTGGCCGAGCACGGTATTAAGATCATCTTCGCCGTGCCGGGCATCGCTCTGACGACCCTCTTTGTGACGTTCCCTTTTGTCGCCAGGGAGCTGATTCCCCTGATGCAGGCGCAGGGCGCCGAAGAGGAGGAGGCCGCCGTGACGCTCGGCGCCAACGGCTGGCAAACGTTTTTTCGTGTGACTCTGCCGAACGTCAAGTGGGGGCTTTTATACGGCGTGATCCTGTGCAACGCCCGCGCCATGGGCGAGTTCGGCGCGGTCTCGGTCGTATCCGGCCATATCCGCGGGCTGACGAACACCATGCCGTTGCATGTGGAGATTCTCTACAATGAATACCAATACGTCGCGGCCTTTGCGGTGGCGTCGCTGCTGGCGCTGTTGGCGCTCGTTACGCTCGCGGCCAAAAGCTTTGTCGAGTGGAAAGCGGGGATGAACCGACTGACGGGACAAAGGAAAATCATATGAGTATAGAAGTACAGAACGTAACCAAGACCTTCGGCGATTTCGCCGCGCTCAAGGATGTCACTTTAGACGTGCCGTCGGGTGAGCTCGTCGCGCTGCTCGGGCCGTCCGGGTCCGGCAAGACGACGCTACTCAGAATCATCGCCGGCCTGGAGTTCCCGGACAGCGGCACGATCCTGTTTCATGGCGAGGACGCGACCACGAGGAGCGCGCGCGAGCGGCGAGTGGGCTTCGTTTTTCAACACTACGCGCTTTTCCGGCACATGACCGTATTTGAAAATGTCGCCTTTGGCTTACGGGTCAGACCGCGTAAGCTGCGGCCTAACGAGAGAACCATCCGCAAGAAAGTTCAGGAGCTCCTCAAGCTGGTGCAGCTCGACTGGCTGGCCGATCATCTTCCCTCGCAGCTCTCGGGAGGCCAGCGCCAGCGTATCGCCTTAGCGCGCGCCTTAGCAGTGGAGCCTCAGATCCTGCTGCTAGATGAGCCGTTTGGCTCGCTGGATGCCAAGGTGAGGCTGGAGTTGCGGCGATGGCTCCGGCGCCTGCATGACGAAATCCACATCACCAGCGTCTTCGTGACTCATGACCAGGAGGAAGCGCTGGAGGTGGCTGACCGTGTGGTCGTGATGAACATGGGACAGGTCGAGCAGATCGGAACCCCCGGGGCGGTTTACAATCATCCGGCGAATCCATTTGTCTACGGCTTTCTCGGCAACGTCAATC
>Ga0080064_1004262_pt1 | contig 18712 bp, 28 predicted proteins | sample Subgrocontami54m_FD_69260 | JGI IMG/M metagenome (GOLD analysis project Ga0080064, IMG submission 69260) | Subsurface groundwater microbial communities from S. Glens Falls, New York, USA - GMW46 contaminated, 5.4 m (SPADES assembly) (version 2) ...
ACCGATGTTGAAGATCTTCGCGGTCGAGCCGCCGATGAGCAGAGGGGATGATACGCGTTTGTGGGCCAAAAGGACGATGCCGTCGGCACAGACGATGCCGATGCTGGTCGAACCGGTCTTGACCGCCTCGCGGGCATACTCCACTTGGAACAGGCGGCCGTCCGGCGAGAACACGGTGATGGCGCGATCGTAAGCGGCTTGGGATGGAGGATACATGGGTTATGGATTCACCTCGAATTTCACGAAAACAAGAGATTTGTCGCCGGACCTTGGTTTGTTTCCGGCTCGGCAATTTGCAACGCCTGAACGGCGTCCGCTTTTCAGTGTTTTTTTCTCTCGTTACGTCACTTTTTTAGGCGGACCGCCTTTTTAAGCCCTACTTTTGCCTCCGGGTTTGTGGGGCCGTGCGGCGGTTCCGGGTAGGCGTGGCACGGATCCGGCCACCTTGATGATGCGCAGGGCCACGTCCCTTCCGTTGAAAAAACGCTTTAACGCCAACGCGGCGACGACGTCTTCCAGGCCTTTCGTGGAACACTTGATCCAGAACCGTCTAGACGGCGGTTGGTTTTCAGACGATGGTTCGGCGCGGATGAACTGCACACGCGCGTCGGAGACGCCTTTGTCTCCCAACCATTCGAACACGGCATCGTAGCCAACGGTCTTGAGGGCTTTCTCGTCGGCAAAAACGCCATCCGCGTGGACCAAGATGTACCGCTTTTTTTCCTTCATCCCCTTACCTTTGTCGTGGTCAATGGCTCATGGCGCGCGCGAAGTTCTCGAACGCCGAGGCGCGGTGCGACGTCTTGGCCTTTTCCTCCTTGGTCATTTCGGAATACGTCCGCGTTTCGCCTTCCGGAACGAACACCGAGTCGTACGGCAGCTTTTTTTCAGCCGCTTTTCCGGCTTTTTCCGCGATCTTGCCTTTGCTTACGCCTTGGAACACGCGGAGGGTGCGGCCGTCGTACCAGGCCAACCACGTCTCGAACTTGGCCGTTCGGGTTTTTCCCTCCAACAGCTTGAGGATGCCGTGCATGCCCAGAAGGCGGATGCAGAATTTGGTGTACGTGCCCGGAAAACCGGGGTAGGCGTCCAAAAACAGGCCGGTGTCTTCCACCAGGACGGGTTTTTTGATCATGGCGTAGGCCGTCTTGGCCTTGGAGACGATGGTCTCTTCCATGGAACTGGTCTTGATTTCTTGGACGTCCACATCCATGTGCAGGACGTTCCAGCCTTTCAGCACGCCTTTGGCTTCCTTGACTTTGCTCTCGTTGCTCGTGACGAGCGTGACGGTCTTCATGCGAATCGAACCTCGTGCTTCATGACTTGGGCGGCCTGTTCACGCCTCAAGCCGATTTGCTGCCAGATGGCCACGGTTTCCCGCGGGCTCTTGACGTCGAAGTTGCTTTGCGCCTGGCTCGTGAACGTGACTTTTGCGCCGCGTTTTTGGCACAGCGCGTAGAACTTGAAATATGCCGATAGCAGCGATGCCCGTTTGCGCCCGAACGTGTGCAGCAATGGCTGCATCGGCAGCTCGAAGACGCTGTCCGTCTCGGCGACGGCCCGGACCAGCCCTTCGTCCTTTTCGAACTTCAACAACGCCAACGGGTCGACCAGAATGTTCTTTCGCGCGGCCTGGCGCAGCCACTCGCCGTTCGCGCTGCAAACCGACATGCCTGTTTTTACCAGGCGCAAGTCGTTTCCGGTTTTCAGTTCCAGCTGTGCCGGCGTCGCAACGTTCCAACCCAATCCGGCGGCAAAGGCGGCCGCTGGCGCAGGACAATTCGCATCAAACGGTTTCATGTGTGTAATCTAATGCTCCGCCTTCCTATAAAGCATGGTTTATTTCCTGCGAGCCAACTGCGCTGATGGTTGCTCTTTTACGTCTGGAGCGTTTCAAGCAGTTCGCCGTGGTTCTGCTTGTTTCCCGCGCAAATCGTCTTCATGTGCGGATGCCATGCTTTGCCTTCAAAATCCGTCACAATGCCTCCCGCTTCCTCAATCATCAACGCGCCGGCGGTGATGTCCCACGGCGTGGCGTTGTTGTACACGTAGCCGCCGTACCGGCCGCACGCCACGTATGCCAACCCGAGGCTGGTCGAGCCGGGGTCGCGGATGGATAATGCGGCATGCGAGATGTCCGCCACGTACTGCAGGCCTTGGCGGTCCTTTTCGGGCGTGCGCTTGCTCCAGGCGCAAAAGACCACGCTTTGCGACAAGGGCCGTTTGGGGCACGTGAACTTCTTTCCATTTAGGAATGCGCCGCGGCCTTTTTCGGCGTAGAACAGTTCGTCTAAATAGGGCAGGTAGGAAACGCCGTGGGTGGCCACGCCGTTTTTCACGAACGCGATGTTGACGCCGAATAACGGGTTTCCCATGGCGTAGTTGATGGTGCCGTCCAGCGGGTCGATGACCCAGAACGTATCCTCGTCCTTCCACGCCCCGCCGGATTCCTCCGACAAGACGGGGGCGGCAAAACGACCGGACTGGAGGTGCTTCAGAAGCAGTTTCTCGGCGGCAAAGTCGGCATCCGTCACCAAGTCCTTGACGCCTTTGATCTTGACGTCGCGCGTTTGCGTGAATTTCTTCAACAGCACGGCTCCGGTCTGTCGGGCCAGTTTCTCCATGAACGCGCGCATGCTATGGCTTACGCTGTTGGCGTATAAAATGGACGCGGGCTTCGGGGAATGTTTAATCCGGTTTATTTTTGGGACGATTCCAGCCGCTTGGAAATGGAGACGCGGCCGGTTCCCCGCTCCTCGTTAAAGAGGGATTTCATGTCCACGGTCGTCCAGAATTTCATCGGGTATGCCATGGAATCGCGGCCCAATGTGGTGTGAATGGAGGCGCCGTTGGGTTTGAGCATGCCGTGAACGTTGTCCAAGATTGTCGTGAGAAGGAATTGGCTGCGACCATGGGTGTCGTTCCAATAGTCGTTGTCGCGGAACTGGTGGGACACGACGGCGTCGAATTTAATTCGTGAACGGTGACGTGCAGCATCCGCATCAATCAGTTCGATGCCGTTTTTCTCCGCCAAATCCACGGCGTGCGGGTTCGACTCGATGCCATGGGCGTCGGCCCCGTGCTTTTTGAGAAATTCAACGAACGTTCCGAAACGCGCCCCCATTTCCAGGATTTTTTTTCCTTTCAGCACTCGTCTCAGGCGGTCCCCGTATTCTTCCCCCTTATTTGGATTCGGATCCCAGTAATGCATGAGTTCCGCCAAAAGGTGGTGGTAGCTTGAAGGAGGGAAGTATTGGGTTTGGGCCATGAGATGGCCTCCTGCTTTGCGGAGTTCCTCGTGGTGTGTCAGGTCTTCCGTAGATTCGTAATGGTGCAAGTAACCCTCCGCCCTTTGATATTCAACTTCAAACGAAGGGCGTTCGGTTGTACTCATACGCGTTACGTTTGGTTTGTCCCTTTTATGAATATCCCGTTTGGCAGCCTGTCCGCGCTGCTAGCGAGTGAAGCCCCCTGGACCTCGAAGGAGGCGTCCTTCAAAAGAAGTTAAAGCCTTACGCCTTTGCCGCCGTCACTTTGGATTTGGGCTCAGGTTTGGCACTCGTTTCCTTTGCCTTGCGTGCCTTGTCCGCGATGGTGCCTTTGTTGGCATTCGCGCCTTTGGGATCCATCTTCTGGCGGATGAATTCGCTGCCGTGTTTGGCTTGCGGTTGCACGAAGGCCTTCTTGGGATGCAGCGGCGTGGAGTCGTTGTCGTTGCGGAAGATGACTTCGAAGTACTTGTACACGCCGTCTTCGCCCACCCAGTACGCGTTGATGGGCGTCAGGTTGGTAAATTTGCGTGCGGCGCGGTTCGTGGCGTACCACATCAAGGCACGGCCGGGCTCGACGCGTTTGCGGTTGCGGCCGGGTTTGCGGCCCAAGTCGGGCTGGCGGCGCACGTGGCGGCCACGGCGGATGCGCACCACCGCCACGCAGAAGTCTTTTGTCGCTTTGTAGCCCAGTTCGCGGGCACGGATGGGGTTCGTTGGATTTTCCTGTCGCACGACGACGGGGCCTTTGCGCCACTTGCGGAGGCGCAACGTGTAGCTTTCCGAGCGTTCTTTCGCGGATTGGGCAAAGGATGCCCTGACGTATTTAGCCATTCCCATAGTTCTCACCTTAAGCGTATTCCGGAGGCCCAAGCAGCACGCGTGAAACTCACGCGAACGGGCCTTGCCCGACATGTACGTATCTTCAGTCCATGCCAAAAGCGGCTTTTAAGCCCTTGGTTTTGACGGGCAAAGCGCTTTTTAGCTGCGCTGCCAACAGTGGAATCATGGACGTTTCCGTAAGCAAAGACGGTAAGCCCGCCGAGAAGATTGCGTTGAACGGCCCTTATTCGACGCTTGCCGCTTTGGTCAAGACGATGGGTCTGAACGATCAGACGTTCTTTTCCAAGGTGAATGGCAAGTTGGTCCACCCCGCCACGGTCCTCAACGACGGCGACCGCGTCGAGTTCGTCGGGATTATTTACGGTGGTTGAATCACTTAAATCATCCTTGTGCCATCGAGGAATCGAACGGAGACGCCCTTGAACTCATTCATATACGCTTTCATCCTCCGCTCGCGCTCTTCCTGCGGATGCTTCGGATTAAGGTGGATGTTGACGCGCAATATCTGGTCGGGCCGTGCCTTCGGAAGGTATCCCCTGCTGACGCTTTTCCGGATGTCCTCCGGTTTCATGGAATAGATTTGTCCGCGATTGCGTATTGCCGAGTTGCCGAAAAGATTCTGCATTTGGACAATAAAGTCATCGACTTTTTCTTCCGGAGCCATGAATTCCAGCGTGAATGCGTCGTCTCCTTTTTCCCACGCGCCTTTGTACGCCTCGTTTGACATGGTCTTTCGTTCGGGCGGATGGAACGTATTGTCATAGTTTCCCGCTATCGAAGATAATTTTCCACGCGTGTTTCCGACGAACCCGCCTTGAATGATTTGCCTTACTGCTTCTCTCGGGTTATCGCTTGTAATCCCATGTAGAGAAGGCTGCTGGTGAATGGTGAGCTTTCCGTTTTGCGAAAGCGTAATCTTGAAGAGTACGAAACCTAAGGGGGTCTGGGCAAGAACAATTTTTGTTTTTGCTATAGGTTTTTTTCCTTCTCTTATTTCTTGTTCCATTTCTTCGATGTGCGGCAAAATGGCCTCCTTGAACCGGCCGTAAGTCATCTCGTTTGCCGTGTCTTTGTCTAAGTTTTCATCGATTTGGGAAAATGAACGATGGATTTCCGAAATCGGAAGCGCTCTTGCTTCATGGACTGTCCCTCGGAAAAATAAAAATGGAGTCGATTTTCCTTTTCCTGCCACTCTTCGTAGAATTGGCATTTCAGCCCACCACTTTGACCAAGAATTGGCCCGGCCCTTTGGGTATGATTTCGACTTTTTGCCCTTTTTTTAGGCCCATAAATCCGGCTAACTTCTTTGTCACGCGGAAACCTAGGGAATTGCCGTATTGCGCGATTTTTGTGCGGGCCTCCAGACCCCAAAGTCCTTTTTCTTTTTGCTTTTGCTGTATTTTCGCTGCTGATTTGTCTGGATAGAATCTCTCCCCGCATTTGTTACAGACCAATGCCGGAAATTCGCCCAAATCCACTCCGAGGTCAATGAATCGTGCCATTTTCTTTTCGAGGGTTCCATCGCATTCCGTGCATTTCATTTCAATCACTTTTCGAAGAAGCACGTCGTGATCAGTACGACGCCTACTTCCCGTTTTTCGAATACCACTTCAATCCCGCTCATTTTTGCGTGCCATCTTCCGTCGGCGTGTGAAAACCATTTCTGGCCTTTCGCTACGACGTTTTTTATTTCAGAACGCTCGATTTTTCGATCAGCCACTCGTTCGAGGGCATGTTCCTTGAAATGATATTCCATGTGTTTACGCCGTGTATACTTAATATTTCTTTTCATTTGTGTTGGCCGCTGCCGATGTCAAAAACCTGCGGTAGAGGGAAAATCAACTGAAATCTTAGGGAAAAATCAACGGCTGCCAGGCGGAAAAATCAACTGTGGGTTTACTGGGGCTGCTATTTTTGGAGAAATAGTTCCGCTTTTTCCAACAGCTCTTTCGCATTCTTATGCGTCAGTCTGATTTTGGCTTCTTCGTGCGGCAGCCAGGCGTAGTCCTTGTGCTCGAAGGATAACGTCACGATTTTTTCCTTGGTTTTGGCCAGATACCAGGTGACCGTCTTGCGAATCAGATTGCCTTGTTCGCGGAAGAAGTACGTGAATTCATGCTGGAACCCTTTCAGGATGTCAACGGTGGAAATGCCGGTTTCTTCCTGCAATTCCCTCCGGAAGGTCTGCTCGTCGGTTTCGCCGCTCTCAACGCCTCCTTTGGGAAAGTCCCAGTGTCCGGCCGCGTAGTTCAGCAACAAGTACTCGCGGTTGCCGGAATCGGATTGGCGGTAGAGCACGACGCCGACGGACTTGCGGGTTTCGGTCATTTGGACGGCCTGCGTTTCATTCGTTCGATTTGACGAGCATTGTTCACATCGGTCAAGTGCTTAACGTACTCCGTGAACGTATAGCCCTGGTCATTTTTTTCATTCAGACTGTGATCCGATTGAAATAATGCAAACGCGACGTGGTGCCCCTCTGCGGGGTTTTGAATTCGGTGGTATTTTTTGACTCCGTTAATTTCGGTGTCCAGATCCCATAGGTCCGATTCTGGGAATTCCTCCAGATAGCTTTCGGGATATTTCAGAAGTTTTTTTATTCTCAGCAATTCGACTCGCGCTTCCAACCGGACCTTTTCGTGCCGATCCTGCAATGCCTTCAAGTAATGGGGCAATGCGAAAAGGGGTTGTTTCAAGTTCCACAGTTGCCTAACCGCTTCGCATCGCACCCGCGGGTCGCCGTCACGCAACGCTTCCATCACGAATCCAATCCGTTCCGTCTCGGACGGATTGTACTTCATTTGGTGCTGGAGGGCGCCAACTCCGTCAGTGTATTTTTTTGTATATTTTGATTTCTTGCGGTTTTCAAACCACGTCCGCAGTTTTTCGAACATGTCTCTCTCTACCTTCTAGAACCACTTGTATTTCTTGTTGAGGTAATAGGCCAGAAGGCCTGCGACGATGACGCCGGCGATGAAGAAATAGAAGTATTGCTGGTACTTGACGATTTCCGTGCCGATCCACGCCAGCAAGAAGGCGCGGGGAATGGTGCCAATAAACGTGAAGATGACGAACGTCTTGAAGTCGAATTTGAGGAGGCCTGAGGTGATGGAAAAGACCTTGAACGGCACGAACGGAATCAGCCGCGAGACCAATACCGTCATGCCGCCATATTTCTTGAACGCCTTTTCGGCGCGCTCGACCTTGTCCGGCGTGACCAGGAGGTAGGGTCCGAACTTGTCCACCACGGGTCTGCCCCCAACTTTGCCGATGTAATAACCCACCATGGCGCCCAAGGTCGAGCCGATGGTGCCCCAAAAAGCGACTTCCCACGGCGAAAATCCGATGGCGCCGGCGGTGACGAGGATGGCTTCCGACGGAATCGGGATGATCGAGGATTCCAGGAACATGCCGACGAGGATGCCAAAACCGCCGAGGCTGTGCATCAATTCGGTGATCCAAGCGATCAATCCGGTTTCGAATGCTACTAAACTTTCCCAGACCATGGTTTGGCTTTAGGCCGTCCGGCGTTTTAAAGAACCGGTTTGGGCACCAACAAAACCATGCATCCCTCTGTTTCCTGTGGCCACTGTTCGGGCGAGGCTGTCTTGCGGTTGGACTACGCCAATTTGGACCTCTGCGGCCGCTGCTTCACCCACTTGTTCGAAAAACGCGTGGCCCGCGCCAACCGCGAGTTTGCCATGTTCGGCAACGGCGATACGGTGGCCGTGGGCGTTAGCGGGGGTAAGGATAGCGCCGCTCTGCTGTACGTCTTGCATAAGATGTCCAAGAAAGGCCGTTTTACAATCAAGCCCGTCTTGGTGGATGAAGGCATTGCCGGCTACCGCGACGTGGCCATCCAAAAAGCCGAAGAACTCTGCAAGCGCCTGGACCTTGAGTTGACCGTCGTATCCTACAAAGAGCTGGCCGGCCGGACGTTGGACGACATCATGGTCCTGCGCGACGAACGCCAATTGGGTTTCACCTCATGCGGCGTCTGCGGCGTGCTGCGCAAAGACTGCCTCAACCAAGCCGCGCGCAAAGTGGGCGCCAACAAGCTTGCCGTGGGACACAACGCGGACGACGTGGCCCAGACGTTTTTGATGAACGCGCTTCGGGCCGACGTCAAAGGGTTCCAGCGCTTCGGCGTGGTTTCCGGTGTGGGCAAGCAGGACAAGTTCGTGCAACGCGTCAAGCCGTTGGTGTACAACCTGGAGAAGGAATGCGCGCTGTATTGCGTGGTGAACGACTTGCCGTTCCATTTGGGTGAGTGCCCTTACTCGCAGGAGGCGTTCCGCGGCCAAGTGAAGGACTTCCTCAACCAAGTCGAGCAAAAGCACCCCGGTTCCAAGTTCAACGTGCTGCAGTCTTTCCTGGCGCTCAAAGCCAAGCTGCCGGCCGTGGTCGAGTCCGAAAAGAAAGCAGGCCTGTGCACGGTGTGCGGCGAACACAGTTCCGCCGCAGTCTGCCGCAAATGCGTCATGCTGGAGTCGTTGGCGTGAGTCAGCGGTTTTTGACGGCGCATCCGTTCCTTAGATATTTAAACACTGCTTGCTTTTCTTTTTTATGAATTGTTCGCTGCCGTTTTTGGTTTTGCTCTTCGTGGGCGTCTTGCTTGCAGGATGCATTGACTTTGATCCACCGGCCACCGTCTTTGCCCAGATTGTCGCGCCCGCGTCCGTGCCGGCGGGCCAAGCATTCAACGTGACGATTTCGATTCAAAACTCGGATAACCGCGTACACCGGTTAGATAGCATCGATATTCCCACGCCGTGGCTCAAGGGCATGGATTTGGCCACGGTGTATCCATCGGGACGTGAACCGTTCGACATCGGGTTCGGCCAACACTCGTTCGGCTATGACTCCGATTTGCCGGCTGATTCAGAGGTGGGCGTGGTTTTCTCCTTCATCGCGCGCAGTCCCGGCACCTACTACGGCCAATGGAGCGTCTGCATTGACGGCGTTGCCAGCTGCCATGACCAGGACTTGCGCATCGTGGTCAGCTGATTTTTAGTTATCATCATTCGCGACGATTCTGGAGCCACCATTTTTTTGCGAACGGCAGCGTCAGTGTCGACAAAATGTAGCCCAAAGTGGGAACCAAGGCGGCCAAAAAAGGGCGGTCGGCTTTGATCCAGACCAACAGCAACGACGCCAGGACGTACGTCACGGCGGCGATGAGCAGGCGGCGCATCCAACTCGTTTCCCACGCCTTGTCGGCCTCGACGCGCGCATTGCGCTCCTTGATTTTTTTGATTTCGCTCCGGGTCGCCACCGCAATCGTCGCCTCAACCGGCCAATCCCGTGCGGATGAATTCAACCGCCAGGGCCAACAACATCATGCCCATGATCTTGGAAAAGACGTTGATCACTTTCTCGCCCAACGCCTTCTTGAGCAAGGGGGCGAAGTGCAGGATGATGAACGCCAACGCCAACGCCAAAAACGCGGCCGCCGCGGTGACGAGCATGCCGACTTGTTGTGAAAGAAGGATAGTGGTGGTAATGACGCCCGGACCCGTCAGAAGCGGCGTGGCGATGAGCACCGCGATGGAGTCGTGGTCTTCTTTTTTCTTGCCGTTGATGCTGAACCCCATGATCGTCTCAAGGCCCATCAGGCCCAACACGATGCCGCCGGCGATCTTGAACGAGGATAATTCAATCTTGAGCATGTCCAGGATGCTTTCACCGGTGAACAGGAAGACATACGCCAGGATGGCGGCCAAAAAGACGGCCCGGTGCGCGATGCGGCGGCGTTCCTCGTCCGACACCTTTCGCGTGAGCGCCAGGAATGCGGGAATGGAGGCAAAGGGGTCCAAGATGACGAAGAGGGTGACGAAGGCGTAGATGAATTGGTCGACGAAGGCCATGGTTGCAAATCCGGAGTGGGTTTAAAGAGCCTAACGGCGGTTGCGTTTTTTAAGGCATGGGCAATTGGCCGTTCAAAATTTTGTTCCGGCTAGTGGTTTTTTTTTGATGGGGTGGATGGCCGGAATGGGGTTATCGTTGTTTTCCGGTTGGCCGCTTTTTGTCGTTTTTCTTATCCGACGTAATCCTTCCAATCGGTAATGTCGAACGCGGCTTGCGGCCCTTTGCTTCCGGACTTGTAGGGCTGCGGTTTTTGTCCCTTGACGTGGCTTTGAACCGATTCGATAAACTTCCAGCACGCCTCGATCTCGCGCCAAGAGGCGAAAAACGTCTTCTTGCCATTCAGGGCTTCTTCGAACAGGATCTCGTAGGCCTGCGGCGTCTTGGGCTGCACGTCGCACGACTGGCAGTACTCCATCTTGAACGACTTGAGTTCGGTCTGGCCGATTTCCTTAAGGTTGACTGACAGTGCGAATTTTTCGTCGGGCTGCAGCGTGATGGTCAGCGTGTCGCTCTGGGCCGTTTGGCCCATGTAGTCGATGGGCTTGAACGTGATGATGACTTCGGCGAACCGTCCTTTGAGCTGCTTGCCCGACAGCAGGTAGAACGGCACGCCTTTCCAGCGGGGCGTGTTGATGGAGGTCTTGAGCGCGACGAACGTCTCGGTGTCCGACGGGCGGCCGACGTCGTGCGCGTAGCCGTCGTACTGGCCGAAGACGACTTGCGAAGACGGTTCCAACTGCTTGAGCACGCGGGCCTTTTCCTCGGCCACGTGCCACGTGTCCCAGACTTTCGGCGGCTCCATGGCCACGCGGGCCAACATCTGCAGCAGGTGCGACTGCACCATGTCCCGCAAGGCACCCGTCTGGTCGTAGAACGCGGCGCGGTGGCCGACGCCTTGGTCTTCGCTTTGGATGATCTGCACGTTGTCGATGTACTTGCGGTTCCAGACGGGTTCGAACACCGGGTTGGAAAAACGCAGCACCAGGATGTTGCGCACCGTGGACTTGCCCAAGTAATGGTCGATGGGGTAGACTTGGTCGCCGAAGTGCTTTTGGAGTAAACGGTGCAGCTTCTTGGCCGACGCCAAGTCGTCGCCGAAGGGCTTCTCGATCATGACGCGCTTGAACCCCTTGTTTTTGATGCGGGCGATGCGTTGGCTAATACGGGGAAACAGTTCCGGCAGCGTGGCCAGCATGAACAACAGGTTGTTCTTTTTTTCAAGCTGCGCACATAATGCGTCAAACGATGCGCGGTCCTCCACGTCGGTGCGAGCGAACGTCAGCTTGGATTCAAACGCCGCCCATCTCGCCTCGTCGTGCGGTTGGCAATCCTCTTTAGCTTTCTGTCGGAAGCCTTGCGTGCCCCAGTCCTTGCGGCCGATACCCAGGATATCCAAGTCGTCGAATCGGCCGTGCAAGAAGCCGCTCCAAAGCGCCGGAAGCAGCTTGCGCTGGGCCAAGTCACCGGTCGCGCCGAACAATACCAGAGTGTTTTCCGCCATGGGGTTGATTGCCTCACTTTTCACGGGTTCCGCTCTTTTAATGGATTTGCATCCCCATGCAGCGGCGCGTCGTTGGCGTGTGGCTCCGTGGATTCATCGTGCGTCGGGGGTTGGGGCGTTTCGTCACGTATTTAAACCGGTTTTCGCATTGTTTTCTCCGCTGTTTTGAGCTGTTTTTCGTCTAAAGCGAGAAAGCAAGCGGCAACGCTTGAATCAAAACGGGTTTTTGCGCTGTTTAGCCGTCCGATTGCTCGAGCGGCCATTGCGCATGTGTCTCATTACAAGGTGTTGTCATTATGGGTTTGCGTCCTGCCAGAACCGTCCGCGAAGTCAAGGCCCAGCCGTGGACCCGCATTTCGCGCAAAAAGCCCCGCAAGAGCTACGTCAAGGGCGCGCCCAACTCGAAAGTCCGCCAATTCAACATGGGTTCCGACCGTTTCTATGACCTTCAAATCGAGCTGGTCTTGGAAGGACCCATCCAACTGCGCGACAACGCCATCGAGGCGGCCCGCCAGGCCATCAACAAGCACCTGGAAAAAAACCTGCAGACCAACTATTTCCTGCAAGTGCTCAAGTTTCCCCACTTGGTCATCCGCGAACACTCCGCCTTGGGCGTGGCCGGCGCTGACCGTATCTCCAAGGGCATGAAGCTGTCCTTTGGCAAGCCCAAGGGCCGTATGGCCCGCATTGCTACGGGCGAAGGCGTCTTCCGTGCCCGCGTCGACAAGTCGGCATTGGGCGTGGCCAAAGTCGCGTTCAAACGCGGCCAACTCAAGCTCTCCGGTCACTACGCGCTGATCGTCCAGGACATCACGGCCCAGCCGTGGAACTTGGTCAAGAAAGGCAAAGCCGCCGTGTCCTTCAAGAAGAAGGAAGTCGCCGTCGAAGCCAAAGCCGAGGAAGCCGCACCCGAAGCCGTTGGCGCGACGCCCGCTGCAGGCGCAGAAGGCAAACCGGCTGCCGAAGGCAAGGGCGACGCCAAAGCCGCTCCGTCCAAGGGCGCTCCCGCAGCCAAGGAAGAAAAGAAGAAGTAAGACGGCCTCCTCTTCGGCCTCGTTCTTTTTCTTATTTTTTTCAAGCGCCAGCGTGCGCTCGTTACTGTTTGCGTTGTCTCAACGCTTACAGATTTCCGAAAACCAGTTTGTATAGTTTGAGCAAACCCGTCAATGCGGCGACTTGCACCGGAATAGCCAAAATGCCGACGCCCAGTTTCTTGACTTCACTCCAAGGCTGTTTTTCAATCCACTGGAACGCCGTCACATACAGCACTACGACCCAGAACCATCCGTAATAGTTGCTCAACGGCGCGCCGAACCACACGCCGGCATGCGTCCAAACCCAATACCCAAACGTCTGCGCCATGGGCTCGAAATGGAGGGCGTCGACCACGACGAGAAATCCCGCGGCAAATACCGATGCTTTTCCTGCTTTGAGTCCGAGTTTTTCACGGGCCAGCCAGAATCCGATGTACAATAGCGTGGACCAGGTGATGCTGACGGAGAGCGGCACGTTCAAGATGTAGACGAGGAAGCCTTCGCCGTAGCGATAGCCCTGGAAGATCGTCTGCGTCGCCCACTCGAGAAGAAAGCCGAAGAAAATCGCGGGAATGAAAAAGGCCGCGGTCTTGGCGTTGCCCCATTGCTTTACGGCGTGGTGGATGACGAATGCGAACATAGCGTACCACGCCAGTTCGTACAACACGAAGGAAAGCGTCAGCATGGTTTATGACGTCAAAGCCGTTGAATGCCCAATGCGAACGAAAGAGAAAAAATGAAAGAAAGCGCTTTTACGTTTTACGTCTCACTTCAATGCCGCATAGCCCCAGATGACGCGGAATGGCTCGCAGAACACGATGACGGACTCGTATTTGGCGTAATCCGCCGGCAATTCGTACTCTTGGTAACCCATGACGTCAATCACGTCGTGCAGCAACACATGTTCCGAGGCGTCCAATGCGGCGATCGATGACGGGGCAGGGCTGGTAGACAGCCGCACCACCAAACGGGGTCCTGACCGCGTGGCAAAATCGTCGGAAAATACCAAGTACTTCTTGCCGTCGCGCTCGATGATGGATGCCGAACCTTTCATGTCGTATTGCACGCGCATGAACGCGTTGGGACCCAAAACCACGCCGCCGGAGCCCGACTTTTCCGCCATGGCGTCCCGTTGGCTTTGCGTCATCTCTTTTTGTCCAAGCGACGTGCCGACTCCGCTTTCTTTCATCATGTCATCCATGTGCTGGAGGACGTCTTGCGTCGCGATGCCGTCCGGCGCTGGCGTCACGGCTGCGGCTGGAGGCGTCGGCGGAGGGCTTTGTGTGCATCCAAGCAATAGGATGCCGAACAGCAAAACGGCGAAGACAATGGCTTTCATCCAAATCTCCTCTTCACGTGTTGTAGTTCAGAACGCCGTCCACCAGCGTCGGCAGGCCTTGCACGATTCCCGCCAACAACAGCGAGTACTGGTTGAAGAACGGATCCTGGAAGGCCACCAACGCGTACACCAACAGCAAGGCGTTCAAGCCGGCTGCCGCCCAATAAATCGGTGCCGACTTGGGCGTCCACTTCATGGCCGTGTAGGCGAATCCCACAGCTCCCAGCAGCAGCCAAAGGTGGTAGTAACTGTACAACGCCACTTGGGCCGGCAAGATGTCGTACAGGTTCAGGTAGTTGATGACCAATCCGACAGCTAATATCAGCGTCCATGCCCGGACCACCTTGTTCTGCTTGGCGTTGGGAAACCACGCGTACGTGGCCGCCACCAGGCCGACCATCAACACGGTCCACCAGATCATGGCCGATGTCTGGAACCCGGTGCCGAAAAAGTTGATCTTGTCCAGGTGGAGGTAGCCCCACGCCAAGGCAATGACGATGCCCCAGGCCGCGATGATTTTGCCGACGGTGTTCATCGGCCTAACCTTCCACGACCAGCGTGCCGCGCATGCCGCTGTGGCCGGCGCCGCAGAACACGCTGCACGCGAAGGTGAACGACCCGGCTTTGTCCGGCGTGAATTCAATGGTTTCAGGCGTTCCGGGGTTCAAGTCGCGCTGGATGCCGAACTCCGGCAACGAAAAGCCGTGCGGCACGTCCTGCGCCGTAATCGTCAATTTCACGCGCTGTCCTTTCTTGACCGTGATGGTCGACGGCTGGAATTCGAACGACGTGGCCGTCATCGAGACTTCCTGCGGCGAGAGCGAACCGATGCCGTTATCGATGGGTGCCACCACGTTGCCCAAAGGTCCGGGCGTCGGCGTAGGCGTGGTTTGCTGGGTGCAGCCGAACAAGAGCAATCCGGCCAACAATACGGAAAACAATAATTTGACGTTCATAACTTACTCCCCCCTCGTTTTATGAGAAATAACTGTCAGGCTTACGTTTCTTATCTTTTAAAGCGCTTTGCCGGCCGCCGAATCCCGAAAACCTCTTATAAACGGTTTTCGTGAATGTCTGTTGTGGACGTTTTTTTCAGCCGTTGCCGAACATGGCGTATTGAATCTGAGGTTTTTCCATGAATGCAAAGTCTTCCAAACCCGCATCCGTTCCCATTGCCGTGATTCAGGCCAAAGCCTCCAACGATCCGGACAAGAACGTCGACGCCGCAGTAGGCTTCGTCCAAAAAGCCGCCGGCACCGGAGCGAAAATCGTCTGCCTCCAGGAACTGTTCCGTTCGCCCTATTTTCCGCAATACGGCGAGTACGCCGCGTTCGACTACGCCGAACCCTTGGATGGCCCGTCGGCGCAAGCGTTGGGAAAAGTGGCCCGGCAGGAAAAAGTGTGGGTCATCGCGCCCATCTTCGAAAAACGCGCGCGCGGCGTCTACTACAACTCGGCCATCGTTCTGAACGACAAAGGCAAGCTTGCCGGGCACTACCGCAAGCTGCACTTGCCGCAGGACGCCCACAGTTTTTCCGAGAAATACTACTTCGCACCCGGCGATTTGGGTTATTGCACGGTTCAGACGCCATGGGCCAAGATTGGCATGATGATCTGCTGGGACCAATGGTATCCCGAAGGTGCCCGCGTGATGGCTTTGAACGGCGCCGAAATCCTGTTCTACCCCACGGCCATCGGCTGGCACAAAAGCGAAGAAAAAGACGTGGCTAAAGACCAGCGTGAGGCGTGGATGACGATGCACCGCGCGCACGCCATCGCCAACGGCGTCTTCGTCGCCGCGCCGAATCGCACTGGGTCTGAAGGCGACTTGACGTTCTGGGGTTCTTCCATGATCATCGAGCCATCCGGCCGCGTCGTACGCGAAGGTTCCCTAGGCAAAGAAGAAATCCTTTCGTGGGACTGCGATTTGTCTAAGATTGAACAACAACGCCATGGCTGGCCGTTTTTGCGCGATCGCCGCGTGGACACGTATGGCGATTTGTTGCACCGGTTCAAAGGTTAGAGCATCCGACTTCCATGGCGGCCCTGGTTTCCAAAGTCGAATCGGTTCGATTTCCCGGCGAGTGGGAAACCCACGCCGGGACGTGGTTGGCCTGGCCGCACGAAGAACTCACGTTTCCCCACCTGCCGGCCGTCGAGAAGGTTTGGCTCGAGATGATCCGGATCCTTGCCAAAAAAGAGACGGTCAACCTCCTGGCCCACCACCGCCTCAAGGAGCGCTTCAAGCCCATTGCCGGACTCAAGAACGTCGTCATCCACGACGTCGTCACGGCCGACGTGTGGCTGCGCGACACCGGGCCCATTTTCGTCAAACACGGCCGGAAGATCCAGGCGACGTGCTGGGACTTCAACGCGTGGGGCAACAAGTACGACGAACTCTTGGCCGACCGCGGTCTGAATCAGAAAGTCGCGGCTTTGGCCGCGGTTTCATGCGTCACGACCGGCATGGTGCTGGAAGGCGGCTCGATCGATTCCCACGGCGCCCGTCTCTGCCTGACGTCGGAACAGTGCTTGGTGAACCAAAAACACAAGAGGCTGATCCGGTTGGTGGATCTTCTGCTGCGCCGCAGTCACCCACGCGAATAACATTGCAAGCCGACGGACACGGAATTGGTCATGGCCGTGCCACAAATCCTCCCGGGCCGCCATCACCTCAACGAGGTCATGATCCTGGTCGTCGTCTCGCCTGCAGATGTCCAGCAAACTTTCCACGGCATTGAATAGAGCGTCTTCCGTGTTCTCCGACAGCTCTGCCCATCTTCCCAGCCATCGAAAGATGGAATCCAATTCATCCTCCGAAAGCGCGGTACCGGCGTCACCGGCTACGATGTCCGCGAAGATTGATCGAAGTTCGATCTCATCGAGATCTTCTCCCGGAAGTTTGATGCCAATTGTGACTGGCTCGCCATCAGCCTCAAGATCGCGACTGACCGAACCGCTGCCGGATTTCTGCATCTCCAATTGGATGATTGCACGTTCGACGTTCCGCAGCAGCTTACGTTCCCGCGGTATGCTCAGCGACTCCCGATACTGGGAGAGCAGCCGGCCAATAGCGGGCTGCATGTAGCTAACCCGGATCATTCAGCGGGGTGCGGTTCGGCCGCGTGACGGCGCTGGTCGAGGCGTGGTTTTCGGTGGCGTCGAGGACGCTGGTATTGGGGTTTGAGGTTGCGCCGAGGGGTTTGTAGTGGGGCATCCGGCCCCGTCGTTTACGGCGGTAGCTTGGCGATGCGACTGGCGATATCGGCAAAGCCGACCTGATAGGGAAAGGCGCTCGGCAGGGCGACTTTGATGCGGGTGACCATCTCGGTGACGCGGGCGGCGACCTTGATCAGGTTCAGGCGGATCGTGTCGAATTGGGCGTCGCGCCAGAACGAGGTTCTGGGAGCCAAGCCGCGCAGGGTCAGCATCAGCCAGTAGGCGGCGGTATGGATCAACAGCCGGAACTGGTTGGCCGTTGCCTTGCGGCAGGAAGTGCGGTCGGAGGCGAGGTGCAGCTTGTGCGCCTTGATCAGATTTTCGGCCTGCCCGCGCCCACAATAGACCTTGTCGTAGAGCGATTTCGGCAGGCCCGGCAGATTGGTGACAATGAAACGGCTGTCGGCCCCTTGGGGTCCGGCCTCGACGCGGGCGATGACGCGGCGCTCGACCGTCCAGCTTTTGGCGGCGTAGCGGAAATCGCCGTAGCGGCGGACCTTGTCGCCTTCGCCGGCGAGGCGACCGAGGGCGGCGTCCTCGGCAAGCGGGGCGATTTGGCGCAACAGCACCGGGTTGCCGGCCAGGCCGAAGATGTAGCCGACGCGGTTGCGCTCGCACCACGCCATCGCCTCGGGCCGGCCGTAATGGCTGTCGCCGCGCACGATGATCTCGACCGCCGGCCAGCGGGCGCGGATGCGGCCGATGACATGGCGCAGCACCAGCGCCACCTCGGCCCCGTCCGGCGTCTTGCCGGGGCGCAGAATGACGGCCACCGGCTTGCCGGTCGTTGCCTCGTAAATGTGGATCGGCAGAAAGCAGCGGCTGTCGTAATGCGCGTTCCACAGCGCCAGTTGCTGGCCGCCGTGCACCCGGTCCTCGGTGTCGTCGATGTCGAGCAGGATGCGGCGAGGAACCTGATCGAAGCTGTCGCAGAACAACTCGATCATCGCCGCCATCATGCGCTTGAGCGCGGTCGGACCGGGCAGGTTTTCCAGACGGCTGATGGTCGGCTGCGAGCACAGGTCCTTGCCGCTCTCCGGCAGCCGTCCGACCGCCATCTTGAAGGCCGGATCGGATTTGAGCGCGTCGCAGTCGTTGCCATCGGGATAACCCGCCGCGATCAGCAGCGCGCGGTAGCGGATCATCTCGGCCAGTTCGTGCCGCACCCGCTCGGGATCACGCGGGTCTTCGAGGCAGGCGGCCAGCCGCTCGGCGATCTTGAGCCGCTGCTCGACTGCCGACAGCAACAAAATACCGCCATCCGAAGTCAGCAATCCGCCGTCGAAACCAACATGCACCGGCTTGCCCGCGACGGCTGGCAGACCCGGCAGAATCCCCGTACCTTCCGCCATGGCGGGTGCGAACTCCGTTGCTTCGAATGATTTGGCCTGAACAACCATAATCATACACGAATCCAACGGTTTATGCCGCTCCCGCCAACCTCTTTATGCCTCCCCATGGATTATTGGGGCTAGTTCGCCTGATCGCCGGCATTCCGGTACCAAGCCCACTGCCGACACGATCGCCCGAAATCGCGTCCTCCGCCCCGTATGCCGGCGTCAGATAGACCGCGCATCCTCGTCGTCGCGGGCCACGAGAGCTTCCGGCGAATAGTCGTCCGGATGCTGGAGAGTGCCGG
>Ga0080064_1004263_pt1 | contig 18710 bp, 14 predicted proteins | sample Subgrocontami54m_FD_69260 | JGI IMG/M metagenome (GOLD analysis project Ga0080064, IMG submission 69260) | Subsurface groundwater microbial communities from S. Glens Falls, New York, USA - GMW46 contaminated, 5.4 m (SPADES assembly) (version 2) ...
CGGGAGCTGCGCAAGCTCGACCGGGAGCTGCCGCTCGTCATCGTCACCGCCGACGACGGCAGCGCGTACTCGAAGCCAAACCTGTCCAACGCCCTCGCCGCGGGCAGGACGCCGCAGCAGCTCGTCAACGCGAGCGCCGAGGCGATGGCGCAGCAGCTCGGCGCGGCGATCCGCACGCACGCGCGCGTCGATACGATCGACGTGCCGGGCCGCAGGCTCCTGCTCGCGGGCGGCGGGCTGCGTTATTCGCGCCTTGTCCTCGCGCTCGGGGCGGACCCGGTCCGGCTGCCGCTCGGCGGCGCCGCGGCGCACGAGGTGCTGTCGGTCAATGACCTCGCCGATTACACGCGGCTGCGCGGGAAGCTCGAAGGCGCGCGGCGCGTCGCGATCCTGGGCGCCGGCCTCATCGGATGCGAGTTCGCGAACGACTTCGCCGCCTCCGGCCACGCGGTGGACGTCATCGACATCGCCCCCCAGCCGCTCGGCCGGCTGCTGCCGGCCGAGGCGGGGCTGGCGATGCGCGAGGCGCTCTCGCGCGCGGGCGTGCGCTGGCACCTGGGCCGGACGGTGGAAGCCGTCGAGTACGCGGCCGCCGGACTCGAAATCCGCTTCGCCGGAGGCGAGCGCATCGGCGCCGACGTGGTCGTCTCGGCGGTCGGCCTGCGCCCGCGCACGCAGCTTGCGCAATCGGCCGGGCTCGCGGTCAATCGCGGCATCGTCGTCGACCGCTCGCTCGAAACGAGCGCGCCGGGCGTCTACGCGCTGGGCGACTGTGCCGAAGTCGAGGGTCATGTGCTACCTTTCGTCATGCCGATCATGCACGCGGCACGCGCGCTCGCCGCGACGCTCGCCGGCCGGCCGCAGCGCGTGAGCTATCCGGCGATGCCGGTGGTCGTGAAGACGCCTGCCTTGCCGACCGTGGTGTGCCCGCCGGCGCCGGACCGCGGCGGCGCCTGGACGGTGACAGGCGACGCGCAGAGCCTCGCGGCGAGGTTCCTCGACGCGGACGGCGCGATGCTCGGTTTCGCGCTCACGGGCGGGGAGTGCGGCAAGCGACAGGCGTGGACGCGCGAGATGCCGCCGCTGCTCGTTTGAACAGGGGATATTTCAGTCGTCTATCACTCGCGTGTTGACGGAACTGGCGAAGATATTGGGGTTATCAATGTCTCGCTATTTTGAAAAGTTGCAACTTCGCAACTTTTCAAAATAGCGAGATGAATGGGTTTCAAACAGAGGCACCCCGTTTGATTCCAGCCATTCCGGCTTAGGGAGAGTACTCATCAAGCGCCCATGCAGGATCAGCCGTCCGGCCGGGCCGGCGTAGGCCATCGCTCTGCCCATGCTCGAACAGACCCTGGCAGACGCCGAACGTGCGCTCGCACAGGGCGAGCGCGCGGCTGCCGCTCGCCTGCTTGCGTGCGCGCTCGCGACCGATCAGCAGGCCGAGAGCCGGGCCCGCGTGTTTCGCATCGCCGAGCGCCACCTGCTCGGAGAGGACCAGCCTGCGCCGGCGCGCAGCTACGCCGCGCTGCCAGAGCATCCCCTCGTTTCGGTCGTCATCGCCACGCGCAACCGGGCCGCGCTGCTCGCCGATGCGCTCGCGGCGGTCGCCGCGCAGACGTACCGCCACTGGGAGATCGTGCTGGTCAACGACGGCGGCGAGCCGGTGGAGGACATCGCGCGCGCCGTGTTGGCCGATCGATCGGCGGGCGAGCGGCTGCGCGCGTTCTCCCACGCCGAGAGCGAAGGTCCGGCGTATGCGCGCAACACGGGTATCGCCGAAGCGCGCGGCGAGGTGGTCGCGTTCCTCGACGACGACGACCGGCTCGCGCCGGAACACCTGCGGGGCCTCGTGGCCGCGCTCGCGGACACGCGGGCGGGTGTCGCCTATTCCGGCTGCGATATCGTCATGGAACGGCTCGATGGCGGGGCGAGAATTGAGCTCTCGCGCCACCGCCAGCCGATGCCCGACGCCTTCAATGCCCCGCTGCTGCTGGTGCGCAATTACATCCCGCTCAACTGCTGTGCCTTTCGCGCCGAGCTGTTCCATGCGCACGGCGGATTCGACGAACTGCTTTCCTGCCTGGAGGACTGGGAGCTATTATTGCGGCTTGGCAGGAATGCGGGCTTCGTTCACCTGGCCGAGGCCACCGCGGAATACAGGGTTCGGGCGCCCGAGGTACGCGACAGCGTCTCCAAGGCGCGCCCGGGCGACACGGCGTCGGCGTTCGCGCGTATCTACGCAAGGCATGCGAGCGACGATGCGCTGGTCGCGGTGGCGCGCGAAGCCTATCGCTGGCTGGTCCTCTCGGGCAACTACGCGAGATTCGGCTGAGCTGCGGCTCGGATTCCAGGCACTCTAGGACGGCGGAACATCTTCATGAAACTCGGAACAGTCAGGGACGGCACGCGCGACGGCACGCTCGTCGTCGTCTCCAGGGACCTCAGGCACGCCGTTCCCGCCGATCACATTGCGCTCAGGCTGCAGGACGCGCTCGACGACTGGGACTATGCCGCCCCGCAACTAGCGGCGTTGTACGACGATCTGAACCGCGCGCCGTCCACGCGCGCCTTCGAGACGGATTTCGCGAAGTTCGCGGCGCCGCTGCCGCGCGCCTATCAATGGGCCGACGCGGCGGCTTACGTGGTTCACCTCGAACGCGCCCACCGGGCGCGCGGCGCGGAACTGCCGAAGGAGTCATGGACGGAGCCGCTCATGCGCCAAAGGAGCGCGGACGCACTGCTCGGGCCCCGCGAGGACATCGTCGTGGAATCCGAGGACTGGGGCATCGACCTCGGCGCCGGCATCGCGGTGATCACGGGTGACGTGCCGATGGGAACGAAACCGGACAGGGCGGGCGAGCACATCCGGCTGCTGATGCTCGCGAACGGGGTGTCGCTGCGAAACCTGATTCCCCAGGAGATCGAGAAGGGCTTCGGATTCTTTCAGAGCGAGCCGACCTGCGCGTTCTCGCCGCTCGCCGTCACGCCCGAGGAGCTGGGCGCGGCATGGCACGGCGGCAAGCTGCACCTGCCGGTCGTCGTGCACGTCAACGGCGGGCTGCTCGGCAGGCCCGGCGCCGGGGTGGACATGACCTTCGGCTTCTACAGGCTGATCGCGCACGCGGCCCGCACGCGGCCGCTCTCCGCCGGCACGATCATCGGATCGGGGACGGTGTCGAACCGGGACAAGGGCGCGGGCTGCGCATGCCTGGAGGAAAAGCGCATGCTCGAGATCATCGAGCGCGGCGAGGCGGCGACACCGTTCCTCAACTTCGGCGACCGCGTGAGCATCGATGCGCTCGACGAAGCGGGCCAGTCGGTTTTCGGTGCCATCGACCAGCGCATCGTGCAGTACGTTCCGCCGAGGTGACTCGACTTCCGCTGCGCCACCCGGTGATCGCCGCGATCATCGCGCTCGGGTTCTCGCTGCTCCCGCTCGCCACCGACACGACGGTTGCCGCCCTGCCGGGGCTGCGCGCGCACTTCGGCGTGAGCATCTCGCTCGCGCAGCTCACCCTTTCGGTGTTCATGGCCGCGTTCGCGGTGTCGCAACTGCTGTACGGCCCCCTCTCGGACCGCTTCGGCCGCCGTCCGATCCTGCTCGGCGGGCTCGCGGTCTTCCTTGTCGCCTCGCTCGCCTGCACGCTTGCGAGCTCCGTCGAGGGCCTGATCGTCGCGCGGTTCTTCCAGGCGGTGGGCTGCTGCGCGCCCACGGTCATCGGGCGTGCCATCGTGCGCGACGTGCACGGCGCCGAGGGCACGGCCCGGATGATGGCCTACATCAGCGCCGGCATGTCGCTTCTCATCTGCCTGTGGCCGATCATCGGCGGGCAACTGGTGCAGCAGTTCGGATGGAGAGCGATCTTCGCGCTGCATGCGCTCGTGGGCGGCGGCATGTTCGCCGCCGCGGCGCTCCTCGTCACCGAATCGAACCCGCACCTGAATCCGGCCGCGACCGAAATCCTGCGCACGCTGCGCAACTACGGGACGCTGCTCGCCGACCGGCGCTTCGTGGGCTATGCGGCGTGCAACGCCTTCACTTTCGGCGCCATCGTGTCGTTCCTCTCAGCCGCGCCCTTCGTGCTCATCGGCCGCCTCGGCCTCGCGGCGTGGGAATTCGGCCTGCTGCTGGGCCTGGCGATCGTCGGCTACGTCCTGGGCAGCCTCACGACCGCGCGCCTGGTCACCCGCATCGGGATCGATCGCCTGCTGCGGGCCGGCACCGCGCTCGGCGCAGCCGCGGGCGCAGGCATGTTCGCGCTCGCACTCGCCGGCGTGCACACGGTCGCCGCGGTCATGGTGCCCTACTTCGTGTTTCTCCTCGCGACCGGACTGAACCAGCCGAGCGCCATGGCAGGTGCGATCGGGCCCTTCCCCCGGATGGCGGGTACTTCGTCGGCGCTGCTGGGATTCGTGCAGCTCGCAAGCGGGGCATCGATCGGATTTCTCGTCGGCAGGTTGGACCACGGCACCCCGGTGCCGATGGCCGCCGCGATCGCGCTGTGTACGCTGGGCGTGCTCGCGAGCTACTATCTGATCGTTCGGCGCGGGGTCCGGAGATGAAATCGAATTCGGCAACGGCGGAGGCTGAATCGGTTCTGGCGCAGGCGCGGTCGTGCCTGGAGAACGGCCGGCCCGCCGACGCGCTGGCGCCGCTCGATGCGCTTCTCGCGCGGGAGCCGCTGAACGCGGAAGCCTGGTACCTGCGCGGCACGGCGAAACTGGAGGCGCAGCGAGCGTCGGACGCGCTTCCCGATCTCGCGCGCGCCGCGCTTCTCGACCCCGCGGACCCGCGCCGGCACTTCAATCTGTCGCTCGCGCATTGGGCGCTGAACGACGTGGCGCGCTGCCTGGCGGCGCTGCACGCAGCCGTCGCGGCCGATCCGGATTTCCGGCAAGCGCACGACTTCCTCGCGCGCATGGCCCCGCACGGGCCGCACTACTTCGACGTGCTCGCGCGGATTCACGAGCATCTGAAGCCCGCCACCTACGTCGAGATCGGCGTCGACCGCGGCGCGTCGTTCTGCCGCGTGCGTCCCGAGACCATCGCGCTGGGAATCGACCCGGACCCGCACATCGAGGTCCCGCTCGGGCCCCGGCAGCGCGTGTTCCGCGAGACCAGCGACCAGTTCTTCGCCGGGCACGACGTGATCGCCGAGCTGGGATCCCGGCGGCTCGATCTCGCCTTCATCGACGGGATGCACTGGTTCGAGTTCGCCCTGCGCGACTTCATGAACCTCGAGCGCTTGTGCACGCCCGAAGCCACCATTCTCGTGCACGACGTGTTCCCGCCCGACCGGGGAGCCGCCGAGCGCGAGCGCAGGGCCGCCTTCTGGACCGGCGACGTATGGCGGTTGATCGTGCTGCTGAAGAAGCGCCGTCCGGATCTATCGGTCCACACCATCGCCACCCCGCCGAGCGGGCTCGCGGTCATCCGCAATCTCAATCCGGAATCGCGCCTCATCCGCGACAACCTCGACGACCTCGTGCGGGAATACTCCGCGCTGGACTACTCGGCGATCGAATTCCACAGGGCCGAGGTGCTCAACCTCTACGCCAACGACTGGGACGCGATCCGCGCGTTGCTCGACCGCTGACCCGGGGTCATTGCGTTCCGGGCGCGCAGCGTCTCAATCGAGGACCGGTCGAACGCGCTCCAGATAGCGCGCCAGTTCCTCGATGAGCTCCTTCAGCCCGGCGCTGTCGGCCGCCTTCGCGGCGGCCTCGACGGCAGCGCCGATGCGCGTGACGTCGTCGAAACCGAAGCTGCCGCCGGATCCCTTGAGCTTGTGGCCGGTCCCGCGAATGCTTTCGAGGTTTCCGGCCTCGAGCGCGCTGCGCATTTCCGTCACGTCCTTGCGGCACAGTTCCAGGTATCGCGGCACCAGGTGACGAACAACGGGGTCGACGTGAACCACGACCGACGCGTCGGCAGCGGGCTCTGCCGCCGCGACGTCGCGGGGTGGCCGAGCCCGGATGCTCGCATCCTCGCCGATGCGCGACGACAGGGCCGGGATGCCCAAGCGCATCCCGAAACGCCACCATGCCGCCCCCAGGCACTGGACGAGCAGCCCCGCCAGGAACGCAAGGGCCCAGTGGCTGACCTGGCCCGCCGCGAACAGTCCGATTCCGGCGACGGCCGGCAAGACCAGGGTGCCGGCGGCGGCGGCGAGATGGTCGCGGCCTCGTGCCCGGGCTCCGCGCGCGACGGCGCACAAGGGAAGCGCGAGCGCGAGCGCGAACAGCAACGCGTCCACCAGCGGTGCCTCGGGCCGGCTGACCCGCCCCTGGGCAAGCATCTCCGTCGCGAGCGCCGCATGATGCAGACCGGCGCGTGGTCCGAACGGCGTGTGGACGCGGTCGGCGGGCACGGCGGGCGTGCGGCCTATGAATACCGTGCGCCCCCGCACCTCCCTGGCGAGCGACGCGTATTCGGGCACGCCGGCGGCCGCGAGCGCCAGGCGGTAGAACGGCAGGACCGGCAAGTCTCCGGCATTCGACGGGTATCTCAGGAAAACTTCACCGGCGTCGGTCACCGGCCACCGCCAGTTCCCGGCTGCGAGCTTGCCGCCGGCGACGGACACCTGCGGCCAGCCACTGGCGGCGAGCAGCGCGGCGAGCGCGAGATCCGGCAGCACCTCCCCCTGGGATTCATGCAGGAGCGCAACACGTCCCTCGATGCCCGGCGTCGCGGCAGCGGCGACACCCACGCGCGCGCCTCCAGCAGGCGTGAATTCGGCGCGGGGAAGCGCGAGCCCGGTGGAGTGCAGAAGGCGCGGGTCGATGCCGGCCACCTGCAGCCCCTGGGCCCTCGAACGCTCGACGAGACCGGACTCGCGCTCCAGCGGGTAGGACAGGGGGATGGCCGCCAGCACCGTGCGCGAGGTCAGTGCCGCAGCAAACGCCCGGTCGCCCGTGCGTTCCTCGTAAAAGGGGATGTCGAACACGACCGCGTGCGCACCCGAGCGCCACAGCCAGTTCGTCACCAGCGCGTAGATGTCGCGCTTGTAGGGCCACACGCCCAACTGGTGCTCCAGGCGCCGCATCGTTTCCGCGTCGATATCGAACACGACGGCGCGCCGGAACCCGAGCGGCCGCGCCGTCAAGCGCTGCTGGACATCATCCGACCACGATACGAGCCGCCCAAACGATTCGGTATGGCCGGCAAGGACGGCGAGAGCGATGCCGCAGGCGGCGATCAGCGCGGTAGCCAGGGCAGGCGCAAATTTAGTCACTTATCACTCGCGTGTCGATAGACCTGGCGAAGAATTTGGGGTTATCAATGTCTCGCTATTTTGGGAAGTTGCAACTTCGCAACTTCCCAAAATAGCGAGATGAATGGGCTCCAGAAAGAGGCAAGCTGTCGGCTTCCGGCTTGTCCAGCTTAGGATGCTCGATGGCGGCCCTCGCGTCGCGGGTGGGAGCAGGCCCAAATACTAGCATCCCTGCGCAGCGATCCTGGGGCGACGGTGCGGCGGGGCTTCCCCATTCCCCGCGATTGGCGGGGAAAACAGCCCCTGTTTTCCTCACGGCCCGCCATGCCGGAACGCCACAATGTTCCCTGGAAGATCACCTGGATTCGGGCCATCGGCATGGCGCACATCGTCTGCTTCATCGGCAACAAGGGCGGCACCGGCAAGACAACGCTCACGCACATGCTCTCCCACGGCCTGGGGCTCTCGTCGCACCACGCGGTCGCGGTCATGACGGACCTGGATCGCGAGCCGCTTGCGAAGGCCAACCGGCGCTATCTGCCGTTCGATGCCCGCGCCGAGGACAACCTCGTGAAGGTGGTCGCGAAGCTCAGGGCGGTCGACTCATGGATAGGCGTCATCGACGGCGGCGCGAACCGGCCCGAGATGGACGCGCGGCTCCACGATCTCGCGGCACTTACGCTGCTGCCGTTTCGCGAATCGCACGAGGACATCCGCACGGTCCTGCGCGACCTCGAGCGCTTCCCCGATGCGTATGCCCTGCCCTCGCAGTGGCCCACCAATCCCTGGCAGCTCGATGCCGCGCGCCGCACGGTCGATCAGTTGCTGGGCGCCCACCGCTCGCGCCTGCTCGAACCCGTGTGCGCAATCAGCGCGAGCAAGCTGCTGCTGCAGCGCGAGCTGCCGGAGCAAATGCCCAGCAACCTGAACAGCGCCTGCCGGCGTCTCGCCGACCAGGTGCTGGAGCTGCTCGGCGAGGCCGCCACGCCGGACGCGATCGGCATGGGAAACCCGGCCGTTTCGCCGATTTCGGATTCGCGAATCCCGCTGTCCGCATAGGCCGCACGCCTTGCCGCAGCGCCAAATATGCTAACATTTTGGGAATTGGAGACCGGAATTGGCGAAGCTACTGGTCATCGATGACGACGTTGCGTTGCTTGAGTTGCTGCGGGTTTACCTCAAGAACGCCGGCCATGCGGTTCGTACCGCCGGTGACGCCGCCGAGGGCATACGCGCACTGCTTTCCGATCCGCCGGAACTGATCCTGTCGGACATTTCGATGCCGTATCTGGACGGCTTCGAGCTGCTGCGTGCGCTGCGCTCGGAACCTTTGACGCAGAGCATCCCCGTCATCTTCCTGACCGGCCGCAATGACGAGGACAGTCCGGTCAAGGCACGCGCGCTGGGGGTGGACGATTACCTGTCCAAGCCCATCCACGTCGAGGAACTGCTTTCCTCGATCGATGCGGTGCTGAAGAAGACACGCAAGTCCGTCGGCGCCCGTCCCAACTAGCCTTCCCGCCTTGCGCGGCGGCGCGCGTCACTTCGATGATTCCCTGAGCTGGCGCCTCAGGATCTTGCCCACGTTGGTCTTCGGCAGCTCGGCCCGGAATTCGATGTGCTTCGGCCGCTTGTACCCGGTCAGGCTCTCCGCGCAGTGCTTGCGCAGATCCTCCTCGGTCAGGCCCGGGTCGCGCTTGACCACGAACAGCTTCACCGCCTCGCCGGAATTCGCATCGGGCACGCCGATCGCGGCGCACTCCAGCACGCCCGGATGCATGGCGACCACGTTTTCGATCTCGTTCGGATAGACGTTGAAGCCCGAGACCAGGATCATGTCCTTCTTGCGGTCGACGATGCGCACGAACCCCTTGTCGTCCATGATGCCGATGTCGCCGGTGCAGAAGAAGCCGTCCGGGGTCATCACTTTCGCGGTCTCATCCGGCTTCTGCCAGTAGCCCGCCATGACCTGCGGGCCGCGGATGCAGATCTCGCCGGGCTGCCCGAGAGAAACCTCCTTGCCGTCGTCGCCGCGTATCGATACTTCGGTGGAAGAGATCGGCAATCCGATGGAGCCGTTGTATTCCGCGATGTCCATCGGGTTGATGGTCGCGGCAGGCGAAGTCTCCGAGAGCCCGTAGGCCTCGACCAGGGTGCAGCCGGTCACCTGCTTCCAGCGCTCTGCCACGGCCTTCTGCACCGCCATTCCGCCCCCCAGGGAAACGCGCAGGCTCGAGAAATCGAGCCTCGCGAAATCCGGATGGTTCAGGAGCGCGTTGAACAGCGTATTCACGCCGGTGATCATCGTGAACTTGTGCTTTGAGAGCTCCTTGACGAAACCGGGAATGTCGCGCGGATTGGTGATGAGGACGTTGCAGCCCCCCATCTTCATCATCACCAGGCAGTTCGCCGTCAGCGAAAAGATGTGGTAAAGGGGCAGCGCGGTGATCATGACCTGGCGCTTGTCCTCGCCCATGAAGGGCGTGAGCCAGGCGGCAGCCTGCTCGACGTTGGCGAGGATGTTCCGATTCAGCAGCACCGCGCCCTTGGCCACGCCCGTCGTCCCGCCGGTGTACTGAAGGAACGCGATGTCTTCGTGGCCGACGTCGGCCGGCCCGAGCGCGGCCTTGCTGCCCTCGGCGAGCACTTCGTTGAAGCGCCGCGCTTTCGGCAGTTCGAACGCGGGCACCATCTTCTTCACGTTGCGCACCACGAAATTCACGAGCATGCCCTTGACCCCGAGCAGATCGCCCAGTGCGGCGACCACCACGTGCTTCACCGAGGTCCTGCCGACCACCGCCTGCAGCACATGGGCGAAGTTCTCCAGGATCACGACCGCCTCGGCCCCGGAGTCCTTGAGCTGGTCCTCCAGCTCGCGCGCCGTGTAGAGCGGATTCACGTTCACCACCGTGTACCCGCCGCGCAGGACGCCGAAAAGGCTCACCGGATACTGGAGGCAATTGGGCATCATCAATGCGACGCGCGCGCCCTTTGCCAGGCCCAGCGACTGCAGCCAGGCGCCGAACGACCTGGACATGCGCTCCAGATCGCCGAAGCTGATGGTCTTGCCCATGCTGTGATAGGAAGGACGATCGCGGAACTTGGCCACGCTCGCGTCGAACAACTCGCCGATCGACTTGAACTTGCGGTAATCGATTTCGTCGGGAACGCCTGGGGGGTAGTGCTTCAGCCAGATCCTCTCCATGCCTCTTTCCTCCGAGAACGTCGCCGGGCTCGTGCCCGGCATGTTGTGTTCCGGGACCGACGCCCCGATCGACGGCTCGAGCGGGGCGGCCCGGCCTTGGGCCGGATTATGGGGCAAACAGCGCTGGATGCGTAAGGCGCAGGCGCGCATGCGCCCCGCGGCGCTGCGGCACGACGGCGCCGGACCGCGGAAGAAGAGGAAAGGACGATCGGGGGCGAATGCCCCCGATCCCGGTCTATCGCCTATCGGTACACGGGATAGGGCGCGTGAAGTCCGCGCATTGCGGATCGCCCGCCAGCGCAAGCGGGCCAGTCAGCCAGACCTCCACGAACTGCGCGGTCGCCCGCTCGGTATAGGGCGCACTGAACGCGGCGAGCGCCGTTGCGCCAAGCGTGACCAATGCCCATGCCATGAGCGCGACTACGGATCGATAAGTACGTATCTGGTTCATCGCAACCTCCTGACAGTGCTCGAGCCGGCTGGCGCCGGCGCGCTCCTTCGAGAAAATGCGCAATCCCCTTGGGGATTGCGCAAAGGCTCCGACCTGGGAGAGGAGGAGAAGGAGGCCGGAGCAGAGTCGAACCGACGTTTCAAGGATCGCTACTTGCTCTTTTCGTTCTTGCAGCGCTCGTCGCTCGGATACTTCTTGCAGTCCGGCTTGCCGGATTGCTTGGAGTCGGCCGGCGGCGATTCGTTCTGCGCGAGGATGTCGATCGGGTTGTCGGTCATGGGCGGGTTGAAGCCGGCGTACGCCGTTCCCGCGAGTGCCGCCATCGTCAATGCGATGACCGTGCATGCGGCCTGAGAAGGATTCTTCTGGATCATCGATATCTCCTGTACGGAAAGTTGGACACGACTCGAACGAATCAGACGCAGCATCCGCGCCTGAGCCCTCCACTGCGATGTCCGTGCCACCTTCGCAAAAGTCTGGAGAATCAATTGCCTGCGCCGAGGCCCTGCCGGACAAAGAGGCGAGAAGTGTCGCTGGGGCCGGACGCTTTCCGATCGCCTCCGGGCGAGTCGCCGCCGCGCGTGCCGGCGGCGGCGACACCGGGATTCATGGACAAATAAGGCCTTAGGAGGGAATGCCTCCAGGGGACGACAGGGTCGCCGAACCTGTCGTCGAATTGCGACAACGGCGCCCGGCTTCAGCGCCGCTCGTCGCGCCGTGCAAAACCGAGCAGGAACGGTGCGACCAGGGCGCCTGCGCCAAGGCACACGAAGGCGGCCCCCCACGCCGTGGGATTCGCGTTGCCTCCGGCCGCGTCCAGGATCGCACCGAATGCGAGCGGCGCAAGGAAGCCCGCGCCGAAACCGAGCGTTGAATGCACCGCCATGGTCGCGCCGCGCGCCTCCGGCGCCGAGTGCATCACCATGCCCGCGGTGAGTGCCGAGGAATCCCCCATCACGAGCGCCATGTGCAGCATTGCAAGACCGGCGATCGCATACCCCGGCAGCGCATTCGTGAATCCGAGCAGGCAGGTGAGGACACCCGAGGCGACCATGACCACGGAAATGAGGCGTCCCCGGCCGTATCGCAGCGCCAATTCATTGCCGACAACGCTCGCGGGAGGGCCGAAAAGGTTGGCGATCGCGGCGATCGCCACCGGCGACCATATCCAGCCGCCCGGCTGGGTGACCTGCGCGAAGAAGCAGAACGCGACCAGCCACGAACGCGATCCGAACAGTTCCCAGCAGTGCACCGTGTATCCGAGGATATAGGCACGCACTTCGCGCGCGCGCAGCACCGGCCGGAAATCCAGAAGGAATTCGGCGCGGGCCTCCGCCAACCGGGACGGCGGCATGCCGAATGCGACCATGGCGCCGGCGATCACGGGGCCGATCGCCGCTACGCCGAACGCGGCGCGCCAGCCCCAGACATCGCCCACCCAGCCCGAAATGATGATGGATACGCTCGTCCCGAGTCCGAATATCGCGGTGTAGAAAGAAACCGCGCGCGACTGCGCGGCGCCTTCGGTGTTGTCGGTGAGCACGCGCAGGCCCGGCATGTAGGTGCCCGCGATTCCGGCGCCCGCCGCCGCCTGGAACAGCGCCGCCGACAGGAAGCCCTGGGCGAGCAGCGCGAATCCGGCGAGCGCGGCCGCGAGCACCAGGCAGGAGCAGAAATAAACCCGGCGGGCGTCGATCCGGTCGGTGATCCCGGCGAGCAGCGGCACGGCAGTCATGTAGCCGGCGAAGAACGCGCCCGAGACGAAGCCCGCCTGCGAGTTGTTGATTCCCCACTCGTGCTGGAGGCGCGGCAGCAGGGTCGAGTAGGCCGCGAAGCCCGGCATGGTGATGACGTGCGCGGCGCACATCCACGCGATGCGGCCCGCAGCCGAGCCGGAGGCAGCCCGGCCGCGCATGATCAACGATGCTTGAACCCGGGCTTGCGCTTCTCGACGAACGCCGCCATGCCTTCCTTCTGGTCCTCGGTGGCGAACAGCGAGTGGAACATCCGCCGCTCGAACAGCACGCCCTCGGCGAGCGCGCCCTCGTAGGCGCGGTTGATCGATTCCTTCGCCGCCATGACGGAGGGCAGCGAATACGCGGCGATCTGCGCCGCCGCGGCGAGCGCCTCGTCGAGGAGATTCGCCGCCGGCACGACGCGCGAAACCAGGCCCGAGCGCTCGGCCTCCGCGGCGTCCATCATCCGCCCGGTGAGCACGAGGTCCATGGCCTTCGCCTTGCCCACCGCGCGCGGCAGGCGCTGCGTGCCGCCCGCGCCCGGGATGATGCCCAGCTTGATCTCGGGCTGGCCGAAGCGGGCCGTGTCGGCGGCGATGATGAAGTCGCACATCATGGCGAGCTCGCATCCTCCGCCGAGCGCGAACCCGGCCACCGCCGCGATCACGGGCTTGCGCACCGATCTCAGCCGCTCCCAGTTGCGCGTGATGTACTCGGTCTTGTACACGTCCATGTACGTCCAGTCCTTCATGGCGCCGATGTCGGCGCCGGCGGCGAACGCCTTGTCGCCGCCGGTGAGCACGACCGCGCCGATGCCCTCGTCGGCGTCGAACGCCGCCAGCGCCTGGCCGAGCTCGGTCATCAGCGCGTCGTTCAGCGCGTTGAGCGCCTTGGGGCGGTTCAAGGTGATCAGGCCGACGCGGCCGCGGGTCTCGACGATGATTTGCTCGAATGCCATGGACGGTCCCCTTACTCTCGTATTACTCGGATATTGACAGTATTGCCGAAGATTTCGGGTTTACACAGGTCTCGCCATTTTGGGAAGTTGCGAATCTGCAACTTCCCAAAATGGCGAGATGAACGGGTTCCAAATTCACCGCTTCGCCGCCTTGCGGTACTCGGACAGCGGCAACGCCCCGGGCAGGTCGAAGCGCTTGCGCCGCGGCTCCGCTTTCCTGAGCGCGGTCGTGCGGCGCATGCTGCGGTTCGCCCGGCCGGCGAGCAACTGGTACATGTGCGTCGCCCGTGCCTTCCACTCGAGCTCGGTCCGGGTGAGCTTGCGCACCACGCGCCCGGGGACCCCGGATACCAGGGTGCCGGGAGGCACGACCATCCGCGCCTTGACGAAGGCGAGCGCCGCGACGATCGCCGACTCGCCGATTTCGGCGTAATCGTTCACCACCGCGTTGATTCCGACCATCGCGTTCCTGCGGATGCGCGCGCCATGAATGATCGCGCCGTGCCCGATGTGGCCGTCGCGCTCGATGACGGTGTCGGTGTCGGGGAAGCCGTGCAGAACGCAGCAGTCCTGGACGTTTGCGCCCCCCTCCACCACGATGCGCCCGAAATCCCCGCGCAGGCTGGCGCACGGGCCGATGTAGACGCCCGGACCGACGATCACGTCGCCGATCAGTACCGCACTCGGATGAACGTAGGCGCTGGGGTGGACCACGGGCGTGATCCCGTCGATCGAATACACTCTGGTCATCGAACGCGGACTGAAGAAAGGCCCAGGCCGCATTCTAGCAGGCTCTGCGCCGCCGCCCCGGCGCCTGCGGGCGCCGCCGCCGCAATCAGACGGCCGACAGGGAATCAGCGAGCGGCCGATTCGCGCACGACCAGCGCTTCCACTGCTCCATCCCGCCGTTGCGAAGAATGGCGGCGAACTCCTCGGCGGGGACCGCCTTCTCGAACAGGTATCCCTGCATGCGATGGCAGCCTCGCGCCAGCAGGAACTGCGCTTGCGCATCGGTCTCCACGCCTTCGGCCGTGACCTCGAGACGCAGGTTCTTGGCCAGCGTAATGATGGTCGCCGCGATCGCCGCGTCGCTCGCCTGGTGGACGACATCCTTGATGAACGAGCCGTCGATCTTCAGCTCATTGAGAGGCAGGCGCTTGAGGTAGCCGAGCGATGAATAGCCGGTGCCGAAATCGTCGACGGCGAGAGACATCCCCATCTCTCTCAGCGAGCCCAGCGTGCGCGTCGTCACTTCGACGTCCTGCATCAGGATGCTCTCGGTCACCTCCAGCTCGAGCAGCTTCGCGTCGATGCCGCCCACGCGCAGGGCGCGCTCGATCATGCCGGCGAGGCCCGGATCGCGGAAGCTGGGACTCGCGAGGTTGACCGCGACCGGCAGCGCCGGATAGCCGCCGCGCTGCCATTCTCCGCTCTGGCGGCAGGCCTCCGCGACCACCCATTCGCCGATCGGCAGGATCAGTCCGGTTTCCTCGGCGATCGGTATGAACTCCGCCGGCGATACGTAGCCGAGGTCCGGATGGCGCCAGCGCAGCAGCGCCTCCGAGCCGATCAGATTCCCCGTCGCCGCATCCACCTTGGGCTGATAGAAGAGATTGAGCTCGTCGCGCTCGATCGCCTTGCGAAGCTGCGCCTCCAGCGCGAGCCGCCTCAACGCGGAGGCGTTCATCGCCTCGGAGTAGTACTGGTAGGTATTGCGCCCCTGGTCCTTGGCCGAGTACATGGCGGCATCGGCGTTCTTGAGCAATGCGTCGATGTCGCGGCCGTCATCCGGGTACAGGGCGATGCCGATGCTCGCGGACACCATCAGTTCCTGGCCCTCCAGCGCGATCGGCCGCGAGATGTCCTCGATCAGCCTGCGCGCCACCTTGGCCGCGTCTTCCGGATGGGCGAGGTCGGAGAGCAGGATCGTGAACTCGTCGCCTCCCAGGCGCGCGACCGGATTCGCGGCATGGTCGAAATCCCCGCCCCCCTTGAGGTCACCCACGCGCACGCATTCGGTGATGCGCGCTCCGACCTCGGCGAGCAGCTTGTCTCCGGCCTCGTGGCCCAGCGTGTCGTTGATGCGCTTGAACCGGTCCAGGTCGAGCAGCAGGGCGGCGCAGGTCGTGTCCAGGCGCCCTCCGCGCTGCAACGCGCCGTCGGCGAGCTTGCGGAAAAGCTGCCGGTTCGGCAGCCCGGTAAGGCTGTCGTAATAGGCCAGGTAGCGGATGCGTTCGCTCGCCTCGACCCGCTCAGTGATGTCCTGAAGGTAGCCCTCGACCTTGACCACGCGGCCGGTTGCGTCGCGCACGGACTCCGCCTCCTCGTGCACGGTCCGGACCGTGCCGTCGCCGCGAACCACGCGGTAGTCGATGCGAAACGGCACGCCATGCTTGGACACGGCCTCCATGGCCGCCGAGACGCGCTGGCGGTCCTCCTCGTGGACGCGCTCCAGCGCCGCTTCGACCGTGCCGGGCAGGCTGCGCGGGGCGACGGCGAGGATGCGGCAGATCTCGGAGGACCGCCGCACGAGCCCGGCATCGATCCACCACTCCCAGCTGCCCATCTGCGCCAGGCGCTGGGCGTTCGCGAGGCTCGCCTGGCTCTTCGCGAGCTCGTCCAGCGTGCGCCGTGCGCGCAACGCGTAGCGGGCGCGGTGCGTGAGGTGGGCCAGCCGGATCGGCTTGGTGATGAAGTCGGTCGCTCCGGCCTCGTACGCGTGGCTGATCGATTCGTTGTCGTCGAGGCCCGTCAGCATGATGATGGGCAGGTGCTCCGCGTCGGGTTGACGCCGCAGCTGGGTGCATGCCGAGAACCCGTCCACCCCGGGCAGCATCACGTCGAGGAATATGAGATCGGGCCGGTAGGCGCTGAATGCCGCCATGCCCTCCTCTGCGCTCCCCGCCTCGTACACGATGAAGCCCGCTGCCCTCAGCGCCTCTCGCGTGAGCATCCGGATCACGGCATCGTCATCGATGACCAGTACCGTCGGCGCGGCTGCAAATGGTTCCATGTCATTGCCCCGGTTCATGCTGGTTCGCTGCTATTCAGTCCTCGTGCCATCCGTTCAGGCCGCGATGCCCTCGAGCGCCTCGCGCACGCGTGCGTATTCGCCCCTGAGCTTTTCCGCATACGACTTCGCCCGGTCGACTTGCGCCTTTCGGGCCAGTTCCTCGATTTCCCGGCTGAGCTGCGCCAGCGTGAGCGCCCCGACCATGCCGCTGCTCGACTTGAGCGAATGCGCTGCGCGCTGCAGGGTCGGCACGTCGTCCGTGTCGAGCGCTTTGTCGATCGATTCGAGCAGCTTGACCGACTCGGCGAGATACAGCCTGATCACGCGCGGAACCAGGTCCGGGTCCGCGCTACCGCCCATCTGGCGTACTTCGGCGAGCGCCTTGGGATCGATCGTGGGCCGCTGACTCTCTTCCTGCTTCGCGTCTCCCGGCGGCACCGGCGCCGCGGGCGCCGGCGGGACCGCGCGTTTCTCGGGAGTGCCGCCCAGCCATCTCTCCATGCACGTGCGCAGTTCGCTCCGGCTGAAGGGCTTGGCAAGGTAGTCGTCCATGCCCGCGTCGAGGCAGCGCTGGCGATCGCCCTCGAGCGCGTTTGCCGTGAGCGCGATGATCGGAGTCGTGCCCTTGGAACGCTGTTCGGCTTCGAGCCGGCGTATCTCCGCGGTCGCCTGGTAACCGTCCATTTCCGGCATCTGGCAGTCCATCAGGACCGCGTCGAAATGCTGCGCCTTGAACGCCTTGAGGGCTTCGACCCCGTTTTCGACGGAGGTGACCCGGCAGCCAAGCTCCTCCAGCACCGTAACGGCGATCTCCCGGTTCACCGGGTGGTCTTCGGCGAGCAGCACGTGCGTGTCGGTCCAGCAGTGCGGCGACTTCGCCGCGGGGGCGCGCTCCTCCTCGCCCGCCGAGGGGGATTGTCCCAGCACCTTGCGGACGGCGCGGTAGAGCTCGGCTTCGCGAACCGGCTTGGAGAGCTTCACCGACACGCCGGCCTCCTGCGCCTCGCCCGGCGCGCCGTGCGAGGCGAGTGAAGTGAGCAGCACCAACCGCACCGGCGTGATGGCCGGATCGGCCTTGATCGCGCGCGCGAGTTCGATGCCGCTCATGTCCGGCAGGCCGCCGTCCAGCAATGCGACCTCGAAAGGCTCCTGCGCCGCCGCCGCGCGACGCAGCGCCTCCAGCGCCGCGGAGCCCGCCGCGACGGCCTCGCAACGCGTGCCAGCCTTGCGCATCTGTTCCTCGAGGATGATTCGGTTGACGTCGTTGTCCTCGACGATGAGAACGCGCAGGCCGGCGAACGAGGGCCGCGGAGCGACCTCGGACACGGCGGCGGCATCTGCCCGTTCCAGACCGACCGTGAACCAGAACGTCGACCCCCGCCCGGAGGTGCTGCTCATGCCGATCGATCCGTCCATGAGCTCCGCGAGCTGCTTGCTGATCGCGAGCCCGAGTCCGGTGCCGCCGTAACGGCGGGTCATGGAGTTGTCCGCCTGGTTGAATGCCCGGAACAGGCGCGCCTGCGCGTCCTGCGGGATTCCGACGCCGGTGTCGCGCACCGTGAATGCGAGTTCTTCCCGGCCCTGCGCGCTGACCCGCACGTCCAGCTCGACGATGACCTCCCCGTGCGCGGTGAACTTGATGGCATTGCCCGCCAGGTTGTTGAGCACCTGGCGCACCCGGTGCGGGTCGCCCATCACCGCCGCCGGCGCGTCCGGAGCGATCCGCGAGATGAGCTCGAGGCCCTTGCCGTATGCGCTTTCCGCGAACAGGTCCAGCACCTCCTCGACCAGGCGGCTCGGGCTGTAGGCAACGTGCTCCAGCTCGAGCTTGCCGGCTTCGATCTTGGAGAAATCCAGAATGTCGTTGATGATGCGCAGCAGCGCCTCGCCCGAGCTGCGCACCGTGCCCGCGAAGCGGCGCTGCTTTTCGGTCAGCTCCGTATCGAGCAGGAGGTCCGTCATTCCGAGCACGCCGTTCATGGGCGTGCGGATCTCGTGGCTCATGTTGGCGAGGAACTGCGACTTGGCGCGGCTGGCGGCCTCGGCCTGCTCCTTGGCGCGGCGCAGCTCGCCCGTCCGCTCTTCGACGAGCTGCTCGAGATGGCTGCGGTGGTCTTCGAGCTCGCGGTC
>Ga0080064_1004268_pt1 | contig 18690 bp, 16 predicted proteins | sample Subgrocontami54m_FD_69260 | JGI IMG/M metagenome (GOLD analysis project Ga0080064, IMG submission 69260) | Subsurface groundwater microbial communities from S. Glens Falls, New York, USA - GMW46 contaminated, 5.4 m (SPADES assembly) (version 2) ...
CGGGCGGCCGCGGCGACCGGCGCGGTCCCGCCCCCCGGCCGCCCCGTCACCGCGGTCGGTCCGCACGAGGCCCCCGCCGTCCGCAAGGCCGCCCTGGCGGCCGGCGCGAGCCGCGTATACGCCTACCGCAAGCTGTTCGAGGATGGCCGACGAACGATCGCGGCCTGGCTGGAGTTGGTGCAACCGGGGTCCCGATCGGCCGCGACCCCGCCGACGGACCCGCATACCGTCGACTCGCCACCGGACGATCCGCCCGCCAAGGTCTCGGCGGGCGTCGTTCGATGAGCCCGTTGGCAGCCCACCTGAAGATCCCCCCGGCTCGCTACGGGAAGCGGATCGCCCGAGCTCGTCAGCGAGCCATCGAGACCGGACTCGAGGCCCTGCTCATCGGCGTCGGCCCCGATCTCGACTACCTGGCCGGCTATCGGGCGATGCCGCTCGAGCGGCTGACGATGCTGGTGGTGCCGGTGACCGGGCCGGCCACGCTCGTGGTCCCGCGCCTCGAGGCGACGCCCGCCCGGGGTTGCCCGGCGGCGGTCGGTGGCTTCGTCGATGTCGCCAGCTGGGATGAGACCGATGACCCGGTCGCGCTCGTCGGTGGGCTGCTGGCCGAGGCAACCGGCCGTCCCGCGGACCAGTTGGGTCGTCTCGCGGTCAGCGATCGCCTGTGGGCGATGCACGTCCTGCGGATCCAGGAGCACCTCCCGTCGGCGCGCCTGGAGAGCGCCGGCGGCGTTCTGGGCGCGCTGCGGATGATCAAGGACCGCGATGAGATCGAGCTGCTCCGATTGGCCGCCGAGGCCGCCGACCGGGTCGTCGTTCAGGTCGCCGGCGGTCGGCTGGTGGGTCGGACCGAGGCCGATGTGGCCCGCGAGGTCCGGGAGCGGCTGCTGGCGGAGGGCCATGAGCTGGCCGAGTTCTCGATCGTGGGCTCGGGACCGAACAGCGCCTCGCCCCATCACGAGGCGTCCGAGCGGATCATCCAGGCCGGCGAACCGATCGTTCTCGACATCGGCGGCACGTTGGGCGGCTACGGCAGCGACATCACCCGCACGATCTGGGTGACCGGCGGAGACCCAACCAAGGGGCCCGACGAGGCGTTCCTTCACCTGTTCGCGGTTCTCCGGGCGGCCCAGTCGAGGGCGACCGCGGCGGTCGCGCCGGGAGTCCCCTGCGAGCGGATCGATGCCACGGCCCGGGCGATCATCGATGCCGAGGGCTACGGCGAGCAGTTCATCCACCGGACCGGCCACGGGATCGGTCTGGAGGGGCACGAGGAACCGTACCTGGTGACCGGCAACGCCGAGCCGCTCCAGCCCGGGATGGCCTTCAGTATCGAGCCGGGGATCTATTTCGACGGTCAGTACGGCGCCCGGCTCGAGGACATCGTGGTCTGCGGCGAGGATGGCCCCCTGGTGCTCAACCAGGCTCCGCTGGACCTGTACGTGGTCGACGGGGTCTGATCCGGGCGCGGTATCATCGGGTCACCGACGCGCCCAGACGAGCGCGCCCGCCCATCGCGTTCGGATCGATGCCAACGACCCTCCTCCGTCGCCTCGGCGACGACGCACACCCGCGGCCGATGGCCGCAGCCGCCGATCGAGCCTGCCCGGAGCGCGGCCGATGAGCCGGCGCACGGGCCATGGCGGCCGACCGCGCCACCCGGAGCATCGAGGTGGGCCGCGGCCGCACGACCCGACCCGGCTGATCCGCCCCACCAGCGCGGCCGCCGCGGCCGGCGAGGGTCCGTTCGCCGAAGGCGCTCGACCGGCCGTCGACGAGACCCGGGCCGAGACGGTCGTCGGCCACGCTCGAGCCGAATTCGAGACGCCGTTGTACGAGACCGCCGCGACCCTGGGGTCGTGGCCGCGCGGCAGCGCGGAGGAGAGCGAATCCCCATCGGCGACCGGAGCGCCCGACGGGTCGATCGATCGTGATGGCCCACCGAACCTGGTCCCTCCGATGGGTGCCGTCCCGGCCCCGGGCGTCGCCCACCCACGGCCCGCCCCATACGGCGGCGCGTCCGAGGGCGACCCCGCGGCGGTCAGTGCTGAGCGCCACGTCGGCTGCACGGCCCCCCAACTTCGTCGGTTCATCAAAAGCCGAGCGTATGTCCCGATGCACGAGATCCGGCGTCGTTTCCTGATCACTTCCGAGGATGACGACGTCACCCGGATCGATCTTGTCGCCGGCCGGATCTACGTCGGGCTTCCGGAGCGTGAGGGCCAGATGCTCGGCGAGTTGCTCCGTGGTGGCGAGATCGGCTATGAGCTCCAGCTCGACCCAGTGACCCCGGTCGTCGTCGGGGTCTACCCGATGCGCCCGGTGACCCGAGGCTGAGTCGGCCGGCGCCCCGAGAACGTCGCATTCGCGACACTCCGGGCGTCGCGCGACGCGCTGGACGCTGGGCGCCAGGTCGGCGCAAGATGACCGCGCTCAGGAAAGAGCCGAGCTCCGGGTACGACAGGAGAACCACATGCCGAGCAAGAAGAACGCTGAAGGCTACGGCCACGGCGGCGGCAAGGCCACCGACGACGACGTCGAGGGCCACGGCTTCCACGGCGGCGGCAAGGCCGCCGGCGATGACGATGTCGAGGGCCACGGCCACTTCGGCCTGAAGGCCACCGGCGATGACGATGTCGAGGGCCACGGCTTCCACGGCGGCGGCAAGGCCACCGGCGATGACGACGTCGAGGGCCACGGCTTCCACGGCGGCGGCAAGGCCACCGGCGACGACGATGTCGAGGGCCACGGCTTCCACGGCGGCGGCAAGGCCACCGGCGACGACGATGTCGAGGGCCACGGCTTCCACGGCGGCGGCAAGGCAACCGGCGACGACGACGACACGGAAGGCCAGATGATGGGTAACCCGCTCATCAACCAGCAGCTGGTCCGCGCCCGCGAGCAGGACATCCAGCGCTCCATGCGCGCCCGCGAGGCACGGGCCGAGGCGGGCCGTCTCCACAAGAAGTGACCGTCCCTGGGGCGCCGATGGCGCGTCCCAGCCCGGAGCAGGCACGGTTTGAAGCGGCGCCCTCCAGCGCCGCTTCGCCGATTCTCCGCTCGACCGCCCACCAGACGGCGTCTAGGATGGTCTATCCGAATGGACCGGCCAGGCTGGCTGGAGGGACGATGACCGAGTCAAGCTTTGCGATCGAGGCGCTTCGCCGCTGCGCGCTGTTCGCCCAGGTCGACGACGAGATCCTCGCCCTGTGCGCATCCACCCTGCGGATCCGGCGCTACCGCAAGAACGAGACGGTCTTCCACCAGGGCGATCCGGGCGATTCCCTGTACATCATCGAATCCGGCTCGGTCAAGATCGTGTTGCCATCTCCGGAAGGGGAGGAGGGCGCGATCATCGCGACGCTGTCGCGGGGTGACTTCTTCGGCGAGCTCGCGCTGCTCGACCGAGCCCCCCACTCCGCGACGGCGGTGGCGATCGAGCCGACCGAGGCCCTCGTCCTCCAGCGCGATCGATTTGATGTGCTCGTCGAAACCGAGCCGCTGCTTCGCCGGGCGCTGTTCTCCGGGCTGGTCACCGAGCTGCGCCGCCTGACCGGCCATGTCGAGGAACTCCACTTCCTCGACCTCCCGGGCCGCCTCGCCAGCCGGATCGTGCGCCTTGCCCGGGAAAGCCAGCCCGACGCCACGACCAACGTCCGGCTCGACTGGCCGTTCACCCAGAGCGATCTCGCCGCGATGATCGGCGGGACGCGTCAGACCGTGAACCGGTTACTGGCCGAGATGACCGCCCAGGATCTCGTCCGGCTCGAGCGGGATGCCCTGATCATCCCGGATCTCGACCGCCTCGCCCGCGCCGCCGAACGGTGACCGCCCGTGGCTGACAAGCCGCGCCCGCCGATCGGGCCGGAAGCGCTCGACGTCCTCCGCCGGATCGCCATCCGTGGTGAGATCGCGCGGCGGCTCGAGACCGAGTCGGCCAGGGCGGTCCTCCGCTCGGTGGTCGACGCCACGGTGGCCCTGTTCGAAGCGGAGGCCGCCTCGATCGCCCTGTACGACCCGACGACCGACCGGCTGGTGTTCGAAGTCGCCGCGGGTGAGCAGGGCCAGGGTGTGATCGGGGTGGCGATCCGGCCCGACCAGGGGATTGCCGGCTATGTTTTCACCTCCGGGCAGGCGCTGGCCCTGTCGGACGTAGCCAGCGATCCGCGCTTTGGCCGATCGGTGGCGGAGAAGACGGCCTATCTACCCCGATCGATCGTCGCCGTGCCCCTGGTCGACGATCATGGGACCATCGGCGTTCTTGAGGTCCTCGACAAGCGCAGCCAGGCGGCGTTCTCGCTCCGCGACATCGAGCTGGCCGCTGTGTTCGCCCGTCAGGCCGCCGTTGCGATCCGTGCCAGCCGGGTCGAGCGCGACCTGGCATCGCTCGTCCGAGCGACCCTGGGCGACCTCGCCAGCTCGTCCGGCGGCGCGTCCGACGCAGCCATCGAGGAACTCGTCCAGGCCGCAACGGAACGGATCGGGGGGGATGACGACTCCCGGCTGTGGGCGCTTGTCGAGCGGATCGCCCGGATTCGCAAGATCGATCCCGGCCGTCTCGAGCTGGTGTCCGACCTGCTCGACGCGCTGGTCCGCGAGTCCGAGCGCGACGCCCGGGCGCGCCGCCGCGTCCGATCGGGAGGTGGCACCGCTGTGCGCCCCGGCACCGCCTCGCCCGGTGGCTCGGTCGGGCGCGACCGCGACCGTTGACGGACCCCTACCTCCCAGCATGGAGCGAGCCGTTCGTCGGTGACCGGCGGAGCGATCTCGATCGGCTCGTCCCATTCGCCGGGATGGACCGGGCGATGGCGTTCGGCGGCGTCGACGGCACGGGGATCACCGTGGCGATCGTCGATTCGGGCGTCGAGCGCGATCACCCGGCTGTCGGCGGCAAGCTCATCCGAAGCGTCCGGGTGGAACTCGGCGACGAGGACCCGATCGTCGTCGAGGACCCCGAGGCGATCGACGTGGTGGGTCACGGGACCGCCTGCGCCGGGATCATCCACGGACTGGCCCCCGGCGCCGACCTCATCTCCGTCCGGGTCCTGGGCCCGGACAATCGAGGCAAGGGCACGATCTTCGCAGCGGGCCTCGAGTGGGCGATCGCCCAGGGTGCCTCGGTCATCAACCTCAGCCTGTCATCGAAGAGCGATGCCCTGTTCGGCGTCTTCCACGAGATCGTCGACAGCGCCTATTTCGCCAACGTCCTGCTGGTCAGCGCCGCCAACAACGTCCCCGGACCGAGCTACCCGTCATTGTTCGCATCGGTGGTGTCGGTGGCCGCTCATGACATCGCCGACCCCTGGACGTGGTTCTACAACCCGAACCCGCCGGTCGAGTTCGGGGCGTACGGGGTCGATGTCCCGGTCGCCTGGAAGGATGGCGGTCGAATGGTCGCTACCGGCAACAGCTTCGCCGCGCCGCACGTCGCCGGACTGGTGACGCTGATTCGAGCCAAGCACCCGACCGCCAGCCCATTCGAGGTCAAGGCGATCCTGGCCGCGGTGTCGAATGGCGCCCGGCCGGGAGGCTGAACTCGATCCGGCTATTCGCCTCGGCTGCTGGGGCTCTTGAGCCGTCCGAAATGGCCCTCGACGTCGTCCTCGTCGGCGTCGATCCTGGGGCCGCGGATCGCGTCGGGGTCGAGGGCCCGGACGTTGCTTGCGCGACCCTCGACATCGTCCTCGTCGGCGCGCGTCGACCGCTGACCGTCGGGCTCGATGGCTCGAGACTTGGTTGTCATCTCGTTTGTCTCCTCATTGCCGGCGGCGCTGGCCATGGCCCACCGAACCGGAGGGGCCGATCCCGGCCCATCGATCCGTACCGTACACCGCAGCGGCGGCACCGCTCCGCGTCGGATGCGACGATCGGAACGTCACATCGGCGACAGCCTCAGCTGGACGGCGATCCGCCCCGATGGAGCGCCAGCAGCCGCGGGCCGACCTCGGCGGCGGAGCTGACGAGCTCGAGCAGGTCTGGCGCGTCGAGGCTCAGCAGCCGCCCGAGCGAGGTCGCGGTCACCGTCGCGCTGCGGGGCGCACCGGTCAGCAGACCGAGCTCGCCAAAGACCTCGTCCGGGCCAAGGGTCCGCAAGTGGATCGCTTCGCTCCCGTCCGGGCCGACCTGGTCGACGTCGAACGTTCCCTCCAGGATGACGTAGAAGCGATCGGCCCGATCGCCCTGGCGGATGACCACCCTGTGCGACGTGACCTCGATCTCGGTCGCCCGGGCCAGGACCGCGGCCAGCCGAGTCTCCGGGACACCGGCGAAGATGGGCAATCCAGCGACCCGCGCCGCGGCTGACCGGATCTCCGGGCGCGGACCCTGATCCCCACCCGCGCCGATGAGCACGGCACCCAGGACCGTGCCGGCAACGACGAGTACCCCCGAAACGAGCAGGACGCGCTCGATCCCCACGATCCCGGCGGCGACCGGCAGGACGAGCGAACCGGTCGCATAGGCGAGGGTCGAGATCGTGGCGATCGCGCCAAGGGCGCGGCCTCGGATCCCGTCGGGGACGATACGTTGAAAGATCGTCGTACTCACGACCTCGGTCAGGAGGCTGCCTGCCGACGCCAGGGCCATCGCCGCGAGGGCCGGCCCGAGGCTGGCCGCGAAACCAAGCGCGATCACCCCGGCGGTAAATCCCAGCGAGCCGAGGATCAACGGCCCGCGCAACCCCGATCGGACCACGAATGCACCCGAGCCGAGTGCGCCGACGAGGCCCCCGAACCCGACCGCGGCGTTGAGGTAACCGGTCGCGGCCTCGCCGCCCAGACGGTTGACGGCGAGGATGACGGTGAGGACGCCCAGCCCACCGAACACGAACCCGGCCACCATGTCGACGAGGGCCAGCCCGGCCAGCGGGGCGAGGCCGGTCCAACGCCGGCGCGCCGGCAGCTCGGCCAGGGCTGAGGGAGCGGGCTGCGCGCTGGGTGGGATCCCCGCCTCGCCCGTCGGGGTCGGCTCATCCGGTCCACCCGCGCCTTCGACCGGGCCACGGGCCGGATCGCTCGAGCCACGTTCCGCGGGCAGGCGCCACAGGACGATCGCGACCACTGCGAATGACACGGCGTTGAGCAGGAAGGCCAGGGTCAGCCCGCTCGCGGCGATCAGCAGCCCGCCGATTGCCGGGCCGATCACGAAGGCCAGGTTGTCGAGGGTCGACCAGGCGCTGTTCGCCGGACCGAGCTCGTGCTCGTCGCGGACGAGACGGGGCAGGTAGGCTCCGATCGTCGGTCCAAAGAAGCACGAGAAGCAGGTCGCCAGGACGGCCAGCCCGACGATCGCCGGGAGCGGGCCGTGGACCTGGACGAGGCCGGCCAGGGCCAGCATGATCACGCCCCGGGCGACGTCCGTGACAAGCAGGATGACCCGCCGCTCGAACCGATCGGCAACGATCCCGGCCGGGATCGACAGGAGCACATAGGGAAGGATCCGGGCCGCCCCGACCAGCCCAAGGACGAGCGGATCGGAGCTGACCTGGTAGACGACGATGAGCAGGGCGACCAGGTACAGCCAGTCGCCGATCGAGCTGACGAATTCGCCACCGAGCAACTGGACGAGCGGCCGGTTCGAGAGCAGGCCACGATAGGCTCGCAGGACACTCACCGGGAGCGCTCCTCGGGACCGTCGGCCATCCAGCGGACCCGTCCGAGCGTCGGGTCGTTGCCCTCGAGACGGAGGAGCGTCCGCTTGATCGCCAGCAGAGCGTCCCGGCTGCCATACCACGAGCCGCCGTAGCCGCCGAGACCGCCGTCGCCCGCGATGACCCGGTGACAGGGCACCAATAACCCGATCGGATTGCGCCCGATCGCGGACCCGGTCGCCCGCGCCGCGCCGGGACGACCGATGGCGCGCGCCAGGCGGCCATAGCCGATGACCTCGCCCCAGCCGATCCGGCGGACCCCGTCGAAGACCAGGCGATCCCAGGCCGACACCCCATGAAGCGCGATCGGCAGTCCGTCGAGGGCATCGGGATCGCCGGTCAGGTACGTCTCGACTCGGCCGACCGCGTCGGCCAGGCGTCGGCCAGTCGCGCCCTCCACGGTCGCGACCGGTGGTTCGCCGAACCGTCGGAGAATCGACTGGACGAACGCCTCGGTCGTGGTCATGACCTCGAGACCGACCACGCCCTCGACGGTCGCCGCCAGGTGGATCGGGCCCCATGGTGCCGCGGCCGCGGCGTAGCCGATCATCCGACCTCCATCGTGCGGGTTTCCCGTTCTGGGTAGCGGTCGCCGCGGCCGACGCCGTCTTGGGCGCCGCTCCGCGTTCGGCCGAGTCTACCCGCCGGGGCGTGGCCGCGACCGGCCGGTGTATACTCCTGGGGAGTATGAACGAACCCGTGATTCAGAGCCTTCCGACCGACCCTCCGGCCCACCCCGCCGGCCGCCCGATTGTGGCCGAGCTGACCCTGCCGATTGCCGGGATGACCTGTGCGTCGTGCGTCAATCGAATCGAGCGGTTTCTCAAGAAGACCCCGGGCGTCGAGGGCGCCGAGGTCAACCTGGCCACCGAGATCGCGACGATCCGGTACCTGCCCGATGTGGCCGGGCGCCCGGCCCTGGTGGGCGCCATCGAGGCGGCCGGCTACGACGTCAGGGAGCGGCCAGCCCCCCGCGCCGACTCGAGCCGGCCGCCGGTCCTCGACGTGGCCTTCGCGGCCGACGACGCGGAGCGGCGCCGCGAGCAGCGCGACCTGGCGATCCGGGCCGGCGCGTCGATCGCCGTCGCCATCGCGATCATGACCGCGATGTTCTGGCCGCAGAACGTCGTCGCGCTGACGACGATCAACCGCCTGGCCTTCCTGCCGGCCACGATCGTCCAGGTCTGGGCGGGCGGCCGGTTCTACCGGGCCGCCTGGCGCGCCTTGCGCCATCGCTCCGCCAACATGGACACCCTGGTTGCCGCCGGCACGGGGGCGGCCTGGCTGTTCAGCACCTTCGTGACCGCGTTCCCGGAGGTCGTCCACCAGGCGGGCCTCGAACCGCAGACGTATTTCGATTCGTCGACGATCATCATCGGCCTGGTCCTCCTGGGTCGCTGGCTCGAAGCTCGGGCCAAGAGTCGGACGACCGGCGCGATCCGGCGCCTGATCGGGCTCGAGGCGAAGACCGCCAGACTGGTCCGGGGCGATATCGACACGGACGTCGGGCTCGGCGAGGTCCGCGTCGGCGACATCCTCCGCGTTCGCCCTGGCGAAACGGTCCCGGTCGACGGGTTGCTTGTCAGCGGCGCATCGGCGATCGACCAGTCGATGCTGACTGGTGAGCCGGTCCCGATCGAGCGCGCTGTCGGCGACGAGGTCATCGGCGCCACGCTCAACACGACCGGCACGTTCACCTTCCGGGCGACCCGGGTCGGCGCCGAGACCGCGCTGGCCCGGATCGTGGCCCTCGTCGAACGCGCCCAGGGCAACAAGGCCCCGATCCAGAGGCTGGCCGATCGGATCGCCGAGGTGTTCGTCCCGATCGTGCTCGTGCTGGCCGGCGTCGCCTTCAGTGCCTGGCTGGCCGGTGGCCCCGAGCCGCGCCTTACCTTCGCGCTGACGGCCTTTATCGGCGTGGTGGTCATCGCCTGTCCGTGCGCCATGGGCCTGGCCACGCCGACCGCGATCATGGTCGGGACCGGTCGTGGGGCCGAGGCGGGCATCCTGGTCCGCGGCGGCCAGGCGCTCGAGATGGCCGGCCGGATCGACACCGTGGTCTTCGACAAGACCGGCACCCTGACCCTTGGCCGGCCCAGCGTCGTTGCCGTCATCCCGGCTGTCGGGCTGGATGCGGATGCCGTGCTCGACCTGGCCGGCTCCCTCGAGAAGGGCAGCGAGCATCCAATCGGCGGCGCGATCCTGGCTGCCGCGCGCGCCCGCGAGCTCGGCTTCCGACCCGTCGAGGCCTTCAACGCGCTGGCCGGTCACGGGATCGAGGGGACGGTCGGTCCGTCGGCCGGGGCTGGCCCTGGCGAACGGGACCGCCAGGTCCTCATCGGGAGCGCCCGCCTGCTGGCCGACCGCGGGATCGATGGCGCGCCACTGGCGGCCGCCCAGGCCGAGGCGGCGGGCGAAGGCCAGACCGCCGTCCTGGTCGCCGTCGACGGTCGGCTGGCCGGCCTGATCGCCCTGGCCGACCCGATCCGGCCCGAATCGGCCGAAGCCGTGGCGGCGCTGGTCGGCGCCGGGCTCGAGGTGTGGCTGCTCAGTGGCGATGGGCGGGCCGCGGTTGAGGCGACGGCCCGCCAGGTCGGGATCGCTCCGGAGCGTGTCGAGGCCGAGATCCTGCCCGGCGACAAGGCCGCGGCGATCGAGCGACTGCAGGCCATCGGCCGGCGGGTGGCGATGGTCGGCGATGGGATCAACGATGCTCCAGCCCTGGCCCAGGCGGACCTGGGCATCGCGATCGGCACCGGCGCCGATGTCGCAATCGAGGCATCCGACGTGACCCTGATCGCGGGCGATCCGCGGCTGGTGGCCACCTCGATCGCGTTGTCGCGTCGGACGATGCGGATCGTTCGCCAGAACCTGTTCTGGGCGTTCGCCTACAACGTGATCCTGATCCCGGTCGCGATGGGGGTCCTCTATCCAGCCTTCGGGATCGCCTTGAATCCGGCCCTGGCGGCCGGCGCGATGGCGCTCTCATCGGTCAGCGTGGTGACCAATTCGCTCCGGCTCCGTGGGTTCGATGCCCGACCCGCGACGTCCCACCCAACTGGCGTCGGCCGACCCGTCGCCGCCTGAGTGATTTCGTCAGCTCGGGGCGTGCCCGTCGTCGATCGTCCGCGACCACTGGGCGGCGGTGACGCCGACCACAAGCGAACCATCGATCGTGCCCGTCGCCAGCAGCTGCAGCCGAAACTCGTCGGCGGACCGAGGCGTCGGGAAGCTCAGGTTGAGCGGGTGGGTGTCGCGGTCGTCGTCAAAGCGCAGGTCGATCGCTAGGCCGGTCGGATCGAACATGTGACCCCGCGTGTCGCTCTGGTCCAGGGCAATCGATACCCGGTGCTTCGCCCAGGTCGGACCGGCGTCGATCCGCCGGAGCAGGCCCTCGACCAGGCGGTCGTCATCGAGGACGATCGTGAACGGTCGATCCATGGTGATCGGACGGGCGGTCAACGGAGCGAGCCTCCAGGGACTGGACGATGTCGGGTGCGAACTCGACACGAACCGTAGCCGTGACGAGCAGCCCGGTCAGCCGGGAGCGACACACCCGGGCTGTCGTTGGGATGACACGTCCCGCGGCGGATCGCCGGACGCGCCCCGGGCCATCACCCCGTGAGGTCTAGTCGACCACCCGTCGAAAGACCGCGACGGCGTTCTGGCCGCCGAACCCAAAGCCGTTGATCATCGCCGTGTCCACCCGGGCGCGCCGTGCAACCAGCGGGACGTAGTCGAGGTCGCACGCCTCGTCGGGGTGCTCCAGGTTGGCCGTCGGCGGGATGACCCCGTCGCGGATCGCGCCAAGGGCGGCCAGCGCGCTGGCGATCCCGGCCGCCCCGACCAGGTGGCCGATCATCGACTTTGGCGAGCTGATCGGGACCCGATAGGCCTGGTCGCCAAAGGCGGCCTTGATCGCGCGCGTCTCGGTGACGTCATTGAGTGAAGTGGAGGTGCCGTGGGCGACGATGTAGTCGATCTCGTCGCTGGTCACCCCGGAGTTGCGCATCGCGTTGGTCATCGCCCGGGTCTGGCCGCGACCGGTCGGCTCGGGGGCGCTGATGTGGAACGCATCGGCGGTCAGCGCACCACCCAGGATCTCCGCGATCGGGGTCGCCCCACGGGCCCGGGCGTGCTCGAGCGACTCGACGACCACGACCCCGCCGCCCTCCCCCAGGACGAACCCATCGCGGTCCCGATCGAACGGCCGCGAGGCGTGACTCGGATCGTCGTTCCGTCGTGAGAGGGCGCCCATGTTGCCCAGGGCGGCCACCGCCATCGGCAGGACGGGCGCCTCGGCACCGCCGGCCAGGACGACATCGCACTCGCCGGTCTGGATCAGCCGGAGGGCGTCATGAAAAGCGATGACCGAGGTGGCGCAGGCCGCAACCTGGGTCATCACCGGGCCCGTCAGGTGGTACTCCATCGAGAGCAGGCAGGCGCCCATGGAACCGGACAGGGCGGGCACGGCGAACGGGCTGACGAACCGTGGGCCGCGGGTGTCGTGGACATGGGTGCCGTCGATGATCTGCTCGATCCCGCCCCCCCCGGTGTTGACCACGACACCGACCCGATCGCGCTGATCCTCGTCCATCGCGGCAAAGTCGATCCCGGACGTGGCCACGGCCTCCTTGCCGGCGGCCATCGCAAAGGCGATGAACCGGCTCATCCGGCGGGCCATCTTGGGGTCCATGTGGGCGGCCGGGTCGAAGCCGATTACCTCGGCGGCGATCCGCACCTCGAACTTCGAGGCGTCGAAGCTGGCGATCGTCCGGGTCCCGGTCACCCCGGCCTGGAGATTGCGCCAATAGGTCGGGAAGTCGTTGCCGTTTGGCATGACCGCCCCGAGTCCGGTCACGACGGCTCGACGGGCGGGATCCTGGCTGGGCACGCGGGGCACCTCTGGGCTCGAGCGGAAGTCCGCTCCGGTCATCGGGGTTCGATTGTAGCGAGGTCGATCCGACGGACCCGCGGCTCGGCGCTCAGTCCCCGTCGTAGCGCTTGAAGATCACCGCGCCGTTGTGCCCGCCCAGCCCGATGTTGTTGGACAGGCCGTAGCGGATCTCGCGCTGGTGCGTCTCGGTTGCGATGTTCAGGTCGCAGTCCGGATCGCGATCGCGGTAGTTGAGCGTCCCGGGGACGGTCTGCTCGGCGATCGATAGGACGGTGGCAAATGCCTCGAACGCGCCAGCGGCGCCCATCATGTGGCCGGTCATCGACTTCGTGGCGCTGATCGAGATGTTCGGCGTGTGGTCGCCGAAGACCGTCCAGATCGCCTCCGCCTCGCGCTTGTCGCCGAGCGGGGTCGAGGTGCCGTGGGGATTGAGCAGGTCGACCTCGTCGGCTGGCACGCCGCGCCGCTCGAGGGCCATCTTCATCGCCCTGGCCGAGCCGGTGCCTCCTTCGATCGGCTGGATCATGTCCCAGCCGTCGGCGGCCGAGCCGTAGCCGACGACCTCGGCGTAGATCCTGGCACCGCGGGCCTTGGCCAGCTCGAGGTCCTCGAGGAAGAGCGAGCCGGCACCCTCGCCGAGGACGAACCCGTCGCGGGTAAGGTCGAATGGACGGGACACACTCGTGATCGGCTCGCCCGGTCGCGGGTTGCCCAGCCCGCGCATGTTCCCGAACCCGGCATGACCGACCTCGAGGAGGGGCATCTCGGTCGACCCGGAGATGATGGCAATGCAGTCCCCGCGCCGGATCGCCTCGGCCGCCTCGGCGACGTTGTGGGTGCCCGTTGCACAGGCGGACACGATGCACAGGTTGTGCCCGATCGCGCCGGTCTCGATGGCGATCATCCCCGAGCACGAGTCGACCAGGGCGTTGGCGATGAAGGTCGGGGCCACGGTCCGCGGCCCACGCTCGTGGAGGCTGGCGAAATTGTCGATCATCAGCGACTGACCGCCGGCGCCCGAGCCGAACACCACCCCGACGTCGGTCCGGTTCTGGTCGGTGATCTCGAAGCCGGAGTCGGCCACGGCCTGCTTGGCGGCGGCCACCCCGTAGTGGAGGCTAGCCTCGCTCCGGCGCGCCGCCTTGGCGTCCATCCAGTCGGTGGCCACGAAGTCGCGAACCTCGCCGGCCGCCTTCTGGTCGTACGGGGTCACGTCGAACTTGGTGATCTGGCCGATGCCCGACACGCCGTTGAGGAGATTCGACCATGCCGTCTGACGATCGTTGCCGACCGGGCTGATGACGCCCAGTCCGGTGACGACGACGCGGCGGGTGTGATCGGGTGCTCGCACAGATACTCTCCTCGGAAGGTCAGGCTGGGACGACGGGGACGGCGAGGCCGTCTGGCATGGTTGGAGCGTCGGTCGCCACGGCTTCGGCGTCGGGAGCGATCCGCTTGATCAGGCCAGTCAGGACCCGCCCGGGTCCGATCTCCACGAAGGTCGAGACCCCGGTAGCCGTCATCGACTCGACGGCACGGACCCAGTCCACCCCGGCAGTCAGGTGCTCGACCAGCTCGTCGCGCGCCGCGGCGCCCGTCGTCAACAGGCGGCTGTCGCGATTGGCCAGGAGGGGCGCCGTCGGGTCGTTGAAGTCGATCCCAGCCAGGACGCCACGCATGCCCTCGGCCGCCTCGGCCATCAGCGGCGAGTGTGCGGCCACCGACACGGGCAGCTCGATCGCGCGCTTTGCGCCGAGCTCGCGGGCCAGCCCGACCGCCGCCTCGACCGCCGCCCGCTCGCCCGACACGACAACCTGGCCGGGCGAGTTCCGGTTGGCGACACCGAACACGCCATGCCTGGCGCTGCGCTCGACCAGCTCGGGCAGGCGCGCTTCATCGAGACCGATGATGGCCGCCATCCGACCTTCGCGACCCGCGCCCGACGCCTGCATCTGGCGTCCCCGCTCGCGGACGAGACGGACCCCGTCGGCCAGGCTCAGCACGCCCGAGGCGACCATCGCGCTGTACTGGCCCATCGAATGGCCGGCGAAGTAGGCGGGAACCGGCGCGGCCACACCGAGGGCCGCCCAGCGCTCAGTCAGCGCCCGGTGGTAGGCGATCGAGGTCGCCAGGAGGGCCGGCTGGGCATTCTCGGTCCGATCGAGCGTCTCGGCGGGGCCCTCCCAGGCGAGCTCGGAGATCGGTTCAGCGAGGGCTGCGTCGGCTTCGGCAAAGACCGCCGCCGCGGCCGGGCTGGAGGCCGCCAGGGTTCGACCCATCCCGACGGACTGTGACCCCTGGCCGGGGAAGACGAAGGCGACCGTGGACATCTGGCTCCTGCTGCTGAGCGCACCGAACGAGACCGTTTCGCGGTCGGTCCCAGCCAGCGTACGAGGCGATCGGGGGTCCACGCGGAGAGCATGTGCAGCGTTGCATGGATCGGCGGGCTGGCCTACGCTTGGTGCCGATGGCCAACGAACCTTCGACCCCGCGGTCGCCCCAACGCCCGAGCAGTCGGCCGGTCCGTCGGGCGGCCCCGCGGCGGGCGATCGCCCGAACCTTCGAGGCCGCCCTCAGCGCGCCGGTCCTGGCGGCCGGGACGTCGATCCAGAACCCGCGCCAGATCTCTGAACGGGTGGCCATGGGCCGGGCCCTCTGGCGCGAGCTGGTCATCGGGTTCGCCTGGCAGATCGGCGAGCTTCGACTCGGGTTCACTCAGCTTGCGGCCCTCTACGTGCTGGCCGATTCGGGCACGACGACGGTCGCCGATCTGGCCGATTCGCTCGGTCGATCGCCCTCGGCGACATCGCGCCTGGTCGATGGACTCGTCCGGCGCCGACTGGTCGAGCGGCGCCGTGAGGAGGACGATCGCCGCCAACGCTCGCTGTGGCTGACCCAGCGCGGGCACGCCATCCTGCGCGTCGTCGATCGTGGCCGGGCCGACCAGTTCCTGTCGGCCGTGCGGGCGCTTCCGCCGCCCGAACGCAAGCTCATCGCGATGGGCGTCGCCGCCCTGGCCAACGGTGCGATCTCGCGCCGCGGCCGCCTGATCAAGGCGCCCCGGGAGTAGGCCCCGGTGCCGGACCGACCGTGACCCGGATCTGGCCGATCGGCGATCCGCTGGCTGCCAGCGATCCGCGCCGTGGGCTGACGATGTCGAGGATCAGCAGGTAGCTCCCGGGCGCGTCCGGCGCGATGAGGTCGAGGATCGCTACCCGGTCCGAGCCCGGATCGACCTGGACGGCGACCGCGACGTCCGCGGGGACCTCGATCGGCGGCGCCGGATCCAGGGGTAGCCAATGACCGATCAGCTGGGCGCTCGGCGGCAGTCGCAGCGCGAACGGTCCGGCGGGTTCCTGGTCGGGCTCGATCCGTGGCGGTGGGTCGGCCCAGGCCAGGGCGCCATCATTGAAGACCCGGACGAGCGACCGGATCGCTCCGCCGGCTCCGACCGCAATCGCCGGGCCCACGCCGTAGGAGACGGACAGGGCCGACCCGACCCGGACGACGATCGGCGGGATCAGGGACTGGGTCGCCCGATCGAATGGGACGCCACGACCATCGTCCACGGTGATCGTGACCAGGTAGGTTCCGGGCACGATCGGGAGGTTCACGACGACATGCAGGCCAGCCGCGTCCCGGCTGGTCGGGACCGGGCGGTCGGCGAGACCGGTCTGGTCGGCGACCTCCGCCCATGGGCTGGCGATCGGCGGGCCTGCGACCGGCGACTCGGCCGCGGGCGTCATGGGCGAGGCAGGATCGACGATCGGTCCGGTCTCGACCAGGGTCCAGCGAAGACTGAGCCCGAGTCGTTTCGAGACCGGCCGATCCAGCGGCGTTGACATCGGGACGCTGAGCCTGGCCGGCAAACCGGCGACGAGACCCCGGGCGGGTGGTCCGCTCGGGACGAGGACCGGGGTCCCGAACCCGACGCCTCGTTCGGCGAGCGAGAGTGCCAGGCGAAGTCGGCCAGGATCGACGCCGGCGGCCGAGGCCGCCCCGGCGCGGACCTCGGCCGCGTCGAGACCCGGACGCCAGACGAGGGAACGGTGGAAGCCCGACGAGGGGCGGGTTGGGTCCATCGCGGCCAGGTAGCCGGCCGAGCGGACGCTCGGGAACGTCCGGACATGGCCCTGGGCGTTCGCAGCTTCGCGCCAGATTCGGTCGATCGGCCGGTTGGTCGTCAGCACTGCCCGGATGTACTCGCCGGGGTCGCCGAACGTGTCGGCGATGACCGCCCCGGCGCCGGCCCGGATCCACCCCGCGGCGTGGTTGTCGACCCGTTGTTGCCCGACCGCGAACGTCCCTTCGGGCAGTCCTGGCTCGGAGTTCCCGCTCGCATAGCAGAGGTGGCTGAGGATCAAGGTCGCGCCCGGCGCCAGGTGGATCTCGCGGGCCAGGAACGTTTCCCCGTAGTAGCGGTGGGCGACGTCGCCGGCCCCGCCAACCGGGTTCAGACCCAGCCCGTCCTCGGTCGCGGGGTCGAGCCGGTGGCGGTAGCGCGAGGGCCATCCGTTGCCGTGACCCAGGTAGACCACGATCGAGGCGCCCTGGAGGGCACGCCGGACCACCGGCCAGGTCGCATCCGGCGACTCGACTCGGACCACGTTCGAGGTCCAGCGGTGGGCCTCCCGGTCGGCTCGTGTCCCGATCGACCGGTACAGGTCGGTCAGCCCGCCGGCCGGCCCGACGATGATCGCAACGCGGGGTTGCAGCGGCGCTCCGGCCGTGGGCCCGGCCAGGACCAGGAACAACGCGACGGCCGATACGATTCCGACGACACGAAACACGGGCAGCACCTCCCACCGACGGCTGGCGGGTCGGGAAAGCCTAGGACGAGGCGCTTACCTGGCAATCGACCCGCGCTCGGGTGGTCGCCCGGCTGGCTGGCGGTCCGGCAACCGAACCGCCCGCGACGCGTGGTCAGCCGCAGAAGCGACGGACCACGTCGTACAGGACGGGAAGCCCGAACCGGAGGGCATCGACGCCGACCCGCTCGTCGACGCCGTGGAATCGCTCGAGGAAGCGTTCACCGGGCTCGAGGCGGAGCGGCGAGAACCCATAGGTCGGGATGCCGAGCCGGATCGTGTGCTTGGCGTCGGTCGCGAAGGGGGCCATCACCGGCACCGGCACGCCATCGGGGTCGTGGGCCCGCAGGGTGGCTTCGATCGCCCGATACAGCTCGGTGTCAAGGGGCGCCTCGACGGCGGGAGCGTCCTTGAAGGCGTCGACCTCGCAGTGCGTCCAGAGCTCTTCGCCGATCCGCTTGCGGAGTTGCGCCGTCATCTCGGCTGGAGTCGTCCCCGGGAGCGTCCGGCAGTCGACCTCGATCTCGGCCACGCCCGGGATCACGTTGTACTTGATCCCGGCGTGGAGGACGTCCGGCGACGCCGTGTCGCGGAGCAGGGCGCGGGCCGCTCGCCCGTACATGTCGTCGCAGACCCGGGCGATCGCGGCCTCGCTCTGGGCACCGTCGGGCGATGCAATCCGCCGGACCAGGTCGCCGGTCGGACTGCCCAGCTCGTCGGCGACCGCGGCGAAGAAGCGGGCCATGACCGGGGTCAATCGCGGGGCGCCGGGTTCCGCCAGCCGGGTGACGACGGCGGCGGCGCGAACGAGAGCGTTGTCCGCTCGCGGCATCGAGCCGTGGCCCCACGTCCCGCGGACGGTGATCCGGTAGTCGACATAGCCCTTCTCGGCGACCCCGATCGGGTAGAACCGCCGGCCACCGAAGTCGACCGACACACCGCCACACTCGTTGAGGGCGGCCTCCGCCTGGAGCAGCTCGGGCCGGTTGTCGACCAGCCAGCTGGCGCCATCGAGGCCACCGGCCTCCTCATCGGCGGTCGCCGCGAACACGATGTCGCGGCGAAGACCGGGGATCGGGTCACTGGCCGGGTCTCGCCCGGCGGCCCGTGCCTCGGCCGCCAGCCGAGCAAGGACCGCGACCTCCATCGCGACCATGCCCTTCATGTCCACCGCGCCGCGCCCCCAGACGTAGCCACCTGCCACGTCCGCGTCGAAGGGATCGTGGGTCCAGCCCTGGGGCGGGGCCGGGACGACATCGAGATGGGACAGGAGGAGGAGGGGCAGCCCCCCACCACCGTCACCACGGAGACGCGGCGCGACCGAGGCGCGGCCC
>Ga0080064_1004269_pt1 | contig 18690 bp, 16 predicted proteins | sample Subgrocontami54m_FD_69260 | JGI IMG/M metagenome (GOLD analysis project Ga0080064, IMG submission 69260) | Subsurface groundwater microbial communities from S. Glens Falls, New York, USA - GMW46 contaminated, 5.4 m (SPADES assembly) (version 2) ...
GGGTGGGCCGGTGCAGAAAACCCCGGAGCAGGTCGAGTCCCGCCGCGCCGGCGAGCGCGCTGGAGAAAATGAGCCATGTGGTGAGCATCAGTCGCATCGGAAGTCCCCGTAGGGCGCGGATGTATCGCGCCGCGATGTAAAGTCAATCATTGTTCGGACGCAGAGGCCGGCACCAGCACTTCGCGGTTGCCGTTCGACTGCATGTTCGACACCAGGCCCGCGCGCTCCATCTGCTCGATCAGCCGCGCCGCGCGATTGTAGCCGATGCGCAGATGGCGCTGCACCAGCGAAATCGAGGCGCGCCGCGTCTTGAGCACGATCTCGACGGCCTGATCGTAAAGCGGATCGGCCTCGGCGTCGCCTTCCGGTGCCATCATGCCGTCGCCATTGGTTTCCGGATCTTCCAGCACCGCCTCCACATATTGCGGTTGCGCCAGGTTCTTGAGGTAGCCCACCACCTTGTGGACCTCGTGATCCGCGACGAAAGCGCCGTGCACGCGTTGGGGAATACCCGTTCCCGGGGGCAGATACAGCATGTCACCCTGCCCCAGCAGGGCTTCCGCGCCCATCTGGTCGAGAATGGTACGGGAGTCGACGCGCGCCGATACCTGGAACGCGATCCGCGTCGGGATGTTGGCCTTGATCAGGCCGGTGATCACGTCGACCGACGGGCGTTGCGTCGCAAGTATAAGGTGGATGCCGGCCGCACGCGCTTTTTGCGCGAGGCGCGCGATCAGTTCCTCGACCTTCTTGCCGACCACCATCATCAGGTCGGCGAGCTCGTCGATGATGACCACGATCAGCGACATTTCGTGCAACGGTTCGGGATCCTCGGCCGTTAACGTGAGCGGATTCGGGATCGGATTCCCGGCTTTCGCGGCATCGCGCACCTTCTGGTTGAAGCCTGCCATGTTGCGCACGCCGAGCGCCGACATCAGCTTGTAGCGGCGATCCATTTCCCCGACGCACCAGTTGAGCGCGTTGGCAGCCTGGCGCATGTCGGTCACGACCGGCGTCAGCAGATGCGGTATGCCTTCATATACCGAGAGCTCGAGCATTTTCGGGTCGACCAGTATCAGCCGGCATTGCGCGGGCGGCGACTTGTAGAGCAGGCTCAGGATCATGGCATTGATTGCGACGGACTTGCCGGAGCCGGTGGTGCCGGCGACCAGCAGGTGCGGCATGCGCGCAAGGTCGACGACGACCGGATTGCCCGCGATGTCCTTGCCGAGCGCGAGCGTGAGCGGCGAATGCATGTCGGCGTAAATCTGCGAACTCAGGATTTCCGACAGATGCACCATCTGGCGTTCGGGATTCGGGATCTCGAGTCCCATGCAGCTCTTGCCGGGTATGGTCTCCACGACGCGGATGCTGACCACCGACAGCGCGCGCGCCAGGTCCCGCACCAGATTGACGATCTGGCTGCCTTTGACGCCGACGGCGGGCTCGACCTCGTAACGGGTGATGACCGGGCCCGGGTAAGCGGCCACGACCCGCACTTCGACGCCGAAGTCGAGCAGTTTTTTCTCGATCAGGCGCGAAGTGAATTCAAGCGTATCACTGCTGATCGCCTCGAGCGCCTGTTCCGGCTCGTCGAGCAGTTTCAACGGCGGCAGCGGCGAATCGGGCAGGTTCTCGAACAGCGGCACCTGTTTCTCGCGCTCGACGCGCGGCGATTTCGGTATCTGCAGCGCCGGCGGCTCGATGCGCAGCGGCTCGTGGATTTCGAACTTTTTCTTGCTCTCTTCGACCACTTCCCCGCGCTCGATGACCGCCGCCGCGCCGGCGCGCCGGTCCTGCCGATCCGTCCAGCTCTGCCGGGTGCGCTGATAAACCTCCTCAAGCCAGCCGCCCAGGCGCTCAAGAAAAGCAATCCACGATATTCCGGTAAACAGGCTCAGCCCAATCGCGATCATCGCGAGGAGCGCGAGCGTTGCACCCGTGAAACCGAGCGCATTGGACAACAAGCCGCTGGTTGCAGTGCCGAGTATTCCGCCGGGGGCGAGCGGCAGGGTCGCCTTCAGGCTGTAGAACCGCATCGCCTCCAGGCTGGCGCTTGCCACCAGCAGAATGGCGAAACCGATGGCGGCAACGAAGTACGAGCGCCGGTCGGCCGGTGCCACATGCTCGATGCGGCGAAAGCTCCAGCGCACGATGAAAGCGCACAATGCCACCCACCACCACGCGGATAATCCGAACAGGTAGAGCAGAACATCAGCGAACCACGCGCCGAAGCGGCCGCCCGAGTTCACGACCCGCTCGACACTTGCGCTATGCGACCAGCCGGGGTCTGCCTTGTCGAAGGTAAACAGGATCAGCGCCAGATACAGCGCGAGTGCCACCAGCGCGAGCCACCAGGATTCCCGCACCAGCGATGCGATTTTGGGCGGCAGCGGGTTTTCGGCAGGGGTTGTTATCGTGCAAACCCTGTTCGTTTGGCCTGGCCCGCCTGGCTCGGACGCGCGCGCTTTGACATCGACAACTTGTCGAGCAGAATAACCTTGCGTTTTTCAGTCCGGATATAGCCGCGTTGCTGCAGGTCTTTCATCACGCGGCTCACCATTTCGCGCGACGCACCGATCATGCGCGCCATTTCCTGTTTCGGCGGCGCCTGTTTCACGGTCCACAGGCCATCGACCTCCTTTGCCTGGTCGAGCAGCAGGCGCGCGACGCGGCCATAAACGTCGATCAGCGCCAGGCTTTCGATACTGCGATCGGCGTCACGCAGCCGCTTGACGAGGTTGCGGATGATGATCATGGCAAGATCGAAGTTGTCCTTGAGGCAGGCGATGAAGCCGGTTTTCGAAAACCGCAGCATTTCGCAGGGTTCGAGCGTCTCCACGCTGGCCGAGCGCGGCTGGTCGTCGAGCAGCCCCATTTCGCCGAAGAATTCGTTCGGCCCCATAAACGCCAGGATGACTTCGTGCCCCTCCTCGTCTGGAATCAGGACCTTGACGCGGCCGGACAGGATGATATACAGCGCATCGGTCTCTTCGCCGGCGCGCATGACGAGGGTGCTGCGGGCGTAACTGCGAAGCTGCAGGCAGGGTTGCAGCATGCGCAACTGGTCGTCGGACAGCGACGAAAACAAACGCACTGTTTTCAGGATCTGAGGGTTCACCGATCAGTTTCCTTTCATTTGGTCATAAACTCAGTGGGCATAAAAACACTATTGTTATTTTATACCAAGGGATTAAAAATGAATATTAAAGTTGTTGCCCAACTCGACATTCAGCGCATTCGCTGCCAGAATGTTGCGTTTTTGCAACGTCATTAATTCTCCGGTTCAAATCCATGTCGAAACCAATCAAGCATTGTCCCCTTCTGATACTCGGTTCGGGTCCCGCCGGCTACACAGCGGCCATTTATGCGGCGCGCGCCAATCTCAAGCCGGTGCTGGTGACCGGGCTCGCCCAGGGTGGGCAGCTGATGACCACCACGGACGTCGACAACTGGCCCGCCGATGCGATGGGGGTGCAGGGGCCGGAACTGATGGAGCGCTTCCTGAAACACGCCGAGCGCTTCAAGACCGAGATCATTTTCGATCATATTCATACGGCGAAGCTCGACGCCAGGCCGCTCGCGCTCATCGGCGACAATGCCACCTACACCTGCGACGCGCTGATTGTCGCCACCGGCGCCTCGGCAATGTATCTCGGCCTGCCGTCCGAGCAGGCGTTCATGGGACGCGGGGTTTCGGGCTGCGCGACGTGCGACGGTTTTTTCTACAAGGACCAGGACGTCGCCGTCATCGGGGGCGGCAATACCGCGGTCGAGGAAGCGCTGTATCTGTCCAACATCGCGCGGCACGTCACGGTGGTGCACCGCCGCGACAAATTCCGCGCCGAAGCGATCCTGGTCGACAAGCTCAACGAGAAGGTTACCGCTGGAAAAGCAGCCGTGTTGTGGGACCACGTGCTGGACGAGGTGCTCGGCGATAATTCCGGCGTCACCGGCATGCGCGTAAAAAACGCCAGGACCGGCGCGACGACAGACAAGCAGCTGCAGGGGGTATTCATCGCGATCGGCCACCGCCCCAACACGGAAATTTTTGCCGGCCAGCTGGAGATGAAGAATGGCTACATCATTACCAAGTGCGGGCTGGACGGCGGCGCCACTGCCACCAGCGTGCCGGGTGTGTTCGCGGCCGGCGACGTGCAGGACCACGTCTATCGCCAGGCGGTAACCAGCGCCGGCAGCGGATGCATGGCGGCCCTCGACGCGCAGAAATTTCTCGAGTCGCTCGCGCCCTAGTCTCGCGTGGCGATGGGTGCGACGCCGGGAGCCATGCCATGAAAAAACGCCCCGCCGGGCTGGCCGGTGACGACACCGCGCTGCTTCAGGAACTGCTGGCGGAAGTTGTTCCCCTGCCCGCTCACGGACGGGTGGTTCACGCGCGTCCCAAACGCAAACCCATTCCGGAGCAACGGCTGCGCGACGAGCGCGCCGCGCTGGCGGACAGCCTGAGCGATCATATCTCCTGGGACATCGGAACGGAGACCGGCGAGGAACTGGTATACCTGCGCAACGGTCTCTCGCGCCAGATCCTCAGGAAGCTGCGCCGCGGCCACTGGGTAACCCAGGACGAACTGGACCTGCACGGGCTGACTTCGCTCGAGGCACGCGCGCTGCTGGTGGAGTTTCTCAACGCCTGTGTGCGCAACGGCGCGCGCTGCGTGCGCATCGTTCACGGCAAGGGATTGCGCTCGAAAAACCGCGAGCCGGTGCTGAAAACCAAAGTCGCAAACTGGCTGATCCAGCGCAACGAGGTGCTCGCGTTCTGCCAGGCGCGTCAGGTTGACGGCGGCAGCGGCGCGGTGATGGTGCTGTTGAAGAGCGTTACTTAAATCGCTGCCTCGTCAGTTTCTCCAGTACGGATCCGGATCACCTGTTCGACGCTGGTGATGAAGATCTTGCCATCGCCGATCTTGCCGGTGCGCGCCGACTTGACGATGGCATCGACGGCCCGCTCAAGCATGTTCTCCGGGACCACGACTTCGATTTTCACCTTGGGCAGGAAATCCACCACGTACTCGGCCCCGCGGTACAGCTCCGTATGGCCCTTTTGGCGCCCGAAACCCTTGACTTCGGTCACGGTCAGGCCGCTGACACCGATTTCGGAAAGCGCTTCGCGCACCTCGTCCAGCTTGAACGGCTTGAATATCGCTTCGATTTTTTTCATTAAACCCTCTCTGCCTCCTCACGACCGGCTGCGCGTTGCGGCCGGTTTCAGGGCATAGTATAAGGCCTGGCGGCAACGAGATAAATCACCCCTCGTTACCCCTGATGGCGGTACTTGTTGGTAATCGGGTAGCGCCAGTCCTTGCCGAAGCCGCGCGGGGTGATGCGGATACCGATCGGCGCCTGGCGCCGCTTGTATTCGCTGATCCGCAGCAGGTGGATCACCCGCTCGATGTCCTTGCGGGCGAATCCCGCCGCCTCGATTTCGCGCGGCCCGCGATTGTGCTCGACATAGGCCTCCATGATCGCATCCAGCACCTCATAGGGGGGCAGGCTGTCCTGGTCCACCTGGTTCGGCCGCAACTCGGCCGAGGGCGGGCGCGTAATCACGCGCTGCGGGATTACCGGGGAAATGCCGTTGCGGTAGTTGGCCAGACGGTAGACCATCATCTTGCTGATATCCTTCAACACGCCGAAGCCTCCCGCCATGTCGCCATAGAGCGTCGCATAGCCGGTTCCCATTTCGCTCTTGTTGCCGGTGGTGAGCACGATCGAGCCCCCCTTGTTCGACAACGCCATCAGCAACGTGCCGCGGATGCGTGACTGCAGATTCTCCTCGGTGGTGTCCTGCGCCAGCCCCTCGAACTCCTTCGCCAGCGCGGACAAAAATGTGTCGAATACCGGCTTGATCGCGATTTCGGTGTAGCGCACCTTGAGCGCTTCGGCCTGCGCGCGGGCGTCCTCGCGGCTGATGCTTGCGGTGTACTGCGACGGCATCATCACCGCGCGCACCTTGCCGGCGCCCAGCGCGTCGACGGCGACCACCAGCGTCAGCGCCGAATCGATCCCGCCCGACAAGCCGAGCAGCACTCCCGGAAAACCGTTCTTGCCGACGTAATCGCGCACGCCCAGGCATAACGCGTCATAGACCTCGGCCTCGAGCGTGTGCTCGGGCGCAATCTCGCCGCGCTGCGCGTCGCCGTTCTCGATGGTCACGATCCCCAGCGCCTCCTTGAACAACGGCAGCTGGTTCATGAGCTCGCCCTCGCGGCTGAGCGCGAACGAGGCGCCATCGAACACGAGCTCGTCCTGGCCGCCGACCATGTTCACGTAGATCAGCGGCACGCCGTTCTCGGCGACGCGCTCGCGCATCACGTCGTAGCGCGAATGCTGCTTGCGCACATGATAGGGCGATGCGTTGAGCACCAGCAGCACCTCGGCGCCCGCCGCGCGTGCCGCCCGCGGCGCCACCGCCGCCCATGAATCGGCGCAAATATTGATACCCAGGTTGAGTTCCTTGCCGCCGGCGCCGGGACTCGCCAGCAGCGGGCCCTGCTTGCCCCACGTGTCCTCGCAGATGTTGACGCCGAAATTGACGCCGCCGGCCTGGAATACGCACGGCCTGTCGTCGGAGTCGAAATAGCGCTCTTCGTCGAATACCGTGTAGTTGGGCAGCGCATGCTTGTGATAAGTGGCGGTGACGCGGCCATTCTGGATCACCGACGCAGCGTTATAGCGCTTGCCGTCGACCTGGCGCGGATGACCGACGACGAGCGTGATGCCGGCGACCTGCGCCACCAACCGCTCGAGCGCTGCGTCGCAACTGCGGTAAAAATCGCCGCGCAGCAGCAGGTCTTCGGGCGGATAACCGCACAGCGCAAGTTCGGGGGTGACCATCAGATCCGCACCTTGCGCGCGCGCGCGCGTGGCGAAATCAACGATGCGCTCGACGTTGCCGGCGAGATCGCCAACCGTACAGTTAAACTGGGCAATCGCGATTTTCATATCGCTAATATATCATTGCCCCGATGAAGACGCCCGGTTCCGCCGTCGAAGTGCGCGACTCGCTCGCCGCGATACCGGCCCGCGACTGGAACCGGCTTGCAGGTGATGACCCGTTTCTGCGTCACGAATTCCTGCACGCGCTGCATGAAACGGGCTGTGCCAGCGCTGCCACCGGCTGGGCGCCGCGTTTCCTGATTCTGCGCGAGGCTGGCGTGCTGGCCGGCGCCATGCCGCTTTATCTGAAGGCCCACTCTTACGGCGAGTACGTATTCGATTGGGCATGGGCGGACGCCTACCAGCGCCACGGACTGAGTTACTACCCCAAACTGCTCAACGCGGTGCCGTTTACGCCCGTGAGCGGCCAGCGGCTGCTTGCCAAAAATAGCGTACAGCGCCGGCTATTGCTCGACGCCGCGCTCGAACTGGCGCGCGAGACCGGGGCATCATCGCTGCACTGCCTGTTTCCGCCTGCCGCGCAGGCGGATGAAATGCAGGCTGGCGGGCTGATGCTGCGCCACGGTGTGCAGTTTCACTGGCGCAATCACGGCTATGCGGATTTCGACGGCTTCCTGGCGACGCTGAACCACGACAAACGCAAGAAGATCCGGCAGCAGCGGCGCCAGGTTCGTGATGCGGGCATCCGCTGCGAGTGGTTTGCCGGAAGCGCCGTCACGGACGCGCTCTGGGGGTTTTTCAACCGCTGTTACCGCGAGACCTATCGACAGCATCGCTCGACGCCCTACCTCAACCTCGACTTCTTCCGCGCCCTCGGACGCCTGATGCCGGAAAACATCCTGCTCATCATCGCCATGCGCGACTCCACACCGCTCGCCGCCTCGCTCAACATCCATAATGGACAGCGGTTGTGCGGCCGCTACTGGGGCGCGCTCGAATACCATCCGGCGCTGCATTTCGAGGCGTGTTACTACCAGGTCATCGAATTTTGCATCGCCCGCGGCATCGCCAGCTTCGAGGGCGGCGCGCAGGGCGAACACAAGATCGCGCGCGGGCTGCTGCCCGTGGCGACGCACTCAGCGCACTGGCTCGCGCATCCGGAGTTCGCCGCGGCGGTCGAGGATTTCCTGCGGCGCGAGTCGCGCGGCATTGCGGCCTACGTCGATGAACTCGGCGCGCGCAGCCCGTTCAAATCCGCAACGGATTGCGGGGCGGCGCAATGACACCTATAGTGAGAGCTATGAAATTCTGCAGCCAATGCGGCGCGCCGGTCGCACTGCGCATCCCTGACGGCGACACGCTGCCGCGCTTCGTATGCGGCGGGTGCCACACCATCCATTATCAGAACCCGCGGATGGTGGTCGGCTGCATTGTGGAATGGGAAGACAGGATCCTGCTGTGCCACCGCGCGATCGAGCCGCGTTACGGCTTGTGGACGGTGCCCGCCGGCTACATGGAAAATGGCGAAACCACTTGTCAGGGCGCGCTGCGCGAGACGCTGGAGGAGGCGAACGCGCGGGTGGAGATCGGTCCGCTCTACGCGCTCTACAACATCCCGCACATCAGTCAGGTTTACCTGCTGTTCCGCGCGCGGCTGCTCGATCTCGACTTTCACGCCGGCGCCGAGACGCTCGAGGCGAGGCTTTTTGCCGAAAGCGAAATACCGTGGGACCAGCTCGCGTTTGCCACCGTGCGCAACACGCTCACGCACTATTACAGCGACCGCCGCGGCGGCGAATACAAGTTCCACATGGGAACGATAGAGCCGATCAGGAAGTGATTCGCGGCTCGTCGCCCGCCTCATATCGCCCGCAAGGCGTCGACAATTTTTAGCCGCGCGGCGCGGATCGCAGGCAGAAAACCGCCGACCACGCCCATGGCGAGCGAGAACAACAGCGTTTTCGCCGCGATATCGGGCGTCAGCGTAAAGCTGAACGCCAGCTCGGAAAACGATTGCCAGTTCATGGTCGAAATCGTAAACATCTGCATGAACGACGCAGCCGCGAGCCCGGCGCAACCGCCCACCAGCGCGAGCAGCACCGCTTCCGTCAGGAACGCGGCAAGGATGCTGCGCCTGCGAAATCCGAGCGCGCGCAGCGTACCGATCTCGCCGGTTCGGTTCGCGACCGACGCGTACATCGTGATCATCGCGCCGATCACCGCGCCGACCGAAAAGATCACTGAGAGCGTCAGCCCGAGGTAGCGGATGAATTTCGCCAGCAGCTCCGACTGTTCCGCGTAATAGACGTTTTCGCGTTTCGCTTCCACCGTCAGGCGCTGGTCGCGTTCGAGCTGCGCCCGGATCTGGTCGAAACTCTCCGGGTCGTTGAGCCGGAACAGCAACGAAGAATAAACCGGGCGGCGGAACGCCTGCATCAACTGCACGGCGTCGCCCCAGATCTCGGAGTCGAAGCCGCTGTTGCCGGCGTCGAACGTTCCCACCACCCTCCATTCCCGCAGCCCGAACCACAGCGTCTCGCCGATGCCCGCGCCCTTGAAGCGTTCAGCCGCGCTGCGTCCCGCGATGATTTCCGAGGAGCCGGGCCGGAACGCGCGCCCCGCGATCATTCTGACCTGCGGCCGCAGCGTGAGCCCCAACGGCGCGACACCGCGGATCAGCACGTTGGTCGGCCGTTCGGTGCCGCGCTTGACGAGATTGACCAGCACCACCGTTTCCCTGGATACCAGCCGTTCGCCGCCGGCGCCGAGCGCGACCTGGGGCTGGCTTTCGATGATTGCCGCCTGCCCGCGGTCGATCGCGCTTTGCACCTCGGTCTGCGAGGAGCGCCGGATCACGACAACGTTGTCATGCGAGCCGGTTTCGACCAGCGTTTTTCGCAAACCCTCCTCCAGCATCAGCACGGTCGCGAACACAAACACCACGAGCGCCATGCCTCCCGCGGTAAGCGCGGTTGTCAACTTGCGCGTCCACAGATTGCGGAACGTGTAGGAGAAAGGAATTCTCATGTGCGTCAGCCTACGTGCCGCAATCCGTCGGCGATGCGAATCCGCGCGGCGCGCAGCGCCGGCAGGCAGGCGGCAACGGCGCCGACCAGCAGCGCGGCGGCACCCTGCATCGCCACGGTCTCGCGGCCGACGTTGAACACCGGAAACAGGCTTCCCATCTCCGCGCCGAAACGCCCGGCAACCGGAAACGTGAGCACGACGCCGAGCAGGCCTCCGGCGCCCGCAATCGCGAGCGACTCGCCGAAAATCATCGCCGCCAGCGCAAGCGGGCCGAAGCCGAGCGCTTTGAGCGTCGCATACTCGGCGGTGCGCTCGCGCGCGGTCATCGCCATGGTGTTGGCCATCACCGCCATGATGATGAAAATGACGAGGAACGACACGATCTTGATCGCGACCACGATGGCCTCGGTCATCGACACGAAGCCGAGCTGGAACGCCTGCTCGGTCTCGGTCAGAGTTTCGGCGAGCGAATTCCGGAAAGTCGCGTCGACGGCGGCGGTGACTGCGGCAGCCCGGTCGGCGCTGGTGAGCCCGATGACATAGACGCCGACCGTATTGGCACGCCGTGGCGCGAGCTTCATCATCGTTTCGTTCAGATAGTCCCAGTGGAAGAAAAACTGCGAGGTGTCGGTTTTGGCCTCCGCCCCGTCATAAATGCCGCGCACCACGAACTCCCAGTTGCCGGGAAAGATCGTGCCGCGCAGCGTCACCTGATCACCCGGCTTGAAGCCGTAGGTCGTGGCGAGCTTGCGGCCGGCGATCGCGCCTTTGCGGTCACGCAGAAATTCGCGCATCTGCGCGGGAGCAACGACGAATTCCGGATACAACGCGAAATAGCTCTGGGCCTGCACTGCGAATTGTGGAAAAAAGTTCTTCTCGGTGATGTAGACGCCGCCGAACCAGTTGGCGTGCGATACCGACTTGACGCCGTCGATCTGCCTGATCTTGCCCATATAGGTCAGCGGCAGCGGGAATACCAGAGAGATCGCGTTGCGCGTCACCAGCCGCGTCGCCGACGCCGCCGCCGCGCCCGCATACCACGCATCGACCACGGTGCGCAGCAGCCCGAACGCGAGGATCGCGACCACGATGCCGAGCGCAGTCAGGCCAGTGCGCAGCTTGTGGCGCAGCGCGTTTCTGATGATCAGCTTGAGAAAATACATGAGCAGGGACTTTCAGCCGGCGCTCAATTCGCCTTTTTCGAGATGCCGCACGGTGTGTGCCTTGGCCGCCGCCTGCGGATCGTGCGTGACCATGATCACCGTCTTGCCGAGTTCGCCGTTGAGGCGTTCGATCAGATTGAGGATCTCTGCGGCCGACACGCGGTCGAGATCGCCGGTCGGCTCATCGGCCACGAGGATCGTCGGATCGGTGATGATCGCGCGTGCGATCGCGACGCGCTGCTGCTGCCCGCCCGAGAGCTCGGAGGGATAGTGATCGCTGCGATCGGTGAGCCCCACCATCGAGAGCGCGGCGGCGACGTGCTCGCCGCGCTCGCGCGCCGACAGGTCAGTCAACAGCAGCGGCAGCTCGATGTTTTCAAACGCGGTGAGCACCGGCATCAGATTGTAGAACTGGAAAATGAAGCCCACGTGATGCGAGCGCCAGTCGGCAAGTTCCGCCTCCGACAACGCCGTGATGTCGGTGCCGGCGACGCGCAGACTGCCGCTGTCAGGCTTGTCGATGCCCGCGATCATGTTGAGCAGCGTGCTTTTGCCCGACCCCGACGGCCCCATCAGCGCGACGAAATCGCCGGCCGCGATATCGAACGTGATGCCGGTCAGCACCGGCACGATCTGATCGCCGCGGCGGTAGGACTTGACGAGGTTCGCGATCTCTACGACCGGCTGTGCGGTTTCATCCATCAGAAAAACTACTTGGCTGGCAGAGAGATGCGCGCGCCGTCGTGCAGCTTGTCCGGCGGCCGCAATACTACCCTGTCGCCGGGCTTTACGCCCGAGCGGATTTCCAGCAGCTCGCCGATCCTTACGCCCGTTTCAACCTCGACCTGCACGGCCTTGTCGTCCCTGATCACGAACATCACGCTCCTGCCGCCGCGCTGCACCACCGCCGGCGGCTGCACCACGGTGCGCGCGCTGCGTTCGCCTTCCGGCATTTCCTGCGACAGGAACGCGACCTTGGCGCTCATCTCGGGCAGGATGCGCGGATCGAGCTGCTCGAAGCGGATTTTCGCCATTACGGTTGCCTTGGTGCGATCCACCGTCGGCACCAGCCGCAGCAGGCGGCCGCGGAAACGCACCTCCGGCAATGCGTCGAGCTGGATCTCGCATGGCTGACCGGACGTGACCTTGCCGAGATTCGACTCGGAGACGTCAGCCTCGACTTCGAGTGTCGACATGTCGGCCATCGTCACGACCGCCGCCTGCGATCCGGGCGCGGAGGAAAACGGTGTGATCACATCACCGACGTTCGCATTCTTGGTCAGAACCACGCCGTCGAACGGCGCGCTGATCAGCGTCTGGTCGATCGCGATCTGTGCCGCACGATGATTGGCCTGCGCAACGCCGATCGCAGCTTTGAAACCGCTGATTCCGGCGCTGGCCTTCTCGTAGCGCGCGACCGCGCCATCATGCGCCGCCTGCGATACGAAATTCTTTGCCAGCAGCTCGCGCGAACGGCGCAGGCTGCGTTCCGCTTCGTTGAGTTCAGCCTCGCCCTGCTCGAGGTTGGCCTGCGCGACCTTGACGCTGGCGGCAGCCTGGTCCATGGCCGCCGTCACGTCACGATTCTCGAGACGCGCGATGACCTCACCCCGCCTGACACGACTGCCTTCCCGCACGCCGAGCCATTCGAGACGGCCGGTCGCTTTCGAGGCCACCGCCGCCTTGCGCTGCGCCACGACGTAGCCCGTCGCGTTGAGCTGCACGAATGCGAGTGACGGATAGGCACTGGACACGGTCGCCGGCTCCACCGCGAGCGGCGCATTCATGCTGCGCACCCCGTACGCGACCGCGAGCGCCGCGATGATGACGGCACCAATCAACCACGGCCGCAGACGGCGGCGCGGCACAGGAGCACCGGGGCTCCCGCCGCGATTGATCCTGAGCTTGGATAAATCCGCTTCCGCCATCGTGCTGCCCCTCACGTCAGCCGAATAATCCGCCGACCCGCGTTCCGGCGATCCGGTTCACCACGTAGAGGCTCAGCGCGCACACCACAATCAGGATCACGCCGAGCGCCGCGGCCTGGCTGTGCGAGCCCGCGATGTAAAAAGTGAAGATCCCGAACGGGATCATCTCCCAGCCGCCCAGCGTGAGAAAGATCGTGGCTGATGCTTCCTGGATCGACATGATGAAGGAAAACAGCGCGCCGACCAGGATCCCTTTCCACACCAGCGGCACCGTAATGTCACGGAACGTGCGCAGTTTGGTCGCGCCGACGTTGGCGGCGGCTTCCTCAAGCGACGGATGCACGAGCAGCAGCGAAGAGAAGCTGCCGCGCACGGTGTACGGCAGCCGGCGAACCGCGAGCACGAGCGGCAGGATCAGCCACATCCCGGTCAGCGGAACGTCGATGACCGGCAGCGGAAAGTTGAAAGCCCGGATGTATGCGATGCCAATGGCGGTTCCCGGTATCGCGAGGATCAGCGTCGTGAGCGCGTCCATCGTGTTGCGCCCCGGCGCGCGCGTGCGCGCCATGATCCACGCCATCGGCACGCCAACGACCAGGCACAGCACCAGCGCGAGTCCCGCGTACAGGAACGAGTTGATGATGAATTTCGGCGTCTCGATGCTCACCGTGCGGAAGAATTCCAGCGTGTAGTGAACCGGGAAAGGCGTGAGCGCCCAGCCACGGCCGACCGCGGCGAACACGACGCCCACCTGCGGAATGACGCACACGATCATCAGCAGCGTGAGAAGGCCCACCGCGAGCCAGCGCTGGACCGGTCCCAGGCGGCGGCGCTCGACTTTGGAATAGGCGAGCGAGCTGTAGTCCTTGATCGCCACGTACTCGCGCGCGGCGATCACGAAAATGATGGCGAGCACAACCAGCAGCGCCGAGATCACGATGCCCATGCGGAAAATCCGCCGGTCGACGAACTGCATGATGTTGAGATAGGCCTGCGGGGCGAGCAGGTCCTGCACGCCGAGCACCAGCGGCGTGATGAAGTCGGCGAAGGTCCAGATGAACACCAGCAGCGCTCCCGACATAAAGCCCGGGGTGGTGAGCGGCAACGTGATGGTCCAGAACCTGTGCCAGCCCGACGCGCCGACGCCCTGCGCCGCCTCCTCGAGCGACGGATCGACTTTCGAGAGCGAGTCGAGAATGCTGAGCGTCATCAGCGGAAAGAGATGCACGGTCTCAATCAGCAGTATGCCGTGCATCCCGTACATGAAATTGATCGGGTGCTCCATGCCGAACCAGTCCATGAGCAGGATATTCACCGTGCCCGCACGGCCGAGGATGAAGACGAATCCCAGCACGCCCACCAGCGGTGGCAGGATCATCGGCAGCATGGTGAGGTACGAGAACGTTTTCCGGTACGGGAACTCGTAACGAATGATGAGCAACGCGACTGCGATCCCGACCACCGAGGTCGTGAAGACCGCGGCCACGCCCAGCACCATCGACCTCCAGAACGAGCGCAGATAGAACGAGTCGGTGAAGAAATCCCGGAAGTTGACCAGCGTGAACTGGCCCGCCTCGTTGGTGACCGCGTCGTAGAAAATCCGGGTCAGCGGGTACAGGACGAACGCGATCAGAAAGGCCCAGATCAGCCCGAAACCCAGGAGGGCGATGGAAGCCCGCGGCAGCTTCATGCTGCCGCCGGAATCGCCACGGTGCTGGTGGCCGCGAAGCTGACGGCGACCGGCGCGCCGATCGGCCGCTGCTCGTGGTGCCAGGGATCGCGGATGTCCACCTTGAATACAACACCCTGCCCCAGGTCCACGTCGTAGCGCACAGCGTTGCCCAGGTAGGCGGCAAACGCGATGGTGCCTTGTACCCGGTTGCTACCGATAGCGGTCTCGCCATCGAGACCCGCGTTCTCGGGCCGCACCGACACGATGCACGAATCGCCCGGGCGCAAGCGCTCGTCCAGCAGTGCGGAAATTTCACCGATCGCGGTTTTCACGCGCAGCCGCGGCGGTGATGCGTCCACCGACTCGATGGTGCCCTCTATCAGGTTGTTGATGCCGATGAAGTCGGCGACGAAGCGGTTCTCCGGACGCTCGTACAGCGTCTTCGGGGGGCCGATCTGGAACACCTTGCCCTGGTTGAAGACCGCGATGCGGTCCGACAGCGTCAGCGCCTCTTCCTGGTCGTGCGTCACGTAGACGGTGGTGATGCCGAGTTCTTTCTGGAGCTTGCGGATCTCGGCACGCACCTGGATGCGGATTTTCGCGTCGAGATTGGACAGCGGCTCGTCGAGGAGCAGGATCCGCGGGTTGAGCACCAGCGCGCGAGCGAGCGCCACGCGCTGCTGCTGCCCGCCGGAAATCTGCCCGGGATAACGATCCTCCAGCCCGCCCAGCTTGACCTTGCCGAGCACCGCGCTGATGCGATCCGCGATCTCGCTCTGCGGCACCTTGCGCAGCTTCAACCCGTAGGCGACGTTCTGGAACACCGTCATGTGCGGCCACAACGCGTAGTTCTGGAACACCATGCCGATGCCGCGTTCGTGCGGCGGCAGGTTGGTGACCACGCGGCCGTCGAACAGAATCTCGCCCTCGTCCGGGGCGTAGAAACCGGCAATCAGCCGCAACAGCGTCGTCTTGCCGCAGCCTGAAGGACCGAGGAGAGTGAACATTTCGCCCTCCTCGATCGAGAAGCCGACGCGGCTGACTACCTCCAGCGGGCCGAAACGCTTGGTGAGCCCCTCGACGGTGATGCGCACGGTTGCCGCCGCTTTCCTGGGTCGGCTAGCGCTTGAGCTGGTCCCAGGCCGTCTCGATCTCCTTGCGAAACTGTTCGTTCACCTTCTCGTAGCGGCCCTGTGCCTTGCCGTCGTCGTAGATGTTCGTCACGTCGACGTCGAAGTAGGAGCGGATGCCGCCGGTAAACTCGACCGCCATTTCCGCGCGGGAGCCCGGAGCCCCCTGCACGCGGAACTTCGGCGTGATCGGGAACACGCCCCGCTCCATCGCCACCCGCTGGCCGCGCTCGGAGAGCATGTACTCGATGAACGCGCGCGCCGCCTTCGGATGCTTCGCGCCCGCGAGTATGGCAATCGGCTCGGGAGTGATCCACGCGGTTTTCGGTGCGACGAACTTGATGTCGAAGCCGGCCAGCCGGTCCTCGAAGGCCATGTAGCTCGGCACGGCGAAGCCGGCGGCGAACTCGCCCCGGGCGACCACCGATGGCACGTCGCGGCTGCGCGCGGTGAAGATGCCGGTGTTCGCGGCAAGGCGCTTGAGCCATGCCCAACCCTTGTCGTCCCCGTCGCGCTGCAGGATCACCTCGTAGGTCGCGTGGCTGCTGCTCGAGCGGCTGGGGGCGCACTGCGCGACGTGGCCTTTCAGCTTGGGATGCAGAAGATCGTCCCAGTCCTTCGGCGCCGGGACACCGAGCTTCGCGAGCACCTTCGGGTGATACACCAGGCCGTACGGCTCGAGCACCGTGCCAATCCAGAAGCCCTTGGGGTCTTTGAGGGGGATGGGTTTGGGCTTGCCGATGGCCGTGGGTATCGCGTCCACGACATTCGTCGGCAGATCATGCCGCACCAGCAGCTTTTGCTCCGCCAGCTTGTCGAACAGCGCGCTCTCGCCGCCCCAGAAAATATCGACCTCGGGGCGGCCTTTCCATTCGAGAATGCGCCCGTAGGCCACCGGTGTGCCTGCCGCCAGCGCACTCGCTTTCACCGTGATGTTCCAGCGCTCCTTCGCGTAGACGATGAAATCCGCCAGCGTCGGATCGGTGAGGGTTTTCGCCACCGGCGTGATCAGCACCAGTTCATTTTCGATCGGCTGGGCCGCCACCGGGCCGGCCGCGTTAAGTATTCCCACAACCACCATTCCGAGCAGTTTCAAGCAGCGCTTCATGGCATTCTCCTTTGACAGGACCGGAACCGGAACGATTCGTAAATATAACAGTATGCAGGCGGCATTGCTTGATCTGGCGCAAGCGGGGGGAAGCCGCCGCGTCCTAGACTTATGTATTGCGAAACGGATGGCCGCGAAAAACCGGGAGCTGCCGCATGGCGTCTGTGGGAATCATCGGCGGCGGTGCGTTCGGCACCGCGATGGCGTGCGTGATTCGCAGGTCGGGGCACGCAACGACGCTCTGGGCGCGTGAACCTTATACCGTCACCGCGCTCAACCACGACGGGATCAACCCGCTCTACCTGCCCCGCGTCCGGGTGGAGCCGGGGATCATCGCGACGAACGATCTCGCTCAAGCGACGGCGGGGAAAGACTTCATCCTGATGGTGGTGCCGGCGCAGTTTCTGCGCAGCGTCGCGGTACCGATGCATCCGCTGCTCGCGGCAGGGACTCCGGTCGTGACTTGCGCGAAGGGGATCGAACGCGGCACCTGCGCGCTGATGCCTGAAGTCATCGCCGAGACGCTGCCCATGGCGAAAATCGCAGTCCTGTCCGGGCCTGCGTTCGCGCGCGAAGTTGCAGCCAATCTGCCGACGGGCGTCACTCTCGCGTGCGCCGACGCCGGGCTCGGCGAGTATCTCGCGCACGAGATCGGGACGCCGCGCTTTCGCACCTACCTGTCGGACGATGTCATCGGCGCGGCCATCGGCGGCGCGCTGAAAAACGTGCTCGCCATCGCCGCCGGCATCGCCGAAGGCAAAAAGCTCGGCAATAATGCGCGCGCGACGCTGATCGCGCGCGGACTACTCGAGATGGCGCGCCTCGGGCTCGCCAAGGGCGCCAGGCTCGAAACGTTCATGGGGCTGTGCGGAATCGGCGATCTGACACTCACCTGCAACAACGTGCAGTCGCGCAACATGTCCCTCGGCGTCGCGCTCGGCGAGGGACGGTCGCTCAAAGAGGTGCTGGGCGAACGCAAGGAAGTCACCGAGGGGGCTTATTCGGCCGAAGCGGTCGCGGCATTGGCCAGCCGCCTCGGAGTAGAGATGCCGATCGTGGCAGCCGTCGATCAGGTGCTCAATCACGGCGCCGACCTCGACGCGACCATTGCCGGTCTGCTGGCGCATCCCGTGCGCCGTGAAGGCGTCGCGGGCGGTTGAGTTGCACGGCGCGCTGAAGCCGCGCCCTACTGCTGCGCCCTACATCAGAGCTTCCCTAGCTTTTGGCGCGGGTGAGAGCCTTGCGCCATTCTTCCGTGAGCCGCGCCGCCTCACCGCGTTCCATGACGGGATCGAATACCCGTTCGGTCTGCCGTTGCGCTGAAATTTCGGCGGCATCTTTCCAGTAGCCTGCGCCGAGGCCGGCCAGATACGCCGCACCCAGCGCGGTGGTCTCGAACACCCTGGGGCGCACCACGCTCACGCCGAGCAGGTCGGCCTGGAATTGCATCAGGAAATCGTTCTGGGTCGCGCCGCCATCGACGCGCAGCTCGCTCAGCCTGATGCCGGCATCGGACTCCATCGCATGCAGCACGTCTGCCGTCTGATAGGCGATGCTTTCGAGCGCCGCGCGTGCAATGTGAGCGGCGCCTGCACCGCGCGTCAGGCCGACGATCGTACCGCGCGCATACGGGTCCCAGTGCGGGCTGCCGAGACCGGCGAACGCCGGCACGAAATACACCCCGCCGTTGTCGCGCGCGCCCGCGGCGAGCGCCTCGACATCGGACGACGAGCGGATGATGCCGAGGCTGTCGCGCAGCCATTGCACGACGGCGCCGGCGATGAACACGCTGCCTTCGAGC
>Ga0080064_1004270_pt1 | contig 18680 bp, 15 predicted proteins | sample Subgrocontami54m_FD_69260 | JGI IMG/M metagenome (GOLD analysis project Ga0080064, IMG submission 69260) | Subsurface groundwater microbial communities from S. Glens Falls, New York, USA - GMW46 contaminated, 5.4 m (SPADES assembly) (version 2) ...
CCCTTCCTTTGTACGTCAATCGTTCGGCTAATTATCGCCTGGTGGCGCACGGTTCCCATACCCTCCCCCAGGAGATCAACAAGGTATTTCTCCAAAACGGCGGCCGCACCATGGCTCCCTACCATGTAAGCAAGATCATCGTGGAAAATGGCGAGGCCAAGGGAGTAGAGCTGGAACACGGCCCCGTGATCAGGGCGCGGGCGGTGCTAAGCACGGTAGATACTGCGCAGACCTTTTTAAAGCTGACGGGCGAAGAAAATCTGGACAAGGAGTTTGTGGAGTCCACGAAGAGCTGGATGTGGGAGCACTGGAGCCTTCTGGGAACTCACCTTGCCCTGGAGGAAGCGCCCCGCTTCACCTGTGCCAAGGATGACCCGGCGCTTAACAAGTCCCTGGTCTATGTATTGGGTTATGAGAGCGACGAGGACTTAATCAGGCACTATGAGGCGATTGGCCGTGGCGACAATGACGGCAAGATCGGCTTTAACTGCTGCTTTCCTTCGGTGCACGATCCCTCGCAGGCCCCGGCGGGGCGGCATACGGGTCTATTGTCGCAGATGGCGCCCTATGAGCTTAAGGACGGCGGGAAAGACAAGTGGTTCCCGATGCGCTTCAAGGAGGAGCAGGGCCGGCGTTGCATCAAGATATTGCAGAAATATGCCCCCAACCTGACGGATGACAAGCTCCGGGGCGTCTATGTAAGCACGCCTCTTGATGTCGAGAATAAATACTTGAACATGGTTAAAGGATCGATCAAGCAGGGCGCCTATCACCCCTTGCAGATGGGTTATATGCGTCCCAACGAATTCTGTTCGAACCACCGTTCACCCATGAAGAACCTCTTTATGGGCGGGAGTTCCACCTATCCCGGCGGGACGGTGATCTTTGGCCCCGGTTATCTTGCGGCCAATGCGGTAGCGGAAGACCTGGGCGTCAAGAAGTGGTGGCAGGAGCCGGAAGGGGTGACACGGGCCAAAAAGTTGGGGATGCTGTAGCTACTGACAACCAACTCTTTCAATCTATTAATATAGGGAGAATGACATGGCGGATAAAAGTTTTGATGTAGTAATTGTCGGAGGGGGCAATAAGGCTCTGATTGCGGCGATGTATCTCACCAAGTATGCCAATCTGGAGGTCGGGATATTTGAAGAGCGGCATGAGTTGGGGGGCGGCTGGTGTCAGGAGGAGCCGGCACCAGGTTTTATCGGCAATACCTGCTCGATGGCGATGACCGCCCAGTATCATATTCCCACCTTTTGGGACTTTCCGGAGTGGGAGACATACGGTGTGAAAATGGATTATACCAAATGTGGCATCGGATGCATCTTTAGCGAGGACGATACTTGTATCGTCCAGTATACCGCCTTTCCTGATGTCGATCCCGACCAGGAGAAGACCGCTTCTGAGATTGCCCGGTTTTCCCGGAAGGATGCCGATACCTACCTCAAACTCTGGAAGAATCTGAAGACCAAGTGGGAGCCATATCTGTTGGAGGCGTTCTTTAATCCGGCGCCGCCTTTGGGACAGCCCGATGCAATCGATCGCATGCTCCAGCAGCCAGATTCCGGGCTCGATCCCGCCTGGTTTCTCATGTCGCCGATCCAGATGAATAAAGTACTCTGGGAGGACCATCATGTGCGGCATGCCTTTGCCAGGTCAAATCAATCCTTCGGCTTTGAGGGCGATCAGGCCGGGTCGGGCTTCATGGCCAATATCTTCAGCACCATGATGTCCTACCCCTTATCCTGCTGGATAAAAGGATCCACCCATGTCAAGGCCCATGCCTCGCAGAAGATAATCCTGGAGAATGGCGGGCGAAGCTATACCAACTCTGCGGTCGATCATGTGATCATCAAAAACGGCCGGGCCGTGGGGATCAAGCTGGAGGACGGGACCGAGATCGAGGCAAGAAAGGCGGTGCTTACGGACGTTGACCCGGACCAGCTCTGCAACAAGTTGATCGGCAAGGACTACCTCTCTGCCGATCTCTTGCGGAAGGTAAATGCCATCGAGCGGGACTATATCTGTATCATGTGGTACACTTGGGCTCTCAAAGAGCGGCCGAAATATAAAGCTGAAGCCTGGAACCCCGACTGTTGGCAAACGCAGTGGATGGTCTTAGGGGACATGGATGATGAGACCTTCCGAAAAGAGGGTTGCGAGCGCAGGCTTGGCATCTGGCCCACCAAGCTAAATATTGGGATTGCCTATCACGGGGAGAGCGAAACCAGCCCCGGCGACTCCTTGCTTGCCCCGCCGGGCATAAATTTCACCATTCTTACGGAACAGTTTGTCCTTCCCGCCTGGCGGCTTTCGGAAAAGGAATGGAAGAAAAAAGAGACCGAGCATGCCGAGGAGGTAGTGAAAAAGATGCATGAGTATGCGCCCAATGTAAGTTGGGATATTATTGGCGGTTATATTCCCATAACCCCTTATTATACCGCTCATCAGGCCAGAAACTTTGCCCCGACGGGGAACTGGTGCGTCATAGACAATATCCCCTCCCAATCGGGCAGATTCAGACCTATCGCCGAGCTGGCCCGTCATAAAGTGCCGGGGATAGAGGGCCTCTATTGCACTGGGTCGGCCTGGCATCCTTATGGGGCTGCCCACAGCATGCAGGGCTACAATTGCTACAAGGTAATGGCCGAAGATCTTCATCTTTCCAAACCTTGGGATGTAGATGGCAGGCCCTTCTGAGCCGCATGGCATCTTAAGGCAACCAAAAGCTCCATCAGAGTTGTTAGAAAGGTCGCAAAGACCGATTTTAGAGGATAGGGGAATTCCAATGGAAAAGGAAATGTGGATAAAGAGCACATGTGCGAATTGCCTTTATGGATGTGGGATAAAGGTAAAAGTAGAAGATGGGATAGCTACAAAGATTGAAGGAAACCCTGATTGTCCGGTATCAATGGGAAGACTATGTCCTAAGGGGAATGCCGGCATTATGAGGTTGTATGACCCCAAACGGATAAAGGCGCCCTTGAAGAGGACCAACCCCAGGAAAGGATTTGATGAGGACCCCAAATGGGTGGAAATCTCTTGGGAAGAAGCCTTAGCCACTGTTACAGAGAAGCTAAAAAAGATTTACGAAGAAGATCCCCGGCAGCTTCTCTATGCACCTGGCGATTTTCAGAAATTCGCTTCGTGGGGTTGGCATAAATGTTTTGGGTCTTGGAATATGTTCAATGTAAGTGGAGCCTCCTGCGGCGCGGCCCACCATATCCTGCTGGGGATAATGATGGGTGGCTTCGCGGTGGTCAATGACTTCAAGTATTGTAACTATTGGATTCAGGTTGGGGCTGGCGATGGTTTTGATTCCCACAATACCTTGACCGAGGGCGCCCGTTTAATGGCTGATGCCAGAATGAGGGGAATGAAGTTGGTAACCGTTGACCCTTATCTCTCCACATCGGCAGCCAAGTCTGATGAATGGATTCCCATTCGTCCGGGGACTGATAGAGCCTTTATTATGGGAATGATCTACGTCTTGCTTTTCGAGCTGAAGACATACGATCGGGAATTTCTGAAAAACCAGACTAATGCTCCCTATCTGATCGGACCGGATGGGAATTATGTAAGGGATAAGGTCAGCGGCAAAGCCCTTGTGTGGGATTCTGGGACAAATAAGGCAAAGGCCCATGATGACCAAAGTATAAAGAATTTTGCCCTGACTGGAAGTTACAAGATAGAAGGTGTAGTGGTCAAACCCGCCTTACAGCTCTTTATTGAGATTGCTAAAACTCACACCCCGGAGGCCATGTCTGAGATAAGTTCCGTGCCGGTGGAAACGATCAGGCGAATTGCCAAGGAATATGCGGAGGCCGCCCAGATTGGAAGTAAAATAACCATTGATGTTCCCATATCAACCCCGGGCGGGGCAACAGGTAAAACGGCCAAGGTTGAGTTACCCTACAGGCCCGCTGCCGTTAATTTCTATCGAGGCGCCCAGACCCATAAAGACTCAGTATTAGACAATTTAGCATTTATAATGATTAATCTCCTGGTGGGAAACACGAATGTACCGGGAGGCCATATTGTCTTGGGAGTTGACTGGAGGGGCTGCATGGTAAGTCCGGGAGAGGATGGCATGGTAAAGCCGGTGCCGCACCACTTTGGCCCCGCCAAGGAATTTAAATATCCTCCCGATAGCGTTACTTTAGAGGAGTTTATGCCCATAGGCTGGATGTCCGCAGCAGTAGCCATTGAGACTCTTTCCCATCCTGAAAGATATGGTCTGGAATATGAACCAAAGGCCCTGGTCACGGTGCACAGCAATACGGTGTGGGCTAATCCCGACACAGGGAAGGTTGTTGAAATATTAAAGAAACTGGACTTTATTGTTTCGATAGATATTTTAGAAAATGAAACAACCTGTTGGGCGGATATTATACTTCCTGATCACACCTATTTGGAATCATACGGCCTTGTTGACTTCAACAATGTGTTTTGCCAAGGTCATGGCCTGCGTCAGCCTGCGGTTAAGCCCCTTTACAACACAAGGGAGGAAATGGATGTACTTACCGAGATAGCCATGCGGGTGGGATTTTTGGATAAGTGGTATGATCTGCTTAATTTGAGTACGGCCTTATTTTTAAAGCCTAAATATATGCTCCAGCCGGATCGCTTTTATACTTGGGAGGAGATATTGGATAGGCAGATAAGGGTGATGTATGGAGACGATACCGGCTTGGAATGGCTTAAAGAAAAAGGGACGACCTTAAAACCGAAAAATATCTATCAACCCTATGGAAGTATGAGAATTCCCTTTTATTTTGAATATGTAAAAAGAAAAGGGGCTGAACTAAGAGAAAAGTTGGCCCCTTACCCTGTCCAATGGGATTACTCTTCTTATCAGCCCTTACCCTTCTGGCGGCCGGGATCATTGCAGAAGGAACCGGAAGAATACGATATGTATGCGATAACCTTTAGAAGTAATATGATGAATTTTGGCGATACCTACACTATAAGCTGGATAAGCGAGGTTGCTGATAGAAATCCTGTTTATGGCGGAATGTTAATGAATAACGAGACTGCCAAGGCCAGGGGTATCTCGGATGGAGATACTGTCTCCATAGAGTCAAGGGTAGGGAAGGTTACGGGAAGGGTGAGGACGATAGAGGGGGTTCACCCTGAGGTAATAGCTGTTTGCACCGCAAAAACTCGTTGGCGCGGCAACCCCTCTATAGAGAAAGAAGGAGTGGCGTTCAATAGCCTTATTCCTATCGGCCCCGAATACATAGATTTTACCAGTGGCGCTTACGAGCCTGTTCCTCGGGTAAAGGTGAAAAAGGTTTAGGGAGGGGGCGAATATGGACATGGGAAGCAGAAAGCTATGAATCTGGCCTGGTTGCTGGTGGGCAGAAGAAATTTTAAAAGGAGGAAGTAAAATGGTTGTAGTTGCCGGTTTAAAAGTCAAACCAGGAAAAGAAAAAGAACTCGAGGATGCCATGAGAGAGATGATCGCCAAAGTTGAGTCTGAAGAAGGGACCCTGACATATGTTTTTCACCGTTCTCAGCATAATCCCGGCGAGTTTCTCATGTATGAAAAATATAGAGACAAAGCGGCATTTGACCATCATATTTCTACGCCTTATTTTAAGGAACTTTTCGGTAAGATAGGTCCTCTTCTTGCTGGAGCGCCGGAGATGGAAATGTATGAGGAGGTAGCGGCCAAGAAATAAGGGTAACTCCCTAACATATCCTCCAATCTTATGAGGTGGTATAACATAAGCAAGGTGAGGATTACGTTTATATACTTTACTCCAGGAAAGGAGGGAGTGGAAATGTCAGAGAAAAAAATCCAAGGGGGGGCAGCCAGTGCAGTTGCCGGTGAAGGGGAAATCATTGAAGGATTGCCGGGCATGTCTCCCGGTGGAAAGACGCCGGTTGCCGTTGCCGCCGGTGCCAAACCGTTGCCGCCGGCGGCAGTCCCGTCTTCATGGGACTACGCAACCGACGTAATTATTGTGGGCGGCGGCGGAGCCGGAATGGCCGCCGCAGTCAGCGCGGGAGAAAAAGGCGTCCAGGTAATAGTTCTGGAAAAGAATCCTGGTTGTGGCGGTGATACTGCAACCGCCATGACAATTGTTTCAAGAACCCGCAATTCCAAATTTCACAATAGGCTGGGCATCGAGCCGCTGCCGCTGAGCCAGGTCTTTCCCCTGTCATCCGCAGGTTTTTCCAACCGGAACAACGGAGAAGTAGAACGTTTGCTTCTTGAAAGAGAGGCGGGCGCCGCTGACTGGCTTGAGGATATGGGCGTGATATATGAGACCGGTCCTGCCGCCGGAACTCCCCCCGGCATGTTTCTGACTCCTGTAAATCCGGAAAATCCTGAGGACGGATATTACCCTTGGTTTCCATACAATGCCAAAGGTTTTATTCGCGTGTTGGAAAAACGCGCTCATGAGCTGGGGATCCGGATTTTAAAACAAACAACGGCTACGGCCCTGGTCTCCCGGAAAGGCGCCGTGATCGGCGTGGCCGCTAAGACTAAAGATGGAAAAACACTCCACATTAAAGGCAAGGTTTCAGTCCTGGCTGCGGGAGGGTTTGGCGCCAATAAAGCAATGTTGAAGAAATATGTTTCGCCCGCCATGTTTTCAGCGATTGTTAATTACGTTGGCCTGCCAAGCTCCACCGGCGACGGCATCAGGATGGCCCAGGGAGTAAAGGCGATTGTGGAAGGCATGGATGATCTTGAAATGTGGGATGGCGGGGTAACCGGGGTAGGAGAGGGTCCCATGGCTTTTTATAATGCGGCTACCCAATTAGTCCGGCAAAAATCCCTTACCGTTAACAAACTGGGCAAAAGATTCATGGATGAGGATATGATGTTCGGACACGGGCACGAGATAGGTCCCTTCAAAGCCAATGCCCTCCAGACCGCCAGACAAAAGGATCATACTTCCTTTACAATCCATGACGCAGAGACCGTAAAAAAGGACTTTATCATAAATAAATTTGAGGCGATTGCCTGCAAATATCCCTGTCGGTGGTTTGAGCGGGACTTTGAGAGAAGAGTTAAGGATGGGACGATAATGAAAGCGGACACCATCAAGGACTTAGCCGGATTGATGAAAATAGCTCCCGTAGTATTACAGGAGACCGTGGACCAGTACAACCGGCACTGTGACCGGGGAGAAGATCCGGAATTTTTCAAGCCGGCCAAATACCTTATGCCCTTGAGAAAGGCTCCTTTCTATGCGGTTAAGCAGGCAGGGGGCGCTCTTTTCAATACCTGGGGCGGCCTGGTAACCAATACCAAATTCCAGGCGCTCGATAAGGATTGGAACCCCATTGCCGGGTTGCGTGTGGCAGGCGAAAATGCAGCCTATTGTGCCAGCGTTGTTTATGCTCTCACCAGCGGTCGGATTGCCGGCGAGGAGGCAGCGAAGGAGGCGCAGGAGGATTGAAGGGGGCATTTTTTAGCCGAGATAAGAAGTCGGAAAGGCTTCCTGTCATCTGAACTTCATAACAATAGAGAGGAATGTTAACATGGCATACAGGGATATTAGGGAATTTTTGAATGCTCTTGATGAGATAGGCGAGTTGAAACATATCAAGGCAGAGGTGGATTGGAATGATGAGGTGGCGGCAATTGTTGAAGAGGGACTGTACAGGAACGCGCCGGCCCTTATGTTTGATAATGTCAAGGATTATCAAGAGACCCCTGGCAGAAGGATCATGGTAAATTGTCTTGCAAGCTGGAAAAGGATGTCCATGGCATTACAAATGCCTACGAGCAATCCCAGAGAGATGATGATAGAATACAGGAACAGGATAAAATATCCTGTAAAACCAATGCTTCTTACAAGCGGACCATGTAAAGAGGTTATTCATAAGGGAAATGATGTCAATATCTATGACTTTCCCATTATAAAGCTGAGTCCGAAAGATGGAGACAGATACACCAGATGGCAGCTATGCATTACCAAGGATCCGGAAACGGGCTGGGTAAACGCCGGCACATATAATGCCATGCTTTGCGGGGAAAAAAATGCCCTAATTGTCTCGCCTGTAAAAACTCAGCATATGGCCCTCCATGGAAGGAAGTACCAGGCCATGGGGAAAAAAATGCCCTACGCCATTGCTATCGGTTGTGATCCGGTAACCGCTATCGTAGGGTGCGCCTCTTTTCCGGACGGCGTTGATGAATTTGAAATGGCGGGAGCATTAAGAAAGACGCCGGTAGAGCTTGTGCGCTGCGAAACCATAGATCTCTGTGTTCCGGCAACCGCAGAGATGGTAATTGAGGGGGAGATTGATTTCGACCCCAGCACGTACAGACCGGAAGGACCCGGGGGCAGATATAGCGGCTATTATTTATCTATAAGCAAAAAGAATCTGGCGCCTGTTTTAAATATAAAATGTATCACCCATAGAAAAGACCCCATTTATTGGACATATGCCACCGGCAGGGATGCTCATATCGCTCCTACAGACGCGGGATATGCTATTCAATTCCAGATCTCGGCCCTTATCTGGGATCATCTGGAAAATATCGGGATAGAGGGAATAACGGGGGTGTGGAGTGATCCAAGCGCTCAATGGACGACGATCTTTGTTTCAATGGACGTTAAATATTATGGGCAGCCAAAGCAGGTAGCTGCACAAATCTGGGGAAATCCGAGATTTGCAATGATTGGCAAGTTTGTTGTGGTTGTTGATTCCGATATCGATGTCTTTGACCTCCGGCAGATAAATCATGCGATAGCTAATAGAGTAAGGGGAAAAGAGGATATAATAATCTACAAAGATAATGTGGGATCGCCAATAGACCCTGGAGTCGCTCCTGAAATTGTTCAAAAGCTTGATATCGGAAAATGGGACAGGGTATTAATAGATGCTACCTGGCCGTATGAATGGGAACCAAGAGAGGAGTGGGAAGGTCAGAAACATCCGCTCAAGACCATATCAGATCCCGAGATGAGAGCAAGGGTAAGAGGTAGGTGGAAGGAATTTGGATTGGAATAATGTCATAGAACGGTGACATTGTGCAATCGATGTGACGTGGAGGAACTTGGTGAAGGAGGTTACGCTATGCGCTATGGAATGGCGATTGATCTAAAGAGATGCATTGGCTGCAATGCCTGCACGATTGCCTGCAAGCAGGAGAACGGTACGCCGGAGGGCATCTTTTTTACAAAGACCTTGGCAAATGAGGTAGGAAAATACCCCTATGTCAAAAGAACATATACGCCGGTATTGTGCAATCATTGCAGTGATGCCCCTTGCCTGAAGGTTTGTCCTACCGGAGCTACCCACAAAAGGAATGATGGCATCATCATGGTAGATCAGGACAAATGCGTAGGTTGCCGCGCATGTTATGTTGCCTGTCCCTATAAAAATAGGTACTACATGCCAATAAGTCTTCTCAAAAAGGGATATTATGGGGGTTTGAATCCCTTTGAGGAGAAGAAGCATGAAAACATGCAGGGGGAAGTGGCTGTCAAATGCAGCTTCTGCTTTCAAAGGGTTGATGAAGGTTTGGAACCTGCCTGCGTTGTAACCTGTATAGCCGGGGCCAGAATTTTTGGCAATCTTGATGACCCGGCCAGTGAGGTCAGCAAGCTGATCAGGTTAAGAAATGGTCGCCAACCCTTGGCGGAACGAAATACCGACCCTTCCGTTTATTACTTGGAGTAAGATATGAAAAATTTGGATGGAAAGCCTTCGATAGTAGGCGATGAATTAGTGGACGGTTTTAGATTTCAGACTGAATGGGCTTGGCTCATCGCCATTGCCTTTTTCTTGGGAGGGATTGGGGCCGGACTGTTTCTGGTTTCCGTTTTCTTCAAATTTAAATTAGCCGCCCTCCTGGGTCTTCTGATAGTGGCTTTTGGGAAAGGTGGCGCCCATCTTCTTTACTTAGGGCATCCTCTCAGGGCATGGAGAGTAATCCTTAAACCTGGAAGTTCCTGGATAAGCAGGGGAATGATAGCTACTGTCATCTTTACATTTTTTGGATTTCTATGGTGCGCGGAGGTTGTGCCGGGATTTGGATGGCTCGTCCTTAAAGAGGGTACCTTTGCCGGAGGGCTGGTAACCTCCTTGGCGGTTATTTCGGCTCTGATCGTCGGCATTTATGATGGTTTGGTAATGTCTTCCTCCCCTTCGCTGCCCTTTTGGAACACTGCCCTCCTCCCGATGTTTGGTTTTAATGAAGCCTTCTTGGGAGGGGTTACTTTGACCATCCTGCTGATACATTTCGGAATTGGTGGAAACTTATCGGTCAACCTGAACATCTTGGAATTGGTGGAGGTAGGGCTTCTTTTATTAAACTTGCTGCTATTAATCGTGTATTTAATGACCATGTTTACCTCTAACCTTACCTCTAAGGTATCAGCCCTGCTTTTACTCAAGGGGAAATATGCCCCCTATTTTTTAGGGGGCGGTATCTTTATAGGCGTTATCCTTACCCTTTTCTTGATTTTTTACTTTTATTTCACCCACCAGGTATTAGCTTTGGCGGGCGTGGCTTTAGCATCATTGTTGGGTGATTTTGTTGTCAGATTTACTTTTTTAAAGGTTGGTGTTTACACCCCCTTAAGCTACCGCTAATAATGATAAAAAATGATGAGATAACGTTGTGAAAGGAGGGGGGAGAAATATTCGCTGCAAAATCATCTTAGACTTGAATAGCTGCCGGAACGAATAGAAAAGGAGGAGTTATGGCTGTAAAGTTTGTAGTAAAAGTTACCGGCTTGAAAGGGCATTGTAACGTTGGTCACAAAATTGGCGATCAATTTGAAGTAAGCAAGTATGTTTCATCAGATCTCTGCGGGGCTGCTTATCACTCTATCTATCCATATATAGTTTCAATGGAGTTTGGAGGTATGGCCCCCTGGCAAATTGAAAAGGATGTGATAGGAGCTTTAGCTTGTCCGGACGGTTATAACCAGTTGACTATGGAAATAGTGAGAGTAACGGAGTAAAAAGGAGGGCTTATGGAATTAACAACCAAGGAATTAAGTTTTATTGTCAGGGACGCTTATGGCACTTTAGAGTCTCCCACACTTATAGGAAGGGACGCCCCCGGCGAGAAGGTAGCCTTGACGGGCAATGGGGCATTGGCCCGAGGAATATTAGAGGCGGGCACGCAGATTGTCACCTTTTATTCCGGGGCGCCGGTAAATACGGTAGCTGACAATCTGTCCTTTATTGCAGATAAGTTTGGCTTTTATGTGGAGGCTTCAACGAACGAGAAGGTGGCGGTAGAGGTTGCTGCGGGGGCTTCAATGGCTGGGTTGAGGTCGGCGGTGCTGATGAAGGACCTGGGTCTGCATTTAGCCTTGGATACGCTCCTGCCGTTGGTTTTTTCAGGAATTAAAGGAGGGATGGTTATTATCTCAGGCGATGACCCCGGCGCCTTAACCTCTCCCGCTGAGATGGACAGCCGGGAATTTGCCCAGTATCTTCACATAATGGGATTTGATCCAGCAAATGCTCAAGAAGCCAAGGATATGGTGATAAAGGCCTTTGATATCTCGGAAGAGTTGGAACTGCCGGTTCTGATGCGCCTCACTGCCCAGGTGTGTTACGGGCGGGGTGCCGTTACCTTGGGAAAGATATCTAAAGGAGAGCGGAAGGCGGTATTCGAAAAGAATCTCTTCCGCTGGTTTATCTTTTCAGAGATTGGCATGGGAAGGAAAAACTGGTTGCATAATCAGCAGCCAAAGCTGCAAGAGATTGCCAGAAACATTTCCTTTAACCAATTAGAAATCGGCCAGGGGGCAAAGGCAGGCATTATTGCTTCAGGAGGGGCCTACAATTACGTAAAGGAGGCATTGAGACATTTCGGCAATGAAGAAATAGCGCTCCTCAAGTTAGGCGTCTTCCATCCCATACCAAAAGAGTTGATAGAACCTCTCATAGAAAAAGTGGATCGGATCTTGGTAATAGAGGAGTTAGAGCCGATTATTGAAAAAAGCCTGTTGGAAATTTTAGGGAGGTTGGGAAAGAAGATAGAGGTTAAGGGAAAGTTGACCGGTGATTTACCCGAGATAGGGAACTACACTCCTGATATGATTTCTGATGCAATCGGTAATTTTTTAGGCAGGGAGAAAAAAGCCATCGCCTTGGGAAAGGAAGATGTTAGAAAAAAGATTCAGGAGACTATACCACCCCAGTTTCCAGCCTTCTGTGCCGGTTGCCCGCACATGGCTACATTTTACACCCTCAACCAGGCAATTAAAAAGGTAGGGGGAGAGGTAATTGTTACGGGCGATATCGGATGTTATGGCCTGGGCGCCCTTCCGCCCCTTGCCACGTTAGACAATATGCTTTCTATGGGTGCGAGTATCGGGATCGCCTGCGGATTTTCAAAGGCGAAAGTAGGGGCAAAGATTGTAGCCTGCATCGGGGATTCCACCATCTTGCACGCCGGCCTGCCTCCCTTGATCAATGCCACTTATAACCGCAGTGATTTCCTGATAGTAGTACTGGACAATCAGATGATTGCCGCCACGGGGCACCAGCCGACGCCGGGAATCGGCATTACAGAACAAGGGGAGAGCACCAGGGCAATCAGTATAGAAGAGCTTGTTAAAGCCTGTGGGGTGGACGAGATAAAGATAATAGATCCTGGTGAGGTCGAAGATGCAATTAAGGCTTTTTCCGATGCCCTCAGGATGTCCGGGATGCGGGTGATAATTTCCCGCCGAGCCTGCACCTTGGTTCCCAAAAAAGAGGCAAGAGGCAAAGGAGAGGAATTAATCCCTTACCATGTTGATGAGTTCGAATGCTCCGGCTGCCGCATTTGTGCAACGGATATCGGATGCCCTGCCATTTCCTTCAGGGAAAAGGAAGGGCAGGCTTGGATCGATGAATACTTATGTCGGGGTTGCGGGGTTTGTTCCCAGGTTTGTCCCACTGGTTCAATAAGGAGGGCTGAGTAATGGATAAAGAGTTTAACATGATGATGGTAGGCTTGAGAGCGCATGATTTGGTAAAGATAGCGCAGGTTTTTGCCCAAGCCGCAATAAAAAATGGGATGAACGTCGTGGGAACAGACCATACCTTTGTTTCCATGGAACAGATGGTAGAGATTTCCCATATAAGAATTGGGGAGGAGGTCTTTTCTCCCCTTATTCCCAAGGGGATGTGCGATCTTTTAATAGGATTTTTGCCGGGGGAGGGGGCAAGATTGGCGGCTGAATTTCTTAAGAGTAGCGGGGTTGCCATATTTAACACCAGGGAGATAGTCCCTTTGATTGTGATGCCGCCACATTCGGCATATCCCGAACCAAAGGAAATTATGGATCTTTTATCCCCACTCCCCGGGAGGTTGATCACCCTTGATGCTTATTCCCTTGCGAGAGAGACAGGAGATAAATATACTGATAACTTTGTAATGCTCGGGGCTGCTTCGGCTTCGGGCGTGCTTCCTGTAAATGCCCAATCTCTCGTAGATTCAATAAAGGAATTAGTGCCTGAAAGGGAACTTGAAGTTTCTCTTAAGGCCTTTGAGTTGGGGCAAGGCAGCATAAGCTAAGCTGGTATTGAGGATGTGTTCGTGAAGAGCCGTGTAAGGGAAAACTTCAAGCACGGTTCAGTGGGGGATCATTAATCAATCAAAAGGAGGGTGTTAAAGATGTATATTCGACAAAAGTTATGCGTGATTTTTCTTATTCTCTTTTTTGTATCCACCGCTTCTTTTGGCCTGGAAATAAAGCCTGGCATAACCATCACCAAAGGAAATTATGAGAAATATCTTCCGGAACTTGAAAAGCTGCTTTCGCCTGCCATCTATGTACAGGTTATTGATGCCCTGAAAAGGGGCGTTACGACCCTGCCCATTGTAGAAAGAAAGAAATATCCGCAACCCAATCCCTTTTATGACGTGACGATGAAATATAAGGGCACATGTAAGATAGGACCCAATAATGAACTTTTAGGCTGGATAGCAGGAACCCCTTTCCCTAATCCAAAAACAGCTCTTGAACTTGCCTGGAATCTTGACAGAAAGTGGGTAGCAATCGACCAAAGTTCACAAAAGACTGATCTTTTGCTTTATTCTAAAGGAGTGTTAGAAAAGAAATTACAGTGGTATTGGAATGCTTATTATTACACAGGAAGGACGGCTCTGCCTCCCTTGGGAGAGGTGCCGGGGAATGATGGTATTATCCATTTTAAAGAAAACATGGTAATGCTTTCACCCAATGATATCAAAGGTTTTTCCATGTTAAGGATAAGATATGAGGATGTGTCTAAATATGACGATGTCTATGCCTATATCCCCGCCATAAGAAGAGTAAGGCGCTTGACAGGAAAAGACGTTACCGATCCTATGTTAGGAAGTGATATTATTTATGATGATTTTGAAGGTTTCAGGCAGAAGATTACCCCTGCCATGACGTTTAAGATGCGGGAGCTGGAATTGTTGGTTCCAGCGTATATTGATGAAAAGGCGTCGCCGTTAACCAAAACAAATTTAGATCTTGTTTCCAAAAATGTAAACTTCCCTCAGGTAGAATGGGAAATAAGGCCGGTTTATGAGTTAGAGATGTCTGTCAATGATCCGGAATATGCTTATAGTAAGAGGGTGGTAATTGTAGATAAAGAAAGACATATAGGAGCAAGTTTTTATTCAGTTGCCGGGTATGATCAGAGGGGAAGGCTTGCAAAAAGCAGTGTAGCATTTAATCAACTTGCCCCTCCTCATTATGAGACCTGGTGGAAATATGTTAACTGGATGAATCCGGAGACACTCCATAATACGTTTTGGGACTGGAGAGAAAGGAAAAACCCTGATCCTGAAGTTAAGTCAGAGAATCTTAGCTTTAAGTGGATACTTCGGATCGCAAGATAGTTGAGGCAAACGGCAAGCGCAACTTGCGCCTGTATCGGCGCTACCGCCAAGGAAGTGCGCCATCAGCTTTTGGAAGAAAAGAGGGGCGCTCAGCCTTAGTGCAAATGCCCATTGTGCTTTATCCAGCGTCATCTGCAACCTCTTCCAGGGGGTGGCGGAATTAATCGTTGCGCCGGAATATTCATCAAAGGAGGAAAGAAAAATGGCCGATAAGAACGTAGCGATAGTCGGATGGGGCAATAAAGCCCCGGTTACGGCTATGTATCTTACCAAGTACGGTAAATTAAGCGTGGTAAATTTTGAGGATAGACACGAATTAGGAGGGGGTTGGGCTACCGAGGAGCCGTATCCTGGTTTCATGGCTAATACTTGTTCCATGTTTCACGTGGCATGATTACCGGTATACAACATGTGGGGGTGTGTGTCAGCAATCTGGAGCGGTCGTTGGCGTTTTACTGCGGTGAATTGGGCCTGAAAAAGGTAGCCCAGTTTGAAGTGCCAGACGGGCCTGAGGTGGCGAAGGTGGTGGATGAGATCACGGGGCTGCCCGGAACTTATTTTAAGGCGGCCATGGTCCAGCATGGCGAGGGCGGCGAAGCCACGGTGGTCGAGATGATCCAATACGTGGCCCCTCCGGGGAAACCTTTCCCCTCCGATTTTCAGTACAACAACATCGGGATTACCCACGTCGCCTTTAAGGTCAAGGGCATCGAGCAGATGTACCAGAACCTGACGTCCAAAGGGGTCAAATTCAACTCCGCGCCCCGTTTGATGGAGATCAAAGAGATGGGATCAATCAAGATCGCCTACTTTAAGGATCCGGATGGCATCACGCTGGAACTGATTGAGTATTAGAAGACTTATGGATAAGGTTGCAGGGATGACAATGTGGGCGTGGACACCATCGAAGTGGGCTTCACCCTTGGCGTAACTGTGGAAGCGGGAATTATCAAGTTCGGCGAGGGAGAGCAGGCATCATCCGGCTCTTGGAAGAAATCGGTAAAGGAACGCCGCTGGGACGCATCCTCAGCCACAACCTGCAGATATTCAGTGCTACCGGCATGTGCCTCGTTCGTTGCCTTTCCCCTCTCGGATCGGCCGTAAACCCTCCAGTGGTAGGAATAGGGCTGACTGTAGGGTCTGATTAAAACCCCTTCTTACAGTCACCAGACCTCCGGCAAGCCGGGAGTCTCAATCTATGTGCCGTTGCATGATTAAGAAAGAGGAAGGAACATAAAAGGTGAAAAAACACGTGGAAGTTGTACCGGATATTTTAAATATCAATGTTGAGGTGGGGTGGAACTGCAATTATGACTGCAAAAATTGCTACCGATTTTTTGACTGTAGGTCGCCTTTCAAAGAACAGGCATTTATCCGTGGACGCCCTGCGGCAATCAGGAAAAATCTGTCCGGAATTGAGACTATTCTTGTCATCATGGGGGGAAAGGGCGGGGTAGGAAAATCTACCTTGAGTTCTCAACTGGCCATGGCCTTAGCCCAGCAGGGTTACCGTATAGGCATAGTTGACTCCGACTTTCACGGTCCTTCCATTCCTGAGCTGCTGGGGATTAAAGGGGATGAGAAACTCGTTACCAGTAGCAAGGGGGTGCTTCCCGTGGAAGGCCCATGGGGAATAAAAGTGGTTTCAGCTCATTTCCTGTTAGAAATGGGAGAATCCCTTTCCTGGTTCGATGGGTTAAAGCGGGAAGCGTTGGAAGGATTTTTAGCTCATGTCTATTTTGGTGAATTGGACTTCCTTTTGGTGGACTTGCCTCCTGGAACCGGGTCGGAGACTGTCAATCTCTTCAAATATCTTCCAGCTCGCAAAACAGCGGTGCTTGTGGTGACAACTCCTTCTGAACTGGCTCAGAAGGTTGCCTATCGCTGCATCTCCCTCTGCCAGAGTATCGCGACTCCCATCCTTGGAATCGTGGAGAACATGAGCGGTTTTACCTGTCCTCACTGCGGTCATACTACGCTTGTCTTTCAATCAGGAGCCGGAAAAGAATTGGCCCAAAAAACGGGCATTCGATATCTGGGGAATATCCCACTGGACGTCCATCTGAGAAAGGCGGCCGATCAGGGAACTTCTGTTTTGGCGAGTTTCCCGCTTTCTCCCTCTTCCCAAAGCTTTCTGAAACTGACGGAAAAAATTACGGGAAAAAAATCCATGATTGCCTCGTCGCAACCTTCTTCTGCGGAAGAGGATTTCTTTAATAGGGATTCGATGCCTAAAGTACTCGAAATGAGCATGGACATTGGATGCTACCATCGACGATGTGACGATTGCAGCCGGTATTTCACATGCTCCTATCCTGCCAAGCAGAGCCGTTATGAAGGGATACGACATGATAAAATAGCAAAGCGGATGTCCTCAATTAAGCACAAACTTGCTGTTGTAAGCGGTAAAGGCGGGGTCGGGAAATCTACGCTAAGCGCCAACCTTGCTTTGTGCTTAGCGCGTAAGGGCTATCGCGTGGGGATTATAGATTCGGATTTTCACGGGCCTTGTATTCCAAAATTACTGGGAATAGAAGGAAAAGGGCTAAAGATTACGAGAGAAGGGATTCAGCCGGTAGAAGGGCCCTTGGGTATTAAAGTGATTTCCATGGGTTTTTTCCTGGAAGATGGGGAAGCCTTAACCCAAGTTCATGGCTTTTGCTCTGAACATGGGTGATTTTGGCCATATTGTGGTTTTACAAAAATACGTATTCGTGTAAAATCAACTAGTTAAAACAAGCTGAAAGCCGGGAAGTGTTTTGTAGTGCCAAAATCTTCATGGCAGGCATTGACGAGAACCATTTTTCATGTTAACCACGTCCCATGTTCATTCGAAAAACCACCCATGCCGACAAAAAGAATAAGAAGGAATATCATACCTTCAAACTCATTGAATCCGTGCGCACAGAACGGGGACCTCGGCAGCGGATGCTCCTCAACCTGGGAACAAACTTCTCCCTGCCGGAAAAGCGATGGAAGGAATTGGCCAATCGAATCGAAGAGATCGTCACTGGCCAGGATGCACTGTTTGCCTATCCGGAGGATATCGAAACGCTTGCCGCCCGTTATGCCCGTAAAGTTGTTGCCTATCAAGGGGAACCGGGAGGGGAGAAGGAAAAATTTTCTGAGCCGGATTACCACCGGGTGGATATCGACACTATCGATAACGAACGTTCCCGATCCATAGGGGCGGAGCATGTTGTCTATGAGACGATAAAAACCCTGGGGCTTCCCGATCTACTAATGACCATGGGGCTCAGCAAGGCGGCAGTTGATGCGGCCATCGGTGTTATCGCGGCCCGATTGATTGCCCCTTCTTCGGAGCGGGCGACCCATCTGTGGCTTCAGGACATGACCGCCCTGGATGAGTTGTTAGAGACCGATTTCTCGGATCTTTCCCAGTACCGGGTTTATAAGACCTCCGACCTGCTGTTGCGGCACAAGCAGCAGATCGAGGATCATTTGCGGTCAAGGGAGTGCAACCTGTTCAATCTGGAGGAGAAGATCATCCTCTATGATCTGACCAATACCTTTTTCGAGGGCTCCGGCAGGTATAACAGTAAAGCCCATTTCGCTCGTTCCAAGGAAAAGCGCAGCGATTGTCCTCTGGTCACCCTGGGATTGGTGCTTGACGCCGACGGTTTTCCCAAACGGACGGAAGTTTTTGAGGGCAATGTCAGCGAGGCGGGAACCTTGGCGGAGATGATCACGACCCTCGCTTTTGCGGAGATGCAGACAAAGCCGCTGATTGTCATGGATGCGGGCATTGCCACACAGAGCAACATTCTTTGGCTGAAAGAAAAGGGCTACGACTACATTGTGGTTTCTCGTAAAAAAACTATCGACCTCCCTCCGGAGACAGAGA
>Ga0080064_1004272_pt1 | contig 18670 bp, 12 predicted proteins | sample Subgrocontami54m_FD_69260 | JGI IMG/M metagenome (GOLD analysis project Ga0080064, IMG submission 69260) | Subsurface groundwater microbial communities from S. Glens Falls, New York, USA - GMW46 contaminated, 5.4 m (SPADES assembly) (version 2) ...
GTGGCAAAGGCTCGCGGTGCGATGGCCGATTTCGACGGGCTCGACGGGATCCTGGCGCGATTTCACGCAATCGAGGAAGTTCCGATAGTGGTTCGCACTGACCGCCAGTCGCGTTTCGTTCGGCCCGATGACCGACTTGAGGAGCGCCGGGTCGCTCGCCTCGAGCCCCTTGCTCAAAACGCGAATCCAACCGTCCGCGCCGAAGAAAGTCGCGCCGAAACTGCGTTTGTCGGTGCGGCACTCGAGCACCACGCCGTTGGCGTAGCGCGCGCGAAACGCGATCTTCGTCGGCGTGGTGAACAGATCGCCGGCCGGCGGAAACTCCGCGCCGAGATCCTCGACCTCGACCGGGCCGGAGCGATCCGTGCCGATGCCCCATTGGGCGACGTTGTTCGAGTGGCAGCCGAAGTTCGTCGTCTGGCCGCCGGAATAATCGCGGATGAAACGAAAGCGATAAAAGCAACGGTCCTGGTGGTACGGCACCTTGGGCGCCGGACCGAGCCATGCATCGTAATCGAAACCCGCCGGCACCGGCATCTCCCGCCAGCCCGGCCCCGGCCCGGTGAAGTTGTTTTCGGCGAGGTACGTCTCGACCCGCAGCAATTTCCCGATCCGTCCGTTGCGCACGAGTTCGCACGCGTGGCGGACGTTCGCGTTCGAGCGCCACTGGCTGCCGGTCTGCAGCACGCGGCGGTACCTGCGCACCGCGGCAATCATGTCCCGCCCCTCGGCAATTGTGAGCGTGAGCGGCTTCTGGCAATAAATGTCCTTCCCCGCCCGGGCCGCGAGCACGGTCATGACCGCGTGCCAGTGATCCGGTGCGATGATCGCGACCGCATCGATGTCGGGCCGCGCGAGCAGCTCGCGAAAGTCGGCGTAGGCCGTCACGCCCTTGAAGGCGCCGCTGGTCTGCTTCGCCGCATAGGCCCGCTCGATGAAGTCGCGCTGCGGCTCGCGGCCGAGAAACTGCTGCTCGGTCCGGTAGCCGTAACTGGCGCGGTTGACGTCGGCCACCGCGACAATCTGGCAATCGTCGTGCTTCAGCCATTCCGGCAGGTCGACGGTGCTCTGGTTGCCGCAGCCGATGATGCCCAGCGTGATCCGCCGGCTCGGTGCGTATTGGCCAAACAACGACGCCGGTGCCAGCAGCGGCGCGGCCCAGGCGGCGCCCATGAGGGCGGCGGAGGAACGAACGAACTCACGACGGGTATGGGAAACACGTGTGGTCGTAGTTTTCATGCGAGTGCGAGACTGACCATGAACCTGAACAGCCGAATTTCGCGCCGGCCACGACGCGCCGTCAACCGCCGCAGTCGCCCCGTGCGCCGGAAGTAGCCGCGAGGCAGGCCGCGCAGTTAACCGACTAATGCGGCCGCGCCGCGCGAGGCTTGTTCCCCCTCGCCCAACTCACCACAGTCGCCGGCCATGCTCGACCATCTGTTCGCCAAGAATCGCACGTGGGCCAAAAAGATTTCCGAGCGGCACCCTCAATTCTTCCTGGAGTTGTCGCGGCAACAGAACCCCGAATACCTCTGGATTGGCTGCGCCGACAGCCGCGTGCCGGCGAACGAAATCGTCGATCTGCTGCCCGGCGAGCTGTTCGTCCATCGCAACATCGCGAATGTCGTCGTGCACACCGATCTGAATTGCCTCTCCGTCATGCAATTCGCGGTCGAGGTGCTGAAGGTGAAGCACATCATCGTCTGCGGCCATTATGGCTGCAGCGGCGTGCACGCGGTGCTGCATCGCGATCGAATCGGGCTGGCCGACAACTGGCTGCAGCATGTGCACGATGTGCGCCACAAGCACGAGCGCCGGCTGCAGTGCCTGCGCGTCGACGGCAGCGAGCGGCTCGATCGGCTCTGCGAGCTGAATGTGATCGAGCAGGTGGCGAACGTTTGCCGCACCACGATCGTGCGCGACGCGTGGTCGCGGCAGCAGCCGGTGGCGGTGCACGGCTGGATCTACGGGCTGAAGGACGGGCTGATCCGCGACCTCAAATGCACCGCGACGTCGCCGGAATCCGCCGCCGGCGCGTATCAAACGGCGCTGGCCGGCTTGTGAGCCCGCGCCGCGCGGGCGCATCTGTCGGTTGTCGGTGATCGCCGCGCCTGAACGTAGCGCCGGCATCTTGCCGGCCCTCGACTTCCAACCGATGAGTCTGCGGCTAGAAGCCGCAGCCACTTGCCGGCAGGATGCCGGCGCTACTCCTGGCCGCCAACTTGGAGATGCGCCCGTCCCGCGCGGCACCCGAGCCCTGACTGGACACGGCGCACGATTGGAGAGAACGTACGCGCATGCTGCGAGGTCTGCTCTTAACCCTGCTCACCGCGGCCGCGGTTCTGGCCGCCGATGTGCCGTTGCAGTTTTCCCGGCTCGATCTCCGCGACGGCCGCAAGCTGAAGGACGTCGTGGTGAAATCTTACGATGCCAAGAGCGAGAAGCTGCTCCTCGTCGCCAGCGGCAAGGCGATGACGGTGCCGATCGCGTTGTTGCCGGCGCCGCTCAACGAACAACTCAAGGCGGCGGCGCCGCGCAGCGGTGAATCGGTCAGCACGACCACGCGTCCGCCGATGGCGACCGCCGCCGACCAGTACGGATCGTCGAACGCGATCGTGATTCCGACGCCGGCGCCACCGGTCGGCCCGCGCGCCCCATCCGCACCGTCGCCCGCCCCGGCTCCCGATCCGGCGCTGGTGCCAGCCCGATTGGCGCAGCATCAAGCCGTCGCGCGGGCGCACGCGCAGCGTTATTTTCGGTACGAATACCAGATTGGGTCCAATTCCATCAGCGTGACCGCGCTGGACCTCGATCTTTCCACGCCGAAACCCGTGCCCGGTTGGGATGGGCGCTACGAAACCCAGGGCAAGGCGTTCCTCGAATTCTACGACAGCAAAGGCGGGAGTTTCCAGCGCGCCACGAGCACATTCGAGATCACCACGGGGGAACGCCCCGGCGAGGATCTCAAGGTGATCGAGTTTCGGCGCAAGAGCTGAGCGGCTCAGGGCAACCACTAACGCTCACTCACGGGACACTAACGGCAGAAATGACCGATCACGCCGCCCGCGTGAGCGGCAGCCGGAATGTTTCCCCGACGCTCACCGCCAGGAGCCGCTCGGGTTCGCGCGCGAGCGCCTCACGCAATCGCTCCGCGGGCTCGTGCATCGGCTCGTGGCTCAGCCGGAAAGTCTCGTGATGAATCGGCACGAAGTACCGCGCGCCAGCTTCGTTCGCCATTGCGACCGCCTGTTCCGGGCTGCAATGCGAGGCAATCCACGGGTTGTACGCGCCAATCGGCATGACCATGAGATCGATCGGATGCTCGTGGTGCCGCAGCCGGCGGAACGCCGTGGTGTAAGCCGTGTCGCCCGCGAAACACATCACGACTCCCTCCCGCTCGAGCAGGTAGCCGTTGTAGCCACGGTACACGTCGCGCATCAACCGCGCGCCCCAATGCGCCACCTCGATGCCCGTGACGCGCAGCGCGCCTCCGCGCGTCATGAGCGTGAGCGATTCGCCCCAGCCGAGCTCGTGCACATGCCGAAACCGGCGTCGCCGCAGCAGATCGCCCGTCGCGCGCGCCGTGATGATCAACGTGTCGCGCGAAAAGGCCCGGAGGCTCGCGATGTCGAAATGATCGAAATGCGCGTGGCTGAGCAGAATGACATCGGGCTCCGCAAAATCCCGCGGCCGCAGCGCCGGCCGCAGATGGCGCTTGGGCCCGAGCACCAGGGGCGCGATGCCGGGCCCGACCCGCGTGGAGAACACCGGATCGGTGAGCACGCGCACGCCGCGGAAGTTCAGCAACACGGTCGAGTGACCCAGGCAGCTGCCGGTGACCGCCTCGTCCGACCACGTGTCCGGCGCGGGCCGCGCCACGGGCGCAACCGGGGCACCGCGGCCGTCGAAAATCATCCGCGCGAGTGGATGCAAGCGTGCCATGAAGATCGGCAACGAGCGCGTAAATCCGGGCGGCGCAAATCGACGGTGGCATTATGCGGCATCCTGGGCGACAGTACGACACCTGCTGATACAGGCCCTGCCCATGACCCAAGCCACGTCCCGCCTGAACCATGTGTTTGTCGACTTCGAGAACGTCCCCTCGGTCGATCTCGCCGCGATTGGCGATCACGATGCCGAAGTCATCCTGTTGATCGGCGAAAAGCAGCGGCGGCTGGAATTGTCACTGGTGCAGCAGATTCACGAGCACGCCACGAAGGTGACGCTCGTCGAGGTCGGCGCCTCCGGCCGCAACGCACTCGATCTGGTGCTGGCGTGGCACCTGGGCAAGACCGCGGAGCGGCACCCGGACGACTTCTATTTCGTGGTATCGAAGGACAAGGACTACAACCCGCTGATTGCGCATTTGCGCACGCGCGGCCTGAAGATCGAGCGTATCGAGGCATTCTCGGCCCTGCCCTTCCTCGTGCCGCGTCCGCTCGAGCGTCGACCGCCACGCCCGCGGCGGTCGCCGGCCGTCGAGCCACCGCGCAAATCCGCGCCGACCCCGCCCGAGCCGCCCATCGTCCCCGTGTCCGTCGGATCGCCACGGGGCGCTGACCGGCTCTTGAAGCTCATCGACCGGCTGCAAAACCGCACCAAGGCGCGCCCCGCCCGTCGCAAGACACTGCTCTCGTACATCCAGCAGTTTTACGGCGGACAACTCGGCGAGCCCGATCTCGAAGCGGTCCTCGCCACGCTGGAGCAACGCGACGTCATCGCGCTCAATCCGAACGGGCGTGTGAGTTATCCGTAAAAATCCCGCGTCGCCCTCGCCGACGGTGGCTGACCCCTCGACATCCCGGGGGAAAACTGGCGCAGTCCCTCGCATGAGTCGCAAGGATTTCGCCGCGGTCTTCGGAAAAACCGAGCCGCTCGCAATTCTGGTGGCCGACGACACACCGGATCTGCAGGCACTGATCACGATGTGGCTCGAGGATGCCGGTCACCACGTCACGCGGGCCGCCAACGGCCGGGAGATTCTGGCACACGCGCGGGGCGAGGAATTCGATCTCCTGGTCACCGACATCCTCATGCCCGACGGCGATGGCTGGGAGGCAATCGCGGGGGTGCATCAGCTGCACCCCGCCTTGCCCGTGCTCGCGATTTCCGGCGGCACGCGTGAGATGCCGGCGAGCGCGGTGCTCCGAGTGGCCCGCGGCGCCGGCGCGATTGGCTGGCTCGAGAAACCTTTTTCGCGACTGGAGTTTTACGGCGCGATCCTGCGCGTGCTCTCCGGACGCCGCGCCGAGGCCCAGTCGCACAGCGCGGTGCCGCAGTAGCCTGAACATTTCACACTCCGAATGAACGGTCCAATAAGCTGTCGTAGCGGAACGCGTGAGCGTTTCGCCGGAACCCGGTCGCGAAAGCCTCACGGCTTCCGCTACGGTGTGAAATATTCGGGTTAGCGCAGCGGCAGGAAGAAAACGCTACGTCACGCCTCTCGTGGCCACGAGCGCCAGCGAGTGGACGTCGGACCTCGAACCTCGTCGACTCGCTGGCGCTCGTCGCTACGTCGCGGAACTTTCGTGTCGCAACACTAAACGTACCGGCGCGGCGGAGCGGGAACGCGGGGATTCTTGCGGTCCTCCGTACGGCCTTTGCGAATGTCCCACAGTCCGCGTTCCGTCCGTGAGGCCGCATGCAGCAGCCACACTGTGCCAACGATGAACGCGACAAGTGCCAGCAGCACGCTCGCGCTCTCGAAAGTCCACACCGCTAATTCGATAATCTCCCGCATCCGGCCACTGACCGGCCGCCAGGCCCTTCTGTTCAGGATATTTTTGGTAGGCCTCCACCCCAGACGGAGCGTCACGCGGTAACCTCCAGGTCGCGGTGGCGGAGAATCTCAACGGTCTTTTGTCCTGCCGCGCCAAGTAGCGCAGGCTTCCAGCCTGCCTGCGTCGGAAAGCAGGCAGGATGCCTGCGCTACTCTGCCCGGCGGCGCGTCGTCCCGCGCTCGAGCGCAGGCAACCGCTATTTCTTCGGCGCGGCTTTCTTCCTCGCCGCGGACGCATCCGGCGGCGTCACCTCCATCACCGGCACCTTCGTCCTTTCGAGGTACTCGATCACGGTGGGATCGCCAATCTTCACCTCCGGCTTCAGCTTGTCGGTGGCTCTGATCGAAACGGGCTTCGGCGTCTCGCGACCGATCTGCGGCCCGGCCAGGGCAAGCATGACCGGCAGCGTCTCGTTCATGGCGAGTCCGCGCGAAGGGCAGCTGATTTTCGTCGTCCACAACAGCACCCGCTCGTTGCGTTTCGCCGCGGCAAAATCGTAGGCCGAAATCGCGGCGACGAAAAGATCCTCGCTCGCCATGTCGTAAATCATGTCCTGCTCGGCATCGCGGAACATCACCCCCGTCATCGACATCTCGTCCTGAAACCCGCTGCGGTCCTTTGAAATCAGCCCGAGCTTGTACGCGCCCATGAATCGCAGCAGCTGCCGCCGGTTGATTTGCGGACCTTCGCTGCCATCCATCGTCACCATCCGGTCGGTGTACATCGTGCCCCACGTCCAGAACAGCAGCAGCGACGGCGGATGCTCGTCGGTCCCGGGCAGGTAGCCCTGCCTGGCGAGGACTTTCGCGATCGTCTTCATCACCGCGTCCTTCGGCGGAACCTTGTCGCCCGCGATGATCCCCCCGAAATCGCGATATCCCGCGCTCACCGCCATATAGTAGGCGGGATTGGCCGAATTCACGGGCCGCCGCAAAGCACCCGCCGGAGTGGCATCCGTCACCGCAATCACCTGCACCTCGGCCTTCGGGAAAATCCATTCGAGGATCCCGGCGCGGGCGGCGGGTGAGAATTGGACGATGATGCCCAAAACCAAAAACCCTCTCCAATCGGGTGTCATTCTGAGCGCAGCGAAGAATCCAACCCGATCGCCGCATGCGGGCACGCCACTGGATTCTTCGCTGCGCTCAGAATGACAAATCTTGGATTCGGTCTCCTTTTTCACGGCTGCACTTCCATGACGCCATTCATGATGACCCAGTGACCGGGAAACGTGCAAACATAAGGATAATTGCCCGGTTCGCTCGGCGCTCGGAAGCGCAGCGTCGCCGTGGCCTGTGGATCAATGAGCTTCGTGGCGTAGAGCACCTTGTCGGTCTTGGGCACGAAGTTGCGTTGGATGCCCGTCGGGTCCTTCGCCATCTCGTTGCCGGCCATCCCCACCTCCTCCATCGCCCCCGGCTTCACGATGACGAGGTTGTGCTGCATCGCGTCGGGGTTGGAAAACACGAGTTTCACCGGCTGGCCGGCTTTCACTTCGAATCGCCTCACGTCGAACTGCATTCGCTCCGGGATGCTGGCGATGTGCACGGTCAGGAGGTTCGGCAGCCGGTCGAAAGCAGGCTCGCTCGGCGCCTGGTTCCCTGGGCCTCCCTTTTTCCGAAACGTCGCGACTTGCAGGCGTTTCTTCTCAAACGCGTCGATTTGCGGATGGGCCGCCAGGTAACCGCGATTGTCCTTCCAATACCGCGCGAGCGCGGCGGAATCCAGCGACGTCCGGATAGCATACGCGAGGTGCGCGTCGGCGGGTTTCTCCAGCGCACCGAGCATCGCATCGAGCGCCGCGGCTGTGCCGAGGTAACTCGCCGCAATCACCGCCTCGAGCCGCACGAGTCCGCTGTCGTCGTTCGCCCGCGCGCGCAGCAACTCGGCGGCATCGGGCAAAGTCGCGTGCCAGTGCCGCAACTGGTGCGTCGCGGCCGCGCGCGCCAGCGGTTCGCTGCACGCGAGCACCTCGCGAAAGAGCGCGTCGTTCCTGGCTCCAATATTCCGATACGCCCAGAGCGCCTCGACCTGGTGGTGCCGGAACCGCGGGTCCTGCGGGTCGAGCGCGCGCACCCAGGCATCCAACGCCGCCGCAACCGTGTTCCCGCGGGGCGAGGGCACCCCGCCCACATCGACCGCCGCACGGCCGCGGTCGGCGAGCTCGCGCTTGGCCAGGTCGCGCACGCGGTACTGCGGCGACTTCAACCGTTCGAGCAAGGCCGGCACCGGCGCGCCCGCGATCGTCGGCGTCGGCGGCAGCTTCGCGCCTTTTGGCACGATCCGCCAGATCCGTCCCGAAGTCCGGTCCCGCCGATCGTCGCGCAGCGAATACTGCATGTGCCCCTTCACCGGGTTGTACCAGTCACAGACATACAGATCGCCGCGCGGACCGAATTTCAGGTCCGTCGGGATGAAGCTCAGGTTCGTCGAGAAGATGACGTCGCTGACGTACTTCTCCTCGTAGTGGTGCTCCACCTGCAGCCAGTCGAGGATTTCGATCCGGTTCGTCGGCTTGTACCGCGCCTTGATCATGCGGCCCTGCAATCCCGCGGGCCAGATCGGGCTGTCGACGAAGTCGTGGCCGCAAGTCCCGGAATACGCCGGCAGCGCGCCGGAGTTCACGTGCTGCTGCGGAAACGGCGGGTTCGTCGCCTGGAACGCACTCGCGAAGATGGGATGGCTGGCGACGTGGAAACCCCAGTCGTCGAAGGTCACGCCCCAGGGATTCGTGTTCGAGTAGCTGCCGAACGGCGTCAGCTGCTGCGTGTCGGTCCGCAACTGAAACCACGACGAGTTGCGCGTGCGCACCGGCCCGTACGCCGTCTCGACCTGCGTGTTCAGGAAGATCGATTCGCGGAACATCAGGTCGCCGTCCGGCGTGCGGATGAAATCGTGCAACGCATGGTGCGAGTCTTCCGTGCCGAAACCGGTGAAGAGCACCCTGCGCACATCCGCGCGGTCATCGCCGTCGGTGTCCTGCAGGAAGGTGAGGCTCGGCTGCTCGGAAACGTAGACGCCGCCGTCGGCCAGCTCGAAACTCAGCGGAATGTGCAGCTTGTCCGCGAAGACCGTGCACTTGTCCGCCCGGCCATCGCCGTCGGTGTCCTCGAGAATCAGGATCTTGTCGGCCGGCTCCTGTCCCGGATAGACGTGCGGGTAGGTCGTCGAGCAGCTCACCCACAAGCGGCCGCGGGTGTCCCAGCGCATCTGGATCGGTTTCGCGAATTCGGGGAACTGCTCCTCTGAAACGAACAGGTTCACCTCGAACCGCGGATCGATTTTGAACGCGGCGAGTTCGGCGGCCGGTTTCATCCATTCGTTCGCCCCGCGGCTCGCCAGCGGCGGCGGCATCGGCGGCAGGTTGGAGTCGTCGACCGGTGGCAGCGCGGGCGTCCCGCCGGCGGAGGCGGACGTCCCCACTCCCGGGCCTGCGGCCAGCTGCCAGATCCGCCGATCGCGGTTGGCCACCATAATGTCGAACCCGCGCATCGCCGGCAGGAAATCGAGGTAGCCGTATTCGACGTTGCGATCGCCGGTGTAGTAAAACGCGTTGAGCGGCCGGTAGCGGCGGAAAAACTGGCGGTTCTTGTCGGCGATGGCGGCGACGAGTCCGGCGTGCACGCGCGGCGCCGGCGCGATGAAGACCGCCTCGTAGAGCTGTTTCGCGAACAGCGCGTAGCCGGCGTCCTCGAGGTGCACGCCATTGAAGGTGAGATCGGTCTTCGGATCGTCCATCGCCGCCTTGGTGCCAGCGAAGACGTTGGCGAAGCCCACCTGGTGCTCCGCGGCGGCCGCTTCCATCGCGCGCGTGTACGCCGCGAGCCGCGCGTTGTTCAGGTCGGCCGCGGGAATGGCCTTCATGTTCTCGTTCGCGATTGGCGAGACGAGCACGATCCGCGGCGCGCTGCGCCCGTTGTACGCCGTGGTCTTCAGTTCGGTGAGAAACTTGGCGAGCCGTGCGCGAAACTCGGGCAGCTTCTCCACTCCGCCGAACGACTCGTTGAAGCCAAACGCCGCGAAGATCACGTCGGCCTTCTGCGCGGTGAGATGCTGGTGCAGGTCGCCGAAATTCTTCGGCCGCGGCATCAGGTCGATTTCGTCGCCCGACCAGGCGAGCGTGCGGACGACGAGATTCAAGTTGGGATGGCCCGCCTGCAGCATCGCCTCGAAGTGCGGAAACTCCTGGCCGCGGTCGAAGAGCGTGTTGCCGATCAGCACCACGTGATCGCCGCGCCCCAGGGCGAGCGGCAGTTTCGTGCCGACCGGCTGCACCTTGGGCCCGCGCGGGGCGGTCTTCTCGTCGATGGCGTACTGGCGGAAATCGACGACCGGCGCGGTCGCGGCGGCCGTATGCGGCGCCGCCGTCGCCGGGTGTTGGTGCGCCGGCAACGGGTCGGCGGCGTGAGCGAGCGGAACTGCGAGGGCAACCAGGACGGCGCAAAGGGGGTTCATCCGAACATGAAGCCGAAGGACGTGCGCCAGCAGCGTCGAGGTTGTTTTTGGGCTCACGCCTGTTTCATTCCTGGAGGGACGGCCTCCGCGCCGTCCGCAACTTCGTGCCTTGATATTGCTCACAAGTAATTCGATACCCGGGTGAACCCAACGTCCTTCGCTGGCACGATTGAACCAAGACGCGGCCCGCGCGGAGGCGGGCCCTCCAAAATTCCGCTCAACGATCCATGAAAAACTCCCTTCTCTTACTTGTCGCTCTGATCACCACGGCGGGATACGCCGCCGATCGCCGGCCCAACATCCTGCTCATTGTCGGCGACGACATGGGCTACGCCGATGTCGGTTTCCACGGCTGCCAGGACATCCCGACGCCCAATCTCGACGCGCTCGCGGCGTCCGGCGTGAAGTTCACCAACGGCTATGTGTCGGGTCCGTACTGCTCCCCGACCCGCGCCGGCTTGATGACCGGCCGTTACCAGCAGCGGTTCGGCCACGAGTTCAACGGCGGCGGTGAAGGCCACGGCTTGCCCGTCACTGAGGTGACCATCGCGAACCGGCTCAAGGCTGCGGGCTATGCGACGGCCGCGGTCGGCAAATGGCACCTCGGCGCGAGCGATGCGATGCACCCGCAGAGCCGCGGGTTCGACGAGTTCTACGGCTTCCTGGCGGGCGCGCACAGCTACTTCGATCGCACCGGCATGCTGCGCGGCCGGAAGCAGATCGACGAACTCGACTACACGACCGATGCGTTTGGCCGCGAAGCCGTCGCTTTCATCGAGCGGCACCAGGCCGAGTCGTGGTTCCTCTATCTCGCGTTCAACGCCGTGCACACGCCGATGCACGCGACCGATGATCGGTTGAAAAAATTCGCCCACATCGCGGACAGCCAGCGGCGCACGTACGCGGCGATGATGCTGGCGATGGACGAGAACATCGGAAAAGTCCGGCAGAAGCTGAAGGACACCGGGCTCGAGCAGAACACGCTCGTGTGCTTCATCAGCGACAACGGCGGACCGACGATGCCGGGCGTGACGATCAACGGTTCGCGCAACGATCCACTGCGCGGCTCGAAACGCACCACGCTCGAAGGCGGCATTCACGTGCCCTTCGTCGTGTCGTGGGCCGGAAAGATCAAACCCGGCGGCGTGTTTGCGCAGCCGGCGATTCAGCTCGACCTCACTTACACCGCGCTGACGGCGGCGGGGCTGGCCATCAAACCGGAGTGGAAACTCGACGGCGTGGACCTGCTGCCGTTTCTTACCGGCGCGAAGACCGGCGGGCCGCACGACGTGCTGTATTGGCGTTTTGGCGACCAGATGGCGATTCGGATGGGCGACTACAAACTCGTGCGCTACGACATGAACGCGGAGACCCGCACCGGCAAGAAGCAGCCGGTCAGCGCGACGAAGCTGTACAATCTGGCGGCGGACATCGGCGAAACGAAAGATCTCGCGAGCAAGCAGCCGGACAAGGTGAAGGAACTGCAGTCGAAGTGGGATGCCTGGAACGCCACGCTGATGAAGCCGGCGAACGGTGGCGGACTCAGCGACAACGATGGCGACGAGCCGGGCGTCGCCGCGCGGAAGAAGCGGAAAGCGAAAGCAGAGTAAGCATCAACGCCAGTTGTAGGGCGGGGTCTCCCGACCCCGCCTCTCCGTCCGCCGCAGATGCGTTTCGAAATGAGTTCTCCGGCGGGGTCGGGTGACCCCGCCCTACATCCTACATCCCGGGCACGCGTCCGCAGTCCATCACGGCCCTTGCCGCCGCGCGAAATCCGCGCCACGGTATTTCCACCCCATGAACGCCGCGCTGCCCCGCCGGTCGTTTGTCAAAACCGCCGCCGCCGCCGGCTCGCTCGCCGCGCTCGGCGACTGGGGATTTCTGCGGACGCTGCCACGCGTCTCGGCTGCCGAAACGACCCTCGATCCGCGGTTCGTCCAGTTCCGCCCGGAAATCGAGCCGCTGGTCCGTCTGCTCGAGGACACCCCGCGCGAGCGGCTGCTCGAAGAAGTGGCCGCGCGCATCAAGCGTGGCACGACTTATCGCGAAGTGCTCGCCGCACTGCAACTCGCCGGGGTCCGCAATATTCAGCCGCGGCCGGTCGGGTTCAAGTTTCACGCGGTGCTCGTCGTCAACTCCGCACACCTGGCGAGCCAGCACTCGCCCGAAAGCGATCGGTGGCTGCCGATCTTCTGGGCGCTGGATCAGTTCAAGGTGTCGCAGGCCCGGGACGTGCGGGAGGGCGACTGGACCCTCGGTGCCGTCGACGAATCCGCGGTGCCGCCGGCCGGGAAAGCCCGCGAGGCGCTGGTGGCGGCGCTGGAGCGCTGGGACGTCCCCGCGACCGATGGCGCGACGGCCGGTTTCGTGCGCTCCGCCCAACCGCAGGAGGTGCTCAATTTGATGTGCCGGTATGGCGCGCGCGATTTCCGCGATATCGGGCACAAGGCGATCTACGTCGCGAACAGTTGGCGCACGCTGGAGGCCATTGGCTGGCAGCATGCCGAGCCCGTGCTGCGCTCGCTCACGTATGCGCTGCTCTACCATGAAGCCGGCAACCCCGCGCAACGCGATGGGGAGGCGGACCGGCCCGGCCGGCGGAACCTCGAGTTGGTGAAGAAGATTCGCGCCGGATGGCCCGCCGGCACCGCCGATCCCGATGCGACCACGGCGCTGCTGCACACGCTGCGCGAGGGTTCGTGGGAAAATGCGAGCGACCGCGTCGTCGAGTTGCTTAATCGCGGGGTGGCGCCGGCATCGCTGTTCGACGCGATTTTCGCGGCCGCCGGCGAATTGCTGATGCGCCGGCCCGGCATCGCCACGCTGCACGCCGTGACGACCACGAACGCGCTGCATTATGCGTTTCAGCACGCCGCTGACGACGAGACGCGCCGGTTTCTGCTGCTGCAAAACGCCGCGTTCATTCCGCTCTTTCGCGCGACGGCCGGCCTGCGCCCGGCGGCGGAGCGCTCCGGGTTGATCGACGAACTCGAGCCAGCCCCGCCGGAGCGGCCGGGCGCGGCGGCGATCGAGGAAATCTTCGCCGAGATCAGCCGCGACAAACTGATGGCCGCGCGCAAGACGCTCCGATGGCTCGGCGATGGCGGCTCCGTCCAGACGTTCATCGATGCCGCCCAGCGGATGATCTACCTCAAAGGCACCGACTCTCACGACTACAAGTTCAGCTCGGCCGCATTGGAGGACTACCGCCATCTCTCGCCGGCGTGGCGGGATCGCTTCCTCGCCGCGAGCGTGTTCTGGCTGAAAGGATCGGCCGCGCCCGACAGCCCGCTCGTCGCGCGTACGCGCGCGGCCGTGTGAATCATAACCGGGGAAAGGGCGCATCTGCCGGTTGTCGGTGACGAGCCGGATCGCAGCGGCCCGAACGTAGCGCCGGCATCTTGCCGGCATTGCGAGTGGCATCGACTTCCGGCCGATGAGTCTGCGGATGGAAGCCGCCGCCACTTGCCGGCAAGATGCCGGCGCTACTCTTGATGCGCCGCCGGGGAAACGGCGATTAACTTCGCGGTCGTCTCCGCGAACGTTCCGTGCTGTTGGTGTGGACCGTAATCCGGATGCGACCCAGCCACCGCACGCTCTCGGCCTGGTATCACCAACTCGCACAACAGCTCGAAGCTGGCGTGTCACTCCCACAGGCCTTCCGCCAATCCGGTGGCACAGGCGTGGCCGCCGCGCGCCGCGAAGCCATGGCTGCAGTCATCGATCGCGGCGGCAGCGCCGACGACGCCTTGCGCACCGCGGAGTCGTGGCTGCCGCTCGCGGACATGCTCGCGCTGTCGGCCGCGGCCAACGCGGGCCGGATGCCCGGCACGCTTCATCACCTCTCGGAACGCCACGCGAAACTCGGCGCGGCGAAATTCCGGCTCGTACTCGCCTGCGCGTACCCGCTCGCGATGCTTCATCTCGGGCTGCTGCTGCTCCCCCTGATGCGAATGATCGACTGGGACAAAGGCTTTCAGTGGAGCGCCGCCGCCTACGTCCGCTCGGTCGCGCTGAGCCTGCTGCCGTTGTGGGTCGTCGCCGCCGTCGTCTGGATCATGGCGCGACACGACAGTTTCCTTCTCGTCCGCGTCGTCCGGCTGCTGCCGGTCTTCGGCGGCTACCTGCGGGCTCAGGCGCTGGCCGATTTGTCGTTCGCGCTCGCCAACTTTCTCGAAGCGGGGGTGGCGATCGGCGACGCCTGGGCCGCGGCCGGGCTCACCACGCGCTCGCCGGATTTGCGGGCCGGCGCAAAGTCGATCACCGAGACAATTGCTCGCGGCGCCGCACCCGGTGGCACGCTCGCCGGTTGCGGGTGCTTCCCCGCGGAATTCGTCGCGCTCTACCAATCCGGCGAGCAGACCGGACAGCTCGATCGCAATCTCCACCGGCTTGCCGCCCAGTACCAGGATGCCGCGAGCCGCGCGCTCACCATGACCACATTGGTTTACCCCGCGATTGCCTTTCTCGCGGTCGCCGGCGCCGTGGTTTATCACGCGGTTCGGATGTACGCCGGCTATCTCAAGATGATCGAAAAGATGGTCGAGTAGGGATCGGCATGCTTCTCCCCCGTGGCGCGGTCAATCTGACCGCGGCTCAACGCCGAGAAATATTGCCCGACCTGCGCGGTCAGGTTGTCCGCGCCACGGCCCGGGCTCGAGGGCGCCGCGGCGCCCTTGCAAGTCCGTTAGAAAATTCTTTGCGCGCGGCGGTGATTCTGCCTTTTCTGAACGCACCCGCACCTGAACCCCCAGCCGGCTACTTCGTTGCCGAAGCCCGGCCCCCAAGCAAATGAAACATTCCCGCTCAGTTTTGGCCCGTTGCGCCCGGCCGTCGGGCATCCTCGCCGCTGTTCTCGTCAGCCTTTGCGCCCTGCTGCCGCACGCGCGCGCGCAGGTTCCGGCCACCGGCTCGATCTCCGGCCGCGTGCAGAACGAAGTCACCAGCCAATACCTCAACAACGCCCGCATCAGCGTCAAGGGCACCGACCTCACGACGTTCACCGACGAGACTGGAACGTTTCGGCTGTCCGGCGTGCCGGCGGGCGCCGCGACGATCGAGGCCTTCTACTCCGGCCTTGATCCGCAGCAGACCAGCGTGAACGTCGCCCCCGGCCAGAACGTCGAGCGCGACTTCAACCTCACGAACAAGGCGCTCTACGGCGACCGGAGCGGCACGGTGAAGCTCGACGCGTTCGTGCTCACCGCCTCAAAGCTGACCGAGGGCGAAGCGCTCGCCACGAACGAGCAGCGGTTCGCCGCGAACATGAAGAACGTCGTCGCGACCGATGCCTACGGCGACGTGATCGAGGGCAACGTGGCCGAGTTCATGAAGAACCTGCCCGGCATCACCGTCGAGTATTCCGACGTGATGCCGCTCGCCGTGTCGGTCCGCGGCCTCGATCCGAACATGACCAACGTGACCAGCGATGGCGCGACCCTCGCCAATGCCTCGCGCAACGGAACGTCGCGGCAGTTCGATTTCATGCAGGTCTCGATCAACAACATCTCGCGGATCGAGGTGACCAAGGTGCCGCGCCCGCAGGACATGGCGAGCGGCATCTCCGGCTCGGTGAACATGGTGAGCAAGAGCGCCTTTGAGCGCAGCCGCGCGCAGCTCAATTACCGGCTGTTTGTCTCCGCCAGCAGCGATGGCATGATGATCAAGACTCAGCCGTTCCCGTACGACACGTGGGAACGGCGCGTGAATCCCGGCTTCGATTTCGACTACACGCTGCCGATTACGCGGAACTTTGGCATCGTCCTCACCGCGCTGCATTCGAAGGCCTGGAACGAGCAGAACATCTCTCAAACCACCTGGAACGCCACGGCCGCCGGCACCGGCGCCACGCCCGCCGCGCCTTATCTGCAGACCCATAACATCATCGACGCGCCGAAATGGTATGAGCGCAATTCCGCCGGCCTGAAGGCCGACTGGCGGATCTCCCCCAACTCGGTCCTCTCGGTCGGGCTGCAGGCGACCTATTACATCGACACCAACGGCAACGTCAGCCGCTCGACGACGGTGGGAACCAACGCGACACCGACGATCGCCGGGGGCGTGCCGCTCACCTTCGGCCCCACGTTTTCCCATTCGGCGACCGGTCGCGGTGCGGCGTCCTTCGGCGCGAACCTGCTGCACATCGATGCGCGGACCCTCGGCACCAACGTCCGCTACCGCTGGAACAGCGGCAACTGGTCCTTCGATGGCGGCGGCCATGCGTCCACGTCGAAGACCTGGATGCGCCACGTCAGCAAGGGCCACTTCAACACCGTCGGCACCGCGCTGGCCAACCCCACCGGCGTGCGGATCAACTTCGATGACATCACGCCGGAGGGCCCGAAACGAATCACCGCGTTCGACGCGAACAATCGGCCGCTCGATTTGCTCGATCTCAACAACTTTGTGCTGAACACGGCGACCGACGGCGTGATTCGCGATCACCGCGACGACACCGCCGGGTTGGACGGCAGCCTCAAGCGCAGTTTCAGCGTGTTTGACATCCCCGCGTCGGTGCAGGCGGGCGGTGTCTTCAAATCGCAGGACCGGGCGCATCGCCGGCAATCGCGCATCTACAGCTACACGCCGCGCGATGGCAACCGGACGCTCGCGGCCTTCCCGATGCAGGTCTACAAGAACCGGCAGGACTACTTCGACTACGACTACATCCCGTGGCCGTCGCCGAACCGGATGGTCGAGGCTTGGGGGAAGGATCCGTCGATCTTCACGCAGACGCTCGCCAACCAGATCACGACCGAGACGAACCGGATCAACGGCTCGGAGAACTTCAAGGAAATCACGAGCGCGTTCTACCTGCAGGGTGACGCGCGCTTCTTCCACAACAAGCTGCTCGTCCTCACCGGCGTGCGGTTCGAGAAGATCCATGACAAGGCCGCCGGACCGCTGTATCTTGGCGGCACGGCGACGACGCTCGCCCAATTGAATCAGATTCGGAAGGAACTAGGCCGCGCGACCAATGGCGGTTTTGACGGCTATTATCCGAGCCTCCACCTCACGTATAACGTCACCTCGAATCTGCTGCTGCGCGCCGCCTACGCCCGAACCTACGGCAAGCCGGACTTCGGCGACGTGATTCCGAACACCACGATCGACGAGAACGAGAACTTCAACTCCGCCAACCCCACGCCCGGCTCGTTTCCCGGCGTGTTGATCGTCGGCAACCCGGAGCTGAAACCCTGGCTCGCGAACAACTATGACCTCTCGACCGAGTACTACACCGAAAGCGGCGGCGTGCTCAGCTTCGGCGTCTACCGGAAGAACATCAGCAATTTCTTCAACAGCATCACGGGAATCACGGCGACCCCGGCACTCCTCACGGAGCTCGGGCTGGATCCCAATTTTCAAGGCTGGGAGGTCCGCACGACGGTCAACGGCGGCGATGCGCGCGTCGACGGCGCGGAGTTCAACGTCCGGCAGTCTCTGAAACCGCTCGGCGGCTGGGGCCGTTACTTCTCGGTCTTCGCGAACGCGACCAAGTTGAAGCTGTATGGCAGCCGCACGGCGGCGTTTACCCGCTTCATTCCCGAGAGCTTCAACTATGGCTTCACCCTCACGCGCAACCCCGTGACGTTTGCGTTGAAGTGGAACGGTCGCGGCGATCAGCGGCAGGCCGTCTCGGCGGCGCAGGGCCCGGGTGCGTACGTCTACCAGGAGAAACGCACCACCACCGATCTCAACGTGACCTACCAGTTCGCACGCTGGCTGCAGCTCTTCGCAAATGGCCGGAACATCTTCAACGTGCACTACAACCTGATGCGCTACGGCCCGCAAACCCCGGCCTACGCGAAGATCAGCTCGACCAATTCGTACGGCGTGCAGTGGGCGTTCGGCATCAAGGGGACGTTCTGAGTGCGCGTGACGGGAGAGAGACCAGCGACGACTTTCCTCTGATGGAGGGCCGGCCTCCGTGCCGGCCACTTGCGTTCCATCGAACGCGGACGACACGGAGGTCGTCCCTCCAGATATTGCCATCGTTAAGCGTCCCTACACACATCTCCGCATCCTTGCCTGCTTCCTTGCGCCTGCTCCTCCGTGCCGCCGCGCGCGGCATCGGAACTCTGTTCCTGACGCCATCCTGTCCGCTCACCGCGGCGGGCCCCGAGTGGCCCGCCTATCTGGGCGACGAGGCGCGGAGCCATTATTCGCCGCTCGATCAAATCAATTCGCAAAACGTCGCCACGCTTGCGCCCGCATGGACGTTTCGCGACGGCAGCGTCGGGCCGAACGACCGCGCGGAGATGCAGTGCAATCCGCTCATGGTCGGCGGCGTGCTCTACATCACGCTGCCGGGTGCGACGCTGGTCGCGCTCGACGCCGCAACCGGCGTCGAGAAATGGCGGTTCGATCCGATCTCAGATGAGGTAGGGCGGGGGCTCCCGACCCCCCCGGGCGAACAGTCCAATCAGCAAGCCGCC
>Ga0080064_1004278_pt1 | contig 18637 bp, 14 predicted proteins | sample Subgrocontami54m_FD_69260 | JGI IMG/M metagenome (GOLD analysis project Ga0080064, IMG submission 69260) | Subsurface groundwater microbial communities from S. Glens Falls, New York, USA - GMW46 contaminated, 5.4 m (SPADES assembly) (version 2) ...
CAGGAAGGGGCCGCGCCGTCCTCGGCAAGCGCGGGGTGCGCGCAGGCCAGAGCGAGCGCGCCCAACAGGCCGATTATCCGCGGCGCTGGCATGGCGGACATGTTTACCCCCCTTCGCCGCGTCCGGATGCGCGGCGCATTTTCCTATGCTACATCGCCATCCGCGCGGTCCCGTAGCTCAGCCGGATAGAGCAGCGGTTTCCTAAACCGAAGGTCGCATGTTCGAGTCATGCCGGGACCGCCAGGATAAAGGACGTCTGATGATTTCCCAACGCGCCCGCGGGCGCTCGGCTCCGTTGGATGCAAATTCCAAGAACGGCCTCGCCTCGCATTTCGGCAATATCGCTTCGGAAGCGGGCAGGATCATCATGTCGATCTATGCCTCGGCTCCGCGCGTCGAGGCCAAGGCGGACGGCTCGCCCGTGACCGAAGCGGACATCGCCGCCGAGCGCGTGATCCGGGCGCGGCTGGCGGATGTGCTGCCGGATATTACGGTCATCGCCGAGGAATCCTTCGATGCTTCGGCGAAGGGACCCGCCCCCAATCGCTTCATCCTGGTCGATCCGCTCGACGGCACGCGCGAGTTCATCAGCCGCAACGGCGAATTCACCGTCAACATCGCTCTTGTTGAAGATGGAAAGCCGGTTGTCGGCTGCGTCTATGCGCCGGCGCTCAATCTGCTCTATATCGCAGGCGCTGCCGCCTATCGGGCGGAGGTTCGCCCCGGCGAGACGCTGCCGCAATTAACCATGATGCAAAAGCTTGCGACGCAGTCCTATCCCGCAGAAGGATTGCGTGCGATGGCCAGCCGGTCGCATCTTGATGCGGAATCCGAGGCGTTGCTGCGGCGGCTGCGGGTCGCCACCTGGAAGCCGGCGGGCTCGTCGCTAAAATTTTGCCTGATTGCCCAAGGCGACGGTGACATTTATCCCCGGCTTGCGCCGACGATGGAATGGGATACTGCGGCCGGCCAGGCGGTATTGACGGCAGCGGGCGGATGCGTGATCGGAAGGGATGGATCACCCCTTCGCTATGGAAAAGCGGACACCGGCTTCCGCAACGATGGCTTCGTGGCCTGGGGCCGCGCGCCTTTGCCGTAAGGCTGGCACCGCGCGGGAAAGCGCATAAATCGCTATCATGAGTTACATGACCACCGTCGCCGATACCGCGCCCAAGTCGAAGCAGCGTCTGCCCGCCCACCTCAAGCGTCTTGAGGCGGAGTCGATCGAGATCATCCGCGAGGTGGTGGCGGAATTCCGCAATCCGGTCATGCTCTATTCGATCGGCAAGGATTCCAGCGTCATGCTGCATCTTGCCATCAAGGCCTTCTACCCGTCGCCGCTGCCATTTCCGCTGCTGCATGTCGACACCACGTGGAAGTTCCGCGAGATGATCGCTTTCCGCGACGAGACCGCGCGCCGCCTCAATCTCAATCTCCTCGTGTATGTCAACCAGAGCGGCGTCGAGCGCGGCATCAATCCCTTCGCCTCGGGCTCGGCGGTGCACACGCATGTGATGAAGACCGAAGGCCTCAAACAGGCGCTCGACAAATATCAGTTCGATGCCGCTTTTGGCGGCGCGCGCCGCGACGAGGAGAAGAGCCGGGCGAAGGAGCGCATCTTTTCCTTCCGCTCCAAGGCGCATGCCTGGGATCCGCGCAACCAGCGGCCGGAATTATGGAACCTGTTCAACACCCGCATCCGGCCGGGCGAATCCATCCGCGTTTTTCCCTTATCGAATTGGACCGAGCTCGACATCTGGACCTATGTGATGCTGGAGAACATCCCGGTGGTGCCGCTCTATTTCGCCAAGGAGCGTCCGGTGGTGCAGCGCTCAGGCACCTGGATCCTGGTGGATGACGACCGCATGCCGCTGGAGCCGGGCGAGCAGCCGCAAATGCGCCGCGTGCGCTTCCGCACGCTCGGCTGCTATCCGCTCACCGGCGCGATCGAGTCCGACGCGGTAACGCTGCAAGATATCGTCGCCGAGATGAAGACGGCGCAGGTGTCCGAACGGCAGGGCCGCCTGATCGACACCGACGAAACAGCCTCCATGGAAAAGAAGAAGCGCGAGGGCTATTTCTGATGGATACCCTGGTTGCGGAGCGCAAGCGGCAGGGCGCGCCCGCCCGCGATCTGCTGCGCTTTATCACCTGCGGCTCCGTCGACGACGGCAAGTCCACGCTGATCGGCCGTCTGCTGCACGATTCCAAGCAGATCTTCGAGGACCAACTCTCGGCGCTCGCCAAGGATTCGGTGAAGCACGGCACCACCGGCGACGACATCGATTTCGCGCTGCTGGTGGACGGGCTGGAAGCCGAGCGCGAGCAGGGCATCACCATCGACGTGGCCTACCGCTTTTTCGCCACCCCGCGGCGCTCCTTCATCGTCGCCGATACGCCGGGCCACGAACAATATACCCGCAACATGGCGACGGGGGCGTCCAACGCCCAGCTCGCCGTCATCCTGATCGACGCGCGCAAGGGCGTGCTGGTGCAGACCAAGCGGCATTCCTTCATCTGCTCGCTGCTCGGCGTGCGCCATGTGGTGGTGGCGGTGAACAAGATCGATCTTGTGGATTACCAGCAGGAGACGTTCGACCGCATCGCCGCCGATTACATGACCTTCGCCACCCAGCTTGGCTTCACTTCCATCGTTCCCATTCCGATCTCCGCGCGCTACGGCGACAACGTCGTCGAGCATTCCAGGAACATGCCCTGGTACCGGGGTCCGGCCTTGCTCGATTACCTGGAGACGGCCGATGTGCAGAGCGACGAGCTGGCCAAGCCGTTTCGCTTCCAGGTGCAATGGGTGAACCGGCCGAACCCGGACTTCCGCGGCTACGCGGGAACGGTGGCGTCCGGCCGCATCAACAAGGGAGACGCCGTTGTGATCGCGGCGTCGGGACGCACGTCGCGTATACAAGACATCGTCACCTACGACGGGGCTCTCAATTCCGCGCAAGCCGGCGACGCGGTGACGCTGACGCTTGCGGACGAGATCGACATCGCCCGCGGCGACGTTTTAGCCGAGCCCACGGCGCGGCCGGAAGTGTCGGATCAATTTGCCGCCCATATCATCTGGATGAACGACGAGCCCCTGGTGCCGGGGCGGTCCTATTTTCTGCGCATCGGCACCAAGACCGTTCCGGCCACCATCACCACCATCAAGCATAAGATTGATGTCAACACCCGCGAGCATCTGGCCGCAACCACGCTCGGGCTGAACGACATCGCTTTCTGCAATATCTCAACCAGCGTGCCGGTGGCCTTCGACCCTTACGCGGAAAACCGCAAGACCGGCTCCTTCATTGTCATCGACCGCTTCAAGAACCAGACCGTTGGCGCCGGCATGGTGGCCTTCGGCCTGCGGCGCGGCACCAACATCCACTGGCAGCCCTTGCTCATCGGTAAGGCTGAGCGCGCGGCGCTGAAGCAGCAGAAGCCCGCCGTCCTCTGGTTCACCGGCCTGTCCGGCTCGGGCAAATCGACTATCGCCAACATCGTCGAGCAGGCCCTGAACCTGACCGGCCATCACTCCATGCTGCTGGACGGCGACAATGTGCGGCACGGGCTCAACCGCGATCTCGGCTTCACCGAAGTCGACCGCGTGGAAAACATCCGGCGCATCGGCGAGGTCGCCAAGCTGATGGTCGACTCCGGCCTCATCGTGCTGTGCTCCTTCATTTCGCCCTATCGCGCCGACCGGCAGATGGCGCGCGGGCTGGTGGATGCCTCGGAGTTCATCGAGATTTTCGTCGACACGCCGCTCGAGGATTGCATCAAGCGCGACCCCAAGGGGCTCTATGCCAAGGCCAAAGCGGGCCAGCTGAAGAATTTCACCGGCGTAGACGCGCCCTATGAGCCGCCGGAACAGCCAGAGATCCATTTGCGCACGGTGGGACACACGCCCGCGCAGCTCGCCAAGACCGTGCTCGACACGCTGCTGGAACGCAAGATCATCGGCGCCTCGGGCGAGAAGCTGAACTTTGCCTCGGAATGGTTCCGCGGCTCCGATATATAGAGAGGCCTCTGCGGAATTCGGCAGCGCGTCCTCTCATCGCACCCTCTTTTGTCGGGTAGACAATAGGCCCCATATCAGGGATGGTCGCGCTTCCCGGCGCCATTGGTCGGTCAAGAAAAAGCGTTCGTCGGAGACGTTTCCGTGTCCTTTCCCCGCGCCTCCCAGGCTCTTGCCCGCTTCACCATTCTCGACCTCACCCGGGTGCGGGCCGGGCCCACGGCGGTGCGCCAGCTCGCCGATTGGGGCGCCAATGTCATCAAGATCGACGCGCCGGAAGAGGAGGGCGGCGGCGAGCCTGTGGGCGGTCCGCGCCACGGCCCCGACTTCCAGAACCTGCATCGCAACAAGCGCGCGATCACGCTCAACCTCAAGGACAAGGAAGGGCGCAAGGTTTTCTACCGCCTGGTGAAGCAGGCCGACGTGGTGGTGGAGAATTTCCGCCCCGACGTGAAGGACCGTCTCGGCATCGACTACGAGTCGCTGCGCAAGATCAACAAAGGCATCGTCTATGCCAGCATCTCGGGCTTCGGCCAGGACGGACCTTACCGTGACCGGCCCGGTTTTGATCAGATCGCCCAGGGCATGGGCGGGCTGATGTCAATCACCGGATTGCCGGGGCAGGGGCCGGTACGCGCGGGCATCCCGGTCGCCGATCTTTCCGCCGGGCTGTTCGCCGCGCTCGGTATTCTTACAGCCTTGCTCGAACGCGAGCAGTCGGGCGAGGGGCAATGGGTGCAGACCTCGCTCTTGCAGGCGCAGGTCTTCATGCTCGACTTCCAGGCGTCGCGCTGGCTCAACAAGCAGGAAGTGCCGAAGCAGGCTGGCAACAACCACCCCACCAGCATTCCCACCGGCGTGTTCAAGACCGCCGACGGCCACATCAATATCGCCACCACCGGGCAGAAGATCTGGGAGCGTTTCGCTCACGCCGTCGATGCATCTCACTTGCTGCAGCGGGAAGAATACGCAACCGCCGCGGCGCGGTCGAAGAACCGCGATGCGCTCAATGCCGAGATCGACCAGATCACTGCGCGCAAATCCAGCGCCGAATGGCTGGAAGAATTGAACAAGGCCGGCGTGCCGTGCGGGCCGATCTATTCCATCGACCAGATGTTTGCCGATCCGCAGGTCAAGCACCTCGGCCTGGCGCAGCCGGTCCCGACCCAGGACGGCCGGCCGCTCACGGTCGTCGGCCAGCCGTTCTCGCTGTCGCGCACGCCGAGCCGCATGGCGGCGCCGCCGCCGGATGTGGGCGAACATACCGGCGAGGTGCTCAAGGAATTCGGCTTCAGCACGCAGGAGATCGAAGGCTTGCGCAAGGCAAAGGTGGTGTGATGAAAGCACGCCAACATTTCCTCGTCATGGCCGGGCTCGTCCCGGCCATCCACGTTTTGCTTTTTTCGAGAAGACGTGGATGACCGGCAACGCAGACAAGTTTACGCAGTCTGCGCAAGCTAGACTGCGGTGCCGGGCATGACGGTTAAACAAGGACAACGGCCATGACCGACAAAATGCTCTCGCGCAAGGACGGGCGCGTCGGCACCGTGATCTTCAACAATCCCGAGCGGCACAACGCTATGTCGCTGGAGATGTGGGAAGCCACGGTGAGTTTCCTCGAAGCGTTCGCCAAGGACCCGGAGGTGCGCGTGCTGGTGCTCACCGGCGCGGGCGGCAAGGCATTCATCTCCGGCGCCGACATTTCCAAGTTCGCGGACGAGCGCTCCAGCAAGGAAGGGATTGCGCGCTACAACGCCGCGGTGGAGCGCGGCTATACCGCCGTGCACGCCTTTCCCAAGCCGACCATTGCCATGATCCGCGGCTATTGCATCGGCGGCGGCATGGGCATCGCCTCTTGTTGCGATATCCGCGTTTGCTCGCCGAATTCGCGCTTCGCGGTGCCCGCGGCCAAGCTCGGCCTGGGCTACGACTTCCCCGGCCTCAAGCGGTTGGTGGATCTGGTCGGCCCTTCCTTTACCAAGGAGATTTTCTTCACCGCTCGGCAGTTCGATGCGGCCGAGGCGAAGGATATGGGCCTGGTCAATCGCGTGGTGCCGGAGGCTGAGCTGGAAGCCTATGTGAAGAATTATGCCGACATCATTGCGTCCAACGCACCACTCACCGTCAATTCGATCAAATTTATCGTCGGCGAGGTGCTGAAAGACGAATCCAAGCGTGACATGCAGCGTTGCGCCGATCTCGTGGCGCAATGCTTTGCCAGCAAGGACTACATCGAAGGCCGCCAGGCCTTCATGGAAAAGCGCAAGCCGGTATTCACCGGTTCCTGACCAGCGACCATCGTAGCATATCCGCATGGCGGCTTTGCTATCTATGCTAAGCTGACGACGGTCGGACGACGGTGATGGTAAGGTGCAGTGCGGGGGAGGGTGTGCGTGGCGTCGGTTGAATTGCGGGGCTTGACGAAACGCTATGACACCATCGCCGTGGTGGACGACGTATCCCTGCACATCGAGCATGGCAGCCTAGTCTGCCTCTTAGGGCCCTCGGGCTGCGGTAAGACCACCACGCTGCGGCTGATCGCAGGCTTCATGGAGCCGACTGTGGGCGAAATATTTGTGGGCGGGCGTCTGTTGTCCTCGCCGGCGCGCACGCTACCGCCGGAGCAGCGCAATATGTCGATGATCTTCCAGAGCTACGCGCTGTGGCCGCATATGACCGTGGCTGAAAACGTGGCTTATGGATTGAAGCTGCGCAAGCTCGACCGCGACACCATCGCCCGGAAGCTGGACGCAATCCTGTCGACCACGCGGCTTGCGAACATGGCCGATCGCTATCCGGGCGAATTGTCCGGCGGACAGCAGCAGCGCGTCGCGCTCGCTCGCGCGCTTGTAGTCGATCCGGAAACGCTGCTGCTCGACGAACCTTTGTCGAATCTCGACGCCAATCTGCGCGAGGAGATGCGTTTCGAGGTGCGCCGGCTGCATGACGAGTATCGATATACGACCGTCTACGTCACCCACGACCAAGCGGAGGCGATGACCACCGCCGACGTCATCGCCGTGATGAACGCGGGCAAGATCGAGCAGGCGGGCTCGCCGGAGGACATCTACGACCGGCCGCGATCGGAGTTCGTGGCGCGCTTCATCGGCGCCAGCAACGTGGTCAAAGGCAAGGCGCTGGACGAAAATCATCTTTCTCTGGCGGGGACGGCCCTGCGCTGCACCGGCGGTAAATTCGCTCCTGGGCGCGACGCGGCCTTGTCCATCCGCCAGCATGACATCCGCCTGCATGCGGCGGCGCTGCAGGCGGTGGAGAATGTGATGAAGGCTACGGTGGTGCGGCAGGTCTTTCTCGGATCGTCCCGCGACTACCTGGTCGAGGTTGCCGACGCAACGCAGTTTCGCGTCGTCACCTCGGCCGACGAGAGCATCCCGCAGGGATCGGCGGTCTGGCTTGAATTGCCGCCCGACCACTGCCGGGCGCTAAGAGCATGAGTGCGTAAAACGGTCAACAACTGGGAGGAACGGCAATGAAAAAGCCGGGATTTTCGAGACGAGACGTTCTCATAGGATCGAGTGCGCTCGCGGTCGGAACCGTGTTCGCGTCCCCGATCCGCGCGGCGGCTCCGCCGCCTACCGCGATCACGCCGGCGATGATCGAGGCGGCGAAGAAGGAAGGCAAGGTCGTCTGGTATACCTCGGTGGACCTGCCGGTCGCCGAGAAAGTCGGCAAGGCTTTCGAGGCAAAATATCCCGGCGTCGCCGTGCGCGTCGAGCGCACCGGCGCCGAGCGCGTGTTCCAACGCATCGGCCAGGAGTATGCGAGCAATATCCACGCGGTTGACGTGGTTCAATCATCGGACGCCGCGCATTTCATCGTTTGGAAGCGCGACGGCATTCTTGCGCCTTATGTGCCTGAGGACGTCGCGAAATTCTATCCGGCCGAGCACAAGGATCCGGACGGCATGTTCGCAACCTGGCGCGCTTGGCTCTGCACGCTCGGCTACAACACCAACATGGTCAAGAAAGAGGAAGCGCCCAAGAGCTTTGCCGATCTGCTCGATCAAAAATGGACCGGCAAGATCGTCAAGGCGCATCCGGGCTACAGCGGCACCATCATGACCGCTACGTTCCAGATCACCCGCGATATCGGCTGGGATTATCTCGAGAAGCTGGCCAAGCAGAAGATTATGCAGGTCCAGTCCTCAACCGATCCTCCGAAGAAGCTCGCGCTCGGCGAACGCGCCGTGATGGCCGACGGCAACGAGTACAATATGTTCCAGCTCAAGGAGAAGGGCGATCCGGTCGAGATCATCTATCCCACCGAAGGCACCCCGCTCATCGTCGGACCCAATGGCGTGCTCAAGAACGCGCCAAATCCCAACGCGGCGCGGCTGTTCCAGAGCTTCTGCTTCACGCCGGAAACCCAGCAGCTCATCGTTGATGTCGGCGGCCTCCGCTCGTTCCATCCGCAGGCCAAGGAAAAGGCCGGGCGCACGCCGCTGAAAGACATCAAATTGATGAAGGACGATCCGGCAGGCGTGGAGAAGACGGCCGAGGAGATCAAGGCGCGCTACACCAAGATCTTCGGCGTGTGATCGGTTTCTTCCGAGTACAAGACATGGCCGCCAGTGCTTCGACACTGGCGGCCGTTGCTCTGCACATGAACAGCCAAGATTTGCGTCAGGGGATGCCGTGACCATCGCATTGACCGAGCGCACCGGCTGGAAGCCGGTCAGGTTCGACGCGTCGCAGGCCACCCTCTATGCCTTCGCCGCGCTTCTGTGCGTGCTCGTGATCCTGCCGCTCTCCTGGCTGGTGATCTACAGCCTGACCGACAAGTCCGGCGGGCTGACGCTGGAAAATTTCCGCCGGCTGTTCACCGAGTCGGTCTTCCTCGAGCCGCTCATCACCACCTTCATCATCGCGACCAGCTCGTCGGTGATTTGTTGCAGCGTTGCGGCTCCCATGGGCTGGCTGGTCGCGCGCACGGACCTGCCCCTCAGCCGGATTATCCGCGCGCTGGTGACCGCATCCTTCGTCACGCCGCCGTTTCTCGGCGCGATTGCCTGGGAGCTGCTGGCGGCGCCGAACAGCGGACTGCTCAATAAGTTTTTCCGCTTCATCACCGGCGCGCCGCAGGACGAGCATCTGTTCAACATCTACTCGATGTCCGGGCTGGTTTTTGTCATCTGCTGCTACACTTTTCCTTACGTCTTTGTGCTGGTCGCCAATGCGCTCGACCGCATGCCGGGCGACCTGGAGGACGCATCTTCCATTCTCGGCGGCCGCGCTTGGGTGACCGCGCGCCGGGTGACGATCCCGCTGGCGCTGCCTGCGCTGCTGGCCGGCGCCATCATCGCTTTCCTGCAGGCCATGACCCTGTTCGGCTCGCCCGCGATCCTGGCGCTGCCGGCGGGCTTCCACACCATGACCACGAAAATCTGGAGCCTGTTCCAGTATCCGCCCAAGCCGGAGCTTGCTGCCGCGGCTTCCCTGCCGCTGCTCATCCTCACCGTCATGCTGCTGCGGGCCGAGCACTTCATCCTCGGCCGGCGCGGCTATTCGGTGGTGGCCGGCAAGCAGAGCGCGCCCCGGCTGATCCCGCTGCGCTGGATGAAATGGGTGGCTTTCGCCGGCTGCATGGTGGTTCTCCTGCTGCCGGTCATCCTGCCCTATGCCGCGCTGGTCAACGCGGCCTTCTCGCCCATAGCCACGACCCTGCTCACGCCGGCCAATGCCACGCTGCACAACATCAATTTCGTCTTCTTCGAGCTGTCGGCCACCAAGGTGGCGCTGAAGAACACGATCATCCTCGGTACGCTCGCGGCTACGCTCGGCACCTTGTTGGCGGTGGTGATCGGCTATCTCACCGCGCGCAAGGCGGTGCCCGGCTATCGTGCCCTTGGATTCCTGGCGACCGCGCCGATCGCCATCCCCGGCATTGTGCTCGGCGTTGGATTGTTTCTGAGCTACACGCGCCCGCCGTTTGTGCTCTACGGGACCATATGGATTCTGCTGCTCGCTTACCTGACCATCGAGCTTCCCGCCGCCTATCAGCAATTGCAGTCAGCCTACCGTGCGGTGCACCCCGAGCTGGAGGACGCAAGCCGCATCCTCGGCGCCACGCGCCTGCAGGCGTTGCGGCAGATCACCGCGCCGCTTTTGTGCACCAGCGTGATCGCCACCTGGTGCTTCATCTTTGTCTCGGTGATCCGGGAATTGTCGGCCGCCATCATCCTCTTTACCTCCGAGACCAAAGTGATATCGGTCCTGATCTTCGATCTGAAGGAGAGCGGAGACCTCGGCGCCATCGCGGTGCTTGGCCTTGCCATGCTGCTGCTGACCTTTACCGTGGTCCTCTTCGTCAACCGGATTCCAGGCTTCGGCTCCGGCGTCCGCCTGCGCAATAATTGAAAGGCTCTTTTGTGGCATCATCTTCTCTTCCGAAAGTTTCCGTCGCCGAGCATCTGGTTGAATGCATCTTGGCGCTCAACCCCGATCGTTTGCCGCCCGGCGTGCGGAGCAAGTGCGACGATCTTCTGGTCGATGTGGTCGGTCTCTGCGTCACCGCTCGCAACGAGGATTATGTTGCCGCGGCGATCACTGGATGGGACGACGACGGCCCCTGCACCGCCATTGGCCATCAGCGCACCATGAGTTCGGCGGGCGCGGCCTTCGTCAACGGCACCGCCGCCCACGGCGAGGACTTCGACGATACCTTCGAGGGTGGACCGGTGCATGCGGGCGCTGTGATCGTGCCGGCGGTGCTGGCGGTCTGCGAGCGCCACAAGCCCGACGGCCGCGCCGCGCTCTTAGGGATAGCCGTTGGCGTCGAGACCATGTGCCGGCTCAGCCTGGTGACGCCGAAGCTGCTGCACAAGGCCGGCTTTCACCCCACCGCCATCTTTGGCGCCATGGGCGCGGCGGCCGGCGTGGGCGCGGCGCTCGGGCTCAACAAGCGCCAGATGGTGGATGCGCTCGGCGTCGTCGCCAGCATGGCGAGCGGCATCATCGAGTATCTGGCCGAGGGGACCTGGACCAAACGCATGCATGCGGGCTGGGCGGCGCAATCTGGCCTGCGCGCGGCGCTGCTCGGCCGGGCGGGTTTCCAAGGCCCGCGCACCGTGTTCGAGGGCGTGCATGGCCTGTTCCACGGCTTTGCCCATACCACCGAAGGCGACTATGACGCGCTCATCGGCGATTTTGGCAAACGCTGGGTGACGGAGACGCTGGCGTTCAAACCCTATCCCTGCGGGACGATGGCGCATCCCTACATCGACTGTGCCAAGCGCCTTGCCGCGCGCGGCATCAAGCCCACCGACGTGAAGGAACTGGTCTGCGAAGTCGCCGAAGGTACCGTGCATCGTCTCTGGGAGCCGCTCGCCAGCAAGCAGGCGCCGCCCAACGGCTATGCGGCGAAATTCAGCTCACCCTTCCTGCTCGCCTACGGTTTCGTGCATGGCGGCGTCGGCTTCGATGCCTTCACGGAAACGGCCGTGCGCGACCCGGAGGTGCTCGCGCTCGCGGCCAAGACCCGCTACGAAATCGACCCCGACAATCCTTATCCGGATAATTTCACCGGCCATATCCGCGCCACGCTGCGCGACGGTGCGGTGGCGGAGGAGCGCCAGCCGCATTTTCGCGGCGGCGCGCACGAGCCGCTGACGCGCCAGGACATCGAGGAAAAATTCATGCTCAACGCGCGCCACGGCGGCTGGGACGCCAAGCGCGCCCAGGCGGCCCTGGCATCGTTGCGAAAGCTTTATGATGGGCGCATTGATCTAAAAGAATTGCGCGGGTGAGCGATATGGCGAACGGAAACCAAGAACTTGCAGGAAAGGTGGCCATCGTCACTGGCTCCGGCCGCAATATCGGCAAGGCGATCGCGCTGGCGCTCGCGGCGGGCGGGGCGGCGGTCGTGGTCAACGCGCGCTCCAACCGCGCGGAGGCCGATGCGGTCGTGCGCGAGATCGAGGCCGGGGGAGGGTGCGCCACCGCCGTCATTGGCGACGTCGCCGACCCTGCCACCGCGAAAAATCTCGCCGCCGCCGCCGAATGCTTCGGCCGCCTCGACTTCCTCGTCAACAATGCCGCCATCCGCAAGGAAAAGCCGCTCGACCAGATGACCTTCGAGGAATGGCGCGAGGTGCATTCTATCATCCTCGACGGCGCTTTCCGCTGCGTGCAGGCCTGCCTGCCGCTGCTGCGCAAGAGCGGCTCAGGCGCCATCGTCAATATCGGCGGCATGAGCGCGCATGCGGGGTCGAAGCATCGCGTGCATGTCATCACCGCCAAGTCCGGCCTGGTCGGCTTTACTAAGGCGCTTGCGCACGACCTCGCCGCCGACAAGGTCACGGTGAATTATCTCTCGCCGGGATTGATCAAGACAGCGCGGGAGGCGGGCGCGGCGGAGCCGCAGCACCACCAAATTCATTCCACGCTGACCGGCGAGCGCGGCAAACCGGAAGACATTGCCGCGGTGGTGCGGTTCCTCTGCGGCTCCGGCGCGCGCTACATCACCGGCCAGACCATCCACGCCAATGGCGGCGCCTATCTGGGCTGAGCCCTAGCTCGATACGCGCCGCGCTTCCTGGCAGGCGCGCCACACTTTCTCCTGCGTCGCCGGCATGTCGAGCGCCGCGCCGGCTTCTCCGGGAATGGCATCGGCGATCGCATTCATGAAGGCGGCAGGCGCGCCGGTGGTGCCCGCTTCGCCCACGCCCTTCACGCCCAGCGGATTGCTGGCCACCGGCACCGGATGGTAGCCGTCCGTGATCGGCGGCATGTCCTCGGCGCGCGGGATGGAATAGTCCAGGAACGAACCGCTCACGAGCTGGCCGCTGCCTGGATCGTAATAGCAAAACTCCATCAGCGCCTGGCCCAGTCCCTGGGCAATACCGCCGTGCAACTGGTCCCGCACCAGCGCGTGGTCGAGCACATTGCCGCAATCGTCCACCGCCGTGTAATCGAGCGCCGTGACCATGCCGGTGTCGGGATCGATCTCCACTTCGGCGATATGGCAGCCATTGGGATAGGTTTGCGGCGTGTCGAGGGTTACATTGGTGTCCAGCGTTTCCGCGATCACGCCACGCGCCGCAAGCTCCTTGGCATGCTCGGCGACCTCGAACAGCGATACGTGCCAGTTCGTGCCGGTGACTTCGAAAAAGCCGTCGCGATACGCGATATCACTCTCTACGGCTTCAAGCATCAGCGCCGCGACCGCGCGGCCTTTCGCCAGCATTCCGTCCACCGCGCGCAAGCCGGCGTTGCCGGCTGTCATGGCGGAACGCGAAGCGACGGCAGGGCCGCCCTTGATGTTGAAGTTGGTATCGCCCTGGCGGTGGCTCACCTGTTCGGGCGCGATGCCGAGCCGCTGCGCCACAATACGCGGAAACACCGAAGCATGTCCCTGGCCGGTGGATTGTACGCCGAGCCGCAGCTCCAGCACATTGCCGCCGGGAAAGGCCAGCGCGGCGCCTTCGGTCGGGTTGCCGCCCGCGTGTTCGACAAAGCAGGAAATCCCGATGCCGCGGTAACGCCCGCGCCGTAGGCTCTCGCGCCGGCGCTTCGGGAATTCGTCATAGCCTGCAAGCGCGAGCGCCTTGTCAAACACCGCTTCGAATTCGCCGTTCTCGTATTCGGTCCCGATCGCCGTCTTGTACGGCATGGCTGAACGCGGAATGAAATTCCGCCGCCGCAGCTTTGCGCGGTCCTTGCCGCAGAGCCGCGCCGCCTCGTCGATCAGCCGCTCCATCACGTAATTCGCCTCCGGCCGCCCGGCTCCGCGATAGGGTGCGGTCGGCACGGTGTTGGTGAAGACGCAGCGCACGCCGATGTCGACGCGAGGAATGCGGTACATGCCGGGGAAGCAGCGGGCAAAATTGTTGGTCGCCAAGTGCGCCCCGGTCGGCGCGAGGAAACCGCCCATATTGGCGAGTTGGCGGATGCGCAGCGCGAGGAATTTGCCATTCTCGTCCAGCGCCAACTCGCCCTCGGCAATGGCATCGCGCCCCTGGCTGTCGCTCAGAAAAGCTTCTGCGCGATCCGACATCCAATGCACCGGCCGGCCGAGCTGGCGCGCGGCGACGAGCTGAACCAGATATTCCGGATAAGCCGCCGCTTTCATGCCGAAGGCGCCGCCCACATCCTCGGTCACGACGCGGATCTTGTCGCGGTCGAGCCCCATGATGGAGACCGTCATGTCGCGCACGGCGGCCGCGCCCTGGGAACAGGCGCGTAGCGTATAAAGGTCGGACGCCGCATCGTAGCTGGCAGTAGCGCCGCGCGGCTCCATCGACGCAACCACGATGCGCTGGTTCACTGCGGTCACGTGCGCCACATGCGGCGCGGTTGCGATGATGCGTTCAACCTCGCGCTCGTTGGCCTCATCCGGCAGCGGTCCGGGCCAGTCCACTGCGACATTGCCCGGCGCCTGCGGCCACAGTTGCGGCGCGCCGGGCTTGATCGCCGCATGCATGCCCACCACCGGCTGCATTTCCTCAAACGTGATAGCTACAAGCTCGGCGGCTTCGCGCGCCGCTCGCGCCGTCTCCGCAATGACCGCCGCCACCGGCTGGCCCACATGCAGCACGCGCTCATCCGCCAGCGGCGGGCGCGGGGGCAGCACGAGCTTGGCGCCGCCGCGTCCACTGATCGGCACATGGCGGGCCATGTCGGTGATCTTCGCCGCCGCCATATCCGCCGCCGTCAGCACCGCCAGTACACCCGGCGCGGATCGGGCCGCTTCTACATCCACCGAAAGAATGCGCGCAAAAGCGTGGGGCGAGCGCACGAAATGGGCATAGGCCTGCCCCGGCAGATGAATGTCGTCGGCAAAACGGCCGCCGCCGCGCACCAGCGCGTCGTCTTCGACACGCGGGTGGTGGCTCGCGCCGGTGAGAGATGGGTCCAGGCTCATGAGAAAATCCGAAAGGCTGGAATTGCCGGCACAGCCTTCAGTGTGCCGGCGCGAGTATGACCGGATTTAACCGGACTTCGGCTGCTCAGGCCAGTGCCGCCTTCACCCGATCCGGCGTTAGCGGCACGCGGCGGATGCGCACGCCGGTGGCGTCGAAGATGGCGTTGGCGATCGCCGCCGAAACCACCCGGATGGTCGGCTCGCCGGCGCCGCTTGGCGCCACGTCCGGCCGATTGACCAGCACCACGTCGATTGTCTCGGGCGTCTCGGTGATATCGAGGATGGGGTAGGTGAGCCAATCGACACTCGTCACCGACTTGTTGTCGAAATGGGTTTCCTCCCACAGCGTGCGGCTGATGCCCTGCACGATATTACCCTCGATGGTCTGGGTCAGGTTTCGCGGGTTGACGATCAGGCCGCAATCATGCGCGACGGTGAATTTGCGGGCCCAGATCTTGCCGCTGCGGCGGTCGATATCGACCTCCGCCACGATCGCGACCCTTGTGCCGCTGCGCTGCGCATAGGCCATACCGCGGCCGGTCACGTTGTTGCCCGTCTGATCGCGTCGTGGCGACGGCCGCGGCCGCCAGCCGGATTTCTCCGCCGCTGCTTTGATTACTGCGATGTCGCGCGCGTTCTTGACGTGCCGCAGCCGTAGCTCGATGGGGTCGACGTTCAAGGCCGCCGCCATTTCGTCCATGAAGGACTCGCTGGCAAAATGAATCTGCGGGCCGACCGGGTCGCGCAGATGCGAGGTGCGCAGCGGCGAGGCGCGGTCAAGCGGAGGCGCAATGGTTTCCCAGGCCATGCGTTTGTGGTCGAAGGCGTAGGACTCTTCAGGAACCCGGAAGTTATCCTCCGGCTTGAGCGCGACGCCCAGGAGCTGGCCCGCTAGGGTCGCGGACGGCTTGCTTTCGTTTGAGTCCACTTCGACGCGGGAGAAACCCTTGCTGACAAAGTCATACGCAATGACCTTGCCGGAGGCGTCGATGGCGGCGCGGACACGGTGGACCGAAGCGGGCCCTTTCGGGTCCCAGCCTGTCCCCTGCTCACGCGTATATTGGACACGCACAGGACGGCCAGTGGCCTTGGCAATGACGGCCGCGTCCATGGCGGCGTCGCCTGCATCGTTGCGGCCATAGCAGCCCGGTCCCGTGACCCAGATGGCACGAACGTTATCCACCGGCAGGCTCAGGGTGGCGGCGACGCCGTCGCGCACGTAATGCGGTTTCTGCGAGCCGGTCCACACAGTGGCTTGCCCATCTTTGATCTCGACCACGGCGCAGCCCGGTCCCATGCAGGCATGGGATTGGAATGGCCATTCGTATTCCGCTTCGATCACCCGGGCGGCATTCTGGAATGCCTCATCGACATTCCCCGTGACGCTCTTGTCCACCTCGCGTTTGCGCACGGGCGCCTTGCGGATGTAGTCGTAAAGGGCTTTCTGTTCAGGGAAGGGCGGGGCGGCATTCGACCACTCGACCTTCAATGCTTGCGCGGCCTTAATAGCGTCCCACTCTTTGTCCGCCACGACAGCAAGAAAGCCTTTGTCCCAAACCGCTTTCGCGCCGGGAATGGACTTGATCGAGCTTTCGTTCACCTTTACTGGCACGGCGCCGGCCACAGCCGGGCGGATCATGCGTGCGTGCAGCATGCCCGGCACTTTGACATCCGTAACGAAGCCTTGCTGGGTGAACGCTTTGGGCGCGACGTCCGTGCGCTTCACCGACGTGCCGACGATCTTGTACTCGCTTGGCTTCTTTACGGCAGCCTTGCCGGGCGCGTAGAGCCCGTTGCCAATCTGTTTGTTCCAGGCCAGCTCCACGTTGAAATATTTTCCGCCAATCAGTTCGGCGTAGCTCACCTTTTTCGCCGGATCACTCTTGGCGGATATGATACCGTCGGTGACAGTAAGCTGATCGGCCGGCAAGGCGAGTTTCTCCGCCGCCATCTCAATCAGCACGCGGCGGGCTTCCGCCGCGGCGGCGCCCAACTGCTTGCCGCCATTCTGCACGCCGTTGGAGCTGGAAGCGCCGCCTTGGTTCACCGTCTGGGCGGTGTCGCCCATGACGAGCTTGACACTCTTGAAGGGCACATCGAGTTCTTCCGCCACGATCTGCGATATCGCCGTGGCAAGGCCCTGGCCCATGTCCATCTTGCCGAAAAAGCCCGTGACAGTGCCATCCGCATTGACCGCTATATAAGTGGAAAGCTGGTCGGGCCGCAGCGGCGGCTTGGCGCCTTGCGCCAGCGCCGTGTTGACGGCGAGCACGGTATCCAAGCCGATCGGCATCCCAAACGAGATCACCAGCGCGCCGCCGGCTTTCAATATCGAGCGGCGGGAGAAAGCGGTAGGTTTATCCATCTTTGTCATGGCTGCCTCCCTTAACCCATCATCTCGGCCGCGCGCTTGACCGCGCGCATGATGCTCATATGCGTGCCGCAGCGGCATTTGAGGCCGGTCAGCGCCTGCTTGATCTGAGCATCCGTCGGCTTCTTGTTCTTCGCCAAGAAGGCCGCGCCTGTCATGACCCAGCCGTTGATGCAATAACCGCACTGCGAAACTTCTTCCTCGATGTAAGCCGTTTGCAACGGGTGCGGCTTCTCCGGCGTGCCGAGGCCGGCGAGCGTCACCACCTTGGCGCCGCCGACGGCGGAAACTGGCGTGATGCAGGAGCGGATGGCCACACCGTCGAGGTGCACCGTGCAGGCGCCGCATTGCGCCAGCCCGCAGCCGAACTGCGGATTGTTCATGCCAAGGTCATTACGCAGCGCGTAGAGCAACGGCATGTCGGGATCGGCATCGACCGTCTGGGTCTTGCCATTCACGTTGAGGGAAAATTTTTGGCTCATGACGTCGGTGATCCTCCCTTGGACGGCGGCGGCACTGTCGTTGTGCCACTCATCATTAACCTCAAGGCTATTCCAACCGGCCGTCCATGGGAACCTATCAACAGAGCGAAATCGCGCGACTATGAGTCCCGGCCAGCCGCAGAGTCCAAGGCGGTTAGCGCGGAATTTGGCCGGCAACTCCGCTCACGGAGGGGGTTTTTTGGAACTGGGCCTATCTTGGTGCGTTAGCGGGAGGACAGCCGCATCATTAAACCGGAGAATGCCATGAGCCGCGCAGCCAGCCATGCACCCGATCGCAAGACGGGGCTGCCTCATTCCCTTGCGCGGCTGTTCGAGAACAATTCCGCCCTTCTTGTCGGCGTGGCTTTCGGGGCCGGCATGCTGCTCGGCCGCCGCACCAATGTTTCGCTTGCCGCCAAGAAGGTCCGCAGCGGAGTCTCGAATTTGGCCGACCACGTTGTTGAGCTGGCGCCGAGCTCGGTGATCAAGCTCGTGCCGGACATTTTCCCGGCAAAGGCGCGCAAGTCGCCGCGCCGCAAGTCCGCCGCCAAGAAGCGAGCCCATAGCTGACAACGAGAACATCCACAATCGAATCGCTTTCCTCGTCATGGCCGGGCATGTCCCACGGCTGTCCGGTTTAAGTAGTTAAGTGATTCAAATGACTCAACATCGCAGTCCCAAGTCCCGAGTGCCAACGAATACTATGAACCTGTGTAGCTCCAATGGCTTGGAATGACTCAGGAAAATTTAAACCGGACAGCCGTGGGCATGTCCCGGCCATCTCGATAAGGGGCGCACTGCCCTCCTAAGCGAGATGCCCGGCACAAGGCCGGGCATGACAAAGGAGGGAAGCCTTCGCAAAAATTAAATGGGATAAGAATCTAA